>TARA_R110001592_G_scaffold116690_1_pt1 | contig 53431 bp, 50 predicted proteins | sample TARA_R110001592 | Tara Oceans TARA_R110001592 (sample SAMEA4398387) | marine metagenome | biome: Polar Biome; feature: [SRF] surface water layer (ENVO:00010504); material: water (ENVO:00002006), including particulate matter (ENVO:01000060) such as... | depth 5 m | reverse complement strand
GCGGGGCGCTGTTTATAGGCCTTTGCCGCAAGCGGCTTAGGCGTCGGACACGGGAGCCAAACGTCGGCTCTCTAGCCACCGATTGAATTCAAAGCGGTCGATATAGACTCGGCCGCCTATTTTAATCAGCGCTGTTTTTAGGCCATTGGTATCGGCGTGGAAGATCCACCAGCGCAACTTGGCCTCTGTCACAAAGGTCGCCTCGGCAGCCAATTGCTTGACTGTCCTCAGCTCCTTGTAATCCACCAAAAGGCGCGTCTCCTTTCATGGCTAGGGTTGAAAAGGACAAGAGGCCCTTAAACGCTAGCCAGCAGGCCTTAAATTTTCAATATTCACGGCCCAGACGGGCAGAGGGTAGGAGCCGTCAGAACAGCTTGTCGTTGAGCTCCGTCACCAGTCCTTTGACATGGCTTTCGGACAGGTGGGCATAGCGTCGAACCATCTGGAGGGTCCGGTGGCCCAGGACTTCGGCAATCTCCAACTGGCTGGCGCCACTCATGGCCAAATAGCTGGCGGTGCTGTGGCGCAGGTCATGGAAGCGAAAGTCCACCAGCCCGGCAGCGTCGCGGGCATTCTCCCAGGCCTTGCGGATGTCGATGGGTGATTGGCCGTCGGCACGCGGGAACAGCCACCGCTTCGGCGGCTTGTGCTCCATCTCTTTGTAGAGCGCCTTGGTCGTCTTGACCTGATCCTCCAGCACGTCCTTCAGGTGGCCGACCACCGGCACGGCGCGGGTGTCACCGTTCTTGGTATTGCGGAAGACCGCGCTGCCCCGCTTCAGGTCCAGATCATCGAGCGTGAGCGACACGACTTCGTTCTTGCGAGCCCCGGTCGAGAGCGCAAACACAACGATCGGGTAGAGCTGCGCATTGTCGCTGGCCTTGCAGGCCTCTAGAAGCGCCTTGCGCTCATCCTCATCGAGGTAGCGCGTGCGTTCGTTCCTGATTTTCGTAATCGGGGTCACGCCTTCCATCGGGTCACTGGCGGTCCAGCCCCAGGCCTTTGCGTGCTTGAACAGCAATGCCAGCGTGTCACGGTAGTGCTTGAGCGTCTTTCGGCTCTTGGGGGCAGGGGGCGGTGCTGGCTTGTCCTGGCTATTGCCGTCCCCGTCCACGGGCTTGCGTCGGCCGTCGCCGGCCGCGGCGAGCTCGCGCAGCTTCTCGTTGATGGTCTCGGGTTCGATGTAGGATAGGGCATAGTCGCCGAGAGCGTTCTCCCAGTACGTCAGGAAAGTGTTTTCCATACGCTGAGTGGTATCAGCCTTATGTGGCAGCACATCACGACGATAGCGCTCGCTCACATCCTTGAGTGTCTTCTTGCCCGCCGTCTTGACGACGTTCTTGAACTCTCCCTTGCGGATGTCGGACTCGACCTGCTGCGCCCACAGCTTGGCGTCGGTCAGGCGCTTGAAGGTCTTCTTCTGACGGGGGAACCCGTGAATGCGCACGTCAGCCAGGTAGACCACACCGGACTTACGCTCACGCCGCTCGATGGTTGCCATGCGAACCTCATGGTCTTAGGGGCGACCTTCAGGTTATACGGCCCTGAAGTTCCCCTTGGGGGCAATTTAGGGGCACTTTATACCAACATTTGGCCGTCAACGCCAACTGTTTTCAACAGCGGAGACATCATAACACATTGAAACAAATAACGATATTTGTTGGAAATTATTGACCGAAATTGGCCAACTGATGGCTCATAACCTGAAGGTCATAGGTTCAAATCCTATCCCCGCAACCAAACTTTAAGCCCTTAACTCAATGAGTTAAGGGCTTTTTGGTGTCTGGGGCTTAGCCCCTCTATCAGCCCGGGTAAGCAATAGGTCATCAGTTAGAATCAAGAGAGTGCAAGGTTCTGCAATATTGCAACACGCTTAGTTGCCAATATGATAATGCCCCTCTAACAAATTCGGGATTGATCAAAATCAATTTCTGTTAGATCGCGTTGCACTAGGATTAAAACTTGAAATTTTAGAAAGAGGTTTGGAGAGAGGGAAGATTGCCTCTCATTTCCATTGCAAACGTTGCTGAGCATAGCGGTGAAGGAACATGAATATGAGTGATCGGAACGAGGTGTCATGGAGCAACGCTGATCACATGAAAGGTAATTTATGTCGTCGCGACGTGATCCGGGGGGGGCGCGGACTGAGCCACTTAGATGAGGACGATAAAGAGCGGCTTCTCTTGACCAATTATTTAATGCCCTTCTTTTGGCTTGGCTTTCTGTTTCTGTTCCTCTTCCACTTCAACGTGTTTGACGTCAGACAATACGTGGTTACCAATAAAAGAATGGAATAAAATCAATACCTTAAAAGATACGAGATTTATTTTCAACAATTCAAAAAATATAGAAACAAGTCTAAAGTTCGCGAATCGGGGCAGAAGGCCTAATTCTGCGTCAAAGGTTGAATGAAATTTATTGTTTGGTCATTGGGAGGTTTTTATACAATGTAATTATGTTGATAGTAACAAGTGCAATAGTAATAATGATTATTAAGCTTGGCGAGATTTGTCAGTTATGCTCAAAAATGGTCCCTCGACTCTTTCGGAGGAACGCTCATTGGCTCGGATGATTCAGGAGGCAGCACGTCTTCAGAGGACAGTGTTCGATCGCCGCGTTCACAAGATCGGTTTTACACGGACGCAATGGCAGGCCTTGCGCCAGGTCGTCGATCTGCCGGGCGTCAATCAGTCGGAATTAGCGGAAATTTTGGAAGTTGAAAAAGCTTCGGCGGGGCGCTTGATCGACAAACTTGAAGCCTTCGGCTGGCTCGAACGCCGTCTGGATGAGGTCGACAGGCGAGTCAAGCGGATCTATGCGACCGAACTCGGGAGCCGCATCCATCGGAAGATTTCCCCTGTTGCCGAGGCCATGGTTGAAGAGGAATTATCGGGATTGAGCGGGGCGGAGCGCGAAACGTTGGCCGAACTCCTGCTCAACATCAAGCTTCGGCTTCAGGAGATGGCCCTTGCGAATGACTTGATAGATTTGAAAGAGCTCAAGAAAGACAATACCCGATGATGCCCCAAAAGCCTTCATCGGCGTGCCCATTAAGCCTGAATTCAAGCGATCATCAAAGTAACTGTTGACACGTCTTGTTCTGCTTTCGGTTGTGAGGCTGATTGCCATTGGCATTGCCGTCGGATATTCGCTGCGCTACGCCCGCCATATTTCATCCAAAAACACGTATATGAAGATCAATATCCACAAATTGATGGTTAAGTTGTCCAGGATGGCGATCACAGTTAATGTCCACGCTCATCGTCAGCGAAATGGCTCCCTGAGGAGACGCAAACTATAGAGAAGTCGAACTGGTATATATCTGTGTCAGGCAGGAGGCGACTGAAGTTCTGGATATTTACCCGAACTACATTTAGCAAGCAGAGGTGCAAAGAATCTTGCCGGCGGCAGGTGCGGAGTTTGCCATCCTGCCGCCGCAAAATGCTTCCGGTAAATTGGTCAAGGTCGCGCAACGGTCGCCAGTTCGCTTCAAATTAATCCCAGCCCCTGAGACGCCGGTCTTGTGTGCAGGCCTGATGGCTACGGCGCCCGTAGTTACGGGCCAGAAAAGCGCGCTTTCCGATGTATTAGGCAGCATACAGAAGGTGGCGAAACCTTTGCAGTAACGTTGATTGTCAGTTTTGTAAGGCATCATCGGATTTTGATATCTGTCTTATAAGGTCGGTCGATAGAAGGGCGTTTGTCTCTTCTCCGATCTTAATTCATTCGTGCTCAGAAGCCTGGAAGAGTACCTTTTTATCGATGAGCGCATCGATTTCATTTTTGCAATACCCCCAATCGGTAAGTGCCGAAATGGTGTCCGAACCTTCCGTACTGGGCGCATTCTGGATCGCCCCGGGCGTTCGCTCAAAGCGGGGGGCGGGTGCAGGTTGCATAATGCCGTTCACGTCAATGAATGTCCCGCGTGTCTGATTGTGCGCTTCTGCAGGCGCTTCCGACAATGTCATTACCGGCGAAAGGCATATTTCGGCATCGGCAAATATATGCGCCCATTCATCGCGTGATTTCTTACGGATCAAAGCAGCGATACGTTCCTTTATCTCAGGCCATTTCGCGCGATTGTTTTGATCTTTCGCCAATGAAACTGGCAGCCCGAGCCGGGTCAAAAGTTCCGTGAAAAATTTGGCCTCAACAGCACCGATAGCAACAAACTTGTCGTCGGACGTCTGGTAGCAGGTATAGAAAGGCGCGCCGCCATCAAGCACGTTGTTGCCGCGATTGGTGTCGGACCATTGTCCCGTCCGCATCATGCCAAAAAATGAAGTCATCATGCTTGCAGATGCATCAATCATCGCGGCGTCAATCACCTGTCCGGCATTCGAATTTGATCTCTCGTAAAGTGCAGCAACGATGCCAAATGCAAGCAGCATGCCGCCGCCATAATCGCCGACAAGATTGAGCGGCGGCACAGGGAAGCCATCCGGACTGCCGACGCCTGCCAGAACCCCGGTTGTTGCGATGTAGTTGATGTCATGTCCGGGAAGGCGAGCGCTGGGCCCATCCTGTCCCCAGCCTGTCATGCGCCCGTAAACAAGCCGTGGGTTTTTTGCCTGCGCTATCGTTGGGCCAAGGCCCAGCCGTTCCATGACGCCGGGTCGCATGCCTTCTATCAGCACGTCGGTTTTGGCGATGAGGTCCAGCGCAAAAGCTGTCGCATCGGCGTTCTTGAGATCAATGGCAACGGATCGGCGCCCCCGGTTCATGGGGTCATATTGTGCCTTGGTCATGCTGTTGTCCGCTACGGCGCGGTCAAGACGTAGGACGTCGGCACCTAAATCCGAGAGCAGCATGCTGCAATAGGGGCCCGGTCCTTTGCTTGCGAATTCAATGACACGCACGCCAACAAGCGGCCCTTGTGCATTTTTGGCGCGCTCACTCATTTGCTGTCACATTTATAGGGATCGCAATCAGATCCACTCATGGCTTATGATGCATTTCTTGAAGGAAATGGGTGGCAATAAATTGAATCATTTTACTTAATGCAATTGCATCAGACTGTTGCAACATTTGATTCTAAAATCCCCTGGTTAATATATCAATCAAGATCATTTTATCCTTTGAAATTTCATGTCATCGCAGGAAGCAGAATGTTGTCAATTCACCCGAACAGCAGCATAAAAAACGGGGAGCATATTTGATTGCTCCCCGTTAAGTTGGCTAGCTGATTGTCAGGGAGGACATCGCTGGCAGAAAATCCTTATGATTATTTCACAGGTATTTTGCTGTAAATTTCTTGCCACAACAGCTTTTCAAGAGTTTCTGGCGTGCGGCCGTTATCGGCGATCAGCTTTTTCCATTTTGTCGTCAGGCGCTGAACTGTCTCGAGAATTTTCGCCGGCTCTTTGATGCCACGTGATTTGCCTTTTTCGACGACTTTGTTCTCGATGAAATCAGCTCGGAAATCCGTAATGAATTTCGCAAGGTCCGGATCGGCTTCGTAGAACTTGTTGCCTTTGGCTTCCATCTCCTTACGCACTTCGATGTCTTGATTGACGTAGTTAAAGACACTCGTGGTAATCAACTTCGGCAGGTTCTTCAGGATGGCCGTTTTTTCGTCGGCGGTCAGATTGTCCCATTTGTCCGTGCGAAGGTTGATCAGGGATGCTCCCATGAAGCCACCAAGTGAGTTGGTGATGATGTTGTGCGCGACTTCACCCAGCGAACGTGTTTTCTGGCTGGTGATGCTGTGGGTTGCGCAGTCGATGATGCCTCTTTCGAGAGCTTCATACATTTCGTTGGCAGAAACGGAAACTGGAATGGCATCCATGCCCTTGAGCATTTCCGTCCAGCCGGCAAACCCGCGCGCTTTCTTGCCTTTGAAATCAGCGAGGCTTTTGAATTGATCTTTGCACTGAAAAACGTAGTCAGTCAGCGCATACGTTCCAAGGAACTGGGTATTGAAGTTCTCGCGGTATTCATTCGCACATTCGTCGCATTCAAGCAGTACGAGTTCATTGAGAACACCTGTCATTGCGATAGCGTCGTCGTTCAGGAATGCAAAGTCACCGATGTAGTTGTCGACTGGCATTTCCGAAGGCACGTAAACGCCAACAAAGTAACCGGCATCGGCAATGCCGTCACGAACGCCGGCTGGGATGTCTTTGGGGCCGAGCAGGGCAGATGCGAAGTGCCATTCCCATTTGATACTGCCGTTGGTGTCTTTTTCGACGGCCTTGAAGAATTCTTCAAGAACCGGGTTGGTGGAGTGCTTGAGTCCTAGGTAGTTCGCGTATACTAACTTTTTTTCAGCCGATGCAGTATTGGCAAAAGCCAGAACAGCAAGAACAAGAGCCGCCATTTTAAAGATTGAGTGTTTCATTTCCGTCTCCCAACTATAGTCGTGGTGTCGATTTTATAATTCTCAACTACTTACACCACGGAAGAAGTTGAGATGTTGGTCGTTGCTTCCTGTTAATGGCCTCGTCGTTGTCGCGTAAACTTTGTTACCTCAACATTGTTGTCGGCAAATACAGGGATATTTCTGGGAAGGCAATCAACAGGGATAGAGTGAAAATGTCGGCGATGACAAACCACAAGACGCCCTTGAAGATCGTCTCAAGCGGGACCTTGTCGCCAACGACGCCTTTGATGACATAAACGTTTAGACCGACCGGCGGTGTGATAAGACCAATTTCAAGATACTTGATCACCAATACGCCGAACCAGATGATGTCGGCACCGGTAGCTTCAAATAATGGCAGCAGCACTGGCAGAGTTAGAAGCATCAGTCCGATCGAATCGAGGAACATCCCGAGAACGATAAAAATTACCGACGCTGCGATCACGAGGACGATTGGATCTAGGGCATGATCGCCGAGAGCGAGGCTGAGTGCCCCCGGAACACCGGACATGGCCATAAAGCGAGTGAGCATGATGCCGCCAAGAGCGATGAAAAAGATCATTGATGTCGTTTTTAACGATTCGATGACCGATTCTTTGAACACCTGCATTGTTAACCGGCGCTGAAGGCCAGCAATGACAAAGGCTAGAAATGCTCCGCCCGCACCGGCTTCAGTGGCTGTGAATATACCGGAATAGATGCCGCCGAGAACACCGAGAATAAGAACCGGCAGCGGCCATATATCACCAAGTACGGTAATGCGCTCAGTCCAGGTAACGCCACCCTCGACCTTGGGTGCCAGTTTTGGGTTGTAGACGCACCGGATCATGATCATTGACGCAAAAACCAGAGCCGAAAGGATGCCCGGCAAAATACCGGCGATGAGCATCTGGCCGATCGAGGCTTCAGCGAAAATAGCAAATAGGATAATTAGGATGGACGGTGGAATGAGTGAGCCAAGCGTGCCTGCAGCAGCGACGGTTCCTGTAGCAAGGCCCGGATCGTACTTGTACTTGAGCATCTCCGGAATTGCGATTCGGCCCATGGCGGATGCGGTCGCGACACTTGAACCTGAAGCGGCGGCGAACAGGGCGCATGCCGCAGTACTGGCGATGGCGAGGCCGCCCGGTAGGGCGCTTAGCCACAGACGGGTCGCGCGGTATAGGCTCTCGGTCAGGCCAGACTTATATGCGACATTCCCCATCAACAAGAACATCGGTACGGCCGATAGTGACCAATGCGCAATAAAATTGAACGTCAGTGTTTCAAGCGCTGCAATGGCAGGCATCGGGCCGCGAATGAGGGCGATGCCCCCCAATGATACGAGGCCAAGTGAAAATGCGATTGGAACGCGAAGAGCCAATAGCACGAGCAGGATGATAAGTCCTATGATTCCGATAGTCAGGGCCATTTATTGATATCTCACACTTTTTCGGAATCTTCGGCGTGCATTGGGTTTTGAAAATGCTTGCCTGTGATTGCGGATTGGAATTCACGGATGGCTTGAAGAAACATAATTATCATCATGATGCCGAGTCCCAATGGCAGCGACCATCGTGCCGGCCATATAATGACTTCGATCATCCCGATCCACATTTCGCCCTTTGCCGTCATCTTTATGGCTTTGTCGAAGGTGGCGTATGTGAAAATAGCCAGAGCGCTGCCACAGACGACGTGAACAAAGCCATCGATCCATGCCTTCAATCGCGGGCCGGCTTTAAGTGTGAACAGTTCGATTATGATGTGCCCGCGTTCAAGCTGAACGTAGGCAAGAGGCAGAAAAACTACGGCGACCATATAGTAGCCGGAGACTACTTCTTCCGTGCCCGGGATGGATTTGTTGAACAAGGTACGTAGCCCGACCTCAATCATGACGTGCATCATCATCATGACAAGCGCAACGGCACCGACAAAAAGCAGGGCGCGCGCACACCAAGATATAAGCTTTTCTGTAATCGCCAGCATGTAACCACCCAATGGAGGCGCCTATTTCGATTTCAATGAGCCTGAAATCGCTAAGCCCTATTTTTCAGTTTAATTGCACAAACTATAACATTGTATCAATTCGAATCAACACAAAGTTATCAAATCGCCTATAAAAAAGTAATCAATATTGGAATTTTGCCTCTATGATAGAGATGCGATAATGGTCGTTTAGATTGAGGAAGATTGAGAAGATGCCAAATCATAGAAATATAAACGCCGTAAAAATGCCTGAAAAGCAGGATGCTAACGAGCTTCTGGCATCCTTTATTGCTGCTGGTGATTTGAGCGCCGTCGATGACTACAGTTGGCTATCAGCTGTGCGGCAGATTGCTGATACGGTCGTGGTAGGTTGGGCTGGAAGTTCCGAGGACGGCGCGTATCAGGCAGCTGATCTCGCTTTGCTTGAGGAAACGGCATCTGTTTCGCGGTTATGGGGACGGGCTGAATCTGTCAGCGTGTCGCAAGCAGTTTTTGTGAATGCCGTTTCTGCCGCAGCGCTTGATTATGACAGTGTGCATCAGGAGTCGTTGCTGCATCCTGCCGCTGTGACAGCGCCCGTTGCCTTGGCGATGGGCGCTGACGTTAAGGCGAGTGGCGAGCAGATTGTTGCTGCCCATATTATTGGCGCCGAGGTGATGTGCCGGATATCTTTAGCGACGCCGCGTCAGTCGAACTGGTTCCCGGCTTCGATTTATGGCGTTTTTGGAGCGACAGCAACAGCAGCGGTGCTTTTGAATTTAAATGTTGAGCAAACACTGAATGCATTGGGTCTCGCACTTGCGCAAACATCAGGGACAAAACAAGCCATTATTGAGCGTGCCCTCGCAAAACGATATCAAACAGCATTTGCCGCACGTGCTGGAGTCCTCTCCGCAGTGTTGGCAAAACGAGGCGTGACGGCTGCGCATCAGTTTCTTGACGGCACCGCTGGTCTTTTCTCGCTTTATGAAACGGGGACGCCAGAAAAGGTGGTGGCTGGACTTGCCAATGTCTTTTGTTTTCAAAACATAACGATCAAACGTTATCCTACGTGCCTTTGTACGCATGTCTTGATCGAAGCCATGTGCTTGCTGATGGCCAGGTACGGATTCAACAAAGACGACGTAGCCACCGTTAAGATCCGCATCACACCTTATATGAACCGCATTATTGGTGGTGACTATGAACCCAAGTCTAATCCTCAGGTCGCCGCGCAGTTCTCCGCGAAGTACGCCACGGCACGGGCGTTGTTTTCCGGCGGTGTGACGCTTTCCGATATTGGCCCTGAACAGGCGCTAGATCCGGAAATCATCAGCTTTGCACAGGCCATCGAGCTAACTCTTTACGATAATATAGATGGCCATGTTGCACCGTGCGATATATCGGTCGAACTCAAGAATGGACAGGCCTTCTCAGAACATGTGAGCGAGGTCCCTAATGCCGCGGTCGGTTCCGATGCACTCAGTGCTTTGGGGGCAAAGGCTAACGATTGCTTGACGCGCGGGGTGCTCCCGATGAGCTCGCATGTCGCACAGCGTGTTTTCGAGCGTCTCATGAATATGCGGCAAGCCCACTCGCTCGACGACTTGTTCGACGAGTCATAAGAACACTAGATAAAATATCATAGAGGAGAAGTTATTATGAAGCTTATGTTGGAAGGGCAGACAGCCTGGGTAACAGGTGCCGCCGGTGCGTTGGGCGCAGCAATCTGTCGGCGGTTCGCGGAAGAGGGCGCAGATATCGCATTGTCTGGACGGAATGCAAAAAGCCTGGAGCAGGTCGCAGGCACATTGAACAGCGCGACGAAATCTCAGGTTTTCCTGATGGACGTTATCGACCGGGGACAGGTCGACCGTACGGCAAAAAAGGTATTTGATACCTTCGGCGCCATCGATATTCTGGTTAACTCGACTACATGCCCTATCTTTGCCGATTTCTTTGACCTGTCCGATGATGACTGGATGGCGGTACTGGATGCCAAGGCGCTGGGTTACATGCGCACATCACGCGCGGCGCTACCGTTCATGCTCGAAAACGGCGGTGGTAATATTGTCAATGTTTCCGGGCGTGGCGGACACCAGCCTAATTCACCTTCACATCTGGCGGGTAGTTGCGCCAACGCGGCTGTGAATACACTGACGAAAGGGCTGGCCAACATTTACGGTCCGCAGGGTGTGCGCATAAACGCGATTGCGCCGGGGCCGGTCCGCTCGCCACGGTATGACAAGATTGCTGCGGCCAACGAGAAAATATCCGGCGTTGCCGGTGAGGCATCGAGAAGTGGCGCCAAAGCGGCAAATCCGCTCGGAGAGATGGCCGAGGTTGGCGATATTGCGGATGCTGCATTGTATCTTGCCTCGGACATGTCGCGCTTTGTCACTGGCACGATCATGCAGATTGATGGCGGCGGGACGGTGTCTTTGTAGCACCTTGTCCTGATGGTGGGCCAGGATCAGTCTTTGAGTTTCAGGCGTGCCCGCGCATTCATGCGCCGGGCAATTTCAAGTCCGTCTTCAAGAGAGACATTCTCGCAGTCTTTGATGAGTTCCCTGATCCAGGCAAGGATTCTGGGATCATGTGCGGTGATCTTTGCAGCCCATGCCTGGGCCACATCAAGAGCTTCGCCAGCAGCAACGATCTTGCTTGCAAGACCGAATCCGAGCATGTGTGCGGCACTGTAATTTTTGCCGCTCGCCAGAAACTCGAATGCCCGCCGTGTTCCCACCCGCTTTACAAGGTTGGGGGTCACCAGCGCGGGCATGACGCCTTTGTTGATTTCCGGATAACCGAAGATCGCATCTTCCGACGCAATAAGAAAATCGCAGGCTAGCGCCAGTCCGCAACCGCCGCCAAGGGCGTATCCTTCGACCGCAGCAAACGTCGGTTTAGTCATACGCGGGATTGCCATGAACAGATCAGCTACCCGTCCTGCATGGGCGATGATTTCCGATTCTTCTTTGAGGGCTGCCGTTTCCTTGAGGTCCACACCGGCGCTGAAGGCTTTGTCGCATCCACTGAGGACAACAGCCTGGACCCCTGTATCTTTTTCCGCTTCGTTAAGCGCCGTGGTAAGGGCTTCGATCAATACGCGCCCAAGCGCATTGAGTTTTTCTGGACGCGACAGTGTCAGGGTTCGAACACCTTTGTTGTCTTGCTGATCCAGGAATGAGGGAATGCCGTTCACGCCGAGAGGTCCCAGGCCTGAAGATTTGCAGCTTCCCGGGCGGCGATACGACCGCCGACGAAACATTCCGCAAGATTACCGCCACCAACGTAAAGATGACCGAATACGCTGCCCAATTCACCTGCAGCATATAGTCGGGGTATAGGCTCGCCGAACGGATTCAGGACTTCTTGTTTCATGCTGTGGCGCGGCCCGCCTTGCGTGTTGATCACAACTGGATAGATCTGAGCAAAATAGAAAGGCGGGTTTTCAATCGGCACCATTGTGTCGGGTTGGCGGCCAAATTCTTCATCGCGACCGTCCGCTGTATATGCGTTCCAGGTTTCAAGCGTGTGTTTTAACTGGGTTGCACTGACATTCAGCTTGTCGGCCAGTTCCTCAATCGTATCGGCCTTTGTCAGTATCCCGTTCTCGACTTCCTTGAGATTGTCTGGGCTCCATTCGTAGTGTGCTTTAGCATCATTATAGGCGGTTCGGCCCATGGCATACATCTGCCGCCCACTTTCATCGAAGATCGCATAGGCGGGAATGCGCGGAAATTTCTGACGCTTCGAGTCATACTGATCGAGCGGCCGGATGCCGGTATCACCGGGATAGGGTGGGTATTCGTCCATGAATCGTTTGCCGTCCTGGTCGACAAGGATCCATGCGATCTTGGCGAGAGATTTCTGTGACATCGGTTTGCCGGCATCGTCGACGACACCCAGATCGGAAACGCTTTCCGGATGCCCGGGCGTCCACATGGGCACGGCTTTCATATATAGACCGAAAGGATATTTCCCCGTCGGGTCTTTCATGCCGTAAGGCCCATGGTAATGCCACATGTGCCAGAGATCGGCGCCAACGGCTTGAGCCATGCGGATGCCGTCGCCGGTATTGCCTGCGAATGAGCCCGTCAGGACCGGTTGCGCCTGGAAATACTGCTGTTTCATTTCGTCGTCGTTTTCAAAACCGCCGCAGGTCAGGATCACGGCTCTGGCCGCACGAATTGTGACGTCCTTGCCGTCCAAGCTGGCGACGAGACCACAAACTTCACCTTGAGCATTCGTGATGAGTTTCTTTGCCGGTGCATTGTAGTAGACAGGGATATTCCGCTTGAGGACATTATCTTCGAGGACCTTGAACAGCCGACCGCCGTTCTTCGTCGCATGTGTTGCGTGATAGCGTTCACCGTTTTCCAGGCTGGGAACGTTGCTGACTTCGCAGTAAGCCAGAGCTTCGCATCCCGGAAACGGATAATTGCCCAGCGCCGGGGTCACCTTGACCGTGGCGCCGTTCAATTTGGCGAGACCGCGCAGATAATCAGGCACCTGGGTCATGCCATCGGCAAGAACTTGCAAAATATCGTCCGGTGTCCGTCCGCCGCAGGTTGCCTTGAGATAGGCAAAGGCTTCATCAGCGCGATCTGATACGCGGATACCGCCGGCGGAAACGGCGGAGAGCCCGCCCGGGAAGGACATCTTCTCAAGGATAATGACATTGGCGCCGGCATCAGAGGCATCAATGGCAGCGACACCGCCGGCAGCGCCGAAACCGATGATGACGACGTCGGTTTCGATATCCCAAGCAGCAACATTTTCGAGTTTCATTGAGATGGCAATCCTGTTGGTATTATTCGATCAGGGATCGATTCGGTGCTTGAAGCCCGCAGTGCGGGTCTGTCGCGCCCGGTCAAGTGTGCTCTTGATGATGTTCCGTGTTTCGGTGGGCAAAATGACGTCGTCGATTAAGGCCATTTCGGCAGCATGGTGCGCTGCGGCAACTTCTTCGGCTTCTTTCAGATATGCCGCGCGGGTGGCCGCCGGATCGGTGGAAGCCGCGATCTTTTTCCCATAGGTTAATTCAACACCCGCCGCAGGACCCATGACGTCGAATTGTGCCGTCGGCCAGGCGACAATCGTATCCGGTCCCATAGTCTTGCCCCCCATCGCGAGATAAGCCAAACCGATCGCTTTGCGAATAACGATCGTGGTGATCGGGACGGTTGTTGCGATCATGGTGTTCAGGAACCGCGATGCCAGAGAGACCATACGCTGATTTTCTATTTCCGGCCCGACGACAAATCCCGGGCAGTCGGTCAGAAAAACGAGTGGGATGTGAAAGGCATCGCACAGGTCGACGAATTTGCGGCACTTCCGAATAGCTTTGTCATCCAGTGCACCAGCCCAGTGTTTCGGTTGATTGGCGACAATGCCGACCACGTCCCCATCGATACGGCACCAGGCGGTTATCAGACTGCGACCGTAAAGTTCGCGGTAATGAAAGAATTCGCCGCTATCGACGAGCAGCCGGATCAGCTTTTCCATATCATATGCTCGTCGGTGATTGTCGGAGACCAGTGCGTTGATCTCTTCGCGCCCCTCAGGCGTGTCGCCCGGCGCCGGCGCCGGTTCTGCACGCGGCGGCAGTTCGTCGCAATTGCTGGGGAAATAGGACAGGAATTCACGGATGGAACGGATGCAGTCCTGTTCATCACTGGCCATGTAATCGACCTGGCCGGTTTCTTTGGCGGATTTCTCAGCGCCTCCGACCTCCTCGGGCGTGACATCTCGCCCGATACCAACCTTGACGACAGGGGGACCTGACATGCCCATATATCCTGTCGGATTAACGATTGTAATGAAGTCCGATTGCATCGCGGTAAAGGACGGGCCGCCAAAACAGGGTCCCATGATCGCCGAGACGACGGGCGCGCGGCCAGACAGTTTGTAGTGCTCGCGGAACCGGTCGCCGATGCCGGCGGCAATGGCGCCATTGGCTTCCTGAAAGCGGCCGGCGCCGGCTTCCATCAAAGCGATATAGGGGGCGTTGTGCTTGGCGCAAAGCTCGCGGATACGACGCGTTTTAGCTTCGCCGACACGACCGCGCGTGCCTGCCAGTACGGTATAATCATCGGAGCTGACATAAACTGTGCGACCATGAATTTTGCCGGAGCCGGCGATCAGGCCATCCGCAGGCGTGCGATCATGCAGGGTCGCGTGCTGGCTGCGGGCAAGGATGCCGATTTCCTCGAATGTACCTGGATCCAGCAGTAAATCGATACGCTCGCGCGCGGTCAGTTTGTTTTTCTGATGCAATGCATCGATTTTTTCCTGACCGCCCATTTTTTTGGCGTCTTGGCGGCGGCGCTTAAGCTCTTCGATTGTGGATTTTTCCATAGTAGCCCCGAATTTTTAGATCACCTCTTAGGTCGTCCGTGCAATGGTAGCACTGCTTTTTCCTGTTTTCCTCAGAGATGATTGCCTCATTTTTGTTGTTTCTTATTTCATAATGTCCTAGGTGATATCAACACATTTAACGAATATTGAATCTATCTTGCTCATCACAAGCAGTTCTGCATGATGCTGAAAAGATGCGAAGGGGATAAAAAAATGGCGCAAATCGAAGTTTTGGCATCCGTTACCGGTACAGTCTGGAAAATTGAAAAAAATGTCGGCGACGCAGTAAACGCAGGTGAGGAAATCCTGATCCTTGAATCCATGAAAATGGAGATTGGCATCGAAGCCCCCACCGGCGGAGCGGTTTCTGCGCTCCATGTTGCGGAGCAGGACGTCGTCGACGAAGGACAGGTCTTGGCGTTGCTTGAGACGGCGGATTGAGGGGAAAGACTTTTCGCGGCGTGGTTTCGTAAACCTTAAGGAGCGGCCCGTATAAGGTTAGCGGTATTCTTGTTGACGCAAGGAGCTGATGTCAGGAAAGCGGCTCTAAGCTCAATCCCGAATAGCACCCGTTGTGATATAGAAGGGGACGTCCCGCATTATCGGCAAAGCGGATCGCTGAGACTTCACCGAAGAACACCGTGTGAGAGCCCGCTTCCACTGCGTTGACCACAGTTGCGTCAAAATTCACAAGTGCATTCCGAATAGCCGGTGCCCCAGTTTGCAGCTTATCCCAGTCGCACAGGTTAAACCTTTCAGCGCCATTAACCGACAAGAACTTCGACGCCGTCGCAAGCTGGCGCTCGTCTAGAACGCTGACACAAAAGCAGCCGCTCTCAACTACGGCCGCGTGCATCGACGCACTTTTGTTGATGCAGACCAGCAGCGTCGGCGGATCAGCGCATACCGAGCACACTGCGGTTGCCAGCATGCCGCGGGGTTCATCGTTTTCCATCGTCGAGATGACATTCACGGCCGCTGCAATATGGCGCATGCCGAATTTGAAATCGTCGCTTGATACCAGAGTCATGACTATTTCCTGCTTGGATATTATTGGTGGCCGCAAGTTTTGTGCCCTTCGGCCTGATTCATGCGATATTGGAAAACAAAAGCAACGGGCGCAAGAAAAATGTACCCATCTTAGATTGACAATTAATGTAAAACGTAGCGTTATATATCGATACAATATACAAATATTGGACTAGAAATTGCTCTGCGTTTCTAATTTCGGGGCAGGAGGAAACATGGATTTTGCACGAACCGAGAACCAGCAGGAACTCGTCGCAGTCGCACGTGAGGCATATACTCGCAAGCTTGAACCGCTGATCGCCGACAAATCACCTGAAGGAGTCCGAAAACTCCGCAAGGCGATGGCGGAACAGGGGCTGCTTGGTCTGAACATGCCGAGTGAATACGGTGGTCTTGGGCTGCCTCTTCTCGACACTGTGATGGTCATTCAGGCATTGCATGCCTGCTCACCAGCCACGGGCGGTCTTGCGCACCGAACGTCAACAGGGGCATGCGGTGCAATTGAGGCCTATGGCACCGATGAACAAAAAGAAAAATACCTGCGAGGCATTTCACAGGGCGACATCGGCATTTCGATCGGCATCACCGAACCGGAAGCAGGTTCGGCAGCAACAGCGATGCGAACAAAAGCGGAAGTTGTCGGTGACGAGGTTGTCATTAACGGCAGCAAGCAGTTTGTCAGCGCCGTAGATGTAAATGATTACACCGTTCTGTATTGCCGGTTCGGTAACACTGGCAAGTCTGCCGATATCGGTGCCGTCATCGTGCCGCATGATGCCCCCGGATTCAGCCGCTCGACGGGCACCGTCAATATGGCCGATGAGTTGCTTTTCGAATTGTATTTCGATGATTGCCGAGTGCCGAAGTCAAATATCCTGCTGGACGGCAATGCGTTCGGGAAGCTGATCAGCGTCTATAATGCCGAACGGCTCGGCAGCATTTCAAGGATGCTCGGTTCAGCGCAAGCCGCATACGAATATGCACTCGAATATTCCAAGGAACGCCGCCAGTTCAATCGTGAGATCAGTGATTTCCAGGGTATACAGTGGATGCTTGCGGAAATGCGGGTCAAGCTGGATGCAGCGCAACTGCTGACCTATCGGGCGGCGTCCACGGCCCAGAAGACAGGTTTGCCCGACGCGCTGGAAACATCGATCGCTAAGGTTTTCACCGCCACGGCCGCCAAGGAAATCTGTGATGATGCCATCCAGATCTTAGGTGCCAATGGCTATACTAAGGAATATCCGCTTGTGCAACGTTACGCAGAAGTGCGCGGCGGCTCCATCTATGGGGGTACCGTGCAAATCCACAAGAACATGATTGCCGGGAAAATTCTCGGACGTAGCAACAGTCAGTGGAAAAAGAACTAAAAAAATACCCGGAGGAATTACCGTGACGGAAATTGACCGCTCATTGATCGGATCTGAATCGGCCCCATACGTGGTCGAAGTCGAAAAAGGCGCTATTCGAAAATTCGCAGACGCGATTGGCGACGCGTCTGAATTTTACCGTGATGAAGCCGCCGCCAAAGAAAGTGGATATCCCGGGATCATTGCGCCGCCGACATTCCCGGTGTCGTTTTATCCGCCCGAAGAGCCTGCATGGACGCGTGATCTCGACCGCAAGCGGATCCTGGCAGGTGAACAGGGGTTCAAATACTCCCGGCCAATCATCGCCGGTGACATTCTGACCTGCAGGATTGTTTTCAAGTCCGTAGAGGATAAGCAGGGTAAATCTGGCAAAATGGAAATCCTGTATCAGGAAGTTATCGGTGAAGATGGTGACGGCAACCACGTCTTCACGAACTGGAAATCCACCGTGTACCGGGAAGCACCCAACGCGTTGAAGTAAGGACTGCGGCGACATGTCTTTAATATCCGTTCCCGATCTGCATAAGGCCTGTAGCGGAAATGACGGGGCCTGGCCGCACCGCACCTGGGCGCTCTTTGACGTGCGGGAAATGGGTGAATCGCAAAAGGGGCATATCCCCGGCGCGACGTTCTTACCGCGTCGCATGATTGAACTCAGATTGAGAGAATTGCTGTCGGCCCCGAAAACCCGCATCGTCGTGTATGACGACGGCGGTGAAGACGGCCGGGCCTTACACGCGGCGAAAACCTTGTCGGGTTTCGGGTACGAAAATGTCAGCGTGCTGGACGGCGGGCTGCAGTTCTGGCAAGCGGCGGGTTATGAAGTCGCAACCGGGTGGAACGTGCCGTGCAAAGATTTCGGCGAACGTCTGCTGGTTTCGAGCCAGGTTCCCTATATCAACTCCGACGATCTTGCCGGTCGTATCGAAGCCGGCGAGAACATCGGTGTCTTCGATGTGCGAACACCGCAGGAATACACCGAAGGATCGTTACCCGTAAGCACATCCGCACCGTCTTTTGACTGGACCCTGCATGTCGATGACTGGGCGCGGGATTATGACGGCGTCGTTATACATTGTGCGGGCCGGACTCGGTCGATCTTCGGCACGGAAACAGGGCGGTTGCTTGGTATGAAAAATCTGTGGGCACTGGAAAACGGCACCATGGGATGGCGTCTTTCAGACCGCGACTTGGCTTCCTGTCAGGATCGCATGTTGCCGTTGCCGAGCGTGGACAGTATTGCCAATGTACGTGAGCGGGCGTTGGATTTGGCGCGGGCCGAGGGTGCCGGTATTATTTCGCCAAGTGCATTAAGCCAGCGCCTGGAGTCGCGGCTCGAAAAACCGATATACATTTTTGATACCCGTGATGTGGCGGCATTTAAGACGGGCCACATCGGCAGTTCGATCCTGCTGCCCGGCGGTCAGGCCTGCCAGCGTGCCGACGATTTTGCTGCCGTGCCGGATGCCGACATTGTCTTTGTGGATGACAATGATTCACGCGCAGGGACAACGGCATACTGGTATCGTCGTATGGGGTTCCGGAACGTCTTTGTCCTGGACGGTGGTGTCGCGGCTTGGCGGTCGGCGGGGTTACCGATCGAAACTGGGCGCGGGCGAAAGCCGCCATTGGGGTTGGTAGAAGCCCAGGCAGCGGCACCGGCATGCAGTCTTGAAAGTTTGAGTGCAGCGCTGGAACGGAAACAACCACCTGTGGTGATTGATGTCGGCAAAAGCGGCGACTACAAGGCGTGCCATGTCAAAGGCGCACAGCTAATTCCACGGGGCTACCTTGAAGACCGTATCGCCGATGCAGCAAGTCCTGCGCAGCCGATCGTGATCACAGCTCGCGATCCGGCGCAGGCAGCGTTTGCGGCAGCGGCTCTTGTGGGTATGGGGTACGCCGATGTGTGCTGGCTCAACGCGCCCGGCAAGACCTGGCCGGACGGAATCTCGACGGAATCCGGTTCGTCCGGGACTGATGCGCTTGTCGAGGACACGCTCGCCATTCCGTACAAAAAGACCAAGAAAGAAATGGTCGAGTATCTGGAATGGGAAGAGAAGCTGGGCGAGAAGTATAAAAATACCGGTTCGGACGAGCGTGTGTGACCGGGATGGTGACAAAGTCCGGAGAACGCTGGCTTGGCATGGCAGAAGTCGAACGCCTTGACCAGGCCGCGACAAAACATGAAACCCCATGCGGCGACGGCACCATGGTCTGGCGGCAATGGGGGGCGGGTCCGCCTCTTGTTTTACTGCATGGCGGTTTTGGGTCCTGGAAGCACTGGATCTGCAATATCCCTGCAATGATGCGTTTCTATACAGTCTTTGCTGCCGATCTTCCGGGGCTGGGCGAGTCGGACATGCCGCCGGAACCGATCAGTGCCGAAAGTGTCAGCGACATCATTGGTGACGGTATCGATATTCTGCTCGGCAAGGATGCCGGGTTCACGCTCGGCGCATTTTCGCTGGGCGCGGTGATTGCAACACTGATCGTCAAAGCACGTTACACACGTATCGCGCAGGCGGTCTTGATCGGGGCGGGCGGCCTGGGGCCCTATTGGCGCAACGCGATCGGCGACCTGCGGCGCCGCAGCTCGACGATGAGCAAAGAAATGTTACGTGATCTGGTGCGTGAAAACCTAAGCCAGACAATGATTGGCAATCCGGCACTGATCGATGACGATGTGGTCACATTGCAGCTCGGCCTGCTGAACAGAAGGGAACGGCTGATCGGCCTGCCGATGTCGCAATCCGACATCGTTTTGCAGTGTCTTCCGGAGATTGTTGGCAAATCGGTCTTCGTCTGGGGGCGGCTGGACCCTTATCTGTATCCGGACGTTGGGCAGGGTATTGAAGGACTGCGAGAGGATTTTCCGTTAATCAATGCACGAATCATCGAGGGCGCAGGCCATTGGGCGAACTTTGAGCAGCCGGCGTTGGTAGAACAGATCTTTCTTGAGCACCAGAAAGGTGACATTCAAATCTAATTGCAGCATTAATTATGGTGCAATTTGGCAAAATTGTCTTGAATTGAGATGTCCCTGAGGGGACAATCCTTGAAACGGCAACAAACGACGTGGCTTTCCCTGCGTATGCTTTGTTTCATAAGACGTTATCTGGAGGAAACGAATGGTTGGGCTGACCGGTTTTGGTGGATATGTACCTCGGTTGAGGTTGTCGAGAAAAAGCGCCGCGGATGCAAACGGCTGGATTCAGCCGGGCGTGAAGCGCTTCGGCAAAGGTGAACGGAGTATCTGCAACTGGGATGAAGACAGTGTCACCATGGCGGTCGAAGCCGCGCGTGATTGTCTGGAAGATCGGCCGGAAAGCCAGATTGCTTCGATATACATGGGCTCTACGACGTTTCCATTTCAGGACCGTCAGAACGGAGGCATCGTTGCCGCAGCCCTGAACCTCGATGAAAACTTGTCTACCGTCGATATCGGCGCCTCGCAAAGGGCCGGGACGTCGGCTCTGGGCGCAGCGCTTGATGCGGCCAAGGGGCTTGATAAGCAGCATGTGCTTGTCGTCGCCAGCGACGCCCGGCGCACCCGTGCCGGGGCACAGGATGAGATGATTTTCGGCGATGGCGCCGCGTCGTTGATGGTCGGCAATGTCGGGGTAGTCGCTGACTTGCTTGGGCGGCATTCTGTTGCGGTAGATTTCGTTGATCACTATAGGGGCGAAAACCGCGCCTATGACTATAACTGGGAAGAACGCTGGATTCGCGACGAAGGCATACTGAAAATCGTGCCGGATGCGATTAACGCGGCGTTGTCAAAATTCGGCGTTTCACCGGATGACGTAAACACCTTGATCGTTCCTTCGGCGATGAAGCGTGTCCCTGCGAAGATTGCTAAAATGACCGGCGTGTCCGAGGACGCGCTGATGGAATCCATGGATGGTGTGATCGGTGAAACCGGCTCAGCGCATCCACTGTTGATGCTGTCCTTGGCCCTTGAAAGCGCGGTTGCGGGGCAAGTCATCGTTATGGCGTCGTTCGGTCAGGGATGTGATGTGCTGATCTTCAAGGTAACGGAGGCAATTAAGGCATATAAAAAGAACGTCGGTGTCTCCGGATATATCGCGCGCCGGCGCGAAGAGACCAACTATGGGAAATTCATGGCCTTCAATGACCTGGTCGTGCAGGAAAAAGGGATGCGCGCTGAACTGGATAACCAGACCGCGCTGACCCAGCTTTATCGCCGCCGCGACATGCTGAACGGTCTGGTCGGCGGCGAATGCGAAAAGTGTGGCACCCGTCAGTTCCCGCGATCCAGGATTTGCGTGAATCCGAACTGCAACGAGCTGAATTCGCAAAAGCCGTTTGTGTTCTCGAATATTCCGGCAAAGATCATGACGTGGTCGGCAGACCATCTAACGTACTGTCCCGATCCGCCTTTGCATTATGGGATGATTCAATTCGACGGCGGCGGCAGGTTCCTTGCCAACTTTACGGACGCCGACGTCGGCAAGGTCGGTGTCGGACAGGATGTCCGCATGATGTTCCGTATTAAGGATTTTGATAACAATCGCGGATTCCGGAGATATTTCTGGAAGGCAGCTCCTGCGATGGAAAATGAGGCTCAGAACAATGGCTAATGGAATTAGAGATAAAGTCGCGATCATTGGGATGGGGTGCTCGAAATTCGGCGAGCGCTGGGATTGCGATGCCGAGGATCTGATGGTCGAAGCGTTCGAAGAATGCATCGAAGATGCGGGGATTGATTTCAAGGAAATCCAGGCCGCATGGCTGGCGACGGCGATTGAAGAGATACACGTCGGCAAGGGTGGCCTGCCGCTCGCATTTGCTCTGCGCTTGCCGTACATCCCCGTGACGCGTGTGGAAAATTTCTGCGCCAGTGGCTCGGAAGCACTGCGCGGCGCCACATATGCGGTTGCTTCGGGGGCATGTGATATTGCTCTGGCGCTTGGTGTCGAAAAACTGAAGGACACCGGGTATGGCGGTTTACCCCAGCGCAGCCGGGGTTCGCTCAATTCCATGTGGTGGGCTAACTACTCCGCACCGGGCTCGTTCGCACAATTGGCGTCAGCTTATCGAGCCAAGCATGGCATTGACGCCGCCGAACTGAAACGCGCCATGGCGCATATTTCGATCAAAAGCCATGACAACGGCGCCAAGAACCCAAAAGCCCATCTGCAGCGTCAGATCACCGAAGAGCAAGTGATGTCCGCGCCGATGGTGGCGGAACCGCTTGGAATCTATGATTGCTGCGGCGTTAGCGACGGGGCCGCATGCGCCATCGTGACCACACCTGAGATTGCCAAAGCCATGGGCAAGAAGGATCTGATTACGGTCAAGGCGTTGCAGCTCTCGGTCTCCAACGGGGTCGAGGCTGGGCACAATTCATGGGATGGTAGCTATTTCATGACCGCCAGAATTGCCAGTAAACGTGCCTATGAAGAAGCTGGCATCCGCAATCCGAGAGAGGAAATCAGCCTGGCCGAGGTGCACGACTGTTTCTCCATCACGGAGTTGGTGACGATGGAAGACTTGTATCTGTCGCCGGAAGGTGGCGCGGTGAAGGACGTTCTTGACGGGTTTTACGATTCTGACGGCGGTCTGCCATGTCAGATCGATGGCGGCCTCAAATGTTTCGGACATCCGATCGGGTCATCGGGGCTGCGTATGATCTATGAATTGTATCTGCAGATGCAGGGACGCGCCGGTAAACGGCAAGTGAGCAATCCTACATTGGGTCTAACCCATAATCTTGGCGGCGCACCGCACCAGAATGTTTGCTCAGTTGCCATCATCGGCCAGTTGGGCGCCTGAAGTCGCACGCGGATAAAAAGGATTGATTATGGGTAAAATGCTTGAAGGCAAGGTTGCTATCGTTACCGGGTCCGGTCGCGGGATTGGCCGCGCAATTGCCGAGATGATGGCCGAGAACGGCGCCAAAGTCGTTATCAATGACCTGGGGGCGACAGAGTCAGGGGAAGGTCAGGATACGGGGCCGGCCACTGAAGCCATGGAAGCGATTAAATCCAAAGGCGGCGATGCTATTGTGAATGGCGACAGTGTCGCGAGCTGGGATGGTGCCCACGCAATGGTCGAAGCGGCCCTTACCAAGTGGGGGCGCATTGATTGTGTCGTCAATAATGCGGGTATTCTGCGCGATACCATCTTCCATAAAATGGAAGAGGCGGATTTCGATGCGGTGATCGGTGTTCACCTGAAAGGTGCTTTCAACGTATCGCGTGCGGCCGCCCCGCATTTCAGAAAGCAGGAAAGCGGAACCTACCTGCATATGACGTCCAATTCGGGGCTGATCGGAAACTTCGGACAATCCAACTATGCCGCCGCGAAGATGGGGATTGTCGGTCTGTCAAAATCGATCGCGCTTGATATGTCCCGTTTCAATGTGCGCTCCAACTGCATTTCACCTACCGCATGGAGCCGGTTGACCGGCTCCATTCCTCAGGAAACGGAAGATCAGAAAGCGCGTGTGAAAAAAATCATGACGATGACACCTGATAAGATTGCGCCGCTGGCGACATTCCTATGCAGCGACGATGCTGGTGACGTTAATGGCCAGATATTTGCCGTGCGAAACAACGAAATTTTCTTCATCTCGCAAAACCGACCGATACGTTCGGTCCATAACTCCGACGGGTGGACCCCGGAACGAATTAAGGACCACGCAATGCCAGCCCTGCAGGCGTCATTTTATGACCTTGATCGTTCTGCGGATGTCTTCAACTGGGATCCCATTTGACGCGGGCGTTCTGAGCGTTTTCAGCGAAGATATCAAACCACGGCAAATTTCGGGCTTGGGTGTTCTTCGACGACTTTGCGCATGATGCGAAGAGCATCCTTCAAACCGGTCAGGTTGGTTTGCGGGTTCAGGGAAATGCGAACGCCGCGCGGGACTTCGCCACCCCCGACATTGAAATTTTCTGCCTGTACCACAGACACGCCGGATCGTTGTACAGCATCTGCAAATTCACTGGACGTCCAGTGATCGGGCAGATTAAGCCATGCAAAGAAACCCGCGGGGTTATGGCTGACATTTATTCCTTTGAGCTCTTTCAAGAGCAGATTGTGACGGAGCGCAAGCTCTTCATTGTTCTGATTTGCAATCTTGTCGGCAACTCCATCCATGATCAGTACGGACGCCGTTTCGAAAATAAGCGGCGGATTTGCCAATGACAGGGTGTGAATGGTGTTTGAAAGAGATTCGACCAGTGCTGTCGGCGCCGCCATGAACCCGGCGCGAAGTGCCGGGCTGACGCATTTTGATAGGCTTGTAATATAGATTGTGCGTTCAGGCGCCAGCGCGGCTATCGGCATATCTCGGTCGGTCACGCCGGCGGCGGCAACATCATCCTCAATGATAATTAAGTCATTTGCCCGTGCAATTTCAGCAACCTTCTCGCGGCGCTCCAGGGACATGGTGCAGCCAAGCGGGTTTTGCACGGTCGGTTGCAGATAGACGATTCTGCCGTTGGATTTCTTGTGTGCCGCTTCCAGGGCTTCCGGCAGGATACCCTCTTCGTCCATGTCCACGGGTTCCAGTGGAATTTCGCGCAAAGCGGCGATTGATTTCAGGCCAGAATACGTCAGCTTTTCCGAGAGGATCGGCCCGCCGAGGCTGGCGAGGGTCATTATGGCTGTCAGCAGTGCTTGCTGTCCGCCGTTGCAGACGATGACCCGCTCGGGTGGTACGTTGAGGCCTGTGCGGCTGATCCATGCCGCGCCCGCTGTTCTGTGCGTGGTGAATCCCGATGCCGGCGGGTATGCGATCAGGGGCAGCAATACGGTATGATTGGCCACGTCGGCAAATGAATTTGCAAGTGAACTGACAATATCGTCGACGGGAATCCTAAAGCAGGCCAGATCAATTGTGCCCGGCTTGCGTTCGGGCAGGAAGTTTGCATAAGCGCCTTTGTCTTCCAGCTTTTTAACGAATGTCCCTCGTCCAACCTCGCCGGTGACGAGTTCGCGCTTTTTTACCACCATGTATGCCCTGCCGACGGTGCCGACGGTGACGCCAAGCTGTTCCGCAAGTTCGCGTTGCGGCGGTAATTGGGTGCCTGCTTCCAGTTCGCCACTGTTAATCGCTTCGGCGATCGCGCTTGCTAAAGCTAGGTACCTTGGCCCGCTGATCCCTGAAATGTCAGGTGTCCACATGATTGTGCTCCTCTTATCTTCAAATTAATTTGATATCAATTTTGCTAAATTATACCTTATTGTATTGTTACATTGATCTGTTATTGAAACGATATTATTGTAATTGCTCTCGAGCATCCGCAAGAATAGTTGCTCAAGCTTTCCTCGTTTCCGACGGATTCGAGCAATTATAGCAGATAATTGAAAATGTTACAGCCAAGACCAATACAATATCGCCATTTGAAACCGTATCAAAACCTCCTGCAGCACATTCCGTTCTGCTCTGGATGGATGCTTTCGCTGAAGAAGCACAATTTCCCAAGATTGAATAGTGCGATTCAACAAGTAAGTGGTTGTGATGGTTATGTCTATTAAAAGATGTATTTCTTAAATCGCTAGGCCCCCAAGCCTGGAGTGAATATGAACGAATTTGCAGGAAAAACCTACGCTGAGGCCTTATCTACGGTGTGCGCCCGTTATGCAAATCGAAAAGCGCTGATTTTTAAGGGCAAGCTCTATTGCTTTACGGATGTTAAGCGTGAAATCGACAATGCATCTCGCCGTCTTGCTTTATTGGGTCTTCGGCGCGGCGATAAAATCTCGATCTGGATGCCGAATTGCCCTGATTTCATTTTTATATGGATGGGCGCAGCCCAGATCGGGCTGGTCGCAGTTTTAATGAATACTCGGCTTCGTCTGGAAGAAGCTCTTTATCAAATCCAGCAGTCCGACAGCCGCGCGGTCGTGGTGCCGGGCGCCGCGGCTTACCGTGATTTTCTGGGTGATGTGCTGTCGATGCTGCCTGAGAACACCACCGAAAAGGACACAGGCCTTGGCGGCGACAAGCTGCCCAAGCTTGATTTCATCATTACGACGGACCGGGATGTGGCCATGCGGCCCGGTATGCATCATTGGCATGACCTGCCATATACTGAAGACACTGACATTGATTACGAGACGGATCCTGCGTCGCCGGCACAGATCGTTTACAGCTCGGGCACGACGGCACTGCCGAAAGGGGTGATGCTGTCGCACGCCGTTTGGCGGAAGGCTGCCGATCATGGGGCACGCTTCTATCAAACCCCGGAAGATCAGCTTTATCTCTGCATCCCGCTCTTCTCGATATTGTCGACGGTAAACGGCGTGATGACGTTCTGGGTCGGGGGGGCATCCGTCGCGCTTGCTGATCAGTTTGACGCCAGAAAGCTACTTTCCACGGTGCAGACCGAAAAAAGCACGGCGATCTATTTGCTGCCGGTCATGATGAGCAAGATGCTCGAATTGCCGGACTTCGAAAGTTACGACATTTCAAGTCTGCGCACCGGCATCCTGCTTACGCTCGATCGCGACGTCTATATGACGGCCGTAGAAAAATTCGGGATCGATGGCGTCATTACCAGTTATGGCATGACCGAAACATCAAGTGCCTGCACGCGAACGTGGTCCGATGATCCGCTGGAATCAAGAATCACGACACACGGCAAGCCTTTGCCGGATATCGAAGTGAGGATTGCCGACGCTGATACCAACGAGGAACTGCCTCAGGGGCAGACCGGAGAGATCCAGGTCCGCGGCTACAACACGATGATTGGATATTACAACAAGCCCGAAGAGACATCTCGCGCGTTTACCGCTGACAAATGGTACAAGACCGGAGACGCTGGCGAGATGCTCGCAGACGGATCTTTCAGATTCATCAGCCGTCTGGTCGATGGCTACAAACACAAGGGTTTCAATGTTTCCACAGCCGAGGTGGAAACTGTTTTGTTGCGCCATCCGACTGTCAGCGAGGCTGCGGTTACCGCAGTGCCGCACAGAGATTTCGGTGAGGTTGGTGTTGCCTTCGTCATCCTCGCGGAGGGCGCCGGCTTCGATGCCGTGAGTTTGATCGAATTCGTCAAAGAAAATTTGGCGGGCTTTAAAGTACCGGCGCATGTGTTCGAAACGGATTCCTTTCCGACGACATCCGGCACCGGGAAAGTTCAGAAATTCAAACTGCGTGAACAGGCGCTCCGGCTCCTGAAAGCAGAATAAGCTTCAACCTATAAAAACAAGATTTGGTACGGAGACACGATCGTATGAACCCTTTTCGAGACATGACATATAGCCAGAGCATAGCTTATATCGCTGACAAATTCAGGAATCGGGAAGCGGTTGTTTTTCGTGGTCAGCGGTTCTCCTACGCTGATATCAAACGTGAAATCGATAGTGCCTCGGCGCGATATGCATCGCTTGGATTAAAGCCGGGCGACAAGGTCGCCATACTTCTGCCGAACCGTCCTGAATTTATCTGGTGCTGGCTGGGTGCGTCGCAGATGGGGCTGGTCGCCGTGATGATCAATACCCGGCTGCGCCAGGATGAATTGTCGTATCAGTTGGCGCAATCCGATACGCGCGCCGTCGTTATTCCGGGTGAGGGGGCGTTCCGCGACTTTCTCGATGAGCTGAGTGTATTGGCGCCAGCCATTCGCGATGGGGTGCCCGGCGAGTTGGGCAGCGAGACATTGCCGGCGCTTTCATATGTGCTGGTCGTTGACGATTTCGACTCGCAGTATAAAGGCGCGCTCGCCTGGTCGAAGCTTGCAGAAAACAATCCGCCGATGCCGGAGATGGAAACGAACCCCGAGACCGCAAGCCTGATCAGTTACAGTTCGGGGACTACGGCGCTGCCGAAAGGGGCGATGATTTCTCATTGCGTCTGGCGGAAAGCATATGACATCGGGGATCGGGTCGACATGACCGTTGATGATTGCCTCTATATGGCAATTCCGATGTTCGGGTCCATGGCGATTCTGAATGGGGTGCTGCCATATCTTGCACGGGGTGCAAAGCTGGTGATTGGAGAGCAATTCGATGCCGACACATGTTTGGCGGCCATCGAAAAAGAAAAAGTGACCGCGTTGCACCTGCTGCCGCCTACGGTCAAGCAGATGATTGAATGTCCGAATTTCGATAAGTATGACCGGTCTTCGCTGAAAATTTCCTACACGCTTTCGATTGATCCGGACATTTTGAATACGGTTGCCGATGTCATCGGTATCCCCGGTGTGATGACAGGGTACGGCCTGACGGAAACGACAACCGTGGCCACGCGTAACCGTTGGGATGACCCTCGCGAAATTCGTCATACGACGCAGGGGTGGGCGTTGCCGGATGTTGAAATCAAAGTCGTGGACCCTGAAACATTGGATGAGTTGCCCGTGAATGAGCCGGGTGAGCTTTGGGTGCGTGGCTATTGCGTGATGCTTGGCTACTACAAGAAACCGAAGGAAACCGAAGCTGCTATTCGTCCCGATGGCTGGTTTAGAACCGGCGACATGGGAAAAATGGACTCTTCTGGCCGTGTTCAATTTCTGGGGCGGTTGGGGGATGGGTATAAATCACGCGGCTTTAACGTGTCACCGGAGGAAGTCGAGTTCGCGATCAATCAGCACCCGTCGGTTTATGCTGCGGCCGTCATCGGCGTACCGGATCCGGTGGCGGAGAAAATCGGTGCTGCTTTTATCATTAAGCGGAAAGATTCTGCGCTTGATGAGCAGACTCTTCTCGATTTCCTCAAGCCGAAGCTGTCCGGTTACAAGATGCCTAAGTACGTCTTTTTCGTGGATGAACTTCCGCTTACGCCGGGTACAGGCAAGGTGCAGAAATTCAAGCTGCGTGAAATGGCAGCCGACCTATTGAAATTGGAGAGTTCCTGAACCAAGAGGGCATGACCGTGGCTAAAGACATGGATGACAATCCGTTCCGGGGGCTGACATACGCGCAGTCGATCCGTTATATCGTCGATGCCTACGGCGATAAGAAAGCTCTCACGTTTCAGGGCCGGTCCTACACCTTTCGTGATCTCAAGCGGGAGGCGGATCTTGCGTCTGCGCGTATTGCTGCACTCGGGGTGCTGCCGGGCGAGACCATTGGCATCTGGGCGCCGAATCGCCCGGAATTCGCATTCCTTTGGTTCGGTGCGGCGCAGATTGGAGTTATCCCAGTCATTATCAACACGCGCCTGAAACGCCCCGAATTCGAATACCAGATCCGCCAATCCAAAAGCGTGGCGGTGTTCGTTCCGGGCACGGGATCATTCCGGGATTTTGCCGGGGAATTGGCGGATTCTCAGTCCGCTGTGATATCGGGAGAACTGCCGTCGGCGCCGTTCCCTGATTTGCGCGCTGTTGTTGCCCTGGATCCCGTCCCTGAAAGATTCAGCAATATCATCAGTTGGCAGAGCCTGGGTGAAAATCTTCCCATGCCGGCATATAATACCGACCCTAATAGCCCCGGGTTGATCGCTTACAGTTCCGGGACGACGTCTTTGCCAAAAGGCGCGATGCTGTCGCATTGTATCTGGCGCAAAGCTTATGACGGCGGCGGGTATCTGAAATTGACGCCGGCGGACAGTCTGTATCTGACGGTGCCTTTGTTCGGCGTGCTTGGGTGCTTGAACGGGTTATTGATGTTCTGGTCACGCGGCTGCGAAATTCATCTGCGTGAGCGTTTCGACGAACAGGATTTCATCACATCGGTGAGCCAGGAAAAGTGCACATTCGCCCATTTGCTGCCGACCATGATCGAGCGGATTGCCAAGCATCCGGCATACGACAAGGGCAAGTTCAGGTCATTACGTGGTGGTGTTATCCTGAGCAGCCAAAGCAGCCATTTTCTGCGTGCCATTGACGTGCTGGGCGCGGACGGTTTTACCTCGGGTTACGGATTGACGGAATCCACAGGGCTGGTCAGCCGGTGTTATCTGGATGATCCGCTGGAAGATCGCCTGGGTCATCAGGGATGGCCTTTGCCGGATTGCCCGATACGGATTGTCGACCCGGATACCAAGGCCGACCTACCGCACGGTCAGGAAGGCGAGATCGCAATCGGTGGGTATTCGGTAATGCTTGGCTATTTCGATAAACCCGTCGAGACAGCAGCGTGCGTATCGGAAGACGGCTGGCTTTATTCGGGTGATCTGGGGGTCGTCCTTGATACTGGGGCGCTCAAGTTTTTGCGTCGGGTCAAGGACGGCTATAAACACAAGGGATTCAACGTCTCGACGACGGAAGTGGAAGCCGCAATTCAGACCTTCCCGGGAGTCCATGCGGCTGCCGTTGTTGGCGTTCCTGACCCCGAATTCGGGGAGACGGGCGTTGCTTTTGTCATCCCCGATGGTGATGTGGACCTTAGTGAGAAGCAATTACTGGAGTATCTCTTTGCCCAGATTTCTACTTTCAAGGTGCCAAAGGCAGCATTCGTCGTGAATGAGTTTCCTTTAACGGGGGGTACGGACAAGATTCAAAAGTTTAAACTCCGCGAATTGGCGATGTCCAAACTCGGCATTTCGGGTTGAGCATGGATCAGGCTAATACCGGAACGATCGAAACGCCGCAACCGGTCAGGATAAGCTTCCGTAATCTGAGCGGGGCGCTGTTGCTGTTTCTTTGCAGTTCGCTGGCGAGTGCCGGAATTCTCGGAGGCTGGCCACAATCGACTGTCGCGGCGACCCTGGTGCTCGGTGTTTTTGTTGTTCTTGAGATATATCGGGTTCCTCGTCAGCAACTGGTTACCGGGCTTTGTCTTGTGTTGATCGGCAGCCTGGCGGCTTATCCAGAAGGCGGTATTTTTGACTCGGTCGTTAAAGCTTCAAAAGGGACACTGATTTTCGTCGCCCTGTTCGTCGCCGTGGCGTTTCTACAATATCCGGCACTGAACAGCCCATCTATGTTCGCCGTGCGCGAAGTCATTGTCAGTCAGCCGGCCGGCCGGCGTTATGCAACCCTCAGTCTGTCGGCTCATTTTTTTGGTGCCTTGACCAATTTTGCCGCGCTCAGTCTGCTTTCCACGTTCCTTTTTGGAAACCTCGACAGCAATGCCCGTGAACGGATGGCGTGTGCCATGATTCGTGGCTTCGCTTTGGCTGCATCATGGTCGCCGTTCTTCGTGAGCGTGGCGGTGATCCTCTACATCATGCCGGAATTGACCTGGTTAAGAATCGCCATGCCCGGGGTGCCGCTGGCTTTTATTTTGCTGGTTTACGGCTGGACGTTTGATCGTATCGCACATCGCAAGCCGCCACTGGAGGAAATTCAGGCTTCTCAAGTCACGGTTCCGGCAAAGCTGAAATCTGAAACGATCTACAAAATCAGCGTTCTCGGTTTGGTGCTTGTTGGTTCGATTCTTTTCGTTTCGGAAACACTTGTGGTCACCATGCCGATTGCAATTTTTCTTGTCACGCCCCTCATCTCCGTCATCTGGCAGGCTTTGCTCTCCAGGCAAGGCGGGCAAGGCAGCCTAGGCGGGATGGCGACAAGCGTCATTGAGAATATTTCCAAGTTACGCGCAGAGATTGTGGTCTTTCTTTCTGCGAATTTTCTTGGATATTCCGCCGCCATGATTATTGATCCGGCAACGGTTTCGTCCACTCTTATAGACGCCGGAATATACGGGTGGTCGGCGATATTCGTACTTTTATGTTTCATGCTGTTGAGCACCATGTTGATGTTGCACCCATTGGTTCTGATTGTCCTGCTGGGGCAGGTATTCCCGGGAGAAGCACTAGGTGTCCAGACTGTCAGCCTGGCGCTGTGCATGTCGGCAATCTGGGGTGTCGGCACACCGTCTTCACCCGGTTCCGGGCTTACATTGTTCATGACACGAATTCTGCAACGCTCACCGTGGTATGTCTCATGGCGATTGAATGCTGTTTATTCTCTCGGTGGAATTACGGTTGCGGGGGGGTATATCGCACTAGTTAACCGTTGGTTTTTGATGTGATTGCCAAGCCTGATTTTTCAGCGCGTTGAAGTATGGGAAGGAAACGAACAATGAGTGATCCTCAGACCGTCGTCACCGACTATCCAGGTGAATATATTGCCCGGATCAGTCTTAATCGGCCGGAAAAGCGGAACGCGCTGGGTCCGGAACTACGCGAAGGCCTGCTGACTGCGCTGCAGGATGAACTTGTGAATGCGGATGTCCGGGTGCTGATCATCACGGCCAATGGGGGGCATTTTTCCGCCGGTGGCGATCTCGCCAGCCTGACAGATATCGACATGACCTCGGGGCGGCACCGGATCAAGCGCGGACATCTGGTAGCGCGGTCTATCCTGACGGCGGAAAAGCCGATTGTGGCCGCGGTTGAAGGGTATGCGATGGGCGCAGGTGCAGCCTTGGCGATTGCGTGCGATACCGTGGTGGTTGATGCCGAAACAACGCTTGGTTTTCCGTTCCTGAAAGTTGGTCTCGGGCCGGATTTTGGGGTTTCCTATACCTTGCCTCGGCGTCTGGGATTCGGGCAGGCCCAGCATGCATTCCTGCACGCAAAAAATTTCAAGGGAAAGCTGGCGGTTGATTGCGGTCTTGCCGATGTATTGGCCGAAACAGGCAAGGTTCAGGCGCATGCTCTGGAGCTGGCAGAGGATCTTGCGGCGTTGCCGCCGAATGCCCTGGCCCTTGCCAAAAGACAGTTCGCCGCCGCGCCCGTTGACTTCGAAACCGCAGCTGAAATGGAAGCCATGGGACAGTCGCTCTGTTTCGGCGGCACGGAATTCCCCGAAGGTATCGCCGCTTTTCAGGAAAAACGGAAACCGAACTTCTAGCCCTTGGGTGGGATGTCCTGCGTGCGACGATAGGAGAGCATCATCAGAAAGAACACAATACCGACCGAGGCGAACACAAGCCTGTAGCCGAGCGTCGAACCTGTGATATTCGGATCGTCGGTCACCAGCGATATAAGAAAACCCGTCAGATACTGCATTACGAATATGCCGGATATCGCCAACAGATTGACCAGCGAAACAACCCGGCTTGCAAATTCAGCATCAAACAAAGCCTGAGTGTGGGCCAATACGAGAACGAAAAAAGGGGCGCTGACCGTGATCACGATAAACAAGGGCACGGCCATCCACACATGCGCGTAACCGAACGCCGCGAGGAATACAAACAGCGCTGAAATGAATGCCATGGCACCGAGAATGACTTTGCGCCGGGTGTTGAAGTACTGTTCGATGGGGGCGTAAATCAGCATGCCGATATTCATGCCGACGGCCATTGCAAAAAGGATATAGCTGCGATCGATCGCTGAAATATGATGCATGTCTTTCAGAAATGGTCCCGCCCATAGCCCAATCAGAACCTGTAAAGGGGCGTACATAAACATTGATATGCTGAGGGCAGGCCAGATCCGGCGGTCTTTTAGAACAAATAATAGCCCGACAATGCTGTTCCGCAGAGTAATGGGTTCTGATGTGCTGCTTTTTGTATCTTGCGCTGCCGGGATATCGCGGACGGAGAGATAGGTCGCGATTGCCATGGCCAGTGTTGCGATGCCGATGAACAGGAAAACCGACCGCCAGGAAAAAATCTCGATCAGATAGGCGAACGGTGCTGTCGCGAATAGCCCGCCGACACTCCCAAAAAAAAGAAACCGACCGGTCAATGAGGCGATGTTTCTTGGGTCACTCCATTTGACGAATACCGTATAGGCACCAAGCAATGCTGCGGCAAACCCGATTCCCAAGAGAAACCGGCCGGCTAATATGCTGGTCCAGTCAGGCGCAAATGAAATCATCAACGAACCGGCAACCGCAATCAGCGCGGTCGTTGACATGGTGATCCGGCAACCATATCGGTGAATAAGCAGACCGAAAGGTATCTGGATAAGACCTTGGGCGAGAAACATGCTGCCCATCACGACGCCGATTTGCTGTGCGTTGAGGGACAGTTCATCAACAAGAACCGGTGCCAGTACGGAGCCTGAACTGCGGTGAAACTGGCCCAGAGCAAAGAGCAGGCACAACACGCAGAACATGAAGATGAATCGGAGAGATTGGGTCGGGCGATTGGGCATGATGCGGACTGATAATGACCGTGTTGTTACACTTGAAGCTTTCATATGGGACGAGCAGAAGATACATTATGATCGAATTACCCCTGTAACAGCGAGTCATTTTGTAAGAATTGTACTTAGCTAAAATTCAAATTTAACGGACCGAATTCAACGACATGGAAAAGCAAGCCGAAGCATATGTAGAGCCGGGAGCGGATACGCGGGACGAAGCCTCCAATCTGGCGCCGATTGAGGATGTGATTGCCGATATACGTCAGGGCAAGATGGTCATTCTGATTGATGACGAGGATCGCGAGAACGAGGGTGATTTTATTATTGCATCCGAGTTCGCAGATGCTGCGGCGATCAATTTCATGGCGCGATACGGACGCGGTCTGATCTGTCTTTCGATGACCGAACTGCGTATTAAGGAGCTTGGCCTGTCACTGATGCCGCGGCGTGAGGGCGACCGGCAAAGCACCGCTTTTACGGTATCGATCGAGGCCCGCGAAGGCGTTACGACGGGCATTTCCGCGGCGGATCGGGCACGAACGGTTTCCGTAGCTATTGACAATGATAAGGGCCGGAACGACCTGTCGACACCGGGCCATGTCTTCCCGCTTTGTGCACGTGACGGCGGTGTTCTGGTTCGCGCCGGACATACGGAAGCAGCCGTTGATCTCGCGCGTCTGGCAGGTTTGACGCCCTCAGGCGTGATCTGCGAGATCATGAATGAAGACGGTACCATGGCGCGTTTGCCTGACCTGGTTGAAGTCGCGAAAGAGCATGATCTAAAGATTGCTTCGATTGCCAATCTGATTGCCTATCGGCGGCGCAACGAGAAACTCATTGAGCGCGTTATGGAACGGGATCTCGAATCCCGTCATGGCGGACAGTTCAAGATTATTGTTTTTCTGAATCGTGTTGATGGCGTTGAGCACGTTGCCATGGTGAAAGGCGAAATCGGCGGTGACGCGCCGACCCATGTGCGCATGCACTCGGTAAACCTGCTCGACGATATCGTTGGCGATTTGTTTTATGAGCATGGCGGTGAAATCTACCGCGCCATGGAGCGGATCGGCGAATTGGACCGTGGCGTTGTTGTATTCCTGCGCGAAACGCACAATACCAGCCCGTCGGATGCTTTGCGCCAACGCGAACAGTCCGTGCAGACGAGCGGCAGTAATCTCCGCGATTATGGCACCGGGGCGCAAATCCTTGCGGATCTCAATGTGACGGACATGATTCTCCTGACCAACAGCAATCGCAGTGTTGCAGGTCTGGATGGGTATGGCCTTCGGATCGTTGGTCGAGAGCCACTTTAAAGCCGCGTACGCCTCCGGTTTTTGTTATTTAAAACACCTAGTCCTTGGCGTTATTGCAATGCCGATCGATTTTTTTTGGCTAATTAGCAAAAATTGATACTATTTATTACGTGACAATATCAAAAAATAGTGTTGATATTTAGCGTCACATTGTGACGCAACCTCTTCCGTACAAGGTCCTGCCTTGGCTGGAGAGGGCTTAAAAAGAAGATCGAATTGGGTGGAAACAGATTATGTCGAAAAAATTCTCCGGTCGTACGGCTGTCGTAACAGGTGGTGCAGGTGGTATTGGCCGTGCGACTGCCGAGGAATTTGCCCGTGGCGGGGCCAACGTTGCTATTTGTGAAATCAATATTGATGCCGCATCCGCTGCCGCAGAAGAGATCGCCAAAAAACATGGCGTAATCTGCAAGGCTTATAAATGCGATGTTTCCGATGTTACGGACGTCGATGCCATGGCCAGCGATGTCGTCGAAAATCTCGGTTCATTGGATATCTTGGTGAATAACGCAGGCATCACCCGCGATAATCTTATTTATAAGATGAGTGATGATGACTGGGACTTGGTCATGAATGTGCATCTGAAGGGCACGTTCGTGTGCTCACGGGCAGCGCAGCGCATTATGGTCGAGAAACAGTACGGCAAGATTGTGAATATTTCCTCGACGTCGGCGCTCGGCAATCGCGGGCAGGTCAACTATTCGACGGCGAAAGCGGGCCTTCAGGGGTTCACAAGAACACTGGCACTGGAGCTGGGCCGTTATAACATCAACGTAAACTGCGTGGCGCCCGGCTTTATCGATACCGAAATGACTCAGGCCACGGCCGTGCGTCTGGGGTTCGACCCCGAAGAGTATAAGGCCGAGCGGGCCAAGAATATTGCCGTCCGACGGGTCGGCGTGCCGCAGGACATCGCAAACACCGTTTCATTCCTTTGCAGCGATGACGCCAGCTTTGTCAGTGGTCAGGTTATTTACGTCAGCGGCGGTCCAGAGACGCGACGCTGATACGGGCGACTGGAAACAGGGCCGGAACACATGTCGCAAGAGTGGAGAGACCATACATTTTCGCAAGCCCTCGACTGGGGGCGGAGCACGCATGGAAGCAGGTTAGCGATTGTCGCCGGCACGCACCGGCTGACTTTTGCCGAACTCGCCGAGCGAGCAGAATCCCTGGCCCGGGGGCTAATCGAAAGCGGCGTCCGCCATGGTGATTGTGTTGCTCTGTGGTCAAGTGACTGTCTTGAATGGCTTCTTGCCAGATGGGCCGTACCGGCCATTGGCGCGATTCTGGTCCCAATGAACACCCGGTTTCGTGACGAAGAAATCCGTTACATCTTGGGGCAAAGCGATGCCAGGGCGCTGATCATGTCCAAAGGCATCCCCAGCGTAAATTACTATGATATTTTGAGTAGAATAGATCCGAGTGTCCCCGCATATGTGCAGGGGGACTGGTCGAGCGATATTTTTCCTGCGCTCAAGTTGGTCATAGGGATTGGCCATAACATGCCGGCAAGTGTTAAGCCGTTTGCCGATGTTGAAACACAGGGGCGCGACCTGCTGGCGGGGGACAACGTGTATCAGTCCTTTGCCGATAAATGCGCGCCGACGGACGTCGCACAGTTGATGTATACGTCGGGAACGACATCTTTTCCGAAAGGCGCGATGGTCTGTCACGGCCCGCTTTTACAGAACAATTTCAATACGATCGCCCGGATGCGGCTTGATCATAACGACAGATATCTGGCATCTGTTCCGCTATTCAGCGCCACGGGAACGTCGTTTACACTGTCGCCGTTTCTTGCCGGCGCCAGCATCGTTCTGATGGAAGAAGGCTTCAACGCCGAGCGCTTCTGCCAACTCGTTGAAGCCGAGAAAGTCACGATGAGCTTTTATGTCGAGCCTATCGTCCGCGATCTCAAAAATTTTCCCGACCTGTCAGAATATGACTTATCCACTCTTAGGACCGGGACCGGTGCGCCCTTGCGTGCGGAGTCGTTTCGCTGGCTGACCGAGGATCTGGGCGCGGAACACCTGACGAATGTTTATGGCCTTTCGGAAACGTCGAACGCGGTTTGCCGCAGCTTCTGGAGCGATCCACTGGAAGATCGCATCGCATGCTGCGGACGCCCGATGTTGGATGTAAAAATTCGTATCGCAGACCCGGAAACGGATGACGATCTGGGGTGTGGCTCCATGGGCGAGATTCAGGTGAACGCGTATACGGTATCGCCGGGGTATTACAAAATGCCTGAGGAAACGGCGGCATCGCGGAGTGCCGATGGCTGGTTGAAAACCGGTGATCTCGGCGTTCTGCGCGAGGACGGCCAGCTTCTCTTCAAAGGCCGCATTAAGGAAATGATCAAGCCTGGCGGGTTCAACGTCGCCACGCTCGAAGTCGAGGATTTCATCAAGAGAATGCCCGGCATCAAGGAAGTCGCGCTTGTCGGGGTGCCGGACGAGCGCATGGGCGAGATCGGCTATGTCTACATAGAAACCGAAGAGCAGGCGAACGTCACAAGTGAGGACGTGATCGCCTACTGCAAATCGCAGATCGCCGGTTACAAAGTCCCGCGTTACGTCAGTTTCATCAAGGATTGGCCAACAACGGGCAGTGGAAAAATTCGCAAACTCGATCTTCGTGATCGGGCAGTCGAAAGTATATCGCGGTCACAAGAAGAAGCCGCGGTCGGATAAACACCAGTAATCAAATATATTTGGGAGATAGCGAAATGATTGATCCGGTTGATGCCCTGCAAAGCAAGGAAATCCAAGAGCTCCACGAGATAGCGATTAACGAATTCGCACCGCGTGGCCGCAAATATGACGAAAATGCGGATATGCCGGTGGAGAATATTCAAACCCTGTTCGAAAAAGGCTGGCTGTCGACCACGCTGCCCAAAGACAAGGGTGGCAAAGGCAGCAACCTCGACACGGATGACCCCGCCACCTACCTGCAGGCACTGCGGGTTATTGCCAGGGGGTGTAGCGGTACCGCGCACTGCTATCAGGTCCACAACCATACCATCTGGGCGATCAACGATCTTGGAACGCAGGATCAGTTCGACCGGTATATCAAACCGGGATTCGAACGCCCGTTCCTGGGGTCATTTGTCGGCTCGGAAGCTAAGCGCCGTCACATGTACATGATGAACACGACAGCGACACCTACCGAAGGTGGGATGATTGTTCGTGGCGAAAAGAACTATGCGACCAACGGTCCGACAATGGGGTTCGCGATCATCTTCGCCGCGCTAGCGGGTGAAGAAGATTTCACCAAGAACCACCAGATGGTTCTCATCAGGCCGGATATGAAAGGGGTCAGTATTGATCTCGATTGGTATCGTCCGGCTGGGATGCGCTGTGCCTCCAGTCCGGTGATCACGCTCGACGATGTTTTTATCCCTGATGCCGATGTGTTCTGCGCGCCGGGGACGTATCCGAAAGCCCGCTTGCAGGGGAAATTCCACCTTGGCTTCGCCGCCAACTATCTCGGCACGGCCGAGGGAATGTATGACTGGTATCTTCAGTACGTCGGCGGTCGCGGCAAAGGTGCCGATCCAATCGTGCAAATGCGCACCGGTGAAATGAAAATTCAACTGCGGGCCGCGGAAGCGCTTTTCCACGACGCGATCCGTTCATGGAAAACCAAAAGTGTCGTCGAGGCAGAATTAATCTCGATTTCCGCGAAATCGATGGCCGCTCATGTCGCGTTCGAACTGTCGCACAAGATCATTCACAACGCCGGCTCAACGGCGATGTTCGATCAGTTCCCGCTCGCGCGTTACATCCGCGATCTGGAAACGCACGTGCTGCATGCCGGTCATGATCGTTCGGCGCAGATTATTGGTCAGGCTGAATTCGGTCAGACGTTCGATTCTACATTGCAGCGCTAAGATTTGAGGTAATCCAAATGAGTAGCGAAGCCAAGCAAAGGCGGTATGAGGACGTCAATGAGAACGACTTCTTCATGTTTGAAAAGCCGCCTGTCACCAAAATGCAGCTCGTTATGTATGCGGGGGCTTCCGGTGACTATAACCGTATCCATTACGATCATCACTTCGCCGTCGAGGCAGGCCTCGGCGGGGTGATCGCCCACGGCATGCTGGTTATGGGCTTTCTGAGTCAGACAATCGTGATGTGGGGCGGCAAGGGATCCTTCGTAACGGAAGTGCGAAGCCGCTTTGTCGCCCCGGTCCGGCCCGGTGATTCGGTCGTGTTTGACGGCAGGGTTGTCGGTAAGGAGATCGCGGACGGTAAGAAACTTTGTCGGGTGAAGGTTGAAGGCGTTGCCACCGACCGTACCGTGATCGAGGGATCCGCCGTCATTCAGCTTTCCGACGGCAGTTGATGAACTCTCTCCAATGAACGGTTGCGTCACGATGAGTGAGCTTTCTGCTGCCGGCACTGTGCACACTGTTCGCTGGCGGGACGGGAAAATCATCTGGCGGATGTGGGGTAAAGGGCCTGCTGTGATACTTATTCACGGTGGCTTCGGTTCGTGGTCACATTGGATTCGTACGATTCCAGCGTTAGCAGAAAATCGATGTGTCCTTGTCCCCGACATGCCGGGGTTCGGTGATTCCGATGACTTCTCTATGGAAGACGCCGGCGAGGAAATTGCCGAGGCTCTGATGGATGGACTCGCCCAACTTTTGGACCTCAGCAAGGGCATAGATGTCGTCGGCTTTTCATTCGGGACGGTTATCGCAGGAACATTGGCGGCAAAGCTGGTCGGATCGGCACCCGGGGTTCTCCGCTCGCTTGTGCTGATTGCACCCGCGGGGCTCGGTATTTCAGCCCGTAATTTTGCAGGACTTCGTTCCTCGGCCCCGGGTATGTCGGATGACGAGATCAGGGATATGCATCGTCACAATCTTGGGGTTGTGATGATCGCCGACCCCGCCTGCATTACCGATGAAACGATAGATCTGCAGATCGCGAATACGACTAAGAAGCGCCGGAGCGGGAAGCCGTATTCTAGAACCGGCCGTTTGCTTGAATATTGCCCGACCCTGCCGCTCAAGCGTGTTCACGTCATATTGGGCGAACAGGATGCGTATGTGCACCAGAACCAGCCGGAATATGGCCGCGCTTTGGAAACACTGCATCCGGTGCTTCGTATACATCGGATCAAGGATGGCGGACACTGGGTCCAGTACGAATGCCCACTGGTGTTTAACAAGATTCTTAAAAACTGTCTGGAAGAAACAGGAACATGAAAAAAGTACTCGTCGCCAACCGCGGTGAAATTGCCTGCAGGATATTTGAAACCTGCAGGAAAATGGGATTGCAAACGGTTGCTATCTATTCCGAGGCCGATGTCGATGCCCTTCATGTTCAACACGCCGATGAAGCTGTGCTTGTCGGACCCGCGCCGGCGCAACAAAGCTATCTGAACGTCGATGCCATTTTGGCGGCAATACAGAGCACGAACACGGATGCGATCCATCCAGGATACGGATTCCTATCCGAGAACACGTCCTTTGCTGCGCGTATTATGGAGGCGGGAAAGAGCTGGATCGGCCCGACACCAGAGACCATCAAGCTGATGGGCGATAAGGAGTGCGCGCGGAATATTGCTGCTGCAGCCGGTGTGCCGGTTTTGCCGGCTAGTGAGGCATTTGACGAAAAAAACGTGTCGGCCATTATGCAGGCGGCTGATGACATCGGCTATCCACTGCTTGTGAAAGCAGCCGGGGGTGGGGGCGGCATCGGTATGCGGCGCGTAAATACGCCAGACAAGCTCGAAGCCGCATTGCGCGCAACACAAAACCAGGCCATTCGTTCCTTCGGTGATGGCAAGGTGTATCTGGAAAAGTTCATCGAAAAAGCCCGCCATGTGGAAGTTCAGATTTTTGGACTGGGCGACGGCCGTGCGACAACATTGTCGACACGCGACTGTTCTGTGCAACGGCGGTTCCAGAAACTTATTGAAGAAGCGCCGGCCCCCAATTTGCCGCCGGATATGGTCAAGGCCATCTGCGATTCGGCGTTGTCGCTCGCGCAATCGCAGAATTACGCAAGTGCGGGCACCGTTGAATTTGTTGTTGATACGGAGGCCGATACTTTCTTTTTTTTGGAGATGAACACCCGGCTTCAGGTCGAGCATGGGGTCAGTGAGTTGATCTTGGGTATTGATATCGTTGAAAGGCAGCTTCGTCTTGCCGCTGGTGAGATGATGGACGACCTTCTTGAAGTACATGCGCCGCAGGGGCATGCAATTGAGGTCCGAGTTTGTGCGGAAAAACCAGAAAAAGGTTTTCTGCCGCAACCGGGACGCCTGAACACGCTGATCTGGCCCGGCGATATGGAAAATATCCGGATCGACACAGGTGTGCAGCAAGGCGACAGCGTCACACCTTTCTATGACCCCATGATTGCAAAAATAATGTCGACCGGCGCTGACCGTACTGCCGCTGCTGACCGGCTGGTGAAGGCTTTGCGGGAAGTCCGAATTGAAGGTGTTTCCACCAATCTTGCGTTTCTGATCAATGCGCTTGAGCATCCTGAATTTCGCGCCGGAAACGTGACAACAGCTTTTGTCGAACATCATTTGAAAGATTTGATTGGCGAATAAAGCGGCTTTCAAACCTTGGATATACGAAAACAAAACAAATGAGCCTCTATACGCACACCCGAAAGAGACATCTAGGGAAACTCTTCTTTGAGGTCGCCGAACCGCAGACGGCTCTCCGTCATAACGGCATGAAGCGTTGAAAGAAAAATAGCAGGATGGTCCTGCCGATTGAAACGTTTATACAGGAGGATGCAGTGATGAGTACCACGATGATCGCCCCCCAATCAGGGATTAAACAATCGGAGTCCACGGCAGGCATTCAGGTGCGGCGCTTATCTTCCGCACTTGGCGCGGAGATTTCCGGCATTGATCTGGGCGCCGGAGTTGATGACGCGACGTTCGAGACGATCCACGATGCCTTGATGGAACATCAGGTTATCTTTTTCCGTGATCAAGATATGTCTGTCGAGCGGCACCTTGAACTGGCAAAACGCTTCGGCAACCCAACATATTCTAAAAAATTGCCGAAGTACGACGGCAACGATTACGTGTCTCTGATCCAGAGTAACGGCAGCAAGATCAATGTCGGTGGTCGCTGGCACACAGACAATACGGATTTCAAAGAACCGCCGATGGGGGCTGTGTTATATTGTGAAGAAACGCCGAGTTCCGGTGGCGATACACTGTTTGCCAGCATGTATGCCGCTTACAACGCACTGTCCGAAGGATTGAAACGCCACCTTGATACCCTTGTTGCACAGCATGACAACAGCCTCGTGGTCTTGCGTTTTGCCGGCACCGAGTTTGTCGGCGACAAGGGCTTGTCCGTTGAAGCGCCGGTTGAGCATCCGGTGGTGCGGGTGCATCCAGTGACAGGGCGGCGCGCGCTTTACGTCAACTCATCGTATACCCGTCGTATTCTTGACGTGCCGGATGTCGAAAGTCGGTATCTGCTGAGTATGCTGATGGAGCACGTGATGACGCCGGATTTTCAGGTGCGATTCGAGTGGCAGCCTGGCAGCGTGGCGATATGGGATAATCGCTGCACTCAGCATTATGCGCCAAACGATTACACTGAGCCACGCAGAATGCGCCGTGTACAGATTGACGGCGATGTGCCGCGCGGCATCAGCTAAGATATCACGAACCGCGCCTGTAAAGGTCATAGGTACGTTTATTATCTGAAGCAGAAGGACCAAGCATTTCCGATTCAACGTCGGTTTTAACGAATTTTTTTAAGAACCGCTCTCTTTGGATGTGCTCCATACTACCGAAGGTTCCCTGGAAATGACGCTGAATGAACTTAAACAGAACCTAACGCTGCCGGTCATCGGTGCCCCGATGTTTTTAGTCTCTGGTATCGACCTCGTCGTGGCGCAGTGTTGTAATGGGATAGTAGGTGCGTTTCCGGCATTGAATGCCCGGACGGCCAGTGAATTGGACAACTGGATTAGCCAGATCAAGTCGCGTATTGCGGCCTTCGAGAGCGAAACCGGAAAAAAGGCGGCTCCGTATGCCGTTAATCTGGTCGTCCATGGTTCCAACACACGTCTCGATGAAGATTTGTCCATTGTCGTTCGCCATCAGGTGCCCCTTGTCATCACTTCGCTTTCGGCACCCGACAAAGTTGTCGCGGACGTCCACAGTTATGAAGGTTTGGTATTTCATGACGTGATTGCCGTCAGACATGCAAAAAAGGCGGCCGCGGCCGGTGTCGACGGTTTGGTGCTAGTTTGTACCGGAGCGGGCGGTCATGGTGGACAGTTGAACCCGTTCGCCCTTATCGCCGAAGTGAAGCAATTTTATGATGGTGCCATTATTCTGTCGGGCGCAATAGCTAACGGCTACTCTATTCTAGCTGCTAGCGCGCTCGGCGCTGATTTTTCATATATTGGAACGGCGTTCTTGGCGTGTGAAGAAAGCAACGCAACCGTGGGCCATAAGGAAATGGTCGTTGATTGCACGGCCAGTGAAATTCTATCGACGCCGTATTTTTCAGGCACTCACTCTAGCTACATGATTCCATCCATCATCGCAGCAGGTGTTGACCCCAACGAAGCGGTTATTGCTCAGCCTCGCAAAGATGATTTCATTGTCGGTAAAGAACGTCCAAAAGCTTGGAAAGGTGTGTGGAGCGCCGGGCAAGGGGTAGGTCAAATCAGTTCAGTAATGCCCGTAGCTGACCTCATCCGGCGGTTAAAAAGCGAATACGATGCGGCCAAGCAGTCATTGCTACAGGGCAACTCCGAGTAACGCGTTGGCAATACGTGCAGTTCATTAGTGTTAACTCACTGGCGCGAGCTTAACCAGTGTTATAGGTATCACGGATGGTTTGTGATCCTGCAGGCCACGGGTCGTGTTCGTTGATTGCGGAAAACAAAGACCACTGAAGGCACCAGCGTCCAGTGCAGGGACTGGAAAAGAGGAGAAAAGCATGACTGCGAGAGAAGATGCTGTTGAAGCCACATTGAAGGATGTCCGTGCGGCTGTTGCCGGCGGTTTAGATCGGGCTGCTCTGGACAAGGTGAAAGGCGCCCTGGTGGGGCTTGCTGCACAGACGGACTTGTGGGGCGCGGAAGATTATCCGGAACCCGACGAGCAGGCGCGACAGGCGCGCTATATGATTGCGCAGGACGATCCCGACGGATTGACACTTTATCTTAACGTTATGTTGCCGGGAAAGAAAATTCCGCCCCACGATCATACTACTTGGGCCTGTGTCGCTGCCGTGTCGGGTGTCGAATACAACACCCTGTTCGAGCGAATGGATGACGGTTCTATGCCGGGTAAGGCGTCGCTGAAGGAAACCGCGCGGGTAGCAATCCAGCCAGGGACCGGTGTGGCGTTGATGCCGGATGATATTCATCAAGTTGAAATTATTGGTGATGATACAATCCGTCACCTGCATATGTACGGCCGGCCGCTGGAGACGTTGAGCGGGCGCACGACGTTCGATCTGGAAACAGGGACGTGCAAGCCGATGTCCATCGGCGTGAAGACGAAACGTTGAAGGACGGAGCAGAAAAAATGCAGGACCAAGCGCCCGTGCGCAAACTCCCTGCCGCCGACGTAAAGGCAGCATTGAGCCGTCAGAACGAAATCGCTTTCCTAGATGTGCGCGAACATGGGCAATACGGCGAAGGGCATCCGTTCTTTATCGTGAATTGTGCCTATAGCGTCCTCGAAGACCGGATCAATGCTATCGTGCCTAATCGCGCTGTGCCGGTTGTCCTGATGGACGATGATGATGGTGTCGCGATGCGGGCGGCTAAGCGGCTATTTGATCTCGGGTATCGTGACGTGGCGATTGTCGAGCGCGGCGTTAAGGGATGGACGGAAGCAGGCTTTGGCCTGTTCAAGGGCGTGAACTTGCCCTCCAAAGCCTACGGTGAATTCGTCGAGCATGACATGGGGACGCCGTCGATCTCGGCGGAGGAACTTCACCGGATGCAGAGCGAAGGAGAAGAGCTTCTTATCTTTGATGGCCGAAGCCCGTCGGAATTCACGAAGATGAATATTCCGGGCGCACAGTCTGTTCCGAATGCAGAATTGGGTTTGCGGCTGCCGGCGATCCTACCTGATTCGACGACCCCGGTCGTCATCAACTGTGCCGGCCGTACCCGTTCGATCATCGGCGCGCAGACGCTTTTGAATTTGGGTTTGCCCAATCCGGTGGTTGCGCTTCGCAATGGTTCGCAAGGTTGGCAATTGGCAGGCCTGAAGCTGGAATACGGTACTGAGCCTGATCCCCTGTCGGATTTGTCGGATGCGGACGAGGCGCGCGCCCGTGCGCATGCCGAAACCTTTATAACGGCAAATGAACTGCCGACGGTGGATGGCGCAACACTGGCGTCGTGGCAGGCTGACGGCACGCGAACGACGTATCTGTTCGATGTCCGAAGTGCAGAGGAATATGCTGCCGGTCATCTGTCGGGCAGCGTTCATGCGCCCGGTGGGCAACTGGTGCAGGCGACTGATCATTGGACCGGCGTGCGCAATGCTCATCTGGTTGTGTCCGATCCATTGTTGATCCGAGCCGCGACGACGTGTTTTTGGCTGCGGCGCATGGGGCATGATGCGCATGTCCTGGCGGCGGGTGCGGAGGTCAAATTGGTTCCGGCGGCAACAGAAGTTACCGTCCCTGCGGTGCCGGCAATTGATGTCGCGGACCTTCCAGGGCTATGCACGGACGGCGCACTAGTGCTGGACCTATCCCCGGGCCAGACATTTCGTGCCGGGCATATCGATGGCGCGCGCTGGGCGATCCGTCCCCGGCTCAATGCGTTGGATATTAAAGCGGACCGTTCCGTCATACTGACGGCAGCTAATCCCCGTATCGCCGCGTTTGCATCTCTCGATCTTGCGGAAATGGGGATCACAGACATCCGTCTGCTGCCCTATGACCCGGATGGGTGGCGTGCTGCCGGACTAACCGTCACGGCAACGCCCGATGAACCGGCAGATGAAGATATGATCGATTACCTGTTCTTTGTGCATAATCGTCATGATGGTTGCCTGGAAGCGGCTCGCAAGTACCTTGAATGGGAAACGGGGCTGATCGAACAGATGGATGAACAGGAAGTGGGCATGTTTCGTCGTGGTCCGGCAGCGAAGATGCCACTGCTTTGGGATTAGGGAAGAACGGTTTTGAAACGCGATACAAAACTGACACATCTATGCCGGCCGGCGCCGGATGAAGGCGGAACCTCCGTCAATACGCTCGTTGTGCAGGCATCGACGGTCCTGTTTCCGTCAATGGTCTCCTACGAGCAAGCGGGCAAGGAATAGTCCACGTCTTTCCGTTTTTGCATATGTGATCTGAAGAATTAATTGCATATAAAATGCTGCTGCATCGACAGTCCTACTGTTGCCTAGAAAGGGAATAAAATTTGAGAAATGCAGGAATGAAGCTTCCTGGTACGCCAACCCCAATGGAAGTTTGGATAGCGTCGGATGGCCTTGAGATTGCTGGCGACTGCTGGGGGGACCCGCCAGGGCCACGGGTTTTTCTACAACACGGTGGTGGCCAGACACGCCATGCTTGGAAGAATACTGGCGAAATTCTTGGCAACGCAGGTTATCATGCAGTTGCTTTTGATGCGCGTGGGCATGGTGATTCTGGTTGGTCAGAGCATGGCCATTATGGTGCCGACTTTATGGTGGATGATTTGCATAGTGTAACAAAAGCACTGGGTGGCAAGACGCCGATCCTAGTCGGTGCCTCTATGGGCGGGGGCACTAGTCTTATTGCCATTGGAGAAAAAAATATCGGCTAAGGCCTTGGTGCTGGTCGATATGGCACCTCGCATCGAGCAAGAGGGACAGCAGCAGATACAGGACTTTAAGGATCAGTGCCCCGATGGTTTCGATAGTCTGGAACAGGTTGCCGGTGGTGTACGTATTATAAGCGGCAGGTTTTGACGCATGAGTCGATTTTTCATGCGTGAAAATTTGCTTGAGTTAAAAGTTGTTCGAGAACGCTGAGATTTTTTTGATAAATTTTAGATCAAACAGTTCAAGAATTGCGATTAACGCAATTATGTAAGGCAGCACATATTCTGAAAATTTAGAGGTTTGAAGCGTAGTCGGAATAAATGAGACCGCTTGGTATAACCAATACCGACCTCGAACCTTAATGGTCTCGTTATCACCATCGTGATCAATACGCCGTAAAATGAACTCCAGCTCAATTCGACCACCCTTGATCAGTTGAGCATCGGCAAAACGTTGCGCATTGGGCCGAACATAGATTCGGTTGACATATTCTCGTGCACGCTCTGATGCCCACATTTGGCATGCATTGAAGAATTTTGCGATGCCGCTTACTTCGCGACAAGATGTGTAATAGCGCCAAAGAAAGTAAAAAAATGCAGTGGTTATTGAAAACGACACAACTGTTGGATTTGCAATTTCAACTTTGTTCCCAAGAATATTGATTTCTGGAAACGTAAGCTCGGCTGCATGATAAAATGCGGTTATGATCGATGCGGCGATCAGATTTCGTCTTTGCCGCCTAAAGATTTCGCGGTCATCAGAATTATCAAGCATTGTCATTCCAAAACTGACTAAACCCGAAGCGCTTCATGTTTAAATCCCAAAGCATTATTATCCTGCTTTTCTGCCAGCCCTATATCCTTCCCGCATATACGTCGGCGTATCGAGCGCCTTTCGGCCCAGCATCTGATGACCTTTTTTGATGCAGGCTTCCAGGTACGCTTCAGATGACATGCCGGCCATCGCGGCCCAGCAGGCGAGTTCCTCTCGGTCCTTTTCCGGTAATGCGTCCACGACGCTACGGGGAAGTGCCATGATCGACTCCTATAATTAGTCTGACCGATCATTTTGAATTCCAAATATGAACGAAACCTTTATGCGTGCGTCAACGAAACGGAACTGCGTTCGCTTTTGCGTTACCAAATTTCCACGCCCTAAAAATCCGTGCTACAGCCTGTTTTGCTTGTGCTACATGAGATTTTGCTCGTGCTACAGAGCAAATCGTTTGTGCTACACAAAAAATAGGCTGTGCTACACCGCCGGATCGCCCGTGCTACAAATTTTATGAGGCGGGTCCGCGGGTTCCATCCGCAAGCACATTATTTTTTCTCGCAGAATCAAAGACTTATATAATAATTAAAATCGTCTGACAGCAATATGATCAATAGCAGGATTAGCAAATCGTCTGACATGGCTGGTTGGCTATCAAGGCACGACCCTCTTTTTGACGAATACCGTCAATTAATCGAAATCGTCTGACAGAATTCACTTTTATCATCGTCTAGTCTGCGGACCCGGATCAGCGATTGGAGGTGATAAGAAATGACGATGGAAGACGCACTCGAGGACGAGCTGGCTTTCCGTTTCCGCATGGGCCGCCTGTCCGAAGCTGACGCCAAGACGTTTCAGGCATTATTTGAAAAATGGCGTTTGCGGCGGTCTGCCTGGGGGAAGTTCCCTGGTCATCGTCAAAAGCGCTATCAATTGATGGAGCATCGGCACAACGTTATCCGTCGCATGGCCCGGGCAAGGGGAAACGGCCGGGAAGCGGTTTTTAAAAATATCTGCACCGTCTCAACGTGGGGTCGGATGGAACAGCTTATCGACTATCTGGACCGGGACGTCGACAAACATGATGGGCGGCCGTTCAGAGACGAATATGGCGAAGAGTTGACGCGAGACGATGCTATTGCCGCGCCTAGTGGTTGGCCAAACTACACTGACGACATTGTCATTCGTGATCGAGATGAGAGATCCGAGGGACCTGCGGCCCATTCAGCAGAAGACTCCATTGAGATGCCGGTGGCCAGGCGGAACAGTGTGCTCGCGTATCATCTCGTTTTCTCCATGCGCCGGGATAAAGATGACCCGGAGGACGCCTACGTCAGGTTCGCTGATGCGGTCGATCAAACGTTAGATAGTCTATTCGTTGATGACGCATATCCGCTATTGTGGACGGTTCATGACGACGGTCCCGAACATCTGCATGCGCACGTTGTTTTGTCCGCCGTATCCTGGCATGGCCGGCGTATGCGTTTCGACCGGGCAGGCGACCATGTGGATTTTATTCGGCTGAGTTTTGCTCGAAACCTCACCCGAGCCGGCATCGAACATTCCGCTACGCGTCGAGAGGATCGCTATGACGATCTGATGGCGGTGCTGCGCGGCGAACAGTATCTGCGTACGACGCCATCGTTGAGAGAAGGTGCTGGAAGACCCGGGTTCCGGAAGGCCCGGCGGCCCGAATGGTTCGAGCTGACGATACCAAAGGCGAAACAGTCAACGATCAAGGTCGTAGAAATGGCGAATGATATTCCCGTCGAATATCGTAAGTTGCCACCCACAAAGACTACACGTAAACGAAAGCGATTTGGTTCGTTGTTTCGCAGAAAGGCAGTCGATGTGCCGGCACCCGTCCGAATACCTTCGCCTTTGCAGGGGGTGCATGATGCTTGTTCTAGGATTTTTCTGGATGCGACTGCGGCGACCGAGAGGATAAAGGCTGTTATTGACGGAGAGGATGAAACCAAATCATTGGTGATTTGGCGGATCGCACGATGGCCGAGGGAGTTCGGTGCTCTAAGGTTTGATGGCTATATAGTTCGAGAGGATCTTGAGCAGCTCGTCGAAAAATTACGTTCCGTGTCGGCGGATCAACTGAAGCCAGCGCAGCGCATCGACGCGAACCCGAATTCAAAGTTTCCATATTATTCTGAGAATCAACGCCAAGACCGCCGCGCATCGATCATCAGTTATTTGCGCGTGGCCACATACTGGTGGCAAAAGGACCGTCAGGATATAGCTAAGGATATCTTCAGATCCCTGCTTGATATACTGGGTGCAGACCATCAGGCACGGCGCGAGCGGCTGGGACTTTTCGGAAAAAACATACCCATGCGGGACGCCGAAATGTTTCCTGGTCGCGGTGCAACGCGGAATGGTCAGGACAAGCCAGGTCGGGATTTTGCCAAGGAAATTGTTTCCCGCGCTCACCCAGACAGGACTATCGAACGGATAATAGAAAATGCCACGCCACCACGCAAAGGCAAAAGGCGACGTGGCATTGAGATGTAGTTTATCATAGCCGCTCCAACTTGCGGAGAAGTCCGTCTGCTCGATCCAGGGCTTTTTCGACATCTGGAAGGACGGCATCAATGCGGTCCGGCTCAGGCGTGATGACCCTTAAATCCTTTAGGGGAGAAATTAGACGCTTTATTTCATGGATCATTATTCGAATTTGATCCGTGATTCCAATGCCGTTCCAATATTCCCTATGCCCTATACCTTGAAGGATCATCTGTCGCATGAACAGGCTCATGTTCTTGATGTTGAGGCGGTACATTTCTTCTTCGCAGGCATATTTTTCCGACATTGTTAGACGAATGGTGAGTCTTTGGTCACGCGGCTCATTGGTGCGTGGTGTATAATGGGGCATATCAGTAGCCTCCTTCGTACATATCAGGTTTTAATTCGTCTGGTGGGTGAGTTTGATGACCCACCCCTTGCAGACAGTTGTGAGAGCTTGTGAGATCGAGGTGCTCAGCCAGGATCCGACCCCCGTTTCGATTGCGTAAGTTTGCACTCCTCGGATATGAGCGAATCCCTCGTGATGACCTGGCTGTAATTTGCCGTCGATATCATCTCGCCGCTGGATCGGATCCAGGTCAAAAGGCTGGAAACTTCGTAGCGGACTCGGCCGTTAGTGGGAATTTTATAGAAAGGAGGCCCTCCGCCTCGAGAGCGCCATGTTACTAGCGTTGAGACGGGGATGCCGGTGATGCGGGATGCTTCGCGTGTATCCACGAAGCGAGGTTGCAAAAACGCTCTATCATCGCTCGAAGTAATAGCAGATGTGATTTTAGTCATGTCGTTGCTCCTGTTAGTGACTAGCAACGACCAAAATGCATTTTGAGTTTTTTATCTACAGTTGGCCCACTGATACAGGAATCAGTGATAAATATCTTGACGATAGTTGGGCTATTCGCTGATTTGGTACAAGACATCTCTTACGGTGGTGACGGCGCAATTAATTCCATGAGACGCTATCTCAAACTGTATTTGCCGATGCTTTTCTGGGAGCGTTATGCTTGATTGAAAATATCCGATACTACGCATGTCATTGAATGCATCGTGTATCAATTTTTTCTTATTCACCTTTCTGCCGGCGATGACCTCTGCGTCAAAATCGGGAATAAGATAGGAGTTTTTGAGAAGCCTCTCAGGGATTTTCATGGCACGAAACCGTTCAAGTCTCTGCATGTTTTTGTTGGCCTGTTCTTCTGTTCTAAAAAATTTTTCGACGGCTTCCGGCGTATGATATTTCGCACGAAGCTCATCAATATCTCGGCGTCGTTTATCTACGAAAAATCGGCGCTTATGATCGTCGTAGTATACTCCTTCTGGCCGACCAACCTCCCCGTTGTAATAGATGATTTCTCGAAACGAAGGCGGTATACGTGGGGCGTCGCGATAGGGTGGAAAAATCCTTTCGTCTGGATGCTTTCTAGGCCGCAAGTGAACTGTGTGTAGTTTTTCCTGAGCCCACTCAAAACGTCTATGCGTCGAGGGCAAAGACCATATAGTCTCTCTTCGCTGCGATGCACCGAAAGGCCATAGATAGTTGGTTACAAGGCGTGCTTCTTCGGCTCGGTCAGCCTTAAAAAAAATCACTGATTCACTATTCATTTCTCGCCCCTTTTTCTTAAGTGGGTTCGAACGAAAAAATATAATACTCTAAAATACAGTGTCTATCGATACTTTAAGACGCTAGATACAGTGTGTGAGGCTTCTCGCAAGGAATCGTCATATAGATGTGCATATCGCGCTGTCGACTGCGGGCTGGCGTGCCCGAGTAGAGCTCCGACCATCTGTATCGGAATGCCGGCACTCGCGGCCGCGCTCGCGAATGAGTGTCGGAGATCGTGGAGCCGGACGTTCTTGATCTTCGCCGCATCGAGAACGCGGAGCCAGGGCTTGCGCAGATTGACGATGTGAGAGCATGGCTTGTTGCCGGCTATTACATAGGGCGTATCATTCTTCCGCGGGATTCGCTCAAGAATCGCCATCGTGTCATCATTGAGCGGCACGCCCTTGACGCCTTTGGAGTCTGTTTTGTGTTTCTGGAGAACAAGCCGTCGGTGACGGAAATCCACCTCATCCCAAGTAAGTTCTAAGATTTCCCCGAGCCGGCAACCGGTTAGTGCGAGAAGACGGATCGCGGCGGCTTGATAGATATTGATCATCTGAAGCTGTTCGAGTTTATCGATTGCCGCAAAAAGTTTTTCGAACTCTTCTGGGGTCAAAAAGCGGCTCCGCTTGCGTTCCCGAAAGGGTTTAATCGGCGCCGCTGGACCAGTGTTTGTCGGCATCAGTCCCCACTGCGCCGCTTTTGAGAACATCGCCTTCAATAGACCAAGGCAGCGATTGGCATTATACGGAGTTTCGCGCAGACTTTGATGGAAACGACCGATATCTTGCGCGTTCAATTCGGTGATCTTGCGGGCGCCAAACCGTGGCAGAATGAACTTATCTAAAAGCCATTGATGCGCCTTGATAGTGCTTTCTTTGCATCTGCCAGCGCAGTGATCTTGCATATAAAGCTCGGCAAGATCACGAACACTCTCCACAGCTCGGTCGTCAAAGCGTTGTTGCGCTGGATCGTCGCCCAATGACACGCTGCCGCGCATTTTTGTCGCTTCGCGTCGAGCTTGATCCAATGTAATGACACCGACCCGCCCGATGGTGATGCGCTTTACCCGACCGTACTTGTTTCGGTACTGAAGAATGTAGCTTTTAACGCCGGATGGCTTGACGCGAATGCCAAAGCCAGAGAGCCCCGTATCCCAAACGTAAACGTCTTTTTCGGTGGCTTCGAGATCTGTGATTAAAGCTTTGCTTAATTTCTGTTTCATATCGGGTCATCACCAGGTAATCATTGAAGGGCGAAAATAACACCTTGATATGATCATTATTGATGGACCTATAATATGAGTCAATATATTGATATAAAACAATATTTCATGCTTTTACAAGCTCTCACAACTGTCTGCAAGGGGTGGGTCATCAAACTCATAAC
>TARA_R110001592_G_scaffold237306_8_pt1 | contig 53481 bp, 47 predicted proteins | sample TARA_R110001592 | Tara Oceans TARA_R110001592 (sample SAMEA4398387) | marine metagenome | biome: Polar Biome; feature: [SRF] surface water layer (ENVO:00010504); material: water (ENVO:00002006), including particulate matter (ENVO:01000060) such as... | depth 5 m | reverse complement strand
TTTGTGATCGTCCTCAGACATGGCAGGATACAAGTAGAATTTGATGTCACGAGTGAATATTATTCCAAACGCTTCCAACATTCCGCCATTTAAATTGCGGTAGTATTTCTCGTTGAAGACTTCCAACAAGTTGTTTACACCTAAAATTACGCCCATTCTTTTGTTAGAGAATTGAGAGAAATAATCGATGAGTTTATAATATTCTTGGTAATTAGAAATTAAAACGGTTTGCCCTAACGAGCATAAAATATCGGCACGATCGAGGAAGTCACGCTCATTGATGGTCCCTTCAGATTTTAAGTTGCTCAAAGTAATTTCAAACAGCACCGATAAGTTGTCTTTGTTGACTTTTCCATCTTCTACAAACTTGGCATAACCGTTCATTATCATGTCGATATTGACATTGGTAACTGGACGGAATGAACCACGAATTGCCAGAATGTTCTTTTTGTACAATGAATCAGACGGTTGTAAGTTTCTTCCGTCAGGTCCAAACATTACTGCATCGGTCATGCCATTTTTAACCAACTGAAGCGAAAGCAATCGGTTGTCCACTTCTTTAAAAGCAGGGCCTTCCAGACTGATCATATCTATTTCAATATGGTCTCTCGATAAATTATCGAACAATGACAACAACAATTCTTTAGGACGATCGTGCAACATAAAGCAACCGTAAATAAGGTTAACCCCTAAATCGCCAATTTTTTCTTGTTGTGTACTAGCATCGTTATCGTGTAGTTTTACGTGTATTACCACATCCGATGGTCCTTCCTCTGGGTGACGCTGAAAACGCATACCCAACCAACCATGTCCCTTGGCTGTTTTTTTGAAGTTGATGGTAGTTAACGTATTGGCAAAAGCAAAAAATCGTTTTGTAGGATATTTATCTCTCGATAAACGTTCTTCAATAAGACTGTATTCGCGCTGAAGCATTTTGCGTAAACGAGACTCGCATACATAACGAGCATTGTCTTCTTTACCATATATGGCATCAGAGAAATCTTTGTCATAAGCCGACATGGCTTTGGCTATGGTTCCAGATGCACCTCCGGCTCTGAAAAAGTGGCGTACAACCTCTTGTCCAGCTCCAATTTCAGCAAAGGTTCCGTACAATTCCGGATCCAAATTAATCTTGAGTGCTTTTTGCTTAGAGCCTAATATTACGCGGGAAAGTGACATTATGTTTGCTTCGCTTTTTCAATTATTCCGAAATGTATGAAATAATGATTTTTGAATTGATATGCATGCATACATTTTAAATTTTGAGAACCCACGAAAGCTGCTAATTTTACCTCGATGAATGCACTTACTTTTTTAGGAACAGGTACTTCTAGTGGCGTGCCTTTTATAGGTTGCGACTGTGATGTTTGTACAAGTAATGACTCAAAAGACAAGCGTTTAAGAAGTTCTGTATTGGTGCAAAGCACTAACAGTGAGATTCTTATAGATAGTGGTCCTGATTTAAGACAACAGTTGTTGTTGCATACACCGAAGGCTATAGATGCTATTTTTTATACCCATGAGCATCGCGATCATACGGCAGGTTTAGACGATGTTAGGCCTTACTATTTCAAGCAAAAAAAAAATATAAAACTTTTTGGCAATGCCGATGTTGAAAAGTCTTTGAAAAGAGATTACCATTATGCATTTGGTGACAAGGTATATCCAGGAGCGCCTTCTTTTGATTATCGTTGCATTGGAAATAAAGACATTGTTTCTGTTGAAGACTTACAAGTGAAACCCGTGGATATTCGTCACGGTAAATTGAATATTTTGGGTTATAAAATCGGTGCTAAATTGGCCTATATTACGGATGCAAGCTCAATTCCAGACCATACAATGGATGCATTAAAAGGCTTGGATGTTTTGATAGTAAATGCCTTAAGAATAGAAACGCATCACAGCCATTTTAATCTTGAAGAAGCGCTTGAAATAAGCAAAAAAATAGGAGCGAAAAAAACGTACTTCACCCACATTAGTCATTTATTAGGTACACATGCTTCGGTACAAGCTACTTTACCAGAAAGTGTAACCTTGGCTTACGATGGGTTGAAAATTAATTTCTAAGGCTTTCTAATATCTCAAACGATGTTTCTAAACCTGTATAAGGAGAGTTTTCACTAAAGCTGTCGTTGATATTTAGAAGCGATTTCTTGCCTTCTAAAGACCAAATGTTCAAACTTGGTTGCGATACATTTAAAACCTTAGCAGGGTTGGTGCTAACAGCTTTTAATATGTTTTCCCAAGCAGCTGTTTTAGCAAAATGTTTATGAAGCATTGGCATCATGTGGCTTAAGCCGTTAATACCTTCTTCAGCAATACCGTATTCGCAAGCTTTATTCTCTAAATCTACGGGTTGGTGATCGGCACAAATAATATCAATGGTTCCGTCTTTAACACCTGCTATCAGTGCCTTTTTATCTTTTTCTGTTCTGAATGGCGGCCAAATTTTAAGATGGCTGTCAAACTCTTGATTTACCTCATCGGTATGAATCAAATGATGGAATGCAACGGAGCAAGTAACATTTAGGTTTTTCTTTTTTGCTGCCTTAATCAAATCAACACTTTCCTTGGCTGATATCAAATGAAAATGCAAGCGACCTCCGGTATATTCAAGTACATCTAATGCAGCTCTAACTGCTCCAAACTCGGATAACGATGGACTTGTTTTAAGACCTGTAAGTACACCGTTAAGACTTTCGTTAACTACGGCACTTTCATTCAACATATTGTTGCTAGGGTGCATGCATATGAGTGCATCTTTCTTTAAGCTGTAGAGTAATGCCTTTGACAATAATTTGTCAGACAAGCCTTTTTTTCCATCGTAAAAACCTGCTGCTCCGTTTTGGTTAAGATCCAATATTTCGGTCAAATCTTTTCCTTGAGCATCGGTGGTTAGAGTAGCAAAAGGCAAAGCCGAAGTTTTTTTTGTGTTTTCAGATAACAAGTATTTTATAGCGGCCTTGCTTTCTGTTTTGGGTTGATTCAATGGCGATATGCCAACAGCCATAAAACCAGATTTTTGAGCCAATTTTATTCCGTTTTCTAAAGTTTCTTTGTGCTCATAACCAGGATCGCAGAAGTTGGATAAAAATTCTACCCATGCTGGCGACGCTTCGTATTGTGCAACTGTTTCTTTAGAAGGAGAGATGGTAAAGCCTTTGGAATCGATAGAGACATCTACCAATTTTAAATGAAATTCTGACGTTACGTCGTATAATTTAACCCCGTTGTACTGCTTTACTTTCATGACTCAAGAATTTATTGATAAGGCTTTCTAGTAGTAAACAAATGAACATCAATCCAAAAAATAAATAGGCATCGTTGTTATCAAAATCCAATAAAGAATTGTGGCTTCCATTGCCTAATACATCGGCTTTTTGAAATCCTTTTTCTTCTAAAATAACTTCCGATAAAAAATTCAAATTACTCTCTAAACGAGGCGCATTGATGGCTATCAATTCTGTATCTATTCCTGTATTCAATTCATAAAACCCTGCTGATAACGAAATGCCTTCAAGGTTTAAAAAACTTTTGCCAAACTGTTTTTGCCAAGGCAGTTCGGCTATGCTAACTCCATTATGCATCAATTTTGCAACACCATCATTGAGTTTAGAAGAATACAGTCTAGTTGCAATAATGCTCGTCGATTCGTTTTCCGATTGGTGCAATTCCAATGCTTTTAATGTGAAAGGAACAAAAAGAGCGTGTTGAAAAAACGATGTGTTAATATTGGTTTTTGTGTACGGTATGCCTGTAAGAATAAAATGAAAGTCTTGTGTGTTGATTTGTGCGGCTAAACTACCGTAAACACCTTTTATCAATTCACTATAGCCTTGTACATTGTTGATTGTATACACTTCAGATGCACTAGGCAAGCTGGGGTTGTTTGGAATTTGTTCGAAGACGTTTTTAAAGTAGGGGTGTTGGAAATTAAACGATTGAATTTGGTTGTCTCCAATGTCTTGTTTGAACAAGGATACTTGAAACGTTTCAAGAAATGCATTAACACTTTCATCGATGTTGTTTCCTGGGAAAAACAAACAAGAACCTCCAGTTTTTGATAATCGCTGAATTTCTGCCTTTAAATTTACATCGATGCTATTGATGCCCGCAACTATCAGTAGGTTGTTGTACAGTTTATCGGTGAAATTATCGCGTCCTTGTTTTAAATATTGGTAGTTGAAATCGCTGTCACGACTCAATAGTTTTTCGAATACAGGGTTGTTGTCATTTGGACCATAAACTAAAACCGTAGCTTTTTTTCTCGGTGCTAGACTTACATAGTACTCATTGTCGAACAAGAGACCGTTTGGGTCTTCTATTGATAATGTTAAGGATGAAAATAAACTGCTGTCGGATGCAATTTTCAAAGTGTCTGACAGTGTATTTTCGGTTCCAAAATCAATTATTTTATTGATGTTTTTATGTTGATCAATTGCCAATTCAAAAGATGTTTTCGCATCGGCATTTGCAGTTTTAGAAAACTGAACGATCAATAATTTTTCTTCAGAAACACCTTGATTATTAATGGCATAAGCTGTATCGATGGAGATATTACTTGAAGTACTTTCAGAAGAATAGTAGAATGAGTTTTTTCCATCGATTTGACTCCATTCTGAAGATTGAAAATCTGTAAAAACAATTTTCTTAGCTAAGGTATCAGAGACAGTTGCAGTATTGAATGTTTGATTGGCTATCTGCAAATTGCTTACTGCTTTAATGGCGTCATTGATCAATACATTTTCTAAAGTTTGATCTGCAAATGATAGAGTTATGCTTTGATTTTCCGGTAAATTTTCAAGCGCGTTGATTGCTGCGGTTTTGTAGGCTGTCAAACCATTGTCAGAACCCAATAAATTGCTGGGGCTATTGTCAATTACAAAATGCAATGGCGTGTTTTTGTCAGTAATTAGATCTTGTTTTGGTGCAAATGAAGGTTTAGCAAAAGCCAATACCAAAAACAATATAGCCAATGTTCTAAGCAATAAAGTAAGCCAATCTCGCAATTGCTTTACTTTCTTTTGATCCTTCTTTAAGCGTTTAATGTCCTCAACTCTAGAGTAGTAGAAGGTTGTTGTTTTGTAGAGTTTTAAAAAATGAATTACGATTGGTATCAAAACCACTGGAAGGACATAGAGAAAAGCCGGGTTTCCAAAATTCATCAGCGCAAAATTATAATCTTAAGTCAGATAATGGTCTAAAAAACGAAAAAGCCCCCATGCCGTACAAAACATAATCGTATTTCACTGGGTCTAAGGAGTCTATGGATTTTAAATTGTTTCCTAATTCCGAAACGGCTTTCCAATCGTTTTGCTTCCTGTCCAATAAACCCATTGCACGAGCAAATTTAGCACTGTGTACATCAACCGGAGGTAAGAGTTGTGCCGGTTGCAAGCTTTTCCAAATTCCAAAGTCGGCTAAATCGTTTCTAACCATCCATCGTAGGAACATCAAAAGTCTTTTAGCTGTAGATCCTTTTAATGGGTCGGCAACATGTTTTGTGCTGCGAGGTAAATAATCTAAATCGAAAAAATGGTGTTTAAAATCAGACAAAATTTGCCCCAAATCTGTTGCCGATTTATCAGAAATCATGAATGATTCTAAGTCGGTAGATTCAGTGTAAATGCGTTTTAAGCGATGTATAAAAAAGAGTAGGTCGGATGCGTTGAATGTTCGGTGAACAAATTTTTCAAACGATTTTAAATCCGAATCAGTGTGATTCACTATGAAGTCGTGCGGTTGATGGTCCATCAATTCTACCAATTTATTGGCATTGTTGATGATGGTTTTTCGTTGCCCCCAAGCTATAGTCGCAGTAAGAAAAGCACTGATTTCTATGTCTTCTTTTTTAGAGAATTGTTTTGGAATGTGAACAGGGTCATCTCTTAAAAACTCTTCAAGGTTAGGTTGAATAAGAGCAAACTGATCGTCAAGGAAAGGTTTGAGAGTTTTAATTTTCACGGCTGAGTTGTCCATCGTTCATTCTCCAAATTTCATCCGATTTGGCAGCTAAAGTTTCGTTGTGTGTTACGAATATGATGGTTTTAGACAATTTGTCGCGCACCGATAAAAAGAGATCAAGTAGGTTTTCGGCGTTTTTATTATCCAAAGCACCGCTAGGTTCATCTGCTAAAATGGTATCGGCCTCATTGATCAATGCTCTTGCAACAGCAAAACGTTGTTTTTCACCACCAGACAATTCCGCGGGCATTTTATTTTCCAAGCCATCTACACCCAGTATTTCAAAAAGGCCTTGAGCTCTTTTTTTAGCTTCTGAAATAGATTCATTGGCAATTCTTACAGGAAGTAGAACATTTTCTAATGCGCTTAACTCAGGCAATAAACGATGTTCTTGAAAAACAAATCCAATTTGTTTATTGCGAATTTCAGCTTGTTCTTTGTCTTTTAACGTGCTGTAAATCTTGCCATTGATGCTTATTGTTCCTTTATCTGGTTGTTCAATCCCGCCGAGAATATTGAGGAAAGTACTTTTTCCAGAACCCGAAGCCCCAAGAATTGCAATGAGTTTTGAATTGGAGCCCAAAAAGTTACAATCGGACAATACCGCTTGGTTTTGGTAGGATTTAAAAATGTTTTTGGCAACAATCATGATAAAATATGCGGATTATTATGCAATAGCATTTGAATAATTCATCAAAGCCATTACTTTTGGGCAGCCAAAATATAACAAATGAATTTACACGAATATCAAGGTAAGTCGATTCTTAAAAGTTTCGGAGTAGGAATTCAGGAGGGAATTGTAGCCAATACACCTGAGGAGGCAGTAGAAGCTGCAAAACAACTTAACGCCGAAACAGGTACTGAATGGTACGTTATAAAAGCCCAAGTACACGCAGGTGGACGTGGTAAAGGTGGTGGGGTAAAACTTGCTAAAAACCTTGATGAGGTAAAAACCATAGCTGGTAACATTATTGGAATGGACCTAGTAACGCCTCAAACTTCAGCAGAAGGTAAGCGTGTTCGTAAAGTATTGGTTGCTCAGGATGTATACTATCCAGGTGAATCAGAAACTTCTGAAATTTACATGTCAGTATTGCTTGACCGTGCTTCTGGCCGCAACAGCATTATTTATTCTACTGAAGGTGGAATGGACATTGAAGAAGTAGCTGAAAAAACGCCACACCTTATTTTTCAAGAAATTATTGACCCTAAAGTAGGTCTTCAAGCTTTTCAAGCGCGTAAAATTGCTTTCAACTTAGGTTTGAGTGGTGCTGCTTTTAAAGCCATGACAAAATTCATCGTTAGCTTATACAATGCGTATGAAGGTTGCGATGCTTCTATGTTTGAAATCAACCCTGTGTTGAAAACTTCAGACAATAAAATTATTGCAGTAGATGCAAAAGTATCTTTGGATGACAACGCTACGTTCCGTCACCCAGATTACTTAGCAATGCGCGATAAATTAGAAGAAAACGCTACTGAAGTAGAAGCTGGTGAGTACGATTTGAACTATGTAGCTCTTGACGGAAACGTTGGTTGTATGGTAAACGGTGCTGGTTTGGCTATGGCTACTATGGACATCATTAAGTTGTCTGGTGGAGAGCCTGCTAACTTCCTAGATGTTGGTGGTACTGCAAATGCTGAGCGTGTTGAAAAAGCATTCCGTATCATTTTGAAGGACAAAAAAGTGAAAGCTATTTTGGTTAACATCTTTGGTGGTATTGTACGATGCGATCGTGTTGCTCAAGGTATTGTAGATGCTTATAATAACATCGGAAACATCGAAGTGCCTATCATCATCCGTTTGCAAGGAACGAATGCTGAAGAGGCTAAAAAATTGATTGACGATAGCGGACTGAAAGTACACTCTGTTGTGTTGCTTAAAGAAGCTGCAGATAAAGTAGCTGAAGTATTGGCTTAATTCTTTTTTAAAGTAAACATTCAAAATCCCGTTGAGAGCAATCTTAGCGGGATTTTTTTGTTTACAGCCTCTTTGATTGGTGCTTGGATGTAATTTAAAAGGACATAATTTGTTTTTTATCTATACTTTCACTGCTTCAATACGTTGTTATGAAGAATTTTTTTATTCTAATTTGTTTATCTGTTTCATGTTCATCAGTTTTTTCTCAGAATTATTGGAATAGTTCAGCAGCCAGAGCAGTGTATGGTAGCGTAACGGGCGAGCGAATAAAAACTCAACCCGAAGCCATACCCACCCCCATTTTTGCACAAGCCAAAAAAGGCCAAAATAAAGGCAGCGGCTTTGCTTTGATAGAAGAAACCATTGGCCTATTCCCCAATCCTGCAAGCAGAAATGTAACCTTAAACATTTACGATGGCGAGCTAAGCACCGTAAGCATAATCAATGTACAGGGGCAAGTGGTGTATCAGCAAAAAATGGATGAGGACAAACATCTTCAATCATTGAATATTTCGGTAAAAGAGTGGCCAAAAGGCATGTGCCTGCTTAGTGCTACAAGCAATACCGGCAAAACCTTTTACAAAAACTTTGTAGTGCATGCGCAGTAAACTTTGGCATATCATTTTTTTAAGCTTGGGCTGGTTGTGCATGCAACAGGTGGCTTACAGCCAGCCCTATTTTAACCGCTTATTAAAGGAAGTAACTACGTTCAGTACTATATTGGTAACCGACACGGGGTACATAGTTGCTGGCAGAGGTTTTGAAAACCTCTACAGAACATCGTACTTGTACGCGTGCAATGAACAAGGCGATAGCCTTTGGTTGACACATTTAAGCAATCCTCCTATGGCATCAGCTGCTCAACGTGTTTTAGCGGCTGACAGTGTTTTTTATGTGGCGGGCATAATTGCAGATACTGCTGATGTTACCCCATGGGATTTTTACTTAGCCTACTTTACCCCATCGGGCGATAATGTATGGCTAAAGCGCTATGGCGAGCCCGAAACCATAGAGTTTTTAGAGGAGGCCATAATGACCAAAGAAGGTGATATTGTTATGGTGGGTTTAAAACGTATCGAATCGGGCGATAGAAATGCTTGGTATGTAGTAAAAACCGATGCCAATGGCACACTGCTTTGGGAAAAAAAGATAGATGGCATTGAGAACGAAAATGCATGCCGATCACTGATAGAAACACCCGAGGGCGACTACGTACTGGTGGGCGAGCAAGAAATAGCCCCAGGCAAATACGATTTATGGATTATAAAACTTAACCCTGAAGGCGATGTGCTTTGGGACACTACATACGGAGGCATTTACACCGAGTTTAGTCCCGAAATCAATCTGGCTCCCGATGGCCATTTGGGCATTGCTTTTAATTTTTTACAATCCGAAAAATCAGACAGTCGCGCCATAAAGTACATAAAGCTAAACCGATTTACGGCAGAAGTGATGACGGATGTTTCTATTTTGGATTTTACGGAAGGGTCGGTTTTAACCAAACCTTTGTACGATGCCTATGGCAACGTTATATTGGCGGGCAGGCATAAGCCCGAATTCGATCTTTTAGGTTTGGTCATTAAGTTCAATCCCGAAACGGGCGATATCATTTGGAGCAGAGAATACACCCGCAATGGCGATTTACAGCATTACATTTACGACATACAGCCCACCGATGATGAAGGCTTTGTGTTCTGCGGTACTGGCTATCCTGAAGATCATGCAGGTGGTTTTAATCAAGGCTGGATAACCACCATAGATTGTAAAGGCGCCGATAGCCTAACCTATTATTTCCCCGAAGAAAGCTGTGAAGATTATACCTCGGTAAACGATTACCCTGCTGCAAAAGAATCAGAGTTGTTGGTGTACCCCAACCCAGCTAGTGAATTAATTACCATAAAACTAGACAACGTAAAGGCGAAAACCATTCGTGTTACGAATACCTTAGGCCAAATTGTCTTTGAGCAAAACGATGGCAATTTGATTGTTGAACCTTTAAATATTAAAGTTCGTGATTGGGCTAAGGGTGCATACTCCATCTATATTTTAAAAACCAACGATGAAGTCGTGCGTAAAACCCTTTTGGTAAATGCTCAGTAAATTGAGACATATCATATTGTTTGGAAGCATCCTTGTTGGGTTTCATGCACTTAGCCAGCCCTATTTTAATAAGCTAATTGACAAGGCCTATTTATACAATTCTGTTTTGGTAACCGATACAGGTTTTATTGCCGTGGGTGGTGGTTTTGTGAATGCTTATAGGTCGCTAATTATCACGGCATTTAATCATGAAGGTGATAGTTTGTGGTCTAAAAGTGCTGGAATGCCCCCTAATGCTTCGACGGCGCGAAAAATTTTAGCTGCTGATTCAGGCTTTTATGTGTCTGGGGTAATTAAAGACACTGCCGATGTTACCCCTTGGGATTTTTACTTGGCTTATTTTAGCCCTCAAGGCGATAGTGTTTGGCTGAAACGCTATGGCAAAGCCAAAACCATGGAATTTTTAGAAGACGCTATAATTACCGCCAATGGCGATGTGGTAATGGTTGGTGTTAATCGTACAGAGTCTGGCGACAGAGATGCTTGGTATGTGGTAAAAACCGATGCTCAGGGTAAATTGATTTGGGAAAAAACCTTAGATGGCATAGAAAACGAAAACGGCTGTCGATCCATAATAGAAACCCCCGAAGGCGACTATGTACTGGTGGGGGAACAAGAAGTAGCCGAAAAGCAATACGATATTTGGGTGGTAAAACTCAATAGTGATGGCGATAGGCTGTGGGATACTACCTACGGAGGAGAATTTACCGATTTCAGCCCCGAAATAAACCTTGCTCCCGATGGCCATTTGGGCATGGCATTCGATTATTTACAATCTTCAAAATCGGAAAGTCGCGCAATTAGATACATAAAGATGAATCGATTCACCACAGAAGTGATGACGGATGTTGCAATCTTGGATTTTAATGAAGGGTCGGTTTTAACCAAACCTCTGTACGATGAATATGGCAACGTTATTATTGCTGGTAATTTTGTCGTTGAATTTGATTTAATAGGGCTGGTGATAAAGTTCAATCCCGCCACTGGCAATATCATTTGGAGCAGAGAATATACCCGCAATAGCAATTTACAACATTATATTTATGACATTCAACCCGCTAGTAATGATGGCTTTGTGTTTTGCGGATCTGGTTTTCCTGAAGATCACATGGGTGGTGTTATTCAAGGCTGGATAACCACCATTGACTGCAAAGGCGCCGATAGCCTTACCCATTATTTCCCCAATGAAAGTTGCGAAGATTATACCAGTATTAGCGAAAGTACAATCGCCATAGAGGATGCGGTCAACCTATATCCAAACCCTACCAATGGTTCTGTAAGTCTTCGTTCATCTACAATTATGCAAAATGTAGTGGTTTATAGCATTACAGGGAGTTTGGTTCATCAACAATCTATTTCCGCATCTAAATCTGCTGAGGTAAAGCTTGATAAAACACTTCCTAACGGCATCTATTTGGTTGAAATTAAACTTCAAAACGGAGAAAAGATGAGAAAGAAACTGAGCTTAATGCGTTAACTTTTTATTTTCCAATTCAGTATTCAAAATCCCGTTGAGAATTTCTTAGCGGGATTTTTTTGTTTAAGCTAAAAGAGATAATAGCCTCTGCACTACTTCTCGATACTTCCCGATGAAAAATCGACTTCCGATTACTATCGGAACGAAGTGAATTTGCTATTATCCATTTATGCATTTCTTACGATGGTATAATAATCGGCTACAGGACACACGAGTCGATTTACATTTTTTTTAATAACCCCTTATTTACATCGAAGATCAAGCTTCATGTTGGCTTACGGGGTACCCATGTTCTGCAAATGGCGTAAAATAATTTTAATTGAGTATTCGCAACTAATGCATTGGAAAAAGCATAAAAGTAAATCCCGAATACGGCTCTAAAATTATTTAGGCTTCAAGAACACAATGGGTCGTAAACAAATATGGCTTGAAAGGATTTTTTGTTTCGTTTTTTATCCTTTAAAAAAATGAAAAGACGGTAATCAACACTTTTTTAGACTAAAGCAAAAAGCAGAGAGCAGTTTCAGTTCCTAATGATAATTTACGAAAGTCGATTATTCTTGTAATGTTTGGAGATTAATTTCTCATTATACTACCTATCTATGAAACGAGTACAAATTCTCATAAAAACAAATGGGGAGCTTAAAGCAAGAAATAGTGTATCGATAATTCTAAAAAACATCAATACTAAGCATAAAAAAACCCACTCTTTCAAGTGGGTTTTAAACAAACATGATGAATCGGTTTATTGAAGAACAGGAACTGGAATTCCTAATAATTCATTGTCAACCAAAATGTAATCTAGGTGTTGTTCGTCGCCTAGGATGATTAAGGTGTAGTTTCCAGGAATATCCAATGGCAATCCGCTTAAGATGTCGCCATCCAATAAAGATAATGGATTGTCTCCACCAAGTCCTGGCAAAATACCGCCTAATAAACCGTCAAGAATACCTGTAATGGTTCCTAGAATACCACCTGATCCGCTAGAGCCTATGTTCAATAAGCCTGTAATAGAACCAAGATCTACAATTTCTAATAAATCGTTTCCGCCTAGTAAATTACCCAATAGATCGTCTAATGGTAGGGTAGAGTTAACGAAATCCAAATTGCCAAGAATATCGCCATTCAATAACATAGGATCGCTCAACAATCCTGTTGGAATTTCTAATAATCCTCCTACAATATCACCGTTAGCGTTTAGTAAGTCTAGTGCCATCAATAAGTTTCCGTCTTGAATATCAGACAGGTTTAGGAAGTTCAATGTGCTTAAGTCGGCAGGAATCAAATCCAAACCTAAAACATAACCAAGAGGATCGCTAAGAATTCCCAAATTGGCTGGTAAACTTTGTAAAAGGTCTAGATCCGTCAAACCATTAGCTTGAGTACTCAATACTACATTGTATACTTGGTCTTCAAGTAAAGTCAATGTAGTAGACAGCAACACGTTGTTTTTCGTGCCTAAAACTTCTATTTGTAGTTCTCCAATATTTACAGGAATAAAATCGGTAATTTCTTTCAAGGGCAAACCTTCAACAATATCAATTCCTCCAATTTTTATGGATATTGCACCTGCAATGGATGGATCGATGGCGTTGATGAATTTGACTTGTGCTTTTTCTTGGTTTTGATCATCACCTACAGTAGGGTTGGTTGGATCATTGGATTTTACAATGGTTTCTTTTTCGCATGAATTTAAGAGGGGCAACATGGCAATGCTAAGGCAAAGTCCTAATCGAATGAGCTTTTTCATAGTGTTGAGTTTAGTTGGTTAGTATGAGATAAAGGTATCATCTGAAAGCTTAGTTGCAAGTATTATTACACTGTATAACTCAAAATGACGATTGATTAACACTGAAATACGATAAGTTGCAAAATTAAATGTTGATAAATTATTTAAACTAAAATAATATTCCGATAACAAAACATAATCTTCCGATAGAATGATACGATTTTCATTGAGTTTGTGCACAATTATATTATTCGCGCAATGCAACTCATCTTCAGGCGATCTTAAATTGCCTTTGAAAGCTACAGTGTACGAAACATCAAGTGGTACCAAAACCAGTACCTATTACGAAACCATCGAATATTATCAATATCTAGATTCTGTTTCACAACAATGCGAATTGCATACAATAGGTGTAACCGATAGTAAAGAACTTCTTCATTTGATGGTTTGGTCCTACGATGGAAAAACGTCTTTGGAGGCTTTGACCCAAAGAGGCAAGAAAAACCTTGTATTCATCAACAATGGCATTCATCCAGGAGAACCAGATGGAATTGACGCAAGTCAGCTTTTGTTGAAACGCCTCATTAGCGATAAAAACTATGCCGAATTGAATAAAAACACTGTTTTGGCAATAATTCCCATCTACAATGTTGGAGGAGCAATCAATAGAAATAACGGTACGCGTGTCAATCAAAATGGACCGGTAGCTTATGGTTTTAGAGGAAACGCCCATAATTTTGACCTGAATCGTGATTTCGTGAAAATGGATTCGAAAAATGCCTGGGCATTGACTAGGATCTTTTCTAAAATAGACCCTGATTTGTTTATTGATACACATGTTAGCAATGGCGCTGATTACCCATACAACATCACTTTGTTGGCGAATCATCACAATAAATTTAGATCTGGATTAGAGTCTTTTTTACACAAAACATTTACGCCTTCATTGTACAACACAATGGCCAATATGGGTGAGAAAATGGTGCCTTATGTCAATGTGCATGGAAGCGACCCAAAATCGGGAATTACCGAGTTTCTTGATCACCCTCGTTACAGCAATGGTTTTGCAGCCATACATTCTTGCCCGGCTTACACCATAGAAACGCATATGCTAAAAAGTTATACGGTTAGAACTGAGGCGACGTACAAATTGCTAGAATCATTTTTAGCTATGTCAGATAGTTTGGGCGCAGAATTGAAATCGTATAGACAACAAGAAAAAGATTGGTACAACGATACGGATAGCATACCAACTGTATTTGAATTGACACAAATATCCGATTCAATTTGGTTCGAAGGATATGTTTATGAAAGCAAGTACAACACTACTTTTGAGCGTGATTTGATGCAATACAATAGAGATTTGTCATATGCTGAATTCATTCCACATCATAAACAATACAGTATTTCTAGACAAGTACCTAAACCTAATGTCTATTATATACAAGGTGGCTATCATCAAGTTATCGATCGATTGATTAACAATGGCATTGTAGGAGAATTTGTTCGTAACGATACTACTTTGAATTTAGTAGTGCACAATATCGACAGTTACGAAACCATTACAAAGCCTTTTGAAGGGCACTATTTGCATTACAACACTAAAATTAGGTCTCAATCTATGCCGGTTACACTCAGAAAAGGGGACTTTGTAATTTATTCGGATGATAACAATCAACGACTGTTGGCAGAATATTTAGATCCTGTAGCGCCTGACTCGTATTTTAATTGGGGTTTCTTTGATTCTATATTACAGCAAAAGGAAGGGTATTCGACCTATGTTTGGCAATTTGAAGCGGCCAAAATGTTAGAAACAGACGATATTTTGAAGACTGAATTTGAATTGAAAAAACAAAACGATAAAGAATTCGCAAACAGCTTACAGTTACAATTGTATTGGTTGTATCAACAGTCCAGCCACTACGAGAAGGCTTACAAACGATTGCCTGTATTCATGGAGTATTAGCCTAAAAATTTTAAAATTAATTTAGAAACTTGTTGGTGTTCTACTAAGAATCCATCGTGGCCAAATTTCGAATGAATTTCAGAATAAGTGGCATTTGGAATGCATTTAGCTAATAGTTTTTGATTGTCTGTTGGATTTAAAATATCAGTATCTATACCAATAATCAATGCCTGTGCTTTTATTCCTTTTAAGATGTTTTTAAGGCTAGTTTTTTTTCCTCTAGCCAAATTGTGACTGTCCATACAAAGCGATAAGGTGTAATATGCGTGAGCATGAAATCGTTTGGCGAGTTTCTGACCTTGATGCCTCAAATAGGAGTCAATTTTAAAATCTTGTTTTCTTTCTTTTTGACTTTCTTTTTGCGCAAAATGCAATCCTTCGTTGCCACGGTAACTTATCATGCCTATAGCACGTGCGGCTTCTAATCCTTTTTTTCCTGCGTTATGAGTATTGAGCAGGAAAGTCTCATCAGCTTCTATTGCCATTCTTTGGGCGGTATGTAAGGCTCTTCCCCAAGTACTTTCTTCTGCGGATGTAACCAATAATATCAGCTTGTTTATGGGAATATCCAACAAGGAAAGTTCTAAAGCTTGATAGCCACCAAAGGAAGCACCAACCAGCACTGCTAAAGATGTTATATTCAGTTTCCTAAGAAAAATCTGATATGCTTTTACAGTATCTTTTACAGTAATAAACGGAAAAGCCTTTCCGTATGGAACTTGTGTCTCAGGATTGATGCTTCTAGGTCCTGTAGAACCATAAACACTGCCAATGGTATTGATGCATATTATGCAATGCTTGGATGGGTCAAAAACTTTGGAAACACCAACCATTTCTGGCCACCAATCACTAACATCGCTACTGGCTGTAAGTCCGTGGCAAATAAGAATGACATTGTCTCTTGATTCAGATAAATCTCCAATAATGTTGTAGGCCAACTCAACGTTTGTTAGTGTTTCTCCACTTTCTAAACCAAGGTCGCCTATGCTTAATACATGTTTTTGATTCATAATTTATCGAGAGCAAGTTCCAAATCATCCCATAAATCGTCTGCATGTTCTAAACCTACGGAAATACGCATTAAACCTCCGCTAATTCCCGCCGCAGCTAGTTCGTCAAGAGTTAGTTTGCTATGGGTAGTTGAAGCGGGGTGGGTTATGATGCTTCTAGAGTCGCCTAAATTAGCTGTAATACGAAACAAGGAAAGTGAATTGATAAGCAACATGGCTTCTTTTTTAGAACCGTGTATTTCAAAAGCAATCAATGCACCGCCAAGATCCATTTGTTTTTTAAAAACATGATGGTCAGGGTGAGAAGGCAATCCTGGATAGTACACTTGTTTGATTTTCTTGTGATTCTCTAGTTTTTGGGCTAATATCAAAGCATTGCTGCTGTGTTTTTCCATTCTAAGGCCCAAAGTTTCTACACTTTTAGAAAGTAGGTGGGCATTGAAAGGAGAGAGGCTAGGCCCCGTTCTTCTTAAAAAGTTATAACATTCATCAACCCATTTTTTTTTGCCCGCAATGATTCCCCCTAAAACTCGTCCTTGGCCATCGATGAATTTCGTGGCTGAATGAATAACCAAATCAGCTCCAAATTTAATGGGTTGTTGCCCAAAAGGAGTGGCAAAGCAATTGTCGACTATAAGCAACACGTTTTTTTGTTTGCAAACTCTAGCCAATGCTTCTATATCAAACAGCCTAAGACTTGGGTTGCTTGGCGTTTCTATAAACAACAATTTGGTATTAGTTTGAATAAGCGATTCTAAATTCTTTAATTCTTCAAAATCGGCTAAAGTGAATTCAATGCCCCATTTAGGGAGAAAATCATTGATGATATTGAGTGAATTACCAAAAATATTGATCGATGAAACAATATGGTCACCGGTGGATAAAAAAGGCATCAAACTGTTGAATACCGATGACATTCCAGACGCTACACATATGGCCGATTCAGCACCTTCTAAATCGGCAATTTTATGTGCCAATTCATCGGTATTTGGGTTGCTGAACCTTGAGTACAAGTACGCTTCCTTTTGATTGAGAAATACAGCTTCAGCATCTTCTGCAGTAGCAAAATTAAAACTGCTATTCAAGAAAATTGGGCTACTGTTTTCTCGTTTATTGGTTGCCGAAACACCATGGTGAATGGCTCTGGTTTCTCTTTTGAGTTTATTTGAGGACATAATTGAAATGAATTGTACAATCGTGTTGGATCATAAACAATACGGAGCAGTATTTTTCTTGAGTTAATTGAATGGCTTTCTTTAGTTTGTTTTCATCAACATCTTTGCTGATGCTGATGTTTACCGTAATAGAGGTGAAAACAGCTGGTATTGCACCTTCTTTTCTGTTGCCTTCAACCACCACTTCGTAATGCTTTGGTATGTAGCGTTGTTTTTCTAAAATGCTAAGGATATCTATTGACGAACAGCCAACTAAGGAGGCTAATAACCCTTCCATAGGGCGGAAATTTTTTGGATCACCACCCATTTCCTCCAATCCACTTAAGTTGATGGTTCCGCCTCGCTCGTTTTTACATTCGAAATTGAGTCCTTGTCCTGTATGTGTTAGCTTTATTGTGCTCATAGTTTAAAATTTTATGATGGAAATTAAAGGATATTTTTTCTGCAATTCTTTAATTTCCAATATACTGGCATTAACAATGGCATAACTGTTATTGTTTGTAGAGTAATGCTCTTGTTTCTCCAAAGTGATTTCATCAAAATTAGTTCCTTCCGAACTACGCAAATACCATTTAGATACTTCGTTTTCATTAGAAAGTTTGTAGATGGATTGCTTGGATTTTTTGTATTCGTATCGATATTGATAAGAGAAAGCTGAAATATCTGACAAGACAGCTGAGGCTGTAGGAAATCTACCTGCACCTTTACCAGAAAAGAATTGTTCTGTGTTGAATGCCGAATTCACAATAACAGCATTGTACTCATTATCAATATTGGCTAATTTATCATGCAACGGTATGAAAGTAGGACATACAGCAAGCTCTATTTCATTGTTGTCGTTGCTGTTTGCATAGGCTACAAGTTTAATTACTAGATTCTTTTCTTTAGCGTATTGGGCATCAAAAGCAGATACTTTTGTTATGCCAACTCTAAACAAGTCGTACGGATTTATGTCTAAGCCAAAAGCATGTTTGGTAAGTATAGTTAGTTTGAAAGCCGCATCATAACCTTCTACATCCAGACGAGAATCTTCTTCTGCAAAACCATTTTCTTGTGCTAGTTTCAATGCAGCATCATAATCTAATCCAGCATTTTTTATTTGAGTGAAAATAAAATTGGTAGATCCATTCACTATGCCTTTAAGTCCTTTTAACCAATCGTTGTCAAAATACTCTTCTAGGTTTCTTAGTATGGGAATACTAGCGCAAACGGCTGCTTCGTATAAGAACGATGCGTTGTTGGCTTTAGCTAAAGCTGTTAGTTCGGGTAATTTTTCCGCAATTATTTTTTTGTTGGCAGATACGACTGATTTTCCTGAAGATAAAGCTTTCGTAATAATGTCATAAGCAGCGTCAGCATCGGATATGAGTTCAACAACCAAATCTATTTCACTGTCATTTAAGATTTGATCAGCATCTGTTGAGAATAGCTCAGAAGGAGCATTTCTTGCTTTACTAGCGTCTTTTATGCAAATGTGTTTTACAGATGCTTTTACCTGTTTCGATTCGTTAAGTAATGTGTAGATACCTTCTCCTACTACACCAAAGCCAAATAGGCCAATGTTTATTTCTTTCATGCTCAATGTTTAAGCTCAAAGAGTAGAATCGAATCAAGAAAAAAGAGGGGAGATGTGAAAATCAACACGCTTATCTATCTGCATTTACGCAGTAGGAGTTAGCACCTTCTGAATTTAATCAGGGTTGCTAAGACGTCACAGGGCCTATCCCTCGGTCTTTCTTGATAAGAAACTAAAAAATGAACGTTAATATTTCAGTGCGAAATAAGTGAAAAAATTTGAATTGCCAAATATTATTTCAAATATTTCTTATCGGCATAAAAAGTTCCGAAAGGCAACACAGATAGAATGAGCATTATGAAAGTATCTTTTACATTCCAACCATAATCGTTTCTCAAGAATAAAACCAAGACACAGTATACGACAAAGAGTATTCCGTGGGGCATCCCAAGTGTTTTTACCAATATATCGTTACCGAAAAAATATTTCATTGGAGTGCCTATAAACAATAGAATCAGGTAGGAAAGTCCTTCGAGTAAGGCGATAATGCGAAAGAATTTTTTCATGTTTCAAAGAAACAACTTTCGTGTAAAAGTTAATATGTCAATTCAAAAAATACTGTGAATTGTGAAATGAAATCCAGCAGATGAAAATTAAAGTCGTGTTAATTTTTTGAAGCTGAATGAAAAGTGCGTGTGCCTATGCAAAAAATTCTTTAAAAATGGTATATTTGTAGTGTTGAAAACAATAACTGTACTCAAGATATGGAGCTGTTTTCAATGATTATTGCACGGCTGAATAACCTTTTTTTTATTAGAATTTTTCAAATTCATCATAATAAAAAACGTTCAGAGTTCATTAACCACTACTAAACAAGAAAAATTTTTAATTAATCAATGGGAAAATCTCAAGAGACATTCAGTAAGAAGGAAAAAGAAAAAAAACGCATTAAAAAACGTCAAGATAAACTACTAAAGAAAGAAGAGCGTAAAGCTAATTCTAAGGGTGGTGCTTTCGAAGACATGATAGCGTATGTGGATGAAAACGGCCACCTTACTGATACTCCGCCAGATCCGACTAAGAAAGTTGAGATTGAAGCAGAAACTATTGAGATAGGAATACCTAAGAAAGAGGATGTTTACGAAGATCCGATTAAAAAAGGTAGAATTGAATTTTTCAATAGCGATAAAGGGTATGGTTTCATTAAGGAACTGGATACCAACGAGAAATTCTTCGTTCACGTAAATGGACTTACTGAAGAAGTTTTTGAAGGTGATAAAGTATTGTTCGAACTAGAAAAAGGTTTGAAAGGCTTGAATGCTGTTCGTGTAAAGAAAGTAGAGACTTTTACTTAAAATATCTATCAAATCAATTTTTAAATCCGGACTTAGTTCCGGATTTTTTTTTGCTAGTTTGCTCAAAATTGCTTTGAAATGAGCTCCAATTCTAAAAAGTTAAACGTTCAAATAATTTCTTACAAAGAAGAATTCAAACATTGTTTTTTTAATTTGAACATCGAGTGGCTTGAAAAATTCTTTGTTGTTGAACCTTATGACAAAGAAGTACTAAGCCAACCTGAGAAATACATCCTGAATGATGGCGGTTGTATATTATTTGCTAAGTGTGAAGATCAAATAGTAGGCACTGTGGCACTTATGAAACGGGGTGATGACACTTTAGAACTCACTAAAATGGGAGTGACAGATGGTTATAAAGGCTTAAAAATTGGTCAAAAATTAATGTATGCAGCCATTGCAAAATCAGCAGAAATGGGAGCGAATCGCGTTTTTTTAGATTCAAACAGAAAATTGGAACCAGCACTTACCTTATATAACAAAGTCGGTTTTAGAGAGATTCCTGTTCCTGAAGACTCACCGTATGAACGCTGCAATATTAGAATGGAACTTTGGATATAATGCTTTCAGAAAAACTTGAAAATAGACGTCTGAATACAGTGTCAGACTTGGGTAAACTAATTAACTCAAAAGGCATAACAACCTGGAGTGAATTGACCAAATTCATTCACAATTTACCTTACGGTAGAAACAGCAATCGAGAAGATTTTACTTTAGTCATCACTGAAGCAAAAGGTACTTGCAGTTCCAAACATGCATTGTTAAAACAGGTTGCAAACGATAATGATTGGGATGACGTAGAATTGATTTTAGCGATAGTAAAAATGAATGCTGTCAATACTCCGAAAATAAGTCGTATGCTAAAGAATAGGGAATTAAATTATTTTCCGGAAGCACATTGTTACTTAAAAATAGGTGATGAAAGGTTGGATTATACTTTCCCTAATTCTTATGAGTTTATTTTTAGTGAAGATATATTAGTTGAAAGAATCATTCAACCCAATAGCGTTGTGGATTTCAAAGTGAATTTTCATATTTCATACATGAAACAATGGTGCAGTATAAACGATCACAGCTATGACAAAATGTGGCTGTTTCGTGAAAAATGCATTAACCGCCTAAGTCAATAATCTTTTTTATGAATGATATACAATGTCCATGTGGTAGTTCAGAAAACTATTCGAAATGTTGTCAAAAAGCTCACATTAATCAGTTAGAAGCCAAAACAGCAGAAGCTTTGATGCGTTCGAGGTATTCGGCTTTTGCATTGGGTTTGGGAGACTATTTGCAACAAAGTCATTATTCTAAAACACGCCCATCAAAACAACAAGGCATTGAAACAGAACAATGGTCAAAATTGGTTTCTTGGATAAAACTTGATGTTCAGAAAAGCATTGGAGGAAAACTCAATGATGATGAAGGTACAGTACAATTTTGCGCCTATTTTTTAGAGAGTGGTCAAGTAAATACCATAGTAGAAAACTCGTTCTTCAAAAAAGAAAATGGACTGTGGTATTATGTAGGTTTAGCGCAATAAAATGGAAAAAAGTCTCAGTTTTACCACCAATTTACTGACATCAACCAAGGCTAAATCAATCTTAGGACATGATATCATTCAAGCATTATGGTCAGGTTATGGTCATATTTACAGAATTCATTTGGAAGAATCAGAATGGTCGTCAGTAGTTGTAAAACACATTGTGTTCCCTTTAGAACATCAGCATCCACGAGGTTGGGATACGGAAGTTTCGCACCAGCGGAAGACAAAATCTTATGCCGTTGAAAATTACTGGTATCAGCATTACTCTAGTTTGTGCGAAGCATCGTTTCGTATTCCCAATTGTCTCGATTTTATAGAAATCAACACAACAGAGAAACTGTTGGTCTTAGAAGATTTAAATGCATCAGGCTATACTCAACGTCGGTCTACCTTAAACGTTTCTGAAGCCAAAGTTGTATTAAGTTGGTTGGCACAATTTCATGCTAAATTCATGCATTATAAGCCAAATGGCATATGGTCTATTGGCACATATTGGCACTTGTCTACTCGACACGATGAGTGGAATGCAATGGAAGAAGGGAAGTTGAAATTTGAAGCTCAAAACTTAGATAATCATCTTAATAATTCCAAATTTCAAACCATTGTACATGGTGACGCCAAGGTGGCTAATTTTTGTTTTTCTGAGAATATGGAACAAGTTGCAGCTGTAGACTTTCAATATGTTGGTGGTGGATCTGGCATCAAAGACGTTGCCTATTTTTTAGGTAGTTGTATGAATGAACAAGAGTGCCATCAGTCAGAAACTGCATTGTTGAATCATTATTTCGAACAATTAAAAAAAGGTTTGAAACTGTATCATCCGGAAATCAATAGTTCGCAAGTAGAACATGAGTATAGAAACTTATATTCTATAGCATGGACCGATTTTACGCGATTTTTAAAAGGATGGAGTCCTGATCACAAAAAACTGAATACCTACAGTGAAGTGCAAATGAATAAAGCATTCAATATACTGGATAAGTAGATTATTCTTCCATTTCGAACTCCAAAGTGACGTGTCCAAGGCCAAGCTTTTCTTCTAATTGATTGGTGATATTTTGACGCAATGGTTTAATATCTTCCATTGTTTTGTGCTTGTTTACAACTATGTGTGCTGTCAATAAATGGTTTTCGCCATCCAGTGTCCAAACATGTATATGGTATGCCTTTTTAACGTCTTCAAAAGTTTCTATCAACTCCGTTACATTATGTACTCTTACATTGTCGGGAGTAGCTTCAAGCATGATAAGAATAGCTTTTTTTAAGTTTTTTACAACATTGTAAAGAATGTAAACGGTAATAAGTACCGATAGAAGAGGATCTATCCAATAGATTTGGTACAGATACATTATGATACTACCAACCAAAACGGCTATCCAACCTAAAACATCTTCCATTAAATGCCAGAAAAGCATTTTTTCATTCAGAGAATTTCCGCCTTTCTTTAAACGCCAAACAGCTGCAGAATTTACAATGACACCCAAAATTGCCAACCCAATCATGCCTTCTGATTGAACGGACTCTGGTTTGAAAAACCTTGGAATAGATTCCATTAAGATATAAACTGAACCTGCAGCTAGTATAACACCAGTAATTACAGCTCCTAAAGTGTTGAAACGCTTGTATCCGTAGGTAAACAAATTGTTTTCAGACTTTGATGAAAGCTTTTGAAAATACCAAGCAAGCCCAAGCGACACGCTGTCACCAATATCGTGTAAGGCGTCTGATTGTATCGCAATACTATTGGTAAAAATACCGCCAACAATTTCAATAAGAGTAAAACTCAAATTCAAATAGAAGGCTATGGCTATGTTGTTTTGGGTTTGATGTTGATGCACCGTTCAATTTAATGAAAAAAGCTGCAAATATGCACTTCATCTTTATCAGTCGTTTGACTAACGAATATCATTGTTACAAACCATTCGATATTCTATTTTTAGTAACGTAAAAACCTGATTTCGAATAGAAAAGATTAAATAAACCACGAATGAAACAAGCAAGATTAATGGTTCAGAACCTAACAAATAGTGAGTGTAAACAAACCATAATGACAAATTTATTATCCATTGACGGCGTGAATAACGTTCAAGTTGAAGCCGATGAAAATCAAATAGAATTAATCATTCACGATAACTTTGACGTAAACAATGTAATCAACAAATTAAACCAAATTGGATATCCACCATTAGACATGATCAATGCATTAGGCGTTAAAGTAAAATCCTATGTAAGTTGTGTGTTTGGTCCAGTAGCCACAACAGCTTGATAAAAAGAACGTAAAGCATTATCCTATAATTTATATTATGTTAAACTGATGTTTGAAAAACAAACCCCATTTCTGAGGTTGATAGTGATTATCCCATTGGATAGAAAAATTGTTCTTTAACTATCTTACCATCTTCAACCTGGTAAACACATATTTCATCCATTTGATTTCTGTTGCCTTCTACATCAGTACGGTTCATTTTCATGGCCATAGAAAAAGAATTGCCAGCAACGATCGGATCTGAAACTTCCATGCTGTGAATTTCTTTGGTCGTTTTTTCAAAAAATGCAGATTTGTTCATAACAGCTTCAAATCCTTCGCATCGTTCAATTGGAGAACCAGCTTCTTCAATGCTTACAATTTTTGGGCTGTACAATTCTTTGTAAGCAGTTTCAAATTGCCCAGTTCTACAATACTCTACTAATTTTGTTGCAACCTCTTGTGTAGTCATCTATATTTTTTTTCTAAGCTATACATTTCTATAATACCTGCACATAGTTAACATAATGTATAAGCTTATTGTTGAATATAATTTCTTAACATATATTTAACCCATGAAAACAAAATTAATACCCTTCGTTGCTTTGCTGTTATTTTCGGTTGCAGCTACAGCTCAAGACGTTAGATTTTTTGATAAAATATTTCAAGACGTAAAAAAAGACTCCAACATAGTTTACGGATCAAACTATACGTACAATTTTATGAATGCCTCAATCGGGCTTATCGAGGAAGATCAAACAATAGATATTTATCAGCCCGTTGGCGATACAGCTGCTCTACGTCCATTGATTATTTGGGCTCATGGTGGTTCGTTTATGGGCGGAACTAAAGACGATGCTGACATTGTTCATTTCTGTAATGAATTTGCTCAACGTGGTTTTGTTACAGCTTCAATTAATTACAGATTGGGCTTTGAATTGCCTGTAGATTCTGTAGAAGCCGTTCGAACTGTATACCGTGCTTTGCAAGATGGCCGTGCCGCTGTACGATACATGCGTTCTATCGCTGATTCATTGAACATCGATACCAGCAAAATTTATTTTGGAGGGACCTCTGCCGGTGCTTTTATCGCTCTCAACATGGTTTATTTAAATTTGAATGAAGAAGTACCTAGTTACTTAGATACTAACGAAAGACTAAGCATAAACGCTATTAGAGGCTTTGGATTAGATAACATTGAAGGTTTAACCAACACCATTGATGAATCGTCTGACATAGATGGAATCATCAATTTTTGTGGTGCTACAAAAACTTTAGATTGGTTGGCTGACGATTACGCAATCAACACTCCTATTATTAGCATGCATGGAACCGAAGACGGTACTGTTCCATATGCTACAAGAGTTATAAATGTTAACGATATCACTCCTATTCCACCACAAGTTCCACTTCCGATTGTTAAAGTTCTAGGGAGTTATGACATCGACAAATATTTAGATAACACATCGGCCACCAGCAAATTTTACACTTGGTATGGTGCAGATCATGTGCCTTACATCAATTTCCATTCAGACAGTATTTCAAACTTGTATATGGATACACTGATGAGTTTTACAGTGAAACATGTTTTTGAAGATTTCTTAGGACTTGGTACCGTAACTGGTTTGGGTGAAAATGAGCCCCCTTGTGACTTTAATAATGGTTTGGAATTACCGTGTGCAGCATACAATGGAGTAGACGACCTGGTAAAAAATGAATCAACAGCCTACCCTAACCCATTCAATTCTGTATTGAATTTTAACTTCAACTCTGATAATTCTTCAATACTAATATTCAATGCATTAGGACGTAAAATTTACAGCAGTAAAAACGTCGAAAACACATTGGCGTTAGAAACAAAAGAATGGAAAACTGGTGTATACTTTGTGAAAATAAAGAACAGAATAGGCACCCAAGAATTTAAGCTGATTAAAAATTAATTTTCTTTAAATATCTCTATAATCATAACCCAGTCAAGATATTCTTGATTGGGTTTTCTTTTTTTAGAGAAAATCTAATGTCTAAATAACAGTTGTGTGAAGGCTTCTTAGTATTCTTGCAATATGGTATTCAATACAGACAATAAGGCGCCTATTGCCAATAAGAAGGAAGAAATACACAGTATACACGGACATACTCGCGTAGACGAATACCACTGGATGCGTTTGAGTGACGAACAAAAAAACGCTGACAATCCAGATGAGCATACACAATCGGTGTTGGACTACCTTAATGCTGAGAACGCATACACCAAATCGGTATTGAAACCAACTGAACCATTTCAAAAAGACCTCTTTGAGGAATTGAAAGGACGCATAAAAAAAGACGATAATTCAGTACCTATTTTTCATCGTGGATATTGGTATTATACACGATTTGAAAATGAAAAAGAATATGCTTTCCACTGTCGTAAAAAAGATAGCCTAGACAACAGCGAGGAAATCATGTTGGATGTAAACCAACTAGCAGAAGGTAAATCGTACTATAGTGCTTCAGGTTTGAACTTAGCTATGGACAACAAACTATTGGCATTTGCTGAAGATACAAGCGGTAGAAGAATTTATACCATTCGTTTTCTGGACTTATCAACACAGAAATTTTTAGATACTACTATAGAAAATACCAGTGGTGGTACTGCTTGGTCTACTTGTGGTCGTTACTTATTTTATACATCTAAAAATGAGCAAACCTTATTGAGTGAAAAGATTTTTCGCTTCGACATGGAAACTCAAAAAGCTGAATTGGTGTATCATGAAACCGATCCGTCGTATTACATTGGTGTTGGTAGTAGCAAGTCGGATGAGTACATCATGATTGGCACATCGAGTACAGAATCGTCGCATACTTTATACATTAAAGCGAACGAACCTTTGAGCGAATTCAAAGAATTCATTCCTCGCGATAAGAAGCACGAATACAGCGTTATGCACCATCGTGATTCGTTTTATATCGTCAGTAATTTATCGGGTAAAGCGAAAAACTTCTCCTTGCTTAGATGTTCTGTTGATGATACCAAATTTGAAAATTGGAAATTGCTTATTGGTGAACGCAAAGATGTACTATTAGAGGATTTAGATGTATTCGACAACTATTTGGTGGTTACCGAACGTAGCAATTGCCTTCCTCAAATCCGCATCATGCCAATACATGATTTAAAGCAGGATTATTACCTAGATTTCAAAGATGAAGCATACGTTGCTTACCCAACTGGCAACATTCAGTTTGACTCAGAAAACTTACGCTATGCTTATTCATCTCCAACAACCCCTTTATCCGTAATAGAATATAATTTTAAATCAAAAGAAAGTAAAACGCTTAAAGTACAAGAAGTTATTGGTGGGCATAACCCTAGCGAATACACAAGCAAACGATTTGAGATAAAGGCTAGAGATGGTGAATTGGTCCCCGTAACCATGGTGTATAAAAACACCACCGAATTAAACGCCAAAACACCCCTACTCTTGTATGCATATGGATCTTACGGGCACATCATTGAGCCTTGGTTCAGTTCTTCTCGTTTAACCTTACTTGATAGAGGTTTTGCTTTTGCAATTGCACACATTAGAGGTGGAGAAATAAAAGGACGCCAATGGTATGATAATGGTCGATTGTTGAACAAACTCAACACATTTACAGATTACATTGATGTAGCTAAAGGATTGATAGCTCTTAATTACACCAGTTCTGAGCATATCCATGCTATGGGCGGATCTGCAGGAGGTTTGTTGATGGGTGCTGTTGCTAATATGGCTCCAGGGTTATTCAAGGGCATGGTAGCTCAAGTACCTTTTGTAGATGTTATCAATACCATGTTGGATGAAAGCATTCCGCTGACTACCAATGAGTTCGATGAATGGGGAAATCCAAAAGAGAAAACATTTTACGACTATATGTTGCAATATTCTCCTTACGATAACATCAAGCCTCAAGTATATCCAAACTTGTTGATTACAACCGGTTTGCACGACAGTCAAGTACAATATTGGGAACCAGCAAAATGGATAGCTCGATTAAGAGAATTTAAAACCGATGATAATTTATTGATGATGCATTGCAATATGGATGCAGGTCATGGCGGTGCCTCTGGTCGTTTTAAGCAATTTGAAGAACTGGCTTTAGAGTATGCCTTTTTGTTGGGCTTAGAAGGGATTACTAGGTAAACAAAGCTGCTATTTAGGTTTGTTAGAAGGTGTTCTATTTTTTTAGTTTAACTATATAGGCATCATTATCACCAGAACCAAAAGAATCGGAATACCCGATAATAAAATAGAACGATTTGTATTCAATAATATCTAGACCAATGTCATTTTTATAACCACCAATTATCTCTTCTGAAATTAACTCACCATTTGGATTAGTTACAACCAAATACATATCACTATTGCCATTTCCGAAACTCATACTTCTTCCAAGTAAAACATAATTCCCTTCATTATTTATTAGCACTGCTTGACCTCCATCATGCAATGCACCACCATAATTATTTTCCCATATTATATTTCCATTGGAATCAATTTCTAAAGCATACATATTATGATTTGGATCTGTACTAGATGAATGACCGTTTATTAGAAAACCACCTTTAGAAGTTCTTACAAAACCTTGACTTTCTTCATAACCACTACCACCATATCTTTTCGCCCGTAGAGAATCTCCAATCGATGAGACTTTCATTAAGTAAAGATCTCTGCTATTCGCACCAAAATTTCGAGTATAACCATATAGCATTATTTGATTGTTTTCAATTTCAATTAAATTCGAGCTTCCGTCATTTTCAATTCCGCCAAAAGTTCTCTCACGGACTAAATTTCCACTTTGATCTATCCACATTAAATAAATATCACGAGCGCCAGCGCCAAAGCTTTCAGTAGTTGCCGAAATACAAAATTCAGAGTTTTTTGTTTCTATTATATCAGAAGGTGTATCGTCTGCTAATCCACCAAAATATTTCTCCCATATAACAACTCCATTACAATCTATTTTTATGACGTGTATATCTTTATTCCCACTCCCGTAACTTTCTGTTATGCCCAATAGAATGAAATTACCATCAGAAGTTTCTATAATTCTTACCCCTTCTTCTGCTAAATTCCCTCCGTAGGTTTTTTCGAAAATTATATTTCCTTCTAGATCCAATTTAATGAGATAATGATCTCCATTAACATCCCCGAAACTGTTAGAGTGACCCAATACATAAATGAAATCACCTTTAATAACAATAGAATTTGAAAGATCATCTGATGAACCTCCAATGTTTTTTTGAAATGAGCAAATTGTTGAATTAGAATTAATTACATTTTCTTTTTTGCATGAGAAAAGCATTAAGAAAAAAGTTATTAATAATAACCTGTATCTTATCATCATAACAACAATAACTAAGAAACGGAAGGGATATTATCTGATGAAAAATATTATTGTTTTTTGCAAGTACGGCTATGAATTGCGCGGAAAATCCGAGAAAATCTCTATTATCAGACCCCAACAACCATAGCCGAAACTTGTTTGTGTATGAAATTTACTTCAATACCAACACCAAACAATATATTGACTGAAGCTGTTACAATAAAATAAATTGTTCACCAATCCTTGAATGTTTTTCGACACTATTAGCAGTAAGCTAGAAATTCCCTTACTTAGTTTTTTTAATATGGTTACTCAATTCTTTGATGTCTTTTGATTTTATGTTGTACGTAAATCCAGTATGCTCATGGTATATGATAGCGCCCGTTTTGCCATTAACAACTGAAATTATTTTATTGGGGTTGATTTGATTGTATGCTAAATAGTAGAAGTCTACGGATTCTTTTTCAAAAATTAATTTATCAATATATTCAGAATCAACTACTTCATACTTATAAGGATAATCTTTAAATAAATCTTCGATTTGCGGTGCATCCTTTTCTTTTCCAGATAGCGCGTTAATTCTATACAGAACAGTGTTATCAACATAAAGAGTTTTTCTTTTCAACTGCTCTAACTCATCTTTTTCATAGCTGTTATATACTTCTATGGAAAGGTTTTTTTTAAGCGCATTATTAATCGTTTGCAAGTGGTTTTTTAAGTATCCTGCGTTGAAATTCATGATTTCAAATTTGGGATCATCAACTAGAGTTTTTTTATCATCGGGTGTGATAATTCTAGGAGTATAAAAGACAGTTGCTACTTTAAAAGATCTCCATTTAGTTTCGTTTTCTATTTGATAAGTGCTCTCTATGTTCTGAAATTCTAAAAGACAATAAGTAGAGCCTAAATCGCCATCATATAATGTATTTATTCTTCTATACCGAACAATTGCATCTCCAGGTTTTACTTCTGAATCATTAAATTCACTTTCCATTACTACTTCGAAAGTAGTAGCGTCCCATACCTCATTTAAAATGTTTTCGAAAGTTGTTTTTGGAAAAAAGCCCGGAAAAACAAACAAAGTTTTTTGATTTAGAAAATTTCTTCTGTTTTTTTCTACTTCTTTTTTATTCGTACTCTGCTTAATGTTAAGCGCCCCCATTCTGATTTGGGCATAGCTGTTGAATGAAAAAACAATGAGTACAATTAGAAATATTAGACGTTTCATAGTATAAGAGCTAAATATTTGTCGACAAAGGACATTTCTTTGCAAACTACTTCAAAACTTTGAAATAGCTCTTATCCGAACTTATAACTTCAACAGAAGCAGCTTTTTTGAATTCGATCGAATCTAATCCAATAATGAGAGTTCCACTTGGTAAATCAAAAGTTTGTTCGTAATAACACTCTTTGTTTTCGTCTAAAGCTTTTACCAAAAGTGTTTCCTTTTTAAATAATTCAAGCTTGAGTTGCCATGCATTTTTTGGAGCATCCCAAAACAATTCTTCAAAACGGAAATGACACAAAACCATTGCGTTGGCTTTCATTTTAGCTCTGTAAACCTTTATAGCAACAAAAATGGTTAGTAAAACCAAACTGACTAGTAATATACTTAGTAACTCTTTCATTATAAACTTCTTAATCCTTCAATTTTACCGACTTTTCGATATAATTCTATGATGTGATTGGTTGATTGGCCATCTACTATTATAGTATAGGCCGAGTACGTACCTTTGCTAGATAAACGGGAGTTTATCTGTGCAGCCCCGTCAAATGAATCTTCTATTTCTTTTCTTTTTAATGGATCATTCGGCACAATAAATTTGAACATGTACTTGCTGGGCCATTGATGTAATTCATCGAGTTGAGCACGGAGTTTAATTTCTTGTTCAGGTTTCATTTTTAATTAATTGCTGATTATAAAAATTCAATATTGAAGCAAACAAAATGTCCTTTTCAGGTTCATTATGTACTTCGTGATAGGCTTCTTTATATGATGTGAATTCTATTTTATTACTTAACGAAGAAAGCTCTTTAGAAGCTTTAAAACTTGTAATAACATCCTTTTCTCCGTGATACAAAAATACAGGCGTAGTAAGTTCTTGAATTCGCTTTTTTAGTCTTAATCCTTTTGTTTGTATTAGGGTAAACAACCTGGGTGAAATAAAACTGTGAATCAATCTATCTTGACTGTAACGTCTTACTTCTTCTGTAGTTCGAGAAATCCCACTGGTTTCTAAACCGGTGTTTTGTATCATTTTTGGCGCAAATTTCATGGCCACTCTAGCCAAAACAATTTTGATATTGCTTGGTTTAAATGCTAACTGTAGCCAAGGCGAACCAATGCTTGCACAAATAGTTGGGTTGGTGCTTTTCTGCAACAAATAATTGAATGCAATGTTGCCTCCCATACTATGAGCAAACAAAATGTTGGGTAAATGCTCCAACTTGTTTTTAAAATGGTTGATAATGGTATAGAACTGATAATAGCGGGTTATGTCGCCTCTTACACCGCTACTTTGTCCATGACCGGGCAAATCAAATTGAGTGGTAGCAAAACCTTCCGCATTAAATTGCCTAGCAATGGAGTCGTATCTATTGCCATGTTCACCTAATCCATGAACAAACACAATATGTGCTTTTGCCCGATTAGGTATAACTGTTTTGAATCGAATTTGATATCCACAAATTTGTTCAAACTGATCGTCAGACGAAGGTAAATTCATAAACTTGCTGCAAAAGTATTCAATTAGTACATGGAAAGCATTTTTACAGTAGAAGCTTTGATGGCTTTATTAACACTTACCATTCTAGAAGTGGTTTTAGGTATTGATAACATCATATTTATCAGCATATTAAGCAACAAATTAGAGGTTCACCAACAGAAAAAAGCAAGAACATTGGGATTGGTACTCGCTATGGGAGTTCGATTGATCTTGCTTTCATTCGTAAGTTATTTAGTGGCTTTGCAAACTACTTGGTTCACTGTCTTTGGATACGATTTTAGCGGGAAAGATGTCATACTCCTAGTTGGCGGCCTGTTCTTAATAGCCAAGGCGGTGTCGGAACTTTCGCACAAAATGTTTCCTAAAGAGCATTTAGAAGAGCAACAGAAAAAAGCATCTACTAGTTTCAGCAAAGCCATCATCCAAATTGTATTGCTTGATATCGTTTTCTCTGTCGATTCTATTTTAACGGCTATTGGACTTACCGAAAACCTAGCCATTATGATGATCGCCGTGGTTATATCGATTGGTATAATGATTGCATTTGGAGGCGCTGTAAGCAATTTCATAAACAAACATCCTTCGTTGCAAGTATTGGCCTTAGCATTTCTAATCCTTATTGGATTTACCTTGGTTCTAGAAATTCAAGCAATTGGTACTCACATACCAAAAGGCTATATTTACTTCGCGGTAGCGTTTTCTTTGCTTGTAGAATTTGTTAATATTAAAACCCGTAAAAAATCACACTAATGCGCGCACTACTTATACTTTGCCTTAGCCTATTTGCATTCAGCTCTCATGGCCAATTGTATCTTAAAACAAAATCGAAAACGTACTTAAACAAAACGGCTAGAATCATTAAAATAACCCACAAAGACTTAGCCAAAGTTCGTGAGAAAGAACAAAGAGGGATTTTTGCTAAGTCGGTAAAACATCAGCGTCAGGCAAAAGCCTTTTATGAAAAAGGTGATTTCAAAAATGCATTGTACCATTCAAATTATGCCCGCGATTTGGTATTCAATGTGTACATGTTCAATAACCCTGACTTCCCAAAAAACTTTGAGTATTCGGACAACGAAAGGGCTTTAATGGCTGGTCGTCCTTCGGATGAAACCCTCCAAGAAACTTTAGTGAGACTTAATCCAGGCATAACTTTCGAAGACGAACCTTACGAACAAGATGAACAGTTGTACGACTTGGAAGTTAACTAGTATTGCTCTCTTTTTTATTGGTTTTGCATCCTGCTCTGATTCATCAATTAGTAAGAAGGATAATAAACAAGTAGAAACTCCCTCTAAAAAAATTAAGAAAGAGATTTCTGTACAAGAACAAAGAAGCAAGTTTCTGTATCTAACGAACGACAATGCTGTATCTACTTTCAAAAAGTACCTACAAGACAATTCAGAAAGGCGCTTTAAAATCACTACAAAATTTGGTGATATTGTTCTAAAACTATACGACGACACTCCCATTCATAGCGGTAATTTTCTGTATCTCGTTAAAGAGAAGAGTTACTACGACAGTACTTTGTTTTATAGAGTTTCTCCTGATTTTATAGTTCAAGGTGGCGATGCCGATAACGACAACATACAAAGCCGTCGATTTGCAATTGGCGATTACCATCTACCAGCTGAATTTAATTCTAGACGACGACACTTTCGTGGTGCCGTAGGTATGTCGCGTACGTATGGCGATAATCCCAAAAAAGTGTCAACTGCCTTTGATTTTTATATTGTACTAGGCAAAAAAATGGCCCCTGTTCAATTACAGGCTATTGAGCGTGACAATGGCATACAGTATTCTAAAGAAGATTTAATACGATATCAAACCGAAGGTGGAACACCTCATTTAGATTATCAACATACCGTTTTTGGTGAAGTGATATCTGGATTGGAAGTAGCTGAAAAAATAAGCCTTCTCAAGGCTGATAGCAGAGAATGGCCAATTGAAGATGTAAAAATGTCAGTCTCTATTGTAGATTGACTTCAGGTTTTCCAACCATTCTATTTTCTACCGTGTAAATGCTGCTTTGTAGCATGGAATATGCATAACGCTGCATGTCTTTGACCTTTTCAGGATACAAGGTCAATTCGTTTTCTACTGATTTTTCCTTGTAACGGTACAATGCTTGGTGTCCATTGATGTTTTCAACATAAAAGTGTACGCTATCCAACACCCCTATTTTATCATCAGCACTAAAATATGCGTAAGGCCTTGTGTGGTTAAACAAATCTGTTCCAAGAGTATTGTTCTCAAATTCGAAACCTAAATAGCTCATAAGCGTAGGGAAAACATCTATTTGAAGACCAATTTTATTGTTCCAAGATACGGTATCAACCGAAGGGTCGAAAATTATGAAGGGCGTGTGATGATAAGCTAAAGGCATATCGTAAACAATATTGAATCGCTGACCATGATCTGCTACGAATGCGAAAACTGTGTTGTTGTACCAAGGTTTTAATTTAGCCTGTTCTAAGAATTGTTTAATAGACCAATCGGCATAAGCATAGCTACGGTCTTCCATGTTTTCTCCCTTAAGAGATGGTATTCTGTCATCTTTAGGCAATGTCCATGGAGTATGGGTGCTTATGGTCATGTAGCTCATGAAAAATGGAGTGTTAGTAGCGTGTACCGAATCCATTAAGTGCATGGTCTTGTTGAATAATACATGATCGGACACCCCCCATGAACTTGTTCGATCGGACTTAGGGAAATCATCTTGACTAACGAATTTGTCAAATCCATTTTCAGGAAAAAAACCAATCATGCTATCAAAATTGCCATCTCCTGTTATCAAAAAAGTATTGCTGTACCCTTTTTCTTTGAAGATGTGTGGCATGCCGTAGTACGATAAATTGGCCAATGCCCCTTCACGTATACCAACACGGTCGAGTATAGCTGGGTGACTATAAAGTGTTGAATACAATCCGTTATGGGTATGCACACCAGAAGTATAGATATTAGGAAAGCAAATACTATTTCTTGCCAAGCTATCCAGAAAAGGAGTCAATCCTTTGTTGTTTCCATAAAGTCCGGTTTGATCAGCACTCATGCTTTCCATAATTACCAATACAACATTTTTCTTTCGCACAGAATCTACTCCACTTTGAAAGTGTGCAAGAGGATAATTTCTATTGGTTGGTTCAAAACCTAAATAGCTAGCGGATAAAGAAAGTGCTTCATCGTTTGATAAAAAATCGATATCACGATTGCTTAGGTTGTGTACCAAATTAAAAACCCCATTGATGGTAATATTATTCACTAAAGCATAGGGCGAAAACAAAGCTGCTTTAGGTTCTAATGGACGGTTTTCGAAATCCAAACTACCTCTAAGGCCTGCAAACAAAACAAGTGCAAATAGTACTGTAGAGACAGCGTACTTTATCTTAAAGCGAGGATTTGTTGTGCCTTCTAAAAAACAATGGCCAAGTTTAGAAATAGCCTTCGATATTCCCCAAACAGCCAATATGGTAAGTATGATGTAAATCCAGTAATGATAATCGGTTACCAATGTTTTTACAATCAATAATGGGCTTCCCATCCACGAAAAAACACCCGAATTCAATCGAGTACCATAAAAGTCGAAATATCCTATATCTACCATACTGAACATGAAATAGAGTACCAATGCAGTGCTTAGATAAATGGTTAAAAAGCGACGAACACCTTTAGAGTATTTACCCGAAATAAACCGCAAAAAAGTAAGCAGCAAAAAGGGCAATAAGATGACATAGCTAATCATTACCGAATCGAAAATGGATCCTAACCAATATATTTTGGGAATGAAAGCTTTCTCTAAAGGTTTGAAATTGCTGATGTTTTGAAGCAAAAGCACCGTTCTACACAAAGTGAAAAAGGCAAGAACTAGCCCATAATATGCAAGTATATATAGTAAAGGACGTGGCTTTGTTGACTTCATGAAATATGAATAAGGGCGCAAATGTAATACTTAACATTGTTTTAACTCTGTAATAATACCATTGTAGCCTTGTTTAATCAGAACAAGAGCTTAGATGTTTCACGAATAAAAACTATTTTTCAAGTATGAATTGTCTCGCGAAAATTGGATTAGCATCAGCAACCCTTGGTTTGTTAATGTCTTGCAATGAATCAAATACGTCAAATGCCATAAATTACCCAAACACCAAAAAGTGCGATACTACGCATGTCTATTTTGGTGACACTCTTGCAGATCCTTATGCATGGTTAGAGGATGATTTTTCTGAGGAAACAATTGAATGGACAAAAGTTCAAAACAGTTTGACACGCAATTATTTAGATACTTTGTCGTCGCATAAAACCATTACCAATCGATTGAGTGAATTGTGGGCGAGTTCTACTTTTTCTGCTCCATTTTATGCTGGGGGAAATTACTATTACACATTCAATGATGGTAGTATGAATCAACCTGTTTTGAAGAAATTCATAGATGGTTACAACGACCCTACAATATTCAATCCTAGCATATGGGATCCTTCGGGTTTGTCATCAGCCAACAATTATTCGTTTTCTAAATCGGGTAAATACTTGGCTATTGCAATCGCAAAATCAGGATCGGATTGGAACAGTATTTATCTTTTCGATGATGAAGGCAAACAGTTAGAAGACAGTGTAAAATGGGTGAAGTTTAGTGGTATTTCTTGGACTAAAAAAGGATTCTTGTATTCGCGCTATCCAGCACCTAAAGAAGGAAGTGAGTTTTCACAAAAGAATACGTTCCATCAAGTATATCATCATCAAGTTGGCACTTCTCAACAAGACGATGAACTGATTTGGGAAGACAAAGAAAACCCTCAGCGTACACATGGTTCAAAAAGCATAAATCAAGGAGAATTTTATCTTTTATCTGCTTCAGAGTCGACGAGTGGAAACAATTTGAAATTGAAAAAAGGTAAGAATGGAAACTGGAAAACCTTAGTATCCACATTCGATAAGGACTATAATTATGTTGGCAAACATAAAAACCTACTTTATTTCGTAACAAATTCGGATGCAGATAACAACAAAATTGTAGCCTACAATGTTAAAAACAACCTTTGGGAAGATGTCGTAAAAGAGAAAAAACAACCACTACAATCTGTTGCACTTGGAAAAGACTTCATGATTGTGAAATACTTGGATTCGGTGATTTCTAAATTGTATAAAATCCAGTTGGATGATATGGCAGTAACACCTATTAAGCTAAAATCTAAAGGAACCGTTTCTTCAATTTCTAGTTCAGAATCTACCAATCAATTTTATTTCAAATTTGAGAATTATTACACCCCCACTACAGTGTTCTCTTACGATGCTGAAACCAATGCTACAGAAGTCTTTTTTAAGAGCAGTTTACCATATAAATCTGAAGATTTTGAAACGATTCAAACCAGCTACAAAAGCAAAGACGGAACAACGATACCGCTTTTTATAACACGCAAAAAAGGCTTAGTAAAATCTGACGATACACCTTGTTTTTTATACGCATACGGTGGGTTTAATATCTCCATTGCACCACATTTTAAAATTGATAGAATTCCCTTCTTAGAGGCTGGTGGTATTTACTGTGTAGCCAATATTAGAGGCGGTAGTGAATTTGGAGAACCTTGGCACGAAGCGGGAACAAAACTTAAAAAACAAAATGTATTTGATGACTTTATTGGTGCAGCAGAATTCTTAATTAAAGAAGGCTGGACCAGTTCAAACAAACTAGCCATTCACGGTCGCAGTAATGGTGGATTATTGGCGGGTGCTGTCTTGACACAAAGGCCTGATTTAATGAAAGTTGCTTTGCCTAAAGTAGGTGTTTTGGATATGTTGCGCTATCAAAATTTCACCATCGGTTGGGCTTGGGCTGGAGATTATGGCCGTTCGGACGATTCTAAAGAAATGTACAGCTATTTAAAAGGTTACAGTCCGTTGCATAATGTGAAAGAGATTGACTACCCTGCTACAATGATCATTACTGGCGATCATGACGATAGAGTTGTGCCAGCGCATAGTTTCAAATTTGCAGCTGAACTTCAAGCAAAACAACAAGGCTCTGCTCCTATTTTATTGCGTGTAGAAAGTGGTGGTGGCCATGGAGCAGGGAAACCGATCAACTTGCAGATAAGAGAGTTTGCTGACCAATGGGCGTTTGTTTACCATCATTTAGGAATGTAAAATGCAGATAGTCAATTTAAAACCAAAAATTTTGGTTGGTATGAACGATGATATGTCCATAGTTGATGACACTACGTTTGATTTATGGCATGCATTTATGTCCAACAAAAAGCACATTAAGAACGTAGTTGGTAAAGAATTGTTCAGTCTTCAGGTGTTTACTGACGATGTTACATTCTATAACTTTACCGAACACACTGTCTTTACCAAATGGGCTTGTGTAGAAGTAGAATCATTAGAAGATGTGCCCGAAAACATGGATGTATTGATGTTTGAAGGTGGAATGTACTTAGTTGAAGAGCATTGCGGACCATCGTACGAAGTCAAAAAAACGTACAGCAGAATCTTTAAAGACATTATTCCGTTTGCCAATTTCAGTGTCGATAAACGTCCTCATTTCGAACTTTTAGGTGAAAACTATTTAGGTCGCGACCCCAATTCTAAAGAAGACATCTGGATTCCAATTGTTTTTGAAAACCACGTTTATTGAATCATCAATATTTATATAAATAAGGCTTTGTTGGCTTCTCGTAAATTGTATTGACTGCGCATAACTTCACCGTAAGCCCCTGCTGAAAGTATAATGAGCTTATCGCCTCTTTTGCTTTCAGGTAGCGAACATTCTTTTGCAAATACATCGCTGCTTTCACAAATTGGTCCAGCTATCGTATACGTTTTCAATTCTAAGTTCTCGTTGCTAGAAAGTTTTTCGATTTTGTGATATGCATTGTACAAAGCTGGCCTCATCAATTCTGTCATTCCTGCATCTACAATCAGAAAGTCAGCGCCACCATTGTTTTTCTCGTACAATACATCCGTTATAACGGCTCCGCAATTGCCAACAAGCGCTCTCCCCAATTCAAAATGCACTTCAACATCTTCTGGTAACTCTAAAAACTGCTGATAAACTCCAAAAAAGGCTTCGAAATTTGGATAAGGGTTTTCAATTGGGTTTTCGTAATCTATGCCCAATCCACCGCCTACATTAACGGTTTTACAACGCAGTCCACGATGTTCAAAATATTCGAACAACTGATTGGCTCTAAGACAAAGCTGTTTGAAGTTATCTAAGTCTGTAATTTGAGACCCAATATGGAAATGTATGCCCTCGAAGGAAATGTTTTTTGATGATTTGATAATGTCTATAGCCGCATCAAAATCTTTGCTGTCTATTCCAAATTTATTTTGGTCTAGTCCGGTGGTAATGTATTTGTGTGTATTTGCTTTTACATTGGGGTTCAGTCGTAAAGCAATATTGACACACTTCCCTTCTTTTTCGGCAAGGGCATTTATAACACTTATTTCTTGTAACGATTCTACATTAAAACAGTAAATGTTATCGCGAATAGCCATTACAATTTCATGATCGGTTTTTCCGACACCAGCAAATACGACGCTTTCGGGTTTGAAACCGTTTTGTAAGGCATGATTTACTTCATTATAACTAACACAATCTGCTCCAAAATTTTGCGAACTCAAAATATTAAGAACCTTACTTTGTGTATTGGCTTTTATTGCATAATGTATGTGGTAATTGTTAGGCTTGCTTTTTAAACATGCAGCTATTCCTTTGCTCAAAACGTCCAAATCGTACACGTAGAAAGGAGTAACACACTCTTTTGAACGACTTTTTATCAACTCTAAATTCATTGGAACAACGTGTTATTAAGTGCATTTAAACAAGCAATTCTGTCGTCTTCGTCAACTAATATGCTCACGTTGTGCTGACTTCCTCCGAAAGAAATCATGTTGATGCTCACACTTTCTAAGGCTTTAAAAATATTGATCGCCATTCCTTTATTCTCACCTATTCTATCACCAACAATGCTTATTATGCTTTGGTTTGAGGTGGTTTTCACTACACCCAATCCACGTAAATCAGAAACTATATTTTCTAAATTCTTCTCATTATCAATGGTTACACTTATAGCAACTTCAGACGTTGTAATAAGATCTACCGGTGTTTTATAACGCTCAAAAACTTCGAATACTGAACGCACAAAACCGTATGCCATTAACATTCTACCAGATTTAATATTGATGGCCGTAATACCTTTTTTAGCAGCGATTGATTTCACCGTAAAAGGTTCTGTTTTACTAGAAATTAAAGTGCCATACGCTTCCGGTTTCATGGTGTTTTTTAAATACACCGGTATACCTTTTAAGCGTGCTGGTAACACACTACTTGGGTGCAATATTTTTGCTCCGAAATAAGCCAACTCGGCGGCTTCGTCGTAGGATAATTGTTTTACAGGAAAAGTGTTTTTTACAAAACGAGGATCGTTGTTGTGCATGCCATCAATGTCGGTCCAAATTTGAATGTCTTCGGCATCTACCATGGCTCCAATTATTGATGCAGAGTAATCGCTTCCCCCTCTGTCCAAGTTGTCAATATCGCCTTTGGCATTGCGGCAAATAAAACCTTGAGTAATGAATGTATCGTGATTTGGGTATGTAGCCAAATTCAATGCCAATTTCTCAGAAATTTCATGATTATTAGGCTCGCCATTTACGTCAATACGCATGAAGTCCAAAGCCGACAATAATTGCATTTTTATTCCATTTAAATGACAGTAATGAGCTATCATATTGGTGGTTACGATTTCACCTAAAGACATCAAACGTTTTTCGTTGGCAACATTTAGTTTAGACCGCAAAATGGGTTTGTACTCATCAAATAAAGAACGTATGGTATTTTGAACCGTTTCGTTTTCGCCACATAATTCATTGGCAACGTTCAAGTATTTAGTAAGTAGCTTGGCAAACATTTCTTGAGCCGCTTCTAAATTGTATTTTAAAAGGTAGTCAGCAATTTCTTGTAACGTGTTTGTGGTGCCACTCATCGCTGATAGAACAACGATTTTTTTGCCTGGTGTGTTTTGAACTATATCCAAAACAGCTTTGATGTTTTCAACGCTTCCTACTGAAGTCCCTCCAAATTTTAATACTCTCATAACATTCTGTAAAACCACTTCTAAATGTAGTAATGATCTTGTTTTCAAAGTTTTCAACGACTCAAAAGTTAATTTCTCTTGTCGCTATTCGATATTTCAAGTGTGTAATCCTGTAGCTTTAAGAAAAAAGCTATGGGCAATCTTAATAAAGCGTCTAAAATTTTTGTTTTAGATACCTCCGTTATTCTACACGACCACAAAAGTATTAGAAACTTTGAGGAACACCATGTAGCCGTCCCAATAGTTGTACTCGAAGAGTTGGACAACTTTAAGCGAGGGCATGAAAGTAAAAACTACGAAGCACGAGAATTCACAAGGATATTGGACAAAATGTCTGAAACCAATACATTGAACGATTGGATACCACTCGATCCAGAGAAAGATTCAAAATTCAAAATCATTTTTGATCAAGTTCCGAGAGAAGGTGCCGATGCTGAAAAAATCATTGGTTTTGGAAAGAACGATCATAAAATATTGAATGCTGCTCTTCGTATAAAAGAAGAGCACCCTGAAAATACAGTTGTATTGGTTACCAAGGACATTAATTTGCGTCTTAAAGCCAAGGCTATTGGCTTGCAAGCAGATGATTATCAGACAGGTAAAATCAATAATGTTGATGATTTGTACCATGGTATTAAAACGGTGGAGAATGCTGATCCTGAAGCATTAAAGGATGTGTTTAAACACAAGACGACAGAAGATGTCGATATTCTTGGCGAAGAACCTATCAATAATCATTTTTACATTGTCAAAAGCGGAGCAGCCTCATTATTAGCTTATTACAATGCCCAAAATGAAAATATAGAACGTGTTGAAAAACAATTTGTATATGGAATAAAACCTAGAAATGCCGAGCAAACATTCGCCTTACACGCTTTGATGAATCCTGATGTTAAACTTATAACGCTTACAGGAGTTGCTGGTACAGGGAAAACACTCTTGGCTTTGGCTAGTGCTTTAGAACAAAAGAACAAATACAATCAAATAATATTAGCCCGCCCCATCGTTCCATTGAGCAATAAAGAAATTGGTTTTTTACCTGGCAATGCTACAGAAAAAGTGAATCCATATATGGCTCCTCTTTGGGACAATCTTACCTTCATCAAAAATCAATTTCGAGATACAGAGAAAAAATACCAGCAAATTGTCGATTTACAAAACGAAGGCAGAATAATGGTTACACCTCTAGCTTTTATTAGAGGTAGAAGTATTTCGGATGCGTTTTTCATAATAGATGAAGCTCAAAATCTTACACCGCACGAGGTTAAAACTATTGTTACCAGAGCCGGAGAAAATACCAAACTCATTTTTACAGGCGATGTTAGACAAATTGATACGCCATATCTTGACGAGCATAGCAATGGCTTGTCCTATTTGGTCGATAGAATGAAAGGTCAGTCGATATACGCACACATCACTCTTCAGAAAGGTGAAAGAAGTGAATTGGCTAACTTGGCGAACGAATTATTGTAAGCATGAATATACCATCACTCGATTTACATCATTTTACTAAAGGGACCAAACAGCAAAAAAATCAGTTTATTCAATCTTTAGGAGAAGCATATGAAACAGTTGGTTTTGCAGCTATTAAAAATCATGGCTTATCCGATGATTTGATCCAAGAATTGTATACAGAAGTAAAGCATTTTTTTGCTTTGGAGGATCATGTAAAAAAACAGTATGAAATTCCAGGAACTGGAGGGCAACGCGGCTATACATCATTTGGTAAAGAACATGCTAAAGACAGCAATGCCGGTGATTTAAAAGAGTTTTGGCATTTTGGTCAATATGTTACTCTTGAAGAAAACAAAGCTTTCAATTACCCGGAAAACATAGTCGTTGAAGAATTGCCCAACTTTGGAGTAGTTGGTGAAAAATGCTACAAAGCATTAGAAAATAGCGGATTGTCAATTTTACAAGCCATTGCCCTACACTTGAATTTAGAGGAATCATTTTTCAATGATTATGTTAATAAAGGCAATAGCATTCTTAGACCCATTCATTATCCTCCGATTACACAAGCACCAAAAAATGCTGTGCGCGCTGGTGCACATGAAGATATTAACCTCATTACGCTATTGATTGGAGCATCAGCTGACGGTCTTCAAATTTTGAACAAGCAAAACGAATGGGTATCGGTTACAGTTTTAGAAGATCATATAGTTGTTAATGTAGGCGACATGCTTCAAAATTTAACCAATGGTATTTTGAAAAGCACAACGCATAGAGTTATAAATCCTCCAAAAGAAAAATGGGGACAATCAAGATTTAGTATTCCTTTCTTTTTGCACCCAATTTCCGACATGCCATTAGATCCATTGGAAGCTTGTATTGAAAAAGCTGGTGAAAAACGATACGATTCTATAACTGCTGGTAAATATCTATACAATCGCCTCGTTGAAATTGGGTTGATAAAAGAGTAAAATATTAGTTAAAGTAATTAATAACTATAAATTGTTTAAATGCCACAATATCAGAATATTGTGGTATTTTTTTTGATTCATTTTCTGCTTTATTACCGCCCATAATATTGTGAGTATAATATGAGTTTTTATGCTCAAAATCTTTGATTTTACAGGTCAAATCTTGGTTATTAATATATTCTGGTTAAAAATGAGGATCCAATGAAAGTTTCAAGTGAAAATTCACTAAAATTACCACCAAATAATATTCTGACACTAGACGTAAAGTATTGATATACAGAGTTTATTGATATCGTACATGAACCATTCATTCAACATTGATTTTGCATGTTGTTTTAGTGTATATGTAGAGAGTCAAGCTAAATAACTGGTGAGTTGTTTTAAAACGAATCTTTGTTACATTTGTAACATGAATGAGCGCATCAAGAAATTACTGGAGTTGTTACAGATGTCACCAGCTGATATGTCAGTTAAACTCAATGTACAACGTAGTACGTTTAGTCATCTTTTGAGTGGTAGAAATAAGCCTAGCTTTGACTTTATATCTAGTTTTCTTAGTGAGTTTCCAAATGTAAATCCTGATTATCTGATTCTAGGTAAACTACCAGTTTTAAGATCCGATAGCGTTAATCAAGGGTCTGTAGATCGTAAAGATAATACTAACTTATTCGAAACAATACTGCCAATAGCAGACACACCTCCTACTCCTTCAACAAAAGATACTCAATCAATCGATTCAAAAGAAGTTTACATAAGTAATATTTCAGATCGCAAAATCAATGAATCACAAAAATTAGAGGGAAATCTAAAGCGTGCTGAATTGAATGAATTTGAGCATAACAATCAGGCTGCCAAAGAAGAACCTAAGCTAGTTATGGTTGTTCACCATTATTCAAATGGTACTTTTACAGCTTATACACCCAAATAAAGCTGCATATTCCTATTTTCGCGGCATGTCTGATTTACAGCAAGAAATTAAAAGGCGAAAAACCTTTGCCATTATTAGTCACCCCGATGCTGGTAAAACCACATTAACAGAGAAGTTGCTCTTGTTTGGTGGCGCCATACAAGTCGCAGGGGCGGTAAAATCAAATAAAATTAAAAAGACGGCAACTTCCGATTTTATGGAAATTGAGCGTCAAAGAGGAATCTCTGTAGCTACCTCTGTTATGGGTTTTGAGTACAAAGACATGCTCATCAACTTGTTGGATACTCCTGGTCACAAAGATTTTGCTGAGGATACTTACCGTACGCTTACAGCTGTCGATAGTGTTGTGTTGGTAATTGACTGCGTTAAAGGTGTAGAAGAGCAGACGGAGAACCTTATGAGGGTTTGTAGAATGCGTAACACCCCTGTTATTGTATTCATCAATAAAATGGATAGACCTGGTCAAGACCCTTTTGATTTACTCGATGAGTTAGAAGAGAAACTCAAAATCAATACGCGTCCACTTACTTGGCCTATAGGTATCGGTGAAGATTTTAAAGGCGTTTACAATCTTGTAAACAAGTCGTTGCTATTGTACTCTGTAAACAAGACGAAGATTTCGGATGATATTACAACTGTAAACGATGTTGATGATCCAATATTAGATGAGATCATAGGTGCTTCGTATGCCGCAAAACTTCGTGAAGATGTAGAGCTTATTAATGGTGTCTACAATGAGTTTGATTCAGAAGAGTATCACTCAGCTAACATAGCGCCAGTATTCTTTGGTTCTGCTATTAACAACTTTGGTGTAAATGAAATGTTGGACACCTTCATCAACATTGCACCTTCCCCTCTATCTCGTGAGACAACTATTGGAGCTATTGAGGCTACCAACCCTAAATTCTCTGGCTTTGTATTTAAAATACACGCCAACTTAGACCCAAAACACCGCGATAGAATAGCCTTTCTTAGAGTATGCTCAGGGAAATTTGAGCGCAACAAGTTTTTCTATCATTCTCGACTGAATAAGAAGATAAAGTTTGCCAACCCCGCATCCTTTATGGCTCAAAGAAAAAGCACCGTTGAAGAAGCCTTTCCTGGCGATGTTGTTGGTTTGTACGATTCTGGAACATTTAAAATTGGCGATACAATTACCGAAGGTGAAGAATTCTTTTTCAAAGGAATCCCTTCGTTCTCACCTGAAATATTTAGAGAATTGGTAAATCGTGACCCAATGAAAACCAAGCAATTAGACAAAGGCATACGTCAATTGATGGATGAAGGTGTTGCGCAGTTGTTCTTAATGTATGGTGGCACGAAAAAAGTGATAGGTACTGTAGGTGAACTACAATTTGATGTAATAAAATACCGATTGGAACATGAATATGGTGCCAAATGTGACTTTGTCCCTCAGAACTTTTTCAAAGCTTGTTGGTTTACATCTGACAACAAAGAGAAATTAGCTGAGTTTAAGCGTATTAAGCAAAATTTTATTGCTGAAGATAAGGATGGTTTAGATGTTTTTATGGCTCAAAGCGAATGGATTTTGAATGTAGAAAGAGGCAACTATCCTGAAATCAACTTCCACACTACTTCTGAATTTAAATTAAGTTAAAGAATCATCTCAATCTCAAGATAATCGAGTAAAAGATTATTTTTGAACAAACACTACTATATGCGTCAAATACTATGCATTTGTGCTTTGGCACTATCCTTCTATGGTCAATCTCAAATTTTGGGATATAATTTTGAATTTGATATTAAAGGCTCTACCGATACGGTGTATTTAGCCAACTATTTTGGGAAACAACTTTATTATAGCGACACTGCATACGCTACCAATGGCAAATTCACTTTTAAAAAGAAAAGAGAAATCATGCCTGGAAAATTTGCCGTTGTATTTCCTGGCAAAACATTCTTTGAAATCGTAATCAATGAGCCGCACATAAAAATGAAATCAGATACATCTGATATTGTTGGAAATATGGTGGTTGAGTCCTCTATCGAGAATAAAATATACTACGATTATATACAGTATTTAAATGACCGTAAGCAAGATATAGAGCCTTTAAAGAATCTATATGAAAGCGAAGAGAGTGAAAAGAAAAAAGAAGAAATCCGTCAACAAATTATCGATATCGATAAAGATGTAAAAGACTATCAACGTAAGGTGGTTACCGACAATAAGCAAACACTCATTGCTCAGATCATCAACTTAAGTACGGACATGGTTGTGCCTGATCCACCTAAAAATGAAGATGGTTCAATAGACTCTACATGGCAATATTACTACTACCGCAACAATTTTTGGGCTGAAGACAATCTTCGTAACGAAGCCTTAGTACGTTGTGCTTCTTACCACAATAAATTGGAAAAGTACCTTGATAAGGTTCTACTACAACATCCAGATACCATCAGTTATTACATCGATCAATTGGTGGCTAAAATGGATCCTAAAGGCGACTTGTTTAAATACACTGTTAACCATACCATCAATAAATACAGTAAATCTCAAATAATGGGAATGGACGCCGTATTTGTTCACATGGGGTTAGAATACTACAAAAAAGGGAAAGCTTATTGGGCAGATGAAGAAACAATCAAAAAGATTTCGGAAAAAGCCACTTCATGGGAACCTTTAACGATTGGAAAAAAAGCACCTGCACTTAACTTAGTTGATACAACCGAGAAAAAAGTAGTTTCTCTTTATGGAGTAAATGCAGAGTACACCATACTTTACATTTGGGCTGCGGGTTGTGGTCACTGTAAAAAAGCAACGCCAAAATTGAAAAAGATTTACGACAAACTTAAATCGCATGGTGTTGAAGTATATGCCATCAGCAGTGAATTAGAAAATGATGATTGGAAAAAGTTTGTTGAAAAACATGATCTAAACTGGATCAATGTTTCAGATACACCTGAACGTCCTCAAGCATTTAGAACGACTTACGATGTATTTGCTACACCTAAAGTGTACATTCTGGATAAAGACAAAAAAATTATTGCAAAACAAATAGGCGTAGAACAAGCTGGCGATATATTAAAATCTAAATTGAATTTACCAGATTTAGACTTTGGTATTGAAAAAAGCGATGACGACCATGACTCTGATGATGGTCACGGGCATGGCTAATGTTTTCACAATGAAATTTCTAAAGCGCTTGGGTATATCTTAAGCGCTTTTTTTTTGTTCAGCTTTGGCCTAAATATGATTGTTGCGGAGAATTAGAAACTCTCGCATGTACCTTTTCAAGAAGAGTTGGTCTATAAGTTTACCTATCCACCCCATTGGTGAGGTAAATTGAAATTCATCATACATAACTGTTTTCTCACCCAAGCGTTCAAAACGATGAACATGTATAAACTGTTTAAAAGCTCCTTTTTGCATTTCATCTATAAATGAATTTGGAACATTCATTTGGGTGATCTTAACAGTAAGATTTTGGTATATACCTAGATGTTTTGCTCTCCAGGTTATGGTATCGTTTAAATGAAGTAAACCGTGTTTCTTACCTGAAATCACTTTTTCATTCGTTTGAGATGTCGACTGCAAATGTGCATCAACACTCCTACTCAAATCAAAAACCAATTCTATAGGAGCCTCAATTGTAGTTTTCAGGTATATACAGGGCAAAAATTAAAACGTAACGTTCTCCAATTTTAAAAATTTATTTTGAAGGATTTGAACCATTTGCTCTTCTGTTTTTTGAAATAGAATAAGGCCATCTCGTTTGAATATAAAATACGGAAATGGTTTGTTTAGGTAATTGAAGTCTTTATCGTGAACACCAAATCCACTATAGCTTGAATTTTGGCTTTTTACAGTGAATTTTTTTGGGTTTAAAAACAATACTTCATTGGGATTTACGGTCACTTTGCTACCATCCAAATTGTTGACTATCAATTCATCACTTTGATTTGCGTTTTCTAAATCCAAAGTATGTGTGTAATAAATAGGTCCGTAAGAATAAGCTTTAAAAACCTCTATCAAACGAAGATTGTAAAAAAGCACTTTTTGTTCCTCAATTTTAGCTTTCTCTTCAAATCCTCTCGAACGTAAATTCTCTATCAAAGGTGCATTGGTTGGAAAGGTAATTACTAGTCCATTGGATTTGATTTTTTTGAGTTCGTTTTGGGCGTCTTTTATCTTGTCTATTCTTCCGCCTTGAGCTTTGGCAGAGTAAGACATTAAAGAAAATATGAAAGTGATTAGAGTAATGGAAAATATTTTTGTATACTCGTTTTTAAATTTTATTAACATATGGCGTATTTGGGCGAAAGTAGTCAGTTAACAATCGGCACATCTAAGTTAAAAGATTCCATCGAGCTTTATCTTAAATTAGGCTTTAGGATTGTCAAAATGGGTCAAACTCCTTACCCTTGGTGTAAATTAACCGACGATTCGTTGTTGATTTTTCTTAATCAAAATGGTAGTCATTACTTAGGTTACAGCTATTTCATGAAAGACTGGGGTACACTCATGGAAGATTTAGAAAAAATGGGGGCTGAAATTGTTCAGAACCTGCCCAATGAAAAAGTCTTTTTCACTCCCCAAGATTTACTAATTACATTGGTAAAATCTGATTCCGTGCCTCCTCAAGGTGATTTGCAAGATTATGTGAGTCTTGGAGAAGAAGGTTTTAAAATACGTGAGAATTTGCCCAACGCGATTCTGGGTGCTTTTGGTGAATTGGCATGCCCTACCCAACAATTGGATGTGGATTCCCTTTTTTATCAAAAATTAGGTTTTAAAGAAATATATAGAAATGATAAGCCATATAATTGGTGTATTTTAAGCGATGGTTTAAATGTTATAGGATTGCACGAAACCACTGACTTTCAAGAAAATACAATCACCTATTTTGCGCCGGATGTAGCGGAACAAGTACAAGCTTTAGAAGCTATAGGTGTAGATAGAATATCTGAATTTACAGGAACTGGTGGAAACGAAAACAATGTATGCATTACAACCGCCGAAAACCAAACGATATTCTTTTTTAAGGCCTAAGGCAAAATGAAATTCAAACTCGAGTCAGAATACAGTCCTACAGGAGACCAACCGCAAGCCATAAAACAATTAGTAGAAGGAATTAATGACAAACAGTTTGCCCAAACATTATTGGGTGCAACAGGTACAGGAAAAACCTTTACAGTAGCAAATGTCATCAATCAGGTTAATAAACCTACTCTTATACTTTCTCACAATAAAACTCTTGCAGCCCAATTATATTCTGAGTTCAAACATTTTTTTCCTGATAATTTAGTTGAATACTTTGTTAGTTATTACGACTACTATCAACCCGAAGCGTTTATCCCTTCAACAGGTGTTTTTATTGAAAAAGATTTGAGCATCAATGCTGAAATTGAAAAACTCCGATTAGCTACTACATCCTCCCTATTATCAGGTCGATCAGACGTTATTGTAGTGAGTTCTGTATCGTGTATATATGGTATCGGTAATCCGAAAGAATTTCACAACTCTGTAATTAAGGTTGAAGTTGGGCAGCAAATTGCTCGAAATAAATTTTTACTGCTATTAGTAGAAAGTCTTTATTCAAGAACCGAAATGGAATTGGAAAATGGGCGTTTTAGAGTTAAAGGCGATACAGTTGATGTTTTTCTAGCGTATGCTGATTATGCCGTTCGCATCATTTTTTGGGGCAATGAAATAGAAAGCATTGAGACCATTGATCCGGTGAGTGGTCAACGTATCAATACTTTCGACACATACAACATCTACCCTGCTAATTTGTTTGTTACTAGTAAGGATACTTTGAATCAAGCTATCACAGAAATTCAGGACGACATGGTAGCACAGGTTGATTATTTCGCTAAAAACGAAAAAGGACTAGAAGCAGCACGTTTGAAAGAACGCGTTGAATACGATGTTGAAATGATGAAGGAATTGGGTTATTGTTCTGGAATTGAGAATTATAGCCGTTATTTCGATAGACGTAGCGCTGGCGACAGACCTTTCTGTTTATTGGATTATTTCCCTGATGATTTTTTATTGGTTGTAGATGAAAGTCATGTTACTATGCCTCAAATTAAGGCTATGTATGGAGGCGATAGAAGTAGAAAAGTCAATCTAGTTGATTACGGCTTTAGATTGCCGTCAGCAATGGATAATAGACCTCTTCAGTTTCCTGAGTTTGAAAGCATGATGAATCAAGTCATTTATGTTTCTGCCACCCCTGCCGACTATGAACTAGAACAATCTGAAGGCGTGTTGATAGATCAAGTAATACGACCTACGGGTTTATTAGATCCTATCATTGATGTGCGGCCAACTGAAAATCAAATTGATGATTTGATAGCTGAAATTAACGACCGAAGCTCAAAGAAAGAACGGACTTTGGTAACCACTCTAACCAAACGAATGGCAGAAGAGCTGGATGACTATTTAAGGAAATTAAACATCAAGTGTACATACATACATTCCGATGTTGAAACTTTGGAGCGTATTGATATCCTTCAAAAACTACGAACGGGTGAAATAGATGTATTAATTGGTGTCAACTTACTTAGAGAAGGTCTCGATTTACCAGAAGTATCGTTGGTGGCTATTTTAGATGCCGACAAAGAAGGATTCTTAAGAAGTGCTCGATCGCTTACTCAAACATCTGGTAGAGCTGCCCGTAACGTAAATGGTTACGTGATAATGTACGCAGATAAAGTAACCGATTCCATGCAACGTACCATCGATGAAACAAATCGTAGAAGAGAAAAACAACTCAAGTACAATGCTGATCATGGATTAGCTCCAAAACCATTGATTAAGCCAATAAATAACGAACTTAGCAACATATACCGCAAAAGTGGAACGCAATACAGTGAGCGAAACGAAGTTAGTTTGGCCGCAGAACCTGAAATGGAATATGCAACTCCTGATGCGATTAAAGCAAAAATTAAAGACTTACGCAAACGTATTGCAAGAGCAGCAGAACTAGAAGACTTTTTAGATGCTGCCAAACTGCGCGATCAAATGTATGCGCTTGAAGAAAAATTAAAACATTTTTAGAATGAAAAATCTAATCACCATATTGCTTCTAAGTGTCAGCATTACTATGTTGTCGCAAAGAATTTATACAGAAGGAATTCCAATTCAAACCGATATTAAATCATTTGAAATTTCATTAGATGAATCCCTTTTTCTAACACCCAAAATAGAAAATCCTAAAAATGACTTAGGACCGTACATTGCTGCAAAAACTTACTTAAGCAATTTAACTGAATCCGATGTGCAATGGACAAATGTTAATGGTGTAATGGTTGGCACTATAGCTTTAGCTATTGAAAAATCTACTAGTATCAATGTACTTCTAACAGATGTTCAATTTCCAGAACAGACGCTCTTGTTTTTAAAAACTGATGTAGGGTTTGAAGGGCCATACTCAGCAAAAAACATTAACAATCTACGCTTTGCGCACTTCCCTATTCTTACAGATAATTTGACTCTTCATTTTGAATTACCGTCAGGTGATGAGGATAATTTGAAGTTTAAAGTATCCGAAATCAATGCATCGTTCAATAATGCCTTGAAAGATGGAGCTTGCAATATAGCCTCGGTTTGTGATGAAGCAAATAATTACAGAAAAGCTCAAAAAAGTACCGTCATCATATCGGTTAATGGTTCTGGTTTTTGTACTGGTACATTGGTTAACAATACATCTCGTGATTTTACTCCATATATCATTACTGCACAACACTGTTTAGGTGGCGCCTCAGACTTGTCGGATTGGACTTTTGCATTCAATTATGAAGCAAAAAGTTGTGCATCCAGTAATTTAAGCAACAACAAAAAAATCAGTCTTCGTGGTGCCGATGTTGTAGCTCAAAATGCTAAAAGCGATTTTGCTTTACTCCTTCTTCGTGAAGATTTGGGTCCGAACGATTCCGTGCACTTTGCTGGATGGGATAAAAAAGAAGCTCCTTCATCTAGACAGCATGTTTATCATCATCCCAATGGTGCTTTAAAACGTTTTTCGTTGAACAATAATGCTGTTACAGCAACTACATATCTTGAAAGCAATGCACCTCCCTATGTTTGGAAAATAGATAAATGGGAAGAAGGTACAACTGAGGGTGGTTCATCAGGCTCATCTTTAATGAACGATGAAGGGCAAATAGTAGGAACACTTGTTGGCGGTGAGGCCTCTTGCAATAACTTGAATGCATCTGATTATTTTGGTAGAATGGATGTTGGTTTTCAATTAAACGATGATTGGAACTTAACCTTAAGCCCTTGGCTTGATCCTAATCAAGGTAATTACGACACCATAGATGGTAGAGATTATCCTTACCAATCCTTACCTAATACTGATTTGGCCATTCGTCATATTTACAATATTCCAAGCGTTAGTTGCGACGGACTCTACAGTCCTCAAATTTTGGTTAAAAACGTAGGGAAAAATAGTGTTGGAGGTTACTCTCTTAATATCGCAGTTGCAGGTCAAACGAGTTGGGTTCCTGTTGAAAACATCAAAACTTTACAACCTGGCGAAAGTTTTCAATATACGTTTGAAGAAAGACTATTACCAAGTGGCGATGCCCATTTTACAATACAGTTAAACACCGCCAACGATGCATATTTAAAAAACAATACGGGTTATGTGAAATCTGAAGTATTAGATGGGGCGCAAACTATTGTAATGAGTGTTACTGTAGATGATTATGGTTCTGAAAACTCTTGGGATATTTTCAATCAAAATGGTGATGTTGTAGCCAGTGGAGGACCTTATCCTAACGATAAGGAAGGAACTACCTATGAAAAAGAATTTTGTCTTGAAACTGAGTGTTATGTTCTTAAGTTTAAGGACAGCTATGGTGACGGAATGTGTTGTGATTATGGCGACGGATCCTTTGAATTGCGATATGCAAATGGCACTGTAATAGCGAATGGGTACGATGGCCCAACTAACATACTGGGTGATCCTGAAGAACAAGTTGAAACAATTTGCATTAC
>TARA_R110001592_G_scaffold69489_1_pt1 | contig 53580 bp, 52 predicted proteins | sample TARA_R110001592 | Tara Oceans TARA_R110001592 (sample SAMEA4398387) | marine metagenome | biome: Polar Biome; feature: [SRF] surface water layer (ENVO:00010504); material: water (ENVO:00002006), including particulate matter (ENVO:01000060) such as... | depth 5 m | reverse complement strand
GCGTAAAACTTAAAAGCAGAGTCTTCAATCGCATCGGTAGATTTTCTCTTTTATTCAGCTAAGGTGGTCGGTTGGAAAAACTCAGATTGTAATGCCTGTAGCGAAGCCATCCAATCAGATTTTCCAGCCGTTAAATTATTCATTATAATTTGAATAACAAGGGATTGGTTATTTATTGGGCATTTTACGGGTAAGGAGTTTTTATTAAGTTGAGTTCGATATAAAATTGTTTTCTTTTTTGGAGGGTAACCTATATAAAAAACGATCAGTAATCTCAATAACCAATATTAATAGCGCAGCGGTCTCAATACTATTAAACCAAGAATCCGCAGCTGCCGCAGCTTGGGTTATGCCTTGCTATTCGATACTACCGAGAAATCGCAGCTGCCGCAGCTCTTTTAAATCCATGCAATTGCTATCGAATTTCAACCGAATTTCCCTGCGAAGAAAAAAACCTCCATCATTACCGTGAACCAATCTCAAAACCCAAATCGCTATACTCACTACTATCTCCTTACCTTTGCCGCGTGGAAAACAAAAGAGACATACGCGCCTTAACGCGCGAGGATATAGAAAGCTATTTTACTGAAATTGGGGAAGCTCCTTTTAGAGCCAAACAAGTATATGAATGGCTTTGGAAAAAAGGGGCTAAGGATTTCGAGAGTATGACCAATCTCTCCCTCCCATTACGTGAAAAGCTGCAAGCCAATTTTGTGATCAATCACATTCGGGTAGATGAAATGCAACGCAGTAAGGACGGCACCATTAAAAACGCCGTGCGCCTCTACGATGGCAAGGTGGTGGAGTCGGTTTTAATTCCCACCGACAATCGCATTACTGCCTGTATTAGCTCGCAAGTGGGCTGCAGCCTCGACTGTAATTTTTGTGCTACTGCGAATTTAAAACGCATGCGCAATCTCAATCCCGACGAAATTTACGACCAGGTGGTGGCCATCAAAAATGAAGCGGAAAACTTCTATGGCCGTCCGCTTACCAATATCGTTTTTATGGGCATGGGCGAGCCTTTAATGAACTACAAAAATGTTTTAGAAGCCATCGAAAAGATTACCTCTCCCGACGGATTAGGTATGTCGCCCAAACGTATTACTGTTTCTACAGTTGGTCTGGCCAAGATGATTCGCAAATTGGCCGACGAAGAACCGCGTTTTAAATTAGCGCTTTCCTTACACTCCGCCCGCGATGAAGTGCGTGATAAAATTATGTCCATCAACCTTAAAAACCCGGTTGAAGAACTAAGACAAGCCCTTGAATATTGGTATTCGAAAACTAAAAGTAGAGTCACCCTAGAATATGTGGTTTGGCGCGGAATTAATGATCAAAAGATTGATATTGACGCTTTAGTACGCTTCTGCAGAAGCGTACCTTGCAAGGTTAACTTAATAGAATACAACCCGATAGACGACGGCATTTTTCAGCAAGCCGATGAAGAAGCGGTTCTTGCTTATGTAAAAGCCTTGGAAGCGGCCGGTATAGTAGCTACCATTCGTAAATCGCGAGGAAAAGATATTGATGCCGCCTGCGGACAATTGGCGAACAAAAACGAATTGGAAATCTTTAACTAAGCATAATAATCGTCAAAATTTTTGATGCTTATATTTTACGCCAATTCTTGTACTTAGTTTACCTTTGAAGCGCATGCAGAACCTTAAAGCGATACAGGCACCCATCAACTCAGAAATGAAGGCTTTCGAGCCCAAGTTTCGCGACTTCATGGCGAGCAAGGTGGCCCTCCTCGATCGCATTACTTATTATATTGTAAAAAGAAAGGGCAAGCAATTGCGCCCTATGTTGGTGTTTTTAAGCGCTAAACTGCATGGCACTATCGACGAAAGTAGTTACCGTGGCGCGGCTTTAGTAGAACTAATGCATACCGCCACTTTGGTACACGACGATGTGGTAGACGACTCCAATATGCGTCGTGGCTTCTTCTCTTTAAATGCCCTTTGGAAAAATAAAATCGCTGTTTTAGTGGGTGACTACTTGCTCTCACGCGTTCTTTTACTTTCCGTAGAGCACAAAGAACATCAGCTCCTCGAGTTAATTAGTACCGCTGTACGCGAGATGAGTGAAGGGGAACTTTTACAAATTGAAAAGGCACGCCGTCTCGATATCGACGAAGAAGTTTATTTCGATATCATTAAGAAAAAAACTGCCAGCCTTATTGCCTCTTGCTGTGCTGTTGGCGCCGCCTCGGTGAAAGCCAGCACCGAAAGCATTGAAAATATGCGCCTCTTTGGGGAGTATTTAGGAATTGCCTTTCAAATTAAAGACGATCTCTTTGACTTTCAAAAAAGTGGTAAAGCGGGTAAACCTACTGGTATTGACATTAAGGAGCAAAAAATGACCCTACCTCTTATATACGCGCTACGCAATGCCGAAAAACGCGATAAGAAGTTTATGATTAAAGTGGTGAAGCGCTATAACCACGATCGTAAAAAGGTAGAAGAAGTAATGTCTATGGTGCGCCACTCGGGCGGTATCGAATATGCGGAGCAACAAATGCTCGACTATCAAGCGAAAGCGTTGAATATTTTGGATCATTATCCCGCAGGCGAAGTGAAAACTTCCTTAGTAGCTTTAACTGAATACGTTATAAGCCGAAGTAAATAATTACTTTTGCCAGCTATTAAACCCACATTCTAAATTTTACATGGATAACATTCAAGAAATCAGCGGCACACTGCTGGACATGGCCATTAAATATGGCACATCATTAATTTTAGCCTTACTCGTCCTTTTTATTGGATTGGCTGTAATTAAGCGCATCACCAAGGTAACGCGCAAACAAATGGTAAAAAGAGATATGGATGCCAGTCTGGTTCCATTCTTAAGCTCTATTATCAATAGTTTCTTAAAAGTTTTACTGGTAATTTCAGTTGCCACCATGCTTGGTTTCGAAATGACCTCTTTTGTAGCGGTATTAGGTGCTGCTGGTTTAGCGGTAGGTTTAGCCTTGCAAGGAAGTTTATCGAACTTCGCAGGAGGAGTTTTAATCTTAATTTTAAAACCTTTTAGAGTAGGTGACTTTATTGAAGGCGGCGGTGCAGCAGGAACGGTAAGAGAAATTCAAATTTTCTACACCTACCTAACTACTCCTCAAGGTCAAGAAATTATGGTACCGAACGGAAGCTTATCAAATAACAATATCGTTAACTACAACTTCAACCCTACGCGTAGAATTGACATGACCTTTGGTATTGGTTATGGCGATGATATTGATAAGGCCAAAGAAATTCTTCACCAGCTTTGCGCTGAAGAAAAACGCTTCCTAGCCGATCAAGGCATTACCATTTTCGTAGAAGCCCTAGCCGATAGCAGCGTAAACATTCGCGTAAGAGGCTGGAGTGCTACCGGTGATTACTGGGGTATTTTAGGTGATTTCAACGAAAAAGTTAAGAAAGCCTTCGATGCAGCGGGTGTTGGTATCCCCTTCCCGCAAATGGATCTTCACTTGGTGGAAGACAAAACCAAATAAATTTAAAACTTTCGAAAGCGGCCTTAAAAGGCCGCTTTTTTTTGTTCAAACTCTTTAGGTAAAAGGAATTAATCTAAATTCACCTCATTAATACCAAACGAAAATGGAACAAATTAACACCTACCTCGACCAAGTAATCGCGCTTATTGTACAATACGGCGGACGCGTTGCCTTAGCCATCATAGTTCTAATAGTCGGCCTAGCCCTCATTAAAAGGATTAGTCGTTCTATTGATCGCACCATGGTAAAGCGCAATTTAGATCCTTCGCTGCGCCCATTCATAGGAACATTGCTAAATGCATTAATGAAAATAATGCTGGTAATTTCCATTGCCAGTATGGTAGGCATCGAAATGACCTCCTTTGTGGCGATTCTTGGTGCCGCTGGACTAGCCGTTGGTTTAGCCCTGCAGGGAAGTTTAAGTAACTTCGCCGGTGGTGTGCTAATCCTCACCCTAAAACCCTTTAAAGTGGGCGACCTGATCGAGTTTAACGGAAAAACCGGCTTTGTGCGCGAAATTCAAATCTTCGTTACCAAAATCGAAACCTTCGAACATATTATTCACATTATTCCCAACTCGCCTATTTCTTCGGGTACTTTAACCAACTATTCGGAAATGCCCACCAAAAGGCAAGATTGGGTATTTGGCATTAGCTACGGCGCCAATATCGATTTGGCCAAAGAAACGCTGATGCGAATTGCCCAAGAAGAGGAGCGGATTGCCCAAGACCCTGCACCACAGCTGTTTGTTTCTGAACTAGGCGATAGCTCTGTAAATATCACGCTCCGTGTTTGGGTGCAAAATCAAGATGCGCCCGCTGGTAGCACCATCATTGCCGAAAAGGTTAAAAAAGCCTTCGATGCGGCTGGTGTGGGCATACCATTCCCGCAATTGGACCTGCATATTGTAGAGGACAAGACTAAATAACGTGAATTCGACAATAAATAAGTTTTAACAAAAAAGGAGTCCTCATGGTCTCCTTTTTTATTGGAGCGGAGTGCTTAGATTTGCAGCAATGATCAGCCAGGAAAGCATCCAGAAAATTCTCGACACCGTTCGCATCGAAGAGGTGATTGGCGATTTTGTAACTTTAAAAAAAGCGGGTAGCAACTACAAGGGACTCAGTCCTTTTAGCAATGAAAAGTCGCCCTCCTTTATGGTTTCTCCTGCCAAGCAAATCTTTAAAGACTTCAGTAGTGGCAAGGGCGGCAGCGCGGTTACCTTTTTAATGGAGCACGAGCAGTACACGTATCCAGAAGCCCTGCGCTTTTTGGCGAAGAAGTACAATATCGAAATTGAGGAAACCGCCCAAAGCTCAGAAGTTATTGCCGCGCGTGAAGAAAGAGAAAGCCTTTTTCTGGTGAATGAATTTGCCAATAAATACTTTCAAAATCAACTTTGGGAAGATCCAAAAGGACGAAGCATCGGCCTCAGTTATTTTCAGGAACGTGGCTTTAGCGACGAAACCATTAAAACGTTTCAGCTCGGCTACAGCCAAGATGGTTACCAAGTTTTTACCGATCACGCTTTAAAAAACGCACATAGCCTCGAATTTTTAGCCAATGTTGGTCTCACTAAGGTAGATGGCGACCGCAAGCTTGACCGTTTTAGGGGACGCGTAATGTTCCCCATTTTATCGCATACGGGCCGAGTTTTAGGCTTCGGCGGACGTATTTTAACCAAGGACACTAAGGCCGCCAAATACCTCAACAGCCCCGAAAGCATTATTTACCATAAGAGTAAAATTCTCTACGGAATTTTCCACGCCAAAGGCTTTATCGCTAAGGCAGATGAGTGCTTTTTAGTAGAAGGCTATACCGACGTAATTAGCCTTTTTCAGGCGGGTGTAAAAAACGTCGTAGCCAGTTCTGGTACTGCCCTTACGGTAGATCAGATCCTACTGATAAAACGTTTCACCAAAAACATTACCCTTCTTTATGATGGCGATCCCGCTGGTATAAAAGCAAGCTTGCGCGGAATCGATCTTATTTTAGAACAAGGCATGAATGTGCGGGTGGTTCTTTTCCCTGATGGTGAAGATCCCGACTCCTATTCCAAAAGAGTATCGGCAGTAGAATTAAAAAATTATCTCGCCGAAGAGCGCACTAACTTTTTACGTTTTAAAGCCAAGCTTTTATTAGACGAAGTAGGCAACGACCCCTTAGAGAAAGCCAAAGCAGCGCGCGAAATGGTACAAAGTATTGCCCTGATGCCGGATGAGTTAGATCGCACGGCTTTCATCCAAGAAACGGCGCGCATTCTTGCCATGGAAGAGCGCATTCTTTTTAGCGAATTGGGGCAAATTCGTTCGCGCAATATCACTAAAGCAGACGAACAAGCGAGGCGGGAGAGTCGTCCCCAAGCGGGACCAGGAAAAGCAGAGGCTGGCGGCATGCACGTAGTAGAATCGATCGAGCCGGTTGCCACTTCAATGCTTTACCCCCAAGAAGAGGCTTTATGTTCCCTCCTTCTCAATCACGGTGAAAAGGAAATCGTTTTTGATGAGCCAGACGAAGAAAATGAAAACCCCGCCGCCGAAAGTATCGCTGCTTATATTTTATCCGAATTGGTTAGTGATGGCTTAGAAATGGATGACCCACTATTTCAGAAGGTTTTTCAGCATTTTTTAGACATCTATAATAATGAGGAGCAACGCATTGCTAAGGCAGAAGAGTTTTTAAGAGGCGGTAATAAAGATTTAATGCATAAGGTGGTCGACCTCATTTCGGAAGAGCCCGCTCTGCACGACTGGAAACGCAAGAAAATATTCCCTCCCGAGCCCGATGCTCATTTGCGTATTTTCACCATCGAAGCCGTACTGCGCTTTAAAGAAAAGAAGATTGCTAGCCTTATAAAAGGCGTCCAAAAAAAATTACAAAGCGGCGAAAAGGTTGATATGAGTGATCTAGAAACAGTGAAAAACCTCACCCTCCTCAGAGTGGAAATCAACAAAAAGCTGAAACGGATTTTATAAACTGAATTTTCTAAAAAGCAAAGTATATAAAAGGTTGTACCTCGGCACTTAAGATTTGATAGATTACCAAGGTAGTGGCAAAAGCTAGTAGGAAGAGCGCCCAAACAGGTGCGGTACTCACGGCCAGGCGAAGGCGCGCCTTGTGCACACTAGGAATCCAATGAATAAGGTAACCTAAGATGAGTACCACAAAATATTTCCAGTTAGACATAAAAACCTCATCCACCGTCGCCCAACCAAAATCATTGGGGATTTTCGCCAAAATCTCAATGGCGCCGTCCCAAGTAGGAGAGCGGAACCAAGCTCTTGTGAAGGTGATAAAAATGAGCGTTAAAGCCAAGCCTATACTGCGATTGTACCAACGGGATTTATCCGCCCAAGGGGATATTTTCTTCCAATTCTTATAAACTACCAATCCTAAACCATTTAGAGTTCCCCAAGTAACAAAGTTCCAAGAGGAGCCATGCCACAGTCCTCCAAGTACCATGGTTAGCATGAGATTGATATTGGTATTGACCCAACGCTCCGCACTACTATTGTAGCGCATGAAAAGATAAGCAACTATAAAAATTCCCCCTAATACAATGGACAAGAGCAAGCTGCCTACTACCAGAGAAATCATCACCATAAAGGACAGAACGATAAAGTAAGAAGCCGGCGTTCCCTTGCGATTTCCACCGAGTGGAATGTATAAATAATCCCTTAACCAGGTGGAGAGAGAGAGATGCCAGCGACGCCAAAAATCGGCTACCGATGAAGCTTTATAGGGACTGTTAAAGTTTTTAGGAAGGGTAAAGCCCAATAGCATAGCAATGCCAATGGCCACATCGGTATAACCCGAGAAATCGGCATATACCTGCATGGAATAGCCAAAAAGGGCGCTCATCGTTTCAAAGCCACCATAAAGCTGGGGATTATCGAACACGCGATCAATAAATTGTACCGCGAGGTAATCGGCTAAAACCAATTTCTTAACTAGGCCATTTAAGATCCAAAAAACGGCTAAGCCTGCGCGCTCTTTACTGAGATTATAAGGCTGGTAAAGCTGGGGAATGAATTCAGAGGCACGCACAATGGGACCTGCTACCAATTGCGGGAAAAAGCTAACGTAAAAGCCGAAGTCTAAAATATTTTTTACGGGCTTCACATCACCACGGTAAATATCCACGCTATACGAAATGGTTTGAAAGGTGAAGAAAGAGATTCCTACAGGGAGTAAAATACGGTCAAAAATAAAGTTGGTGCCAATCGCTTCATTGGTCCAAAGTGCAAATTGGTTAATTACCTCCCACTCTATTCCCGTAAGGCCGTGAATAAAATCGGCCACGAAATACGCGTATTTAAAATAGCCTAAAACGAAAAGATTAACGAACACGCTGAGCGCCACCAAGGCTTGTTTTTGCCAGTTTATTTTATTGCGGTAGATGGCATGTCCTATGAAGAAATCTACGCAAGTGGAAAAAAGAAGTATTACCAGGTAAAAGCCACTGGTTTTGTAATAAAAGAAAAGAGATACCGCAAAAAGGAATACGTTTCTGCGTGCCGTGTGCTTATACACTAAACTATAGCCCGCCATTACTAAAGCAAAGAACACCCAAAAGTAGAGCTGCGTAAAGAGCAAAGGAGTATCTGCTTGATACGTGAACCACTCGAGTATGTCCCAGCTTTGCATCATGGAGTTAAAGACTTAAGATGCGTTTCGTATCCTTCCCAAATAGACCAAAACAAAAGGTCGGAGTTTAGTCGATAACCGGCATTGGTAAAGTGAATTTTATCTGACTTAGCTAAGCCATGTTCTTGCCAAAGAGCGATACTATTTAAACCGCCCATCGTGCCAAACAAATCCCACAGGGCTGCATCGTGTTTCTTACTTAAGGCTTGCATTACCTCAACCACATCTAAGGCGTGTTTATTGGGTACTCGACGCTTGTAATAACTATCGTTATTGGTCATGAAAATAAACTCACAATCGGGATTAATCTCGCGAAACCAATAGACCAAAGAATCATAACGCGCTTCGTATTCTGCTGGATTCCATTCGCTATCCGGCTTATAGGCATCATTAATACCTAGTCCGAAAATAACTAGATCTGGGGCGACATAACGTCCTTGTTCTACAAAGTTTTCACTGCGCAGAAAGCTTTTTGTAGCAGCTCCATTTACCCCAAGGGCATGGTAAACCAAACCACTTTCTGGGCGCACCATTTGAACACCTTGCAAGGTATAGCGGGGCGCACCATTCTCCGGAGCAATAAAACGGATGCTGATGGAATCTATTAGGGTTTTGAAAAACCAGCGACGAACACCAGCCATGCTATCCAAAGCGGTACTATCGGGTGTTGGAGTACAAACAGGAATCATCGTATTGGAAATCATATGCTCAAACAAGCGTATCTCTGTAAAGGCATAAGCCTCACCCGGACTGGAAAAACTTTGTAATTCAAAACCAGCATTGGGATCAAGAGTTATCGCATCTATACCGCTAAAACCCCACGGGCAGTCATTTTTAGGTAAGGAGTTTCGGCATCCTTCCCAAGTACCAATTTTATTTACTTTAATATTAGCTGGCATATTGGTATTGGCCAGGCTATGCGGAAAAAAGAAGCCTCGCTCTACGTTTAAGTCGGGGGCTAGTTGAGCTAAATTCATGCGCAGGGTATGGCTAAGGGTGCCACCTTGTACATGCGAGCCGCCCATGTGAACAATATTAACCTTCCCTTTTTTCTCAAAAATCACCTGATCAAGTTTTGTAAAGAAGCCCTGCAAAGCATTAGAGTCGCCATAATATTGGAGGTGACTTTTACTGGTATCTAAAAAGGAATATTCCCAGGCCAAATCGTGCATTTCCTTCTGTCCAAAAACTAGAAGCGTTTGTAAAATGAAGACTAGACTAGTTATTTTTCTCATAAGGTGTTTCTTGTTTTGAAGCGGTATCAATTGTTTGCGCTGCCTGCTTTTCTTGCTTTGCTTTCCGTGCTAAAACGCTATCTGCCTTGGCTTTTTCTTGAGATGCAGCCAGTGCCGCTACTTTCTTTTTATGAGCGATATATTCGGTCTGCAAATGATCTAATGCAGCGGCAAGTTTATAACCCACGTACTTGGCTCCAGCCGGCGAAAAATGACAATAATCTTTTACGGCCAAGGCTGGCTCTTCTTCTTCTACCCAGCGAACCATAGCACCTTCTCCGCCCATAACATCGTGCAAGTCCCAATAAGCTGCGCCTTTGGCAAGCATTTCATTACGCAAAGCCGACTTTAAGACTTTAATAATGGGATAGCTGCGCATCTTCAGTCCATTTTTAACAGCCATGTCCGAAGGACCGATATAGAGTATCGAAGCCGAAGGGTGCAAGCGTTTGATATGCGCCACTTGCGCTGCCGCTGCTTTGGCAAAACGCTCAGCATCGGCCGTGTCTTTCAGATAAGGCACGGCATTACCACCATATTGTAAGATGACTAACTCATAATTTTCGCGCAATAAAGTGGCTTGGAATTGTGCTCGATCTAATTTTCTAAAAATCATTCCCGAGGCACCGCGCATCGCAACATTATCTACCCAAACCCCACTAGTGCTTTCAAAGGAAAGTCCGTAAATACGTGGACTCTCCTTGGCTTTTAACACTATCGAAAACTCCTTAGCCTCTGGTACATTAATGCGAGTAATATCCTCAAATTCAGCCGGAAAGACATGGGAGGCAAAAAGGGTGTCTGCCACAAAAACATCTACCGAAAGTGGTGTTTGGGTGGACAAACTCATTTTAACTTTACTAAAGTCACGCGCCAATTGATAGCCCCAATTTCTCTTTTTAAAAGTAACGCCACCTTCAAAGCCCTCACCTTCGCTGGCCGGCAAAAGGGTTGTGAAAGAGCCTAAATGTCCATAACGAGTGTCTTTAATATTGGTATCGCGTCTTCCAAAAGCGGTTTTACGTGCTAAGCCGTAGGAATTTATAAAATCTAAGGAAGCAGGCATTACCAATGGCTCTAGCGCGACGTAGCCAAAACCTCTGCCTCCGAAGCGTTTTTGCAATACATCTCGAAATTGCATGGTAATGCGATCACCTTCAATTTGCGAATCGCCGTAATGAATAATGCGTACAGAAGTTCTTTTACCCGCTGCTAAAGATTCGAGTGCATCAAAAAAATGACCCAAGGCATCCAGCGCATCAACTTGAATTAGCGTATCCAAAACTGGTTTTTCAAAAGCAAGCCTTGCAAGACTATCGGCCGAATTTTCAGAGTGAGATGAATCGGTTAAACTAGCTTTAAAAGCTTTTACATCCTTGGGGTTTTCAGACCAAAATGGACCCAGCAAATCTTCGGGAGAAAAATAGCCTATTTCAAAGGGACCAAGAATCCACTTCTCCTTTGGCATTAGAATACTTAAAGCTAGCATTAAGCCAAAAAGAGCCATAAGAAATCCTAAAAATTGCATTGGTTTATTCATGCCCTACAAAGTGCTAGGGTACTTTTCGGGACTATAATCTCTAATGGAGGCTGTGTATATTTTAAGGATTTCTCCGGGCTTAATTAAGCCATCCACTTTATTCCAAGCTTGAATATTATCCGCACTTACTCCGGGAAATTGTCTGGCAATGCTCCAAAGTGTATCACCCGATTTGACCTTATAACTTATAGAATGACCGCTGGTATTAGATCTATCTACCGGCGTGTCTTCCTGAGGCACTTCTTCCTTTTGCGCGGCAAGATCAGCTGGGGCAGCAGCCACTTCTTGGATTGCTTTCGCCTTTTTTGAAGGAAGCCAAATAATAAGTTTTTGACCGGGGTAAATATTATCGTTTTTAAGTTGATTCCATTTCCGCAGATCACTTAAACCTACTCCCATCTTACTACTAATTTGCCCCAAAAAATCGCCACTCCTTACCGTATAATCAATCGCATCATGCGTTTCTGGGTCGGGCTGAAAAGACAAAAGCTGCTTTTTACGCTTTTCATAATCCTCTTGTAGCTTTTGCTGGTAATCTGTGTAGGACGTCGTTAATGCTAACCATGTTTCGCTACTAGGATTCCAAGTAAAGCCATAAAGCCCTGCTCCTTTGGGGAAAATATCTTTGGTAAAATGTGGGTTCTTGGCTTTAAGCTCAGCCTCTGACTTTCTAAGTTCTTGCGCTAGATCGGAGAGTAAAATTGCTCCGCTTTGATTAATTACGCTTTTGGAGGGCTTGCTAGGTTTCCAAGAAAAACCACGAAAACTGGCAGCGGCCTTTTTCCCTTTCACGGGATCAAAACGTTCGTCTAAATTTTGATTAATGTTTAAACCCATGCGCACCGCTTCTACCCGAGTAAGCGCGGCGATTTCAGGAGAACCCCAACCTGCTGCTGCAAAGTGATAGGGTGTGGACACAAGCTCCCAAGAATTATCAGGAACAAAGTTTTTACTTTCTTGGCCATCTTGTGCGCTTACAGAAGCGGCACTAAGCAGACAAGTCGTTAAAAAAAAGATAAAAAGGACTGAAATACGCATAAGCCCAAATATAAGGTTTGGAAGCGCCAAATTTATTCCGCGCTAGAATAGGAACATCCAAGTTTTCCTCATTTTTTTGTGAACAACTCGAATGATTTGATTGGCGATTCTAAGAGGGGAAAAAAAACAACACGGTCACTATTATCTCTAATAATGATCCGTGTTATTCTTGTCTAGATTAGGGAAATGCTAGCTTAAGCAAAGCTGGCATCTTAGGGACCCTATCCATAGCGCCCCATAAGACATGAGGGCTACATAGCGGCAGTCAAAATCTTGTCCTTTTATATCTCTACTATTACCACACAGAGGTATAAAGCTTTACGTTCCGATAAATAGCCAAAATGGCGTTTAGAGGAATTAACAAGCTTAGAAGGCTAAAGTATAGATTGATAAGTATTTACATACGCACTATTCTTACCATCTTTGCGGAATAATAGCACTCCTAAACTATGAAGCACTCGCAAGAAATTCTCGCTAACATCCGTCGCATCAGGATAGAACGTGGTATAAGCCAAGCAGAAATTGCCGCCCATTTAAATATGGGCCCTAGTAATTATCGTAAAATGGAGTCGGGCACTTCACCTTTAAGCCTCGAGCGTTTTATAGAAATCTGCCATTATTTTAAAATTAGCCATTGCGATCTTTTAGATCAGACCATCAACCATGAAGAGGTTGCGGTTATTAAAGCCAATATGCAGTATTATAAAGAAGCCATGATTGAATTGAAGAAAAATGAAGAGCAGCTTTGGTCTACCATTCACAAACTTCTAAAGATTATTAATCCTAAAGACAATGACCAGGCTTTCAAGGTAGTGTATTCGAAATAGTCGAACTCACCTTAACTTATAATCCTAAGCAATTACTACTGCGATAAAAAATGGTACTTTCTTCTCGGAAAAAGGAAAAAGGTTTCAAACCAGATATTCGTAAATTCTTATACCCAAGATCTTTTGCAATACTAAAGACTTCTTGGTACTCTGCACGATCTGAGTCGTCTAGTATTAAAACCCCATCTTCCGTAAGGGCACTAAAGCTAGCCTTGGCACAGGCCACTCTTTCGCGGCCATCAACTAAAACCATGTGATATTTACGGCCCGTTTTGGAAGCGCCGTTAATATAATCTTCGCCCACTTCCTGAAATACTAATTCAGCGTTAGAAACTGGTGCCAAAAGCTCCTCCACCTGCTTTCGCCAAGCCAAATCGTATTCGATAGAGACTACCTTATTTAGTCTTTCCGCAAACCAAATGCTAGAGAATCCAGCGCCATACTCGAAAAGGTCTAAAGTTTTATTTAAACGCTCATCTAAAAACTCCACCATCGCATAATTCATCCAAGGAATGGGCGACTTGTTTTTATCGATAGGCTGAATATGTTGATGACTTTTTATAAAACCGGTTTGATTTAAATAGGAGTTTTCGCGGGCAATTAGCTTATAGGCCACCCATAATTTGCGTAATCCTAAATAAAATGCTGTCTTTTTCAAGCTTGTTTCTTTTAAGGAAAGGTAAAAGGCAAAGTACTACTTTAGCCTCAAAATATATTCTTGTCGGCAAAGCTAACCCAAAATATTAGCTATTTATCCCTTTCCCAAGTAGCTAACTATATATTCCCCCTTATAACCATACCTTATATCACCCGGGTTTTAGGTCCAGAGAACTATGCTATTGTGGAGTTTGCCGCAGTTTTCATGCTCTACCTTATTGCGGTGGTAGACTATGGTTTTTTAAATAGTGCCACCCGTCAAGTTGCCCAAAACCCGCATGACTCTGCGCATCTCTCGAAAGTTTTTTCTGGAGTAATGCAAGCGCGCTTACTCCTCTTCTTAGGAGCGTTAACTGCTTTTAGTCTTTTACTCCTCTTGGTACCAAAGTTTAGCCAAAACAGCTTGGTACTCTTGCTCAGCGCCCCAGTGGTAATCGGGATGGCAATTTATCCGAATTTCCTGTTTTTTGGCCAGCAAAAAGCGGGCGTCATCGCTCTCACTAATATTCTAGTAAAAGGACTAAGTACCGCCCTTATTTTCATATTAATCCGCGACCAGTCTGACTTTCTGTGGGTAAACTTACTAAACGGCTTATCGCAGATTGCCATCAGCTTGTTTACCATCATCTATGCTTTTCGAAGTATTCCCAATTTAAAGCTCTTAGCTTGGGACTGGCAATTAGTGCAATTTGAATTGAAGGAATCCTTCTACCTTTTCATCTCCAACTTTTCTACCCGCATTTACGGATTCTTAAGCATTCCCATGGGCTTATTCCTGCTAAACCCCTTACAACTGGGGATTTTCGCGGCGGCTTCTAAATTAATAAATGTGGTGCAGAGCGTACTTTTCCAACCCTTGCATGGAGCCCTTTTCCCTCACTTATCCCAAGCTTACGCGAAGGGAATTGAGCATTACCGGAAAGAACACCGTAAAAGCCTCGCTTGGCTTAGTCTTATCACAGGGCTAGCCACCATTTTTTTAATCGTATTGGCGGAATTTATTATTCGCATCCTTTTTTCCGAAACCTATATCCAAGCGAGCCCACTTTTACGCATTATGGCGCCTATGCTAGCCGTTGGGGCTTTTGCCCACATGTATCTGCAACAGGGTCTAATTATTCTTAAGGAAGATAAGGCCTATATGTGGGTCCTCATATCTATTGGCTTAAGCAGCATCCTTTTCAACTACTTTTTTATTGTGGGCTTTGGTTTAAATGGTGCGGCTTACGCCAGATTAGCCACCGAGATTTTACTGACTATTATAGCTAGTTTTGCCTTTAAACATAAACTAAAAGTTCATGCTGCAGCTTAGCGTAATATGCACGGTTAAAAATGGCTTTCCATATATTGAGGAAACCATTCAGTCGGTGCTAGATTCGAGCTTCCAAGGTTTTGAATTTATTATTGTAGACGATGGCAGCACCGATGGAACGGCCGCTTATTTAGAGTCCCTCAAGGCTCCTCAAATCAAAGTATTTTGTCAAGAAAACACTGGTGTAGCAAAAGCTAAAAATCGCGCCATCAGTAAAAGCAAAGGTGAATTTATTGCCATTATTGATGCGGATGACCTTTGCAGTCGCGATCGCTTTAAAAAGCAAGTAAAATTCTTAGAGGAACATCCAGACTATTCGCTCGTTGGCGGATTTGTAGATATCATTGACAAAGATGGAAACTACCTTTATACTGAGCGTAAACCTATAAGCGATGAAGCTATTCGCGCGCATCAAGAAGACCGCAATCCCTGGACACATAGCTCGGTTATGTTTCGCCGCAAGGCCTTCGACGCCGTAGGTGGCTACTACGAACCCGTTAAACAATATGTAGTAGATTATATGTTGCTTTATCAATTATCACGCTATGGAAAAGTACATCAGCTAGATGAAGTGGTCGTAAGTTACCGCATCGTTCCTACTGCGCTATCTGCGAAAGCAAACCCCAAAGAATTTGAAGAAATATGCATGCGAGCGGTAAAAAAAGGCTCGATGTCGGCAGAGGACTTGCAACGCATGGATAAAATTAAGAATAAGGAAAAAGCGACGCCCGATTTCAAAAAAAGCATGTACCACTTGTATATTGGTCGTTCTTTTCTGTTTCACAATTTCCGCAGAAAGGAGGCGATAAAGCACTTGAAACTCTGCCTAAAGCTTAATCCGAGCCTGAAAATCGCACAAGCTTACCTGCTAATGAGTCGCTTTTTGCCAAAGTTTTTAGTGAAGCGTATTTATCAAATTGCCAGTCCTAATGCTGGCTTAACCTATGTGCGGAAAGATGCCTAATACTTTTGATATCATCGCCATCAGCACTGGGCAAAACGAGGATTTAATAAGCGGGCTAATATCTAGCATGGCCGCATCGCATGGGCAGGTAAAAATCGGCATCATCCTTATCAAACAAGGGAAAGCGTGGCCGAAAGAACAATTTTCTCCGGTTTTGCTCCATACTATTAATAGCTCCGAAAGATTAAGCCTATCGAAAGCACGTAACTTAGGTTTAGAATATCTCTTCCAAGAAAAGCTGCAAGCCAAACATATTATTTTTCCCGACGACGATAGCACCTTTGATGCAGAGTATTTTGAAAATTACGCTCGGCTTTGCCAAGAAGATGAGGCTTATTTATCGAAAATTAAAAACCTCGAAGATGGAAAAAATTACAAGACCTACCCCGAAAGCAACACCTCAGGCGGAATAGAGCTACTTCCTTTAGTGGCAAGTGTTAGTCTTATTATTCCGCATGCTTGGGTAGAAAATATTGGTCTTTTTGATGAGCAGCTCGGGGCCGGAGCCCCCTATGGCAGTTCAGAAGATTTAGATTATTTCCTGCGCGCCTTAAATTACGGTAAGTTTAGCTTTCTACCTGAAATTTACAATTTACATCCCTCGCGATTTGGCAAGTACGATAGCTTAAGCAGTGCTCAGATAAAACAGCGTTTCCAAACCTATACAGATGGTTACCTTTATGTTTTCTTTAAGCATCAATTATCTCATAAATTAAAGCTCTTCCCCGAAAGGGCTCTGGGGGGCTTTGTTATTTCGCTTTTAAAATTCGACATTAAGCTGGCTATGCAATATTTTCAGCTCTACCATTATCGAAAAAATCAAATTCAAGTTCTCCGTAAACAAAATAGCACAAACTAATTACTATGAACTTAGACCTTCTAATTTCGGTAGTACTTTATAACAATAGTGCCAAAGAAATAAATACTATTATTGAGAGCTGCCAAGGATCGCACTTGAACTTAAAGCTGGTTTTTGTAGATAATGCCGCAGAGCAACAAAGTTATCCCTTTGAAAACGCTCCCGCTTGGGTAAAATACCTGCCCCTTCAAGATAATATTGGCTTTGGCGCCGCTCATAATAAGGTGATTTTAGGCGAGGACAAAGCTAAAAACTACCTCATCTTAAACCCCGACGTAGAGTTTAAAGTAGAGGTACTAGGGAAAATAGCGCAGCATTTGGAAAAGCATTCCAAAATATCTCTACTAATGCCAAAAGTAATTTGGCCATCTGGCGAAGACCAGGGCTTACGCAAATTACTTCCCAGCCCTAGCGATTTGATTCTACGCCGCTTCATCCCTAGCTTTTTGAAACAATTTTTCAGAACCAAGGAAGCCCAATATCAATTGCAAAAGCTCGATGCCAAGCGACCCATGCAAGTGCCCGTGCTTAGTGGTTGCTTCATGTTTTGCCCGCATCAAATTTTACGCGAAGTGGGCGGATTTGACCCGCGTTTCTTTTTGTATTTAGAAGATGTTGATTTATCGAGACGTCTTTACCAAAGGGGCATCAACCTCTATTGGCCGGAAGTGGAAGTGATTCATCATTATCAAAAAAGTTCTTACCGGAGCCTAAAGCCCTTGCTCTTGCACTTAAAATCAGCCTATAAATACTTCCAGAAACACGGTTGGTTTTTCGACAAACAGCGTTTGAAGATTAACCGCCAATGCTTGCAGCAAGACCAAAATATTTTTCGTTAAACCTATGCTCGCCCTTTAATTAGTACTTTTACCAGCGCATGGAGAATTACCAAACATACCTTTACGGGGCGGCATTTGTGACGGCATTCCTAATCACCTATTTCTCCATTCCCGCGATCATTCGCCTTTCACTCCTTAAGAAGTTATACGATCGCCCAGACGATCGTAAAAAGCACGGTCAACGTATCTCTCCCCTAGGCGGGATTGGTATTTTTGGAGGCCTCTTGCTCTCTTTTGTATTTTACACTGCGCACCTCGCCAATAGCACTTTAAACTCAGTATTGGTGGGACTTTTCATTCTATTTATTACTGGCGTTAAAGACGATCTTTACCCTTTAGTTCCTTATAAAAAACTACTGGGGCAAATTTTAGCCATTAGCGTTGTTATACTGCAAGGAGATATTCGTTTGGTGCAACTTTACGGCATCTTCAACATTTACGAACTCCCTTATTGGGCGAGCATCAGCATTAGTGCAGTGTTTTTTCTAGGCATTATAAACTCCTTCAATTTTATTGATGGAATAAATGGCCTAAGCTCAATGTTAGGAACGCTCGTAAGTCTTGTTTACGCCCTATTATTTACCTATTTAAATCAACCACTATTTATCACTTTGGCGCTTTGTATCGCTGGCTCGCAGATGGCCTTTCTACCCTATAATCTGCTGAAGGCAAAAATATTTATGGGTGACAATGGCTCTATGACAATGGGCTTTTTTGCCGCCTTAATGAGCATTTATTTTTTACAGAGTAATGCCTTAAGCAATCATCAGATATTAGAACATGTAGATGCGGTACTCTTCGCCTATGCCATTCTTATTGTGCCTATTTTAGATACCTTACGCGTAATATTCATTCGCATCTTTATCAAGCGTGTTTCGCCCCTAAAGGCCGACCGAAACCATTTACACCACGTACTTTTAGACATCGGCTTAAATCACCTTAAAGCTACCTTGGCTTTGGTAAGCGCAAATTTAGCCATCATCCTAGCCACTTGGTTTTTAAACCCTTACATTCGGGCCTCTCTGCTTTTCCTAATCATTAGCTTTAGTGCTATTATGCTTTCACAGATTCCCTTTGTAATTAAGAAACGTCAAAAGAAAGCCAACATCTATGAGCCCCAAAGTTAAAGCGCGCCTAGAGCAAGTTTTTTTTAGCTTATTACTACTTTCTTTAGGTAGTTTGGCTTTTGGCATTACAGCACTCACCAATTTAAGCTTAATGAGTTTAGCCTTAATAGGCCTTCTAATTATCACTAAAAAAGAGTGGAGTAAAAGTTTAAAAGACCCTATCGCTCTTAGCTTTTGGTTGTTTTTCTTTGTCTACCTTTTCTCAATTGCCTACAGCTGCAATAGCGAAAGTGCTTGGCGCAATATTGAAACTAAAATGAGCTTTCTTATTGCTGCTCCTATCTTACGAGCATACCAAGAGCGACTTAAGCAAGCTCAATTACAGCGAGCCTTAAAAGCTTTTATCCTCGGCACCGCCGCCGCCCTAATTTTCCTACTTTTTTACGCCACTTTCCGGAGTCTTCAAGCAGGCTCTTTCAGTTACCCTTCTCCAGGAGGAACTTATAAGCTTTATTTCTTCCTTTACGAAAGCTTTTCCGAGGCTGTAATGCACCCTGGCTATATTTCCCTTTATATCGGTATTGCTTTTATCGGCAGCTTATTTTTGGTTAACGAATCTTACTGGCCAAAAAAACTGGTAATTCCCCTGCTAGCGCTCTACACCCTTGGCCTTCTGCTACTGCAGGGTCGAATGACCATAATTGCCCTCGGTCTCAGTTTGGGAATTTGGATTTTAGTTCGCCTGATTAAAAGTCGTAATTGGCGTTCTTTTGCCCTGTTTAGTGGCATTGGCCTTATCGCCATTTTGGGCGCATCTCAATTTGCACCGAAAAGTTTAAGCGAACGCTATTTAGCTTTCCCAGACTTCTCCTACGACATTAGTGGCGATGAATTTAACAGTGCCACCTATCGTTTAGCCGAATGGAGATGCGCTTGGGACGGCATTAAAGATGCCCCAGTATTTGGTTATGGAGCTGGCTGCGGGCAAGTTGAGCTATTTAGACGCTATGAAAAGCTTGGATTTTGGGAAGGCTTGGAAAGGCAGTACAATGCCCATAACCAATATTTAGAAACTTGGCTAAGCACAGGCTTAGTAGGGCTAAGCGCTCTACTACTAATGCTTTTTACTATTGTTTACCTATCCACGAAAGAAGGGAATTACTTCCTTCTATATGCATTACTTTTTTTCGCGCTTTGCCTAAGCACAGAGAGCATGCTAGAAAGAGCTTGGGCGGTTGTACTTTTCAACCTCATCTTTCCACTTTTCGTTAATCTTCGCCCTCGTTCCCGAGCTTAGACTTCTTAACGCTACTCAAAGCCTTCTCGGGTATGGCAATCATAATAAAGAAAATCGAATAGAAGAAACTAAAAAACACCACGCCTGCTTGGCGCTGAAGCATGCTTTCCGTAAAAAAGCTTAAGGCACAAATTAGCAGAAAAAAGCCTGCTTCGGTCTTATAAGGATGGCGTCCGATTTTAAAAAGGGGATAAATGAATAAGGCCACTAAAATCAAAAAGGCAAATACACCGTTAGCTGCAAAAGTTTGCAAATAAGAGTTGTGGTAGTTGTAGCGCATTTCATAGAGTTGATAGGTTTGATGTCCATCCCAAAAAATTGCATCCACCTCCTCAAGTTTCTGGTTTAAAGCGATGTCTTCCGCGCCTGTACCTGCTCCAAACCAGAAGTTTTCTGCAATCACATCTAGACCCGAGCGCCACAGAAACTTACGCGGATTGGTCTGCTTATTTTCAATCATTCTCTCGTAAGAACGCAGCTCGTTGTAGGTATCAACTAAGCGACTTCTACTGCCGGGAAAAAGCAGTAATAAGCCAAAAAAGGCTACGGAAAATGCCGACAAACTAGCTCTTGCCTTCCACGGATCCATGCGCTTACGCAGATACGCATAAAGAATAAGCACGTTAATAATTACAAAAACTAAATATTGCATGCGCACGGAAAGAAGAATGATGCCAGCAAATAAGATAAGTAAAGCCAAAATATTCAGTGGACGGGATTTATAAACCGCCTGATTTTGAACGAGACGATGTAAAATTATCACGTAGGAAAAGCTTAAGTATAAACCCATATAATGCGGAGGAACTAAAACCAGACTTAGTAATTCGGCGAAATAAAACACTTCCCCATGAGCGCCATTGTAATATCGGTATATGGCAAATATGAAAGATGCCACCAGCATTAATACATTGGAGCTTACAAATACTTTAAATAGCAAATTGAGACTTTGCTTCCGCAGCCCTATAGTGGTTGAGAGTAGTAAAGGCCAAACAATAAATGGCACCTTAAGCAGCAACTCTTCGGCTGCTTCAATAGGGCGAGAGGATAAGAGCGCGCCCACGCCTAATAAAAGGTAAAGACTAAAGAAAAGGGCAACGTATTTATTGGCAGACAAGCGAGTAAGCTTAGCTTTGAAATCGGCTGAAATTAGCCAGAACAGGCCGGCTAGCATCATGCCTAAACTTATAGGCAACCACTTTAATTGCCAAGGCATTAAAACGGTAAAGTAAAGAAGGCTAGCATAAAATAGAAATTGCACGCCTGATGTACCCGCAAATTTCAATTTCATTTTTCGGGGCTCAAAATTCCTTGATAAGCCTCCTTATCCTTCAAATAAAACAAGGCTTTTTTAATATCCATATCATGATTCAAAGCATTCTCTAAACGGCCACTTTCGAAATAATAGCGCGATACGATTTCTTCTTGTAAAAGCTCTTTGATTATTTCCTTATCGTGATCAAGCTCTAAAGACTTTCTTTTTTCGTAGGCCTGTTTAAGATCTGTTAATTCTTGTGCTAACTGCTCGTCAAACTCTTCTTCGGCAGCCACCTTTTCAAGGTTGTTAATAATCCTACCTGTTCGGGTGTCAAAATCAAATTCTCTTGAGGCCAGCCATTTTTTAAAGCTAATAAAAATAGCGTCATCTACGCGGAAATCCGCTGCCGAAGCTATGGTTGGATGCTTAAAGTAAAAGTCTGTGGCAAAATCAAAAAATTGTAAATCTCGAAATAGTGCGATAATGAGCTCCGTGGCTTCTGGACTCTCGGTTTGTATATCGGGATCTATACCTCCACCATCATAAACCACGCGACCATTATTAGTTGTATAGGCATTGCGCAGAGAGTCGGGGACTTTCGTTACGCTGCCATCTTCAGCTCTTTCGGCATAGTCGATCGCTTGAATTAGTCTGCCGCTAGGCGTATAATACTTCGCAATGGTAACTTTTAGCTGCGCTCCGTAAGGCAGCATGCGCGACTCCTGCACTAAGCCTTTCCCGAAAGATCGCCTGCCGAGAATTAGAGCACGATCATAATCTTGTAAAGTTCCAGCTACAATTTCGGAGGCCGAAGCACTACCCGAATTGATTAAAACTACCACAGGGATTTCGGTATTAAAAGGGCGATTATTGGTTTTATACGTTTTTTGCCATTCCTCTAATTTCCCCTTGGTTTGCACAACCACTTCCCCCTTAGGAATAAATAAGTTCGTTAGGTTAATCGCCTCTACCAAAAGCCCACCCGGATTGTTTCTTAGGTCTAACACTAGTCCCTTAATTTCTTTCTCCTTGGCAAGGTCTTCCCAAGCTTTGCGTACTTCACCACTGGCGTTTTGCGTAAAGCTGCTCAGTGAAATATAGGCGAAATCATCGTCTAAAAAGCCAGCAAAGGGCACAGAACTGCGGTGAACCTTTTCGCGCTCAATGGTCTTTGCGATTTTCTCTCCCTCTCGTTCTATTACTAATTCCACTTTAGTTCCAGGAGCTCCTTTTAAAATTTCGGATATTGTTTCTATGGAGCGATCCTCAATTGACTCGCCGTCAATGCTTAAAATAATATCACCCACTAATAGTCCCGCTTTGGCTGCGGCAAAATCCTCGAAAATTGAAGTGATAATTACTTGATTAAGATGCTCTCCCACGCTAGCTCCCACACCGGCATAGTCTCCTGTCTGTTGAATTCTAAAATCTTCCACCGATTCCTCAGGAATATAATTGGTGTAGGGATCTAAAGAAGATAACATCGAATTAATGGCCTCTTCAGCCAATTCTCCAGGCTGGGTATCGTCTACATAGTAAAGACTCACTTCTTTGAAAACGCTAGTAAAAATATCCAGCTGTTTACTCAGTTCGAAGTAGTCGGGCGTGTAAGAAAAGCTTAAAATTAAGGCCGCTCCGATGAGTATGCCACTGAAAAGCTTGGGTATTCGTTTAAACATCGCTAAAATCTATGTTGCTAAGTTAGGATAAAAACGAGGCTTTTCACGATAGATTGTTAAGCTCTACCAAGAGCTTTTTTAAAGTGGCTTCAATTTCTTGAAAGTCATACTCCTGCGAGGTATTATACATCAAAATCATGTGCAAGGAACTATCCTTAAAATCAGCTAAAAGGTGCTTATTTAACCGATAAGACTCCAACATACGGCGCTTTATCCTGTTGCGATCTACTGCTTTGGCAAAACGGCGCTTTGGCACACTAAAGGCAACTTTATGTGGTAGGGCATCTCCAGCAGGGAGAAACTTTAGGGCAAGAAATTTTTTACGGATAAACTTCCCCTCATTAAAAAGTGTCGTAATTGACTGCTTACTTTTTAATCTCTCATTTTTCGCAAAACTCTGTGGCATAAAAAAAGGCCGTGATAACACGGCCTAAATTAGTGAGATATTTTATTTCTTATTGGACTCCTTTATATAATCCTCCAAGGCCATTGTCATAGATGGGTATTTAGGATGTGGCGCTTTAATATTAACCGTTAGTCCTGCTTCTTCAATGGCTTTATGCGTAGTTGTTCCAAAACCTGCAATTAAAGTTTGCCCTTGTTCAAAATCGGGAAAGTTCTCGTAAAGAGACTTAATACCGGATGGACTAAAGAATACCAAAATGTCGTATTTAACATCCGCCAAATTAGACAAGTCGCTACTTACTGTATTGTATAAAACCGCTCGAGTATAGTTAACCTTAGACTCTTCTAAAACTTGAGGAATGGCTGGCTTTAAAGAATCGGAAGTAGGCAAAAGATACTTTTCTTCTTTGTGTTTCTTAAAAAGCGGCGCAAGATCTCCAAATGTGCTTTTGCCAAAGTAAATTTTGCGCTTACGGTAAACAACATACTTCTGTAAATAGTAGGCAATAGCCTCGCTAGTACAAAAGTACTTCATGTCGTTTGGCACAGTAAAGCGCATTTCCTCTGCAATGCGAAAATAATGATCTACCGCATTACGACTGGTAAGAATTACGGCAGTATGATTCGCCAAATTCACCTTTTGCTTGCGCACTTCAGCAACATCCACACCAGCAACATGTATGAAAGGTATGAAGTCGATTTTCAACTTATACTTCTCTGCCAAATCAAAGTAGGGCGAGTTTTCGGTTTGTGGTTCGGGTTGCGAAACGAGAATTGATTTTACCTTCACGGTTATACTTGTTTTACACCCCTACTAATTATCTCATTTTCAATATCCTAAACTAAGAAAAGTAAATACGAAATAGGGATTATTTCCAGCGCGCAAAGGTATAAAATAAAATAAGTAATTGGGACACCTATACGAAAGGTAAATACACTTGTTTTAAAAATCGCCACTAACAAACCTAGTACAAGCACAACAATCAATAGCCACGCAGAAAAGACGGGCCAAGGTCCAAAATAAACAAGTAGTGATAAAAGGGCTGTTAAAAGGGCGACCCAGTTAAAATGGGCTAAAAAAATATTTTGAGCAGCGATCAATTCTTCTTGAAAGCTAAAAATCCAACCAATTATACTGGCCATAAAGCTTTTAAAAACCAAAAAAATGGTCGTCAATAAGACCATCCGTAAATATTCAGCCCAACCGAAAAGAAAAAAGGCACTTAAACTCGTACCTGAAAGTAGTTTAGTAGCAATAATAGCCAAAGGCAAAGCACTTACAGCCGAAATTAGCATGAGAGCATCGGTACTTAAGCTGCGCTTATCTTGGTTAAAACTAAGTGCCAAATCATTGCCGCCAGCGCTAAAAAATATAAGCAACAATTGCTTAGTTCTTAGGGAATTAACAAAATTAGCCAGCACCAAAAAGGTACTGGCTAATATGCTTATAATTATTACCCAATCGGTGCTACGGCCATTTACCAGAATCTCCATTGGGCAAAGATAAAATCAATCCTTTAGCAACTGCGCACTAAATCCCTGCGAATCACTTAAAATGTAAGTTCCCTTGGCTAGTGCCGACACATCAAAACGAAAGTGATTTTGCTCCAAGCGTTCGCCGTCCCCTAAATTGAGAACAAGTTTACCGCTAAGATCCATAACCTTAAAAGGTGCTTTTAAGCTGCTATTTGCACTTAAAACAAAACTGTCTTGCACGGGATTAGGGTAAATACTAAGTTTAACTGTAGCTTCCTCATCTATACCAATGCCACTAGTAGCCTTATTCAGAACTAAATTATTCGTAACAATTACATCGCCATTAGTACTTCCTGTATTGTCAGAAAAATTAACCGCCACGTATATAGTAGTTTGGTCTGGCGCTTGACCAGCATCCCAGTCAAAAACCCACATATTTCCACCATTGGCTCCATTTCTGCCGGCGCTAGTATGGGTTATGTAATTGTTCGTTTTCCGGGTATCCGTTGGGTCCGTAACGATGATGTTACCTTCAAAACCAGAGGCACTTTCCACCGAAGCAGAAAAGCCTAGCTCATTGCTACCCGTTCCGCCATTATCCGCCATAATGGTAACTTCATAAATTGAATCTGCTTTAAACCCGGCGGAAGGAATATTAGTGGTGATACTAACGGTTTGACTGCTTGCATTAGGACCATTATGACAACCTGCGCGGGCACAAGTGTTATTATTGCCATTTGGCCCTCCACTGCTGCCCCCAGGAGCACCACCTGAGTTAGTGAATGCATCGGTCACAATAAATACGCTTAGCGCAAAACTCAGAGTAAATAATAGGTAGTTCTTCTTCATAATTTTTTTTTACCATTAAAGTTCTAAATGTATGATATTCGATATAATGGTATAACTACATTTGTAAAAAATTGATTAAATGGCAAGTGATTTATTTGAAGCACCCGACTATTACCAAATAGACGATCTTTTACAAGAAGAACATATTTTAGTACGAAACGCAACGCGCGACTGGGTTAAGAAAGAGGTTAGCCCAATAATTGAAGACTATGCACAGAAAGCAGAGTTCCCAAAACACCTTATCAAAGGTCTGGCTGAAGTCGGCGCTTTTGGACCCTATATTCCTGAAGAATATGGTGGGGCAGGTTTGGATCAAATAAGCTACGGCTTGATGATGCAAGAAATAGAACGTGGCGATTCAGGTGTTAGATCTACCTGTTCTGTACAGTCATCTTTGGTGATGTATCCCATCTTCGCCTACGGTAGTGAAGAGCAAAGAAAAAAATACCTTCCTAAATTAGCCAGTGGAGAGTTTTTAGGCGCTTTCGGTTTAACCGAACCTAATCACGGCTCAAACCCTAGTGGAATGACGACCAATTACAAGGACATGGGAGACCATTATCTTTTAAATGGTGCCAAAATGTGGATTTCCAATGCACCCTTCGCAGATATTGCGGTTGTATGGGCAAAAAATGAGGAAGGTCGCATTCATGGAATTATCGTGGAAAGAGGCATGGAAGGCTTCACAACGCCAGAAACCCACAATAAATGGAGTTTACGTGCTAGCGCAACAGGCGAGTTGGTTTTCGACAATGTGAAAGTCCCAAAAGAAAACTTATTACCCGGTCGTAGTGGATTAGGCGCTCCTCTTAGCTGCTTAGATTCCGCAAGATATGGTATCGCATGGGGTGCATTAGGCGCTGCTATGGATTGTTATGATACGGCACTTCGCTACGCCAAAGAGCGCATTCAATTTGGAAAGCCCATTGCAAGCTTTCAGCTGCAGCAGAAGAAGCTAGCAGAAATGATTACCGAAATCACAAAAGGTCAACTTTTAGTTTGGCGCTTAGGTGTTCTTAAAAACGAAGGTCGCGCCACTACGGCCCAAATTAGTATGGCTAAACGCAATAGCGTTGAAATCGCTTTAAAGATCGCCCGCGAAGCACGTCAAATACTAGGTGGAATGGGCATTACAGGAGACTATTCTATCATGCGACACATGATGAACCTTGAATCGGTGGTTACCTATGAAGGAACACATGATATTCATCTTTTAATTACGGGAGCAGATATTACGGGTATCCCAGCATTTCAATAATCTTTAACGACTTCAGAATTTTAGGATTTAAGCCAAATTTTGAATCGAATCTAGATTTATAATCAAAAAGCCCCACGTAGTACTACGTGGGGCTTTTTTAGTTTATGTTATTCAGATTCTATTGATATAGATCTGAAGCATTTATATTTCCAGGTAAATCGATATACCAGTTTTGATTAGCACTCCCGCCACTCTGTGCCCAAGATCCGAAGAAACTGTAAGCAGATGCAATATCTACGCGCTCTTCTGGGTAACTAAAGCCGCCTACAATATTAATAGCCCAAGGTAAATTGTTTGAACTCTTGTAAGTATTCTCGCTATTCGGATTGGTATTATCGTCAATGGTTCCGAATAGTGCCACATCTGCTAAATCAGTAGGAGCGTAGCCGGCTAAATGCACTTCTCTACCTCTTGTTCCATTAATAAAGATAAATGGATTGAACGGCGCTTGTCCTAAGGAAGCAATTATCTGTGGGGTATTAAAAGAAATGCTTAAGTCTAAGGTATCATTGTCAACTTTAGGATTGGCGCTTACGGTATTTACGAAAGAAGCTCCGGTTGTGTTAGGTAAAATTGACTTAGCATTATCGTAAACGATGATAGTTGCTTTGCTTTGACCTTGCTCTGTACCATTTGCGGAAATGTTTACAATGTTTTCTGTAATAACCGCACCACTTACTGCACTAATAGCTGCACTGGGAAGGTCTAGCTGAATACCAAAACCATTCTCATAATCACCACCAAGGCTACGGGTAACAAAACGGCCTACTAGATCAACAACCTCGTTATTGGCATTTAATACGTTCTGGAAACGATAATCAACAACTAAATCATTGAAATCGTAATCACCAAAGGCTGGCCATAAATCCTCATAGGCTAAAGTTCCATAAACATTCTCTCCCGGGAAGTAGCTATTAGCCGCACGGCTAGCATCATTTGGATAGGCATCTAATTCGTCCGCAACTCCGTCGTTATCGGCATCGGCAATATTAGAAACACCATTTCCTTCTGGATTACATGCTGAAGTTTGAATAGTTACATCGCAAGCTGCTTTGGCGCCATCCTTAAAAATATTGTTGGGGAAGTTCTCAATACCATCTGCATCACAATACTCTAAATTCTTTTTGATTTCAGAGCCCCAGTTGGCATCAGATCGGCCACTTACTTTAATAATTGAGGTACTTCCTTTTCCTTCAATCTTTCCATTAATCCAAATGTCTTTGGTAGAAAGCTGCGCACCATCATCTAGAATAATTTTTCCGCCTCCATTAATTAAAAGGCGATCATCTACTCTAATATATCCTTGATCATTATCAATGTCACCATTTACGTTTAAGTCTCCTTCGCAAATTAAGGTACAATAGTTATCGAAATCACTACCGCCATTAATCGTAAGGTTACCGCTAAAGGTCATACTTCCGTAGTTTTTCACATCACCATTCAGAGAAGTAGAATTATTGGTTACAAGATTAAATGTTCCGTAATTTTTAAGTTCAGCATCACTGTTTAAGTTCAATGCAGAAAGACTGATAGTCCCATAATTAGTAATATCAGCATTGGGACTGAAAGTGTTTGTTATAGTTAGCGAACCGCCAGGATAAACGATAATTTCATTATCCTTATCGCTATTGAGGTTTAAGTTATTGATTGTTACATTGGCGTCACCAGTAATTTCTAATACACCCTTATTAATAGTTACGTTAGGAATTGAACCACTGCCGCATAAGCGAACAATACTTTTGTCCGTAATGGTAATACCACCCGAACCATTATAAGATCCGGTTACACAATAAGTAGTCTCATTGCGGGATTCTGAATCCTCATCAGCAGTCCACCAACCACTATGGGTTCTTGTTACATCGCATCCGCTATTACAATCAGGGCTGGCTGTTTCCATTTTACCCATTTGATTTTTTCCTTTATAAAAAGTATGATTTAAAGAGGTCCCGGAAATTGGCAGTACGGTTAAAAAGCTACTTCCGTCGGGAGCCCATAATAAAACATAAACTTGATTCACCTCAGCTGGCACTGCAGCAGTGAAACTTAAGTTAGCACTGGACGATATAAATGATTTATACAAGGAACCTTGACCTGCACTGGGAACTGCCGCGTAAACTTCAACGAGGTATTTACCGTTTACGGGAGCTTGATCTAGATTAAAAGTAAAGCTAAGATCCTTGCTAGTTTCAAAATTAAAATTTGCTGGAACACGTAGATCCATACTTGAACTCGGGCTGGTAGTGGCTACTGTATTATCGGTAGCACTTTCCTTTTCACAGCTCACAAGGAGCGAGGTGGCTAGGGCTACGGTAAAAATTTGCTTCACTAATTTCATTATCACGGGGTTTTTATTGGTTCTTTCTATGTTACAATCCAAGTGCCACTTGCTAACTTTCTGTTTTACAGATTACTAAACTACTTTCGAAATTTACAAATGTCTCATTTTGGGAAAATTTTACCATATTAAGACTTTTTGAATCGTTCTTTACCTCGTAACAAATCCCAAAAAAGCCAAAAATCACAGCCCAAACTATACAATGGATATTGAAATGTTGCAGGCTTATTCTTTTCAAAAAAAAGATGTCCGATCCACGCAAAACCATAACCAGCAAAGGGGGCAAATAGCAAATACTTTAGTTCCCAAGTTACTAAGAAAAGTATTAAAAAAATGATTACCAAACCAGTACCAATAAAATGAAGGGTTTTGGTCATAAAACCCTGATGCTGTGTTTTGTAAAATGGATAAAATTCTTGAATATTATTGTAGTCTCGCCTTTTTTTCAAAAAATCTAGTTTTAAGATTCTGCTGGCAATTTACAAGATTCGTGTCGCCTACTTTTGTTTTCAAACAAATTTTTGAGCCATTAAACGTTTAAAGTCACAATAGCAGTTATCCAAGATCCTAAGAATTGAATAATCCGTTTTCCACCTTAATTGACGACTCACTTTTTTGAAAAAGTCGTTTTTTGTCGCCTATGAAGAAGAGCATGACGCTTTTGAATAAATCGAACCTAGGTTAAGAGTTTAATGCCATCTAATTTTGCTTGGAACAAAAATGGTGAAAATGAGAAATCCAAGATCTGAGCAAAATCATTTTTTTGAGCTAGTTCAAACAAGACTTGAAAGTGAAGAACTTATTGTAGATAAAGTCGCTGAAGTTCTTCATTTAAGTCGTGATTCGGCTTACCGCAGAATTAGAGGAATCACAGACTTAAGCGTCCGTGAAATGGTTATTCTGGCACGCTACTATGGAATTGGTTTAAACAAACTGTTGGGGGAGCATGAAAACGCCGTGGTTTTTCACCGTAGACCATTTATTAAGTCACTGGACGATTTCAAAAACCACTTGATCGGAGAACTCCAAGAATTAGAAAACATTCGCAGTTATTCAGATCACCATGTCTACGTTCAAGCCAAAGACATTCCAGTTTTTCACCTTTTTCGCTTTCCCAAGCTTGCCGCTTTCCAACTCTATATCTGGCTTAAATCGGTTTACGACTTCTCTAAAATCGAAGGCTTGCACTACAACTTGAGTATGATTCCTCAGGAATTAATAGACATCGCATTGCAGCAAAACGAGGCATATAATAAACTTAACTGTAGTGAAATTTGGAATGACACTACTATTCTAAGTCTCATTCACCAAATTGAGTACCATTATGAAGCAGGGCTATTAAGTTCGAAAGAGGAAGCTTTGAACCTTTGTGAAGAAATGCACAAGATGATGAAGATAATTTATCATCAAGCTTTACAAGGAAAAAAACTAATACGTGTTGATGAAAAAGAATTCGGAAGCACTAGTTACAAAATGCATTACCACGAAATCTCGCTTGCTGACAATCACATTCTCGCTGAATTTAATCGTAACCAGCGACGTTATTTCATTCCCTATGCAGGAATAAACACTCTAAAAACTGGAGACCCCATCTTTACCAAGAATATTCACGACTACATAAAGGCACAAACAAAAAAATCCTCCCTTATCAGTGATATTTCTGAAAAAGAGAGGAATAAATTTTTTATTCGGATTAAAAACCGAATTGATCGCTTAAAAAGTAGAATTGAAAAAACCGACCCTTTTATGTAATTGTAAAGGCTAAAGCAGCAATCGCTACTATTATAAATACAATTCCAACTTTCTGCGCCAGATCTCCATTTTTAGATACTGTTGACATGGCATTCCCTATTTAGTTAGTGGGATAAAAGTAGCAAAAAAAAGTCACCATAGAAAAAAATGGAGATTTTTTTCTATGGTAAGCACTTGATTTCTAATGTTAACTACCGCAAATTATTATAAACAAATAGAGCCGCAGCTAGAATTAGCGCAATAACCATTACCACCAAAGCGCGTTGCAAATAATCCTTAGTAGTTAACTTAGCCTTATTAGCTGTTTGAATTCTACGCGCGCGCTGCTTAATTAACCTCTGTCTTGTTTTATCATCCATTGCCCTGAAATTTTCCCTGTGAAATCCCAAGGTAATAAATTTTTCCTTTAGGATATAGGATTTAACACTACGCTAAAAATTGTTAAACTATTAGGATCCCTCCCAAAATTAAGTTTATCTAGGGCCTCTGGAATATCTTTCGCTCGAAAATAACTTGTATGCAATTCATTCTCGCCGCTTGCTGACCATTGAATTGTATATGAGTTTTGCTTTTCATTGTGTTCTTTTATGTATTCGTACATCTGCTTTAAAGCATCAATACGGTCGTAGCCAGATGTGTAATGGAATAGAAACGACTGATTGTGGCGCGGATTAACGGTAATAATATCTAGCCTAATTCCTTGACCGGTTTCCCGATAATCAAATATCACTTGCGTACTCCCTAGACTAAGATACGATTCAATCTCCTTCTGCAATTTAGCAATCTCCAGATTACGACGATCTGAGGTCATATTTCTTATTTTAAATGAGGTACAAAGGTAATCCTTCGCTAATCCTCCTCAAAGAAGCGGCTTAGTATTTCTTGCACTTTAGTTTTCCACTTTGCCTTAGCTCGAGATAAATGTTAAATTTAAAAGGAATTAAGCTGCCAAAGAAGCTTAATCTAAGCGTTTTCTACAAGCTGCTTACAAGGCTAATGCAAGGGAGAAACATGGGTTAAAAACACGCGTAAGTTATCCATCTGCAAAGCCAAGTAATTACTATCTAAGTATAAAACTTCCCACTTGTCTTTAACACTGCTGGTTTTAGGATCTATCAACTTAATAGACTGAGCCTCCCACTTATAATTAAGTTGTCCCTCATAAACGTAATCATTGCTGTTTTCAGGATTAATCAGCTTAAAGTATAATTGCCCATCTTTAAATTGATAATAATCAGGCACTGCTTCCATTAGATCCTCAATGCTAAGATTAAAGGATGCGTTTAAATCAACGTAAGCTAATGACTCCCAGGCACCGATATTCAACAATGAATCGCAGTTTATTCCGCAATCTCCTTTTTCCTTAGCAGACAAAACCTCAAAAACTTTTTGAATAGCTTTTTCGGAATCGACGGAAGTGGATTGCCCAGCTAATAAACTGCAAGTGAATAGGAGCAATAAAGTGATAGATTTAATAGGCTTCAGCATCTAAAATGAACGTTTAATAAAACAATACAATATACCTAAAGGTGAATGCAACCGGAAATTAGGCCTCATACTTCTAACTAATAGCAGAACTCGCGTTTAAATGAAAAAGGCCGACCTAATAAGTCGACCTTTTCCAATATGATTTATTTTCAAATTAAGAACCGCAAGCAACACAGTCGTCTGGATTATCTAGACTACAGCTTAACTGCTCTTCTGCAGTCATAGCGGCGGCTTCCTTCACAGCCTTAGCTAATTCACTAGCCCGAATTTCACCTACTGCCTCTGCCTCGGTTAATTGCACCCTTGACGCACTTGGAGCAGCAGCAATCTTGGCTGTTTGCTTACTTGTTAAAACTGGTTCCACTTCACTTTTGGTTTGCTTCTGTACAGTAAACTTAATAGCGTCAGACGCTGCTTTAGTTCTTAAATAGTACATACCCGTTTTAAGACCTTTCTCCCAAGCATAAAAATGCATAGAGGTAAGCTTAGCCATATTGGCGCCTTCCACAAATAGGTTGAGTGATTGCGATTGATCAATAAAGTAACCACGCTCGGCACTCATGTCGATAATATCTCTCATACTCATCTCCCATACTGTTTTGTAAAGAGCCTTGATATTATCAGGAATTTGTGGAATACCTTGTATGGAACCGTTGGCGCGAATGATATCACTTTTCAGCTCTTCATTCCAAAGTCCAAGATTAACTAAGTCTAATAATAGATGCTTGTTAACTACCACAAACTCACCACTTAAAACCCTACGCGTGTAGATATTAGAAGTATAAGGTTCAAAACACTCGTTATTTCCTAAAATCTGACTAGTAGAAGCGGTTGGCATTGGAGCAAGTAACAGGGAGTTACGCACGCCGTGCTTTTTAATTTCCTTACGTAATTCTGACCAATCCCATCTGCCGCTGAGCGAAGACTCCTCTACACCCCATAAGTTAAACTGAAATTTACCTTGTGAGATAGGAGAACCTTCGTATGACTGGTAAGCACCATCTACGCTGGCCTCATCTTTACTAGCTACCAAAGAGGCGTAGTAAATAGTTTCAAAGATGTCTTTATTTAGGGCTCTCGCCTCTTCAGAAGTAAAAGGCATGCGTAATTTGATAAAAGTATCGGCTAAGCCTTGTACGCCTAATCCTACCGGACGATGACGCATATTACTATTGCGTGCCTCAGGTACTGGATAGTAATTTCTATCAATAATACGGTTTAAGTTTTTGGTAACTTTATAGGTTACCTCGTACAGTTTCTTGTGATCAAAGGTGTCGCCATCAACAAACATGGGCAAGGCTAAAGAAGCCAAGTTACAAACGGCTACTTCATCTTCACTGGTGTACTCGATAATTTCGGTGCATAGGTTAGAAGAACGGATGGTGCCTAAGTTTTGCTGATTACTCTTGCTATTGGCGGCGTCCTTATACAACATATAAGGGGTACCTGTTTCAATTTGTGATTCAAGGATTTTACCCCAAAGTTCACGTGCTTTTATGGTTTTTCTACCCTTACCTTCACTTTCGTATTTGTGGTATAGAGCATTAAACTCTTCGCTGTGCACATTATATAGTCCGGGGCACTCATTAGGACACATTAAAGTCCAAGTAGAATCGGCCTTTACTCTTTCCATAAACAAATCGGGAATCCACATAGCATAGAACAAATCACGCGCGCGCATTTCTTCTTTTCCGTGGTTTTTCTTCAAGTCTAGGAAATCAAAAATATCAGCATGCCAAGGCTCAACATACATGGCAAAAGAACCTTTACGCTTACCGCCACCTTGATCTACATAACGAGCGGTATCGTTAAATACTTTTAGCATGGGTACGATACCATTAGAAGTACCATTGGTTCCGCGGATATAAGAACCAGTAGCACGCACATTATGAATGCTTAAACCAATACCACCCGCACTTTGGCTAATACGTGCACATTGCTTTAAGGAATCATAAATACCATCAATACTATCATCTTTCATAGATAGTAAAAAGCAACTACTCATTTGCGGCTTTGGTGTACCACTATTAAATAGGGTTGGTGTGGCATGAGTAAAGTATTTCTTACTCATTAAATCGTAGGTTTCGATCGCTGCATCTAGATCATCCATGTGGATTCCAATTGCCACACGCATAATCATGTGTTGCGGACGTTCTACAATTTTGCCACTCATGCGCAATAGATAGGAGCGCTCTAAGGTTTTGAAACCGAAATAGTCATAACCGAAGTCACGATCATAAATTAGAGTAGAATCCAGAAGCTCGGCATTTTTTTGGATGATTTCCAAAACGTCTTTCGCGAGAAGTGGAGAATGTAGGCCTGTTCTAGGATTTACATAGTTGTAAAGATCTTCTGCAGTTTCGCTGAAAGATTTCTTCGTGTTTTTGTGCAAGTTACTTACGGCGATTCTTGCGGCAAGCTGCGCATAATCTGGGTGACGCGTAGTTAAACTAGCGGCCACTTCTGCTGCCAAGCTGTCCAATTCGGAAGTACTTACCCCCTCGTAAATTCCTTCAATCACTTTCATGGCTACTGAAGTTGGATCTACCAACTCACTTAGTCCATAACACAGTTTTTGTATTCTAGCAGTAATCTTATCAAATTTAACTGCCTCTTTTCTCCCGTCTCTTTTTAATACGAACATCTACTATCTTTTATCGGTTGTTTTATAACTAAAAATCGGCGTCAAACTCAATGTTATTCGACTGACTGCCTTGCACTACACCACTCTTTTGGTACTCCGCTACGCGCTTCTCAAAAAAGTTAGTCTTCCCTTGCAAACTGATCATTTCCATGAAATCGAAGGGGTTTTCCGCATTGTATACTTTCTCACACTCCAGCTCTACTAATAAACGATCGGCCACAAACTCTAGGTATTGCGTCATCAGCTTGGAATTCATTCCAATAAGGTTTACCGGTAAAGATTCGGTGATAAACTCACGTTCTATATCCAAGGCATCGGTAATGATTCCTTTAATTCTTTCTTTGGGCACTTTGTTAATAAGGTGCTTATTATGCAGATGCACGGCGAAATCGCAATGCAAACCTTCGTCTCGTGAAATCAATTCATTAGAAAAAGTTAATCCTGGCATCAAGCCTCTTTTCTTTAACCAAAAAATCGAGCAGAATGCACCACTAAAGAAAATACCTTCCACTGCGGCGAAAGCCACTAAGCGCTCTGCGAAAGAATCACTTTCAATCCATTTCAAAGCCCAGTCTGCTTTACGCTTGATTGCATCAAAATTTTCAATAGCTCTAAAAAGACGATTACGATCTTCTTTATCCTTAATGTAAGAGTCTATTAATAGCGAATAGGTTTCACTGTGGATATTCTCCATCATAATTTGGAAACCATAGAAAAACTTAGCTTCGGTATATTGCACCTCGTTTACGAAGTTTTCGGCTAAGTTTTCATTAACTATACCATCACTAGCGGCGAAAAATGCTAAGATGTGTTTTATAAAGTAACGTTCTTCCTCATTTAGCTTATTTGCCCAATCGGTAATGTCCTGTTGAAGGTCTATTTCCTCGGCTGTCCAAAAACTTGCTTCCTGCTTTTTATAATATTCCCAAATATCATGATGCTCGATAGGGAAAAGTACAAATCGGTTACTATTCTCTTTTAAAATTGGTTCCTGCTCCTTCATTTTATCTCTTTACTTGTTAACGCCTTGTTATTGGGGAGTATAGCAATAATGTTGAATGTTTAAGTATCTGTTTATCAGATATATACTTTCAAAATTTACCAAATCGATGGAAACCTCCCCTGTGGTTGTTATACAAATATGACTAATGAATCAAGGCCTCGCAACCTCTACTTTTCCACATTTGCCCCCACTTATTAACAAGGCTTTTTTAGCGAATGTCAGGCAAGGCCAACAAAGACGTGAGTTGGAAAAAAACCAAGACTTATTTTGAAAAATATTATGAATAGTAATTCACACTGATTGTTAAAAACCTTGGCGGAAATTGAAAAAACAGACCGACTGATAACAAATGCTTAACAACTAATCTTCAGCGAATTAAACCAATTAACTGATTTTTAAGTGTTTAACGATCTAACCATTCTTCTGCAATCAACTCGAGCTCACCGTACCACTCTTCTCCATACTTTCTAATCAGGGAATCTTTCGCAAACTTGTAAACGGGTACCTTCAACTCTTTACCTAAAGAACAAGCTGGGCTACATATTTCCCATCTGTGATAGTTAATGGCATCAAATGAAGGATAGCTTTGAATGCGTATTGGATATAGGTGGCAAGACACTGGTTTTCGAAACGAGGTTTTACCTTCCTTCCAAGCTATCTCAATTCCACAAAGAGTAGTTCCTTTATCATCGAACACTACGTATGCACATTCCTTTTCGTTTACCAAGGGAGTAACAAACTCCCCATCGAATTCATCAATAATGGCTGTGCCCTGTTTTTCTATTGCTTCTATTCCTTCCTTGCGGAGAAAGGGTTTTATATGGTTGTATTCCTCTTTTAAGATTTTAACTTCTTGCAAATCGAGAGGAGCACCTGCATCTCCCTCCACACAACAAGCTCCTTTACACTTCTTTAAATCACAAACAAACTGCTCTTCAAAAAGGTCTTGAGAAATTACGGTTTTACCATGTGCTATCATAGGCGCAATATTACGAAGAGCTGAGCAATCATATCCCTATCATTTAAATTAAGCCATACTTATAAAACCTACCTTAGAAAAGAAAAGAAGCGGAAGCAAAGGAAGAATGGGAATTTCCACCACTATTAAAGAAAAGAAGTGTACTATCGAAATTATTAGTACCTTTGCCGCAAATATCCTCTTAGCGGTAGGTGAGACACCTTCCTTCTTAATCGATTTAGCTAAGATGATTTACAGCTAAATTGATTAATAGTAGTGAAGCACTACCTAAAAAAACAGTCTTATTCATAGTTACAAGTTCTCCCGCACTCAAGATTTACAGTTTTTCAAAGCTTTAAACGAAAGAGTAAACAAGTATTTCAGCGATAACAATATTTCTAAACAAGGAGGTTGGCCCATCTGGATCAAGTTTTTTGCGATGTTGGCTTTGTACTTCGGTCCTTTTGGCCTTTTAGTAAGTGGCACCGTTACCAATTTCTGGGTTTTTACCTTTCTTTGGGTTTTAATGGGTCTAGGCACTGCAGGCATTGGCATGAATATTATGCACGATGCTAATCACGGTTCCTTTTCTTCGAATCGCACCGTTAACAATATTGCAAGCTTAGTAATGAATATGTTAGGAGGTGACGCATCCATTTGGCGCCTACAGCATAATGTATTGCATCATACTTACACCAATATTCATGAGGCCGATGAAGATATAATTGGTCCACCTTTATTAAGATTTTCACCGCACGATGATTACAAAGACGTTCATCGTTTTCAGTTTGTTTATGCCTGGTTTCTTTATGGTTTAATGACCTTAATTAAATTAACCTACACAGACTATAAGCGCGCAATTCGTTACCACAAAATGGGTTTGATAAAAACCAAAGAAGAACTGCGTTCACGTATCTTTAAAATTGCCGCCGGTAAAGTGGTTTACTTCGGCTTTATATTAGTACTCCCTATGTTTTTTGCCCCTCATTTTTGGTGGGTTATCATTGGATTCCTAATAATGCACCTTATCACGGGTTTCTTATTGTCCATCATATTCCAAACTGCGCATGTAATGCCCAGTTCCGAGTATCCTTTACCGAATCTAGATGGTAAAATGGATAATAATTGGGCCGTTCATCAATTAAGTACCACCACAAATTTCTCACCTAAGAGTCGCATCTTTTCGTGGTTAATCGGTGGCTTAAATTATCAGGTAGAACATCATCTGTTCTCCAATATTAGTCATGTACACTACAGGAAACTCTCCAAAATAGTGTCTGAAACAGCGCGTGAATATGGTATCCCATATCACTGTCAAAGCAGTTTTGCCGATGCCTTAAAGAAGCACGGACAAATGCTTTACCAACTCGGTAGAGTGCAGGCTAGCTAAAAATAGCGCCGCACATTCACATACCACTATTCCAAAAATATGAGCGATTATCGCAAGAAAACTTCGCGTCCGGCCAACGGCTACGCGACCAGAAGACCTAGTTCTCCTAATAGAGGAAAGAAAAAGGGTCAAGAGTCCAATTTAAAAGCCGAAGACTTGCAGCAACAAGCGCAAGCCCGTGAGATTACTAATTATGTTTCTGAGCGTACTTTTGCCGACTTTCCCATCCACGAAAAGTTAAAAAGTGCTTTAGCCCATAAAGGCTACGAAAAGCCAACCGAAATACAAGATCGTAGCATCGAGGACCTATTAAATAATCGTGACCTTTTAGGCATTGCCCAAACAGGAACGGGTAAAACTGCGGCTTTCTTAATTCCAATTATCGATAAGCAATTGCGCGATACTAAACCGGAAGCTATTCTAGTTTTAGCCCCTACCCGCGAATTAGCCGTGCAAATTGAAGAAGAATATCGTAGCCTTAGTCGCGGTATGAACTTCCAAAGTAGCTGCTTTATTGGTGGTACCAATATTAATCGTGATGTTGATCGCGCTCGTCGCAGACCCGACTTGGTAGTAGGAACCCCAGGTCGTTTACTTGATCTTTCTGATCGTGGCGCCTTAGATTTCCGCGACTTTAAAGTATTGGTACTTGACGAATTCGACCGCATGCTAGACATGGGTTTTGAAAAGGATGTAAACCGCATTACCAGTGCCATGCGTAACCGCAAGCACACCATGCTATTTTCGGCTACACTAGACAAAACTCAGCGAAACCAGATTGACCGACTTCTTACCAATGCGGTAGAAGTAAAAGTTAGTAGTGGTGAAGCAAGCAATGATCACATAGAACAAGATATTATTAAAATTGCGGAGGGTGAGAATAAATTTCAAGTCCTTCTTAATTTAATTGATAACCCAGAATTTGAAAAGGTTTTAGTTTTTGCTGAAACAAAAAGATGGGTTAGTAAAGTGCGTAGCCAATTAAGCAAGGCGGGAATTAAAGCCGATGAAATTCACGGTAACAAAACCCAAAACTACCGTCAAAACGCACTTAATGCTTTTAAAACTGGTAAGATTAGAGTGTTGGTGGCTACCGATGTGGCTGCTCGCGGACTAGACGTAGAAGACGTAAGTCACGTAATTAATTACCAGGTTCCCAAAACTATGGATAGCTATATCCACCGCGTTGGTAGAACAGGTAGAGCAGGTAAGACAGGAAAAGCCTACACTTTTATTCAAGACTAATAACCAAATTTTTAATTTTCAAATGGGTAAATCACAAGAAACCTTCGGCAAGAAGGAACGAGAAAAAAAGCGCCTAAAAAAGAAGGAGCTGAAAAACAAACGCAAAGAGGAGAGAAAAGCCAATCCAGAAGATAAGGGTGACAACATTACTTACATGGATGTATATGGTAACTTCCACGATACCCCGCCCGAAGCAGCGGAAAAAGTTAAAGCCAAAAGTATAGAAATCGGCATACCACAACGTACCGCCGAAGAAGAAGCAGCCGATCTTATTAAAAGAGGAACGGTTACTTTCTTTAACCACTCTAAAGGTTATGGTTTTATTAAAGACAAGAAAAGCGGCCAAAGTGTGTTCGTACACATTAACGCATTAACCGAAGAAATTAAAGAAGGAAACTTAGTTACTTACGAAACTGAAAATGGACCCAAAGGACCAAGCGCAGTAAACGTTAAAGTTTCTAGATAACTACCTTTAATCCAAAGCTATAGCTCAATAGTTAAGTCTCTATTAATTCTTTAAATTTTCTATTATTTAAGGAATTAAAGAATGTACTTTCGCGGCCCAAATTAAGACCGCATGAACTTTAGCTTTAAAGAGATCCTATCCGCTACCATGATTCTATTTGCAGTAATAGATATCATGGGCAGCATCCCCCTAATAATTTCCCTGCGAAATAAAGTGGGACACATCCAAAGTGAGAAGGCTAGTATAGTTGCCGCCGGCATTATGATCGTCTTCCTCTTTCTTGGAGAAAGCATTTTAAAATACCTCGGAGTAGATATTAACTCCTTCGCCGTTGCGGGGGCCTTTGTGCTATTCGTCTTGGCTTTAGAAATGGTTTTAGGGGTTCACCTTATCAAAGACGAAGAGCCAAAATCGGCCTCGATCGTACCTCTAGCCTTCCCTCTAATTGCTGGTGCGGGAACCATGACAACCATAGTAAGTATTCGCGCCGAATTTGAAGCCGAGAACATTGTGGTTGCCATTCTGATTAATTGCATTTTAGTCTTTGCTGTTTTAAAAAGTGCTGCTTGGCTCGAAAAAATACTGGGCGAGGGTGGCCTTAATGTTCTCCGCAAGGTTTTTGGCGTAATCCTCCTCGCTATCTCCGTTAAACTTTTCTCTGAAAACGCCGTACAGCTTTTTAAGTAAGCCCTTTTGGTTTCCCAAGATGCGTTTGAAGAAATAGCATCCTTAAAAACGCATCTAGCGAAAGCGCAAAAAAACAGAGCCTAAGTAATTTACAAATGGTTTTATTTGAAACAGATACTAATCCATAGCTCCTGAAATTAAGCCAAATTGCTAAAAGCTAATTACCTTTGCAGCCATGAATCAAGACGACCTTTTTAAGAAAGTAATTTCCCATGCCAAGGAGTATGGGTTTGTTTTCCCTTCCAGCGAGATATACGACGGATTATCAGCCGTTTACGACTACGGGCAGAATGGTGTGGAATTAAAGAAAAATATTCGCGACTATTGGTGGAAATCCATGGTGCAAATGCACGAAAATATTGTGGGCCTTGATGCCGCTATTTTCATGCATCCAAAAACTTGGGACGCCTCTGGTCATACCAGCGCATTTAATGATCCTTTAATTGATAATAAGGACAGTAAAAAGCGTTACCGCGCTGATGTTCTTATTGAAGACTACGCCGAAAAACTGCGCCAAAAAGCCGCCAAGGAAATTGAAAAAGCCGCCAAGCGATTTGGCGAAACTTTCGATGCTAAAATATACGCCGAAACCAATCCACGCGTAAAAAATTACTTAGACGAAGCCGAAGAAAGTGTGCAACGTTTAGCCCGCAGTTTAAACGCGGAAGATCTCGATGATGTAAAAGCACTTATTGAAGAGAAAGGCATTGTTTGCCCCGTAAGCGGTTCTAAAAACTGGACAGAAGTTCGTCAGTTCAATTTAATGTTTAGTACCCAAATGGGCTCAACGGCCGAAGGGGCATCCAAACTATATCTACGTCCGGAAACGGCCCAAGGGATATTTGTTAACTTCCTCAATGTTCAGAAAACCGGTCGCATGAAAATTCCTTTTGGTATTGCCCAAACCGGGAAAGCCTTTAGAAACGAGATTGTTGCGCGCCAGTTTATTTTCAGAATGCGTGAGTTTGAACAAATGGAAATGCAATTCTTTGTTCGCCCAGGTGAAGAACTTAAATGGTATGAATACTGGAAAGAAAAACGCTTAGCTTGGCATAAAAGCCTGGGTATAGACGAATCCTACTACCGTTTCCACGATCACGAAAAATTGGCGCATTACGCTAATGCTGCTTCCGATATTGAGTTTAATTTCCCCTTTGGCTTCAAAGAATTGGAAGGAATTCATAGCCGTACCGATTTCGATTTAAAAGCGCATGAAGAGCACAGTGGTAAGAAACTGCAATTCTTCGACCCAGACTTAGGCGAGAATTATGCTCCCTACGTGGTTGAAACCTCTATTGGCTTAGATCGCATGTTCTTAGCTCTTTTCTCTTCTTCTTACCGTGAAGAAATTTTAGAAGACGGCAGCGAGCGCATAGTATTAAAGCTACCTATGCCTTTGGCACCGATAAAATCGGCCATTTTACCGCTTGTTAAGAAAGACGGCTTACCCGAGATTTCAAGAGAAATTTTAAGCGAATTGCAACTGGAGTATTCGGTACAATATGATGAAAAAGACGCAATTGGCAAACGCTATCGTCGCCATGATGCCATTGGTACGCCATTCTGCATTACGGTCGATTTTCAAACAAAAGAAGACGGAACTGTGACCCTTCGCAACCGTGATACGATGCAACAAGAGCGCATAAAAAGGGAGGACCTAGCCTCGGAATTAGCTAAGCACTTAAATATGAGTAATTTACTCAAGAAATAATTTCTCAGCCGACTGACTTACAAGGCTTTAAAAAATGTATACATTTGCACATTATTGTTTAACAACCAAATCTAGAGAGAAGGATGAAAAAAGTAAGTTTTTTTGCGTTCGCATTAATTTTCGCAGCAGCTGTTGCATGTAACGCCCCTGCTACTGAAGAAGCCACAACTGACGAAGCTACGGAAGTAGTTGAAGAAACTACAGAAGTAGTTGAAGAAGCAGTTGAAGCTACTGAAGAAGTAATGGATACTGTTATGGAAGCTGGTGAAGAAGCAATGGAAGAAATGCATGATCACGCTGAAGGCGAAGATCACGCAGAGCACAGTGAAATGTAATTTTCACTGTTCCCAAAACATTAAAACCCCGCAAATGCGGGGTTTTTTGTTTTAGTAATTTACCTTCGTAGAAAGAATGAATATGGCCATAGCAAAACCCTTTAATCTCCAGAAGTGGATCGATGAGAACCGCGATTTACTAAAACCACCCGTAGGCAATAAAAACCTTTACCCAGCGGGTGAAGACTATATCGTTATGATTGTTGGTGGACCTAATGCACGCAAGGATTACCACTACAATGAAACGGAAGAGCTATTTTATCAATTGGAGGGTAACATAACGGTTCGCATTCAAGAAGATGGGCATCCCGTCGATATTAATCTCGGACCAGGAGACATGTTTCTCCTCCCTGCCAAGGTTCCCCATTCACCCATGCGTTCCGAAGGTTCGGTTGGTTTGGTTATCGAACGCGTTCGCGAAGAGGCACATCAAGATGGTTTAATGTGGTTTTGCGATAATTGTAACCATAAACTGCATGAAACTTACTTTCCTTTAAGTAATATCGAAAATGACTTTCTTCCCCGCTTTAGTGAATTTTACCACTCCCAAGAGTTGAGAACCTGTGATAAGTGTGGTACCGAAATGCCCACCGACCCCCGATTTACTAAGTAAATGATAAAGGATCTAAGCGAAATTGAAAGCTTCTTAAGGCAGGTGCTCATTGAGCAGCAACCTCTATTACGTATTCGTAAAAATGAGACGGAAGTTCTTGAAGCTTGCGGCACCAAAGAGGCGATGCAAGGCAAGCAAAAGGTAGATGGCTTTTACTTTGCCTCCATTATGCCTAAGCCCAAAGACATAAGGTTTTATTTCTTCCCGCTTTACACTCATGTAGATGCCTTCACACTAAGCCCCGACTTGCAAAAAATGCTGAAGGGTAAAACTTGCTTTCACATTAAACAATTGAATGACGATTTAAAAGTAGAAATACGCGCAATGATTGAAGCGGGTGTGAAAATTTTTCAAGAGCAAGGACTTACTTAAGATAGATACAATTAATTGGCTATATTTGCCGCCCAATTTCACTGATGCCCAAGTGGCGGAATTGGTAGACGCGTTGGTCTCAAACACCAATGGCTTCGGCCGTGCCGGTTCGATTCCGGCCTTGGGTACTTTAAAAGAGAGCAGGATTTTTCCTCGCTCTCTTTTTTATTTAAGTCCCTATAACCGGCTGTCGACCTAAAATTATAGCCTCAGATTTTCAGCCTTTGTAAAAACAATGTTTCATGTTGTCTAGTCTAAATGAATTAGCTAATAACTGGACCTTAGCTAAAAAAAGCACTACTCTTTTTTTCGACAGTATATAGGTCAATTCTTTTACATTCAAATTCTTGTCCTAGTACTTTTAAATCGCTCCTTTATGGCCCCTATAAGAATCGCAGCTACAAGGCTGAAAAATCAGGTAAAAAATTCATTTCTTTGATTTTATTACTAACGGAACTCCGATCCAACCGCCCTGTTCTTTGGGCTTTCCCTTACCAATAGGTTCATTAAAATGAGTTATTTAAAAGACGAATTATACCAGCTAATAAAAAAGGAAGAGAGTGTTTTTGACTTTATACAGGAGGCTGCATTAGACGGTCTTTGGTACTGGGACCTTGAGAAGCCAGAAAACGAATGGATGAATCCAAAATTCTGGAAGGTGCTTGGCTATAACCCTGAGGAGATGCCGCATAGTCCGAGCGCTTGGCAAGATATTATTCACCCTGAAGACCTGGGACTAGCCAATGAGAATTTCAAGCAGCACTGCGCTGATCCAAAGAAGGCCTACGATCAAATCGTACGCTATTTTCACAAAGAGGGGCACATTGTCTGGATACGCTGCCGAGGCTTAGCAATTCGTGACCAAAATGGTAAGCCTTACCGCATGTTAGGCGCTCATAATGAAGTTACTGCCCTCAAGGAAAAAGAAAGATTACTGCTCGAAACTAATAGAATTGCTCAAATCGGCTACTGGGAAGTTGATTTAACAAAATCGACTGTTCATTGGAGTGAAATCACTCGTGAAATTCATGAAGTCCCGGATGATTACAAACCTAATGTAGAAGAGGCAATACTGTTTTACAAAGAAGGTCCTTCCCGAGATAAAATTATACAACTATTTAAAAATGCTATCGAAACTGGAGAACCTTATGATGTTGAACTTGAGCTAACAACTTTTAAGGGCCACAGTAAATGGATCAGGACGGTAGGTCTCATCGACACTGTTAAAGGGAAGTGTTCGCGAATTTATGGGCTATTTCAAGATATTGATGAGAGGGTCCGTCTCAAACACCAGTCCGAAACCGAAAAAAAACGTTATCAACAAATAATTGCAGGAGCCAACCTTGGTTCCTGGGAGCTTAATTTATCTACCAATCACATTGGACTGAATTCTTATGGACCAGAGATACTAGGGTTTTCCAGTGAAGAATTCAAAGACCAATATAGCAACAACTGGATTTTATTGATTCACCCTGATGATCAAGAATTATTTGAAAAGGAACTTAAGCATTTAAAAGAGAACATGGTTAACGGGCTTCAGCTCGACTTACGCCTAAAGCATAAAACAGGCGATTGGCTCTGGTTGCGGATAAATGCGAAATTATTTAAGCCGAACTTCTTTTTTAGCGAGGCTCGAATTGTAGGAACCTTTCAAGATATTACCAGTGAAAAAGAGGCCAATAAACGTCTTTATACTTTTATACTAGATGCACCGATGGCCTTAGCAATGCTGGATAAAGAAATGCGTTATATCAGCTGTTCTAAACAATGGCTTTTAGATTATAAACTAGACTTTGACACCATTAAGGGCAAGTCCCACTACACCATCTTCCCAGCTTTGAGCGATGATTGGAAGGCCATACACCAAAGATGTATCAAAGGCGAAACGCTGAGCAGCAATGAAGATCTTTTTTACGGAAACGAAGAGGAACCGCAATGGATAAAATGGAAAATAAAACCGTGGTATCAAACAGAAAATGAAATAGGTGGAATAATAATCTACACTGAAGATATAACCTCACAAAAGGTAACCGAGGGAAAACTCTTAATTAGCGAAGTCTCTTTTAGAGAAAACTTTGAAAACTCGGCTATTGGAATGGCCATTTTAGACGCACAAGGACAATGGGTGAGTGCAAACAACAAATTATGTAGTATCGTAGGTTATAGCTTAGAAGAACTTCGGGAAATGACTTTTGAGAACATAACCCATCCTGAAGATTTAGTCAGCGATTTAGAACACTTAGAAAAACTGAGAGTAGGGGAAATCGATAATTATCAAATTGAGAAACGCTATATCCACAAAAAGGGCCATATCGTTCATATTCTTTTAGGAGCCGCCGCTGTGAGAAACGAAAAAGGAGAGCCCTTAAATTACATTTCGCAAATTGTAGACATTTCGAAACGAAAAATTGCAGAAAACCGCATCGAGAATCTCTTACATCGCGAACAAGAGCGAACTGATAGACTAAACAACTTTGCACATATTGTCTCCCACAACTTGCGCACCCATTCATCGGGAATATCCAAATTACTGGATTTCTTAGAGTTAGAGCACCCTAGCATCAATAAAAGTGAAGCCTTTAAATATTTACATACCGCCTCAGAAGGACTTAGTCAAACCATAGATCATCTCAATCAAGTAGTAGAAATTCAAGGTGCGACAAAAGAAAGCTTTGTAAAGTGCAATCTTAAAGAGAGCTTAGAAAGCACCCTCTCTACCTTGAGACTACAAATCCAAAACTCTAAAATCCAAATTCATGCTAATATAGATGAACATCTGAATGTAAAAGGCTTAGAGGCTTACCTCGAAAGCATATTTTTCAACTTCATCTCTAACGCCATAAAATATCGTGATCCAAACAAAAGTGCAGAACTCACCATAAAAACGCGTGTAATCAAGAACTGGATTTGTATTAGCTTTATCGACAATGGCTTAGGCATTGATTTGGAAAGACACAAGCAGAGGCTTTTTGGGATGTATAATACTTTTCACAACAACCCTGAGGCTAGAGGTTTAGGCCTTTTCCTTACCGAAAATCAGGTGCGCATATTAGGTGGAAGAATAGAAGTTAGCAGCATAGAAAGTAAAGGTTCTGAGTTTAAAGTATATTTGCCCTATGAAAAAGATTAACCTCGCCTGCCTTATTGAGGATGACCCCATACACGTATTTCTAACGCAGAAATACATTGACATGATTGGCCGTATTGAAAACTTAATGATCTGTCATAATGGGAAAGAAGCATTCGATAAGCTTAGCGCGATAATTACTGCTGGGAAATTACTACCCGAATTAATTCTTCTCGACTTAAATATGCCTATTTGGAATGGTTGGCAGTTTTTAGATGAGTTCACCAAGATTCCCATCAAGCAACAAATTGTAATCTATATCCTTACGAGCTCTAACAATCCCGAGGATTTAAAAAAGGCCGAGGAATATAATTTACAAACCAACTATCTGATCAAGCCCATCACGCTTGATAACTTAAAAAAGGCTCTTGATACAGCCATAAATGATGCGGGCTCTACCGAGTAACAAGCTAAATCAAAAAAGGAGCTTACCCGCAAGCAAACTCCTTTTCCAACCAAACAACAATTCTTAGCTAAATCGTACTAGGGTAAAAGCACTTTATCAATTACCTGAATCACACCATTACTTTGGTATACGTCATATACCGAAATATTGGCAATATTTCCTTTGGCATCCTTTACTTGAATGTTGTGTTTCCCATTCATCATAAAGCTTAATTTCTCCCCTTGTACTGTTTTTAAGCTAGCCATACCATTACCTTTTTTAATCGCTTTGGCTAGCGCATCAAAATCATAGGTTCCTGCAAGTACGTGATAAGTAAGTACGGCAGTAAGCTTGCCTTTAGCTTCGGGCTTCAATAAGCTTTCCACTGTGCCAGCTGGTAAATTTTCGAAAGCATCGTTTACTGGTGCAAATACCGTAAAAGGTCCCTCTCCCTGCAAAGTGCTCACTAAACCTGCTGCTTTAACCGCTGCTACTAAAGTGGTGTGATCGGCTGATTCCACCGCATTACTAACAATGTCTTTCTTTGGGTACATTGCTTCGCCTCCCACCATTACAGTGTTACTTTGTGCTTGCATGCTTACAGTGATTGCGAATGCTCCTAAAAATAATCCTAACTTTTTCATCTTTTAAATTTCTAATTGATTTCCCTTATTTACGGCCGTTGGAGAATATTGGATTTCTAGCTAGTGATTTTTTTTTGTCCTCTGTAATTTTCAGCGCTGATTTCATACTTATATATCAGAGTTCAGTCTTAAATGAGCTTAGAAATTTCAAACTCTTGGAGATATGCAAAAAGCACCGCGTTTTATTTTGATCTTGGGCCTATTAGGAATGGCCGCTTCTGTTTTCAACTATTTCAATGGACAAATAGACTGGTATATAAACCTGCTATCTTTAGTCGGCAGCCTAGGGCTAGTTGTAGCCTATTATCAAACTAATAAGTCCTTGGAAGAAAAAAAAGACTAAACAATATTTCGCATCTTTAAACCATGCGAACTTTCTTACTCCTACTCTTCAGTATTTCTGGCTTTGCCCAAACAGAAATACGGCTGCGAATACTCGATAGTCTTGGCGCTCCTCCAGAGCTTTTCCTGGCGGGAGATTTCAATGGCTGGGAAGCGGGCGATGAAAAATACCATTTTGTGGACCAGCGCTTAATTATCGATTCCATGCCCGATATAATCGAATTTAAAGTAGTCGGTAAAAGCTGGGCTGAAGTGGAAGCTACAAAAGAGGGAAAGCCAATCGCCAATCGTAAACGTATAATTCGCGCCGGGGCTATCCTAGAACTCGAAATTCAAGGCTGGGAAAAGCCGCCCAAGCAAATACCAATAGCGGAAAACATTTATAGCCACCTCAACGAAAAGGATTTAGTTTATGGAGGTCAATCTAAAGCACTATGGGTTTACCTCCCCGCTTCTTATAAATTAGAAAACAATAAAGTTTATCCTGTTCTCTACCTCATGGATGGCCAAAACCTCTTTCTTGGCGTAGATGGCAGCGCGGTAAAATGGCAAGTAGGAAAAAGCATGGACAGTCTTAAACTGGACTTCATCGTGGTAGGCATTGAGCATGGCGGCGTAAAGCGCATCCACGAATTAAGCCCTTATCCCAATCCTAAATACGGCGGTGGCGGGGCCGACTCTCTGCTAATCTTTATCCAAAAACAAGTACAACCCTTTCTGCGCAAGCACTATCGCATCAGCGAAAAACGCGAACAAAACTTTATTGGCGGGAGCTCCTTGGGCGGACTCTTCGCCATGAACGCAGTATTAAAAGCGAATGACACCTTTGGTGGCGCATTAGTATTCTCCCCCTCCTACTGGTTTAACCCAGAATTAGCGCTTTACACATCTCGCTACAGCCAAAAAAAACGCACCTTTGTTTACCAATTAATGGGCAGCCAAGAAGGAAGTGACCCAGCCAAGAATATTGCCCTGGTGAATAACATGGCGACTATTATGGGAGCACCCGATAAGCCTTGGGTTTGCAAAACCAAAATTGCAGCCATGGGGCAGCACTCGGAAAGCTTTTGGCAGCAAGAGTTCCCCGAAGCGATACTTTGGTTGAATAGCAAAATGCTAGAAAATGAAGGAGAAGAATAAACAAAGAAAATACGACATTGCCTATTTGAGAATGGCAAGAGAATGGGCGAAATTATCTTTTTGCGAAAGGCGAAAAGTGGGGGCCTTAATCGTTAAGGACCGCATGATTGTTTCCGACGGATACAACGGCACCCCCTCAGGGTTCGATAATTTCTGCGAAGATGAGGATGGCTATACTCATTGGTATGTGCTTCACGCAGAAGCCAATGCGATTTTAAAAATGGCCAGCTCCACCCACTCGAGTGATGGTGGTACTTTATACCTCACTTTGTCGCCTTGCAAAGAATGCAGTAAATTGGTCCATCAATCGGGTATTAAACGATTGGTGTACATTCAGCGTTACAAAGATGACAGTGGACTTAAATTTTTAGAAAAAGCTGGTGTAGAACTGGCACAGATACCCGCAGAAGAACTTGAACAATAAAACTCTCTACCCCATCTACTTAGGTTTAGCCGTTTGCATCGGTATTTTACTTGGCATTTTCTTCAACTTCCCGCATCAAACGGTGGCCTTCAATGAGACAAGTGAGCGCGAGCAAAAGTTGCGGCAAATTTTAAACTACATCGATTACGAATATGTAGATAAGGTAAATACCGATAGTCTTCTCGACCAAACTATTAGCGAACTTTTACATCACCTCGACCCCCACTCTACCTACATTCCTCAAGAAGATGTGCTGGCTTCGGAAGAGTCTATCCGTGGAAGCTTTGTGGGCATTGGCATCGAGTTTAAAATTTATCGAGATAGCTTAACAGTAGTAAAAGTTATTGAAGGTGGCCCATCTGCGCAAGCGGGAATTTTACCAGGCGATCGCATTTTAAGGGCCGATACCATTAGCTTATTTGGACCATCTTTAAACGCCGCGAAAGTAGTAAGCACTTTAAAAGGTGCCCGCAATACAAGTACCACTTTAAGCATTAAACGCTTTGGTACAGTTCAACCTTTAAACCTAAAAGTAAAGCGTAATGATGTGGATCTCAATTCGGTACAATCGGCTTTTCTAATTAACGACAGTATTGGCGTAATTAAACTCACCAAGTTTAGTGCCCGTAGCACCGAGGAAATCCAAGAGAGCATTAAGAACTTAAAAGCACAGGGAGCTACTGCTTTAATCCTCGATTTACGCGATAACCCCGGTGGGCTCTTAAATGCGGCCGAACAAATTTCTGATCAGTTTCTAGAGAAGGATGCATTAATCGTTTTCACTAAAGATCGCAATGAGAAAAAAGAAGAGTTTTTTGCCACCCGGAAGGGTAATTTCGAAAAAGGTCAAGTAGCCGTGCTGATCAATAGAGGATCGGCTTCCGCTAGTGAGATTGTGGCCGGCGCCTTGCAAGACAATAAACGCGCGGTAATTGTGGGTCGCCGATCTTTTGGAAAGGGCTTGGTGCAAGAAGAAATAACCTTAGGCGATGGTTCTAAGATGCGCCTTACCACCCAGCGTTATTATACGCCTTCCGGCAGAAGCATTCAAAGAGATTATGAGACCTATGATAGCCAGTTTAGCTTTCATGGTAGAAATCCCGCAAGAAAAAGTAGCGCCGATTCCACTGTGCTTTTACCAGAAGAACAGGAGTTTTCAAAAGGCCGCAACGAAGGGGGAATTTTACCCGATGTAGAGGTAGGCTACGATACGGCAGGTACTACCCGCTTACTCTATCAACTGGCTATGAGTGTAAACCTCGACGAAAAAGCCTTTGAGTTTGTAGATGAGAACCGGGCACGTTTTGCCCAATGGCCTAGCGATAGTTTTGTAGATAATTGGCAAGCCGACACCAGCAGCTACCAACATTTTTTCGGCGAGGAAATGACCAAATATATTTACCAGCAAGACAGCATTCAACAGTTGGTATTAAGCAACCGCCTGAAAGCTTTTATCGCTTATAATTTATACGGCAATAATGAATATCAAAAAGTTTACTCTTTCGATGATCCCTATATTTTAGAAGCTATTAAGGCATTAGAGAATCAAAATAAAAAGCAAATCAATTAAGAGATGGAATACCGCAGATTAGGAAAAACAGGATTACAAATTAGCGAAATGAGCTTCGGCTCGTGGATCACCTTCGGGACCCAAATCGGTAAAGAGCTTGCGCAAGATTTAATGGTGAAAGCTTACGATAATGGCGTTAACTTTTTCGATAATGCCGAGGTTTACGCCGACGGCAAAAGCGAAATTTTAATGGGCCAGGTTTTAAAAGATGTGAACTGGAGCCGCGATTCATATCTGGTTTCTTCCAAAGCATTTTTTGGCATTAGAGGGCTAAAAGACTCACGTCCGACCCAAATGGGAAATACCCGTAAACACCTTACTGAAGCTTGTCACCAAGCATTAGAACGCCTGCAGGTCGATTATTTAGACCTTTACTATTGTCACCGTCCCGACAAAAACACGCCCATGGAAGAAACGGTTTGGGCAATGCACAACCTTATACAACAAGGCAAGATTTTATACTGGGGTACTAGCGAATGGAGCGCGCAAGAAATTATGGAAGCGCACATGGTGGCCAAGCAGTATAACCTGATTGGCCCGAGCATGGAGCAGCCGCAGTACAATATGATTGTACGCGATAAAGTAGAGGTGGAATTTAGTCAGATTTACAAAACGGTGGGCCTTGGCACCACTATTTGGAGTCCTTTAGCGAGTGGTATTCTTACGGGAAAATACAATGATGGCGTGCCTGAGGGAACCCGTTTAAACCTCAGCGAGTTAGGTTGGTTGGCGAAAAAAACTTTACAAGAAGAATATTTTGCTAAAGTGAGAAAACTAACGGGCTTGGCTCAAGATTTAGGCATTAGTATGCCGCAATTAGCTATTGCTTGGGTTTTGAAAAACGAGGATGTGAGCACAGCGATTTTAGGTGCCTCCAAAATTAGTCAGCTTGAAGAAAACCTAAAAGCAGGCGAAGCGAAAGGTCTATTAACGCAAGAAGTAATGACGAAAATCGAGGACATTTTAAACAATGCCCCCCTTCACCCCGACTTCTAAACTAGAAATACATATTAAATTTAAAAACAGCGAGAAATACTAAATTCTCGCTGTTTTTGTTTTTATATATCCAAGACCAATCATTCATGACAAAATTCTTTTTAGCCTTAGCCCTATTTTCTAGTGCTTACCTATCTGCGCAAAGCGAAAATGAAATTGATTCTGTGCAAAAGCTTTTTAAGGCACGGGACTATACTTGGGTAGATTTCGACAATAATATTTTTAAAATGCGTAAGGCCTTCAGCTCTAAGTGGGGCCTTTTTAGTTGGAATGTAGGAGGCTTACAGCTACTGCCCATGGACTATGATTCCGTCAGTTTTATGACAGACTACGAGCCTTTTAGTATTGTAAAACGCAAGGGCCTCTATGGTATATTTCTCCTTCCCTTTGAAGTACAAGATGCGGCAGAGCGAGTAAACTGTATTTACGAAGAACTGAGAAAAGCAGAAGACTACCCGCACGACAGCAATCCGCTTTTACTGGCGAAGAAAAACGGCAAATGGGGTCAAATCGACTGGTTTAATGAATATGAAATCATTCCTTTCACCTACGCATCTGCGCAAGCGGTACCCCTGCAAAAAATAGATAGCTGGGCCACGGAATTAATAAAAGCAGCGCGCCAAGAACTGCAGGCCGATCTAGTATTTTTAGACCAAGGCAATGGCGACGGAGTTTTTAAAGCCCGCAATGCCCAAACTATGAAATGGGGCATGTACCAAGGTATGGAAAATGCAGAAACGCTGATACCTGCTAATTACGATAGCCTCGATTTTTTTGGTTGGAACCGTCCCTTCACAGGAGTTTACAATAATGGCAAAGTAGGCTTTTACACTTCGGCTTGGTCTTACGATGATGCCGCCCAAGTGGTGCCCTGCGAATATGATTCGTACCGCATTTTTGAAGGAACGCGCGATTATTACCTAGCGGTAGAACGCGATGGAAAGTGGTGCTGGCTCAATTGGCGGGAGAACACTTTAAAAGGTAATTGGTGCGATGACATTGATAAACTGCGTAACCCGGAAGATGATAGTTGGTAGTTTTAGTACTTAGTACGCTACGCTTTGAGTATTGAGCGCGGAACTCCGTTGTAATTCTGTGGGAAGGACGGTAGATGATGGAAAGGAAATTCGGTTGTAATTCGGATTAGGATAGAGACGCGATTTACCACGTATCACAAGGATTTTGGTATAAAGTATCTGAGAAGGCGGTAACGTACCACAAAGTGTGTAATAGCTAGAAAAGTTATCCTATAA
>TARA_R110001592_G_scaffold66495_5_pt1 | contig 53659 bp, 44 predicted proteins | sample TARA_R110001592 | Tara Oceans TARA_R110001592 (sample SAMEA4398387) | marine metagenome | biome: Polar Biome; feature: [SRF] surface water layer (ENVO:00010504); material: water (ENVO:00002006), including particulate matter (ENVO:01000060) such as... | depth 5 m | reverse complement strand
ATGATTTTGTCGACTTTACCGGGGCGGTCTATGCGTGTGGAATCGAGCTCAAACCAACCCAGTGGTGTGTCTCGTCGCATAAAGGCAGTGCCGCGAATATCCGTGATAGCCTGAATCTCTTCACCGCGGCTCAGCCGCTGAGCAATCTCGACGACAGCTCGTTCGGCGTTGCCATACAACAGAATATCCGCTTTCGCGTCGAGCAGCAGAGAGTGACGCACCTTGTCCTGCCAGTAATCATAGTGCGCAATCCGCCGCAGCGATGCCTCTATCCCACCCAGCACAATCGGGATGTCCTTGTAGGCTTCACGGCAGCGCTGACTGTAGACCAGGCTAGCACGATCTGGTCGGCTACCAGCCTTGCCTCCAGGCGTATATGCGTCATCCGAGCGAATCTTGCGATCAGCCGTATAGCGATTGATCATCGAATCCATGTTGCCCGCAGCAACACCAAAAAACAGATTCGGCTTACCCAGCTGCTTGAAGGCTTCCTTGCTCTGCCAGTCAGGCTGACTGATGATGCCTACACGAAAGCCCTGGGCTTCGAGCAGCCGGCCAATAATCGCCATACCGAAGGACGGATGATCAACATAGGCGTCACCGGTGACTATGATGATGTCACAGCTATCCCAGCCCAGCAGATCCATCTCGTCTCGGCTCATAGGCAGGAAGGGCGCCGCGCCGAAGCACTCGGCCCAGTACTTTGGATAATCGAAAAGTGGCCTGGCGGCCGGCATGCTGGCGGACATCTTTACTCCATGTCCCCGTACCCAGCGTATGAGCCGGGGGCGAGGTTCTCGAAACGGGTGAACTTGCCCAGAAAGGCTAATCGGATATTACCGATCGGACCGTTCCGCTGCTTGCCGATAATGATTTCGGCGATACCCTGATCCTGAGTATCTGCATTATAAACTTCGTCACGGTAAACAAACATAATAACGTCGGCGTCCTGCTCGATCGCCCCGGATTCTCGCAAATCAGAGTTGATTGGCCGCTTGTTTGGCCGTTGTTCAAGTGAACGATTGAGCTGTGACAGCGCTACTACCGGGGCGTTGAATTCTTTGGCCAGCGCTTTTAGTGAACGGGAGATTTCGGAAATTTCATTGGTACGGTTTTCCGAAGTGCCGCCGATCTGCATAAGTTGGAGGTAGTCGATCATGATCATTCCGATCTCGCCATGCTCGCGTACTACTCGTCGCGCCCGAGCACGCATTTCCATCGGGGATAATCCCGCCGTATCATCGATGAACAGTTTCCGGTCATTGAGCAGATTGACCGCCGAGGTCAAACGGGGCCAATCATCATCATCCAGCCGACCAGCACGAACCTTGCTTTGATCAATACGTCCAAGCGAAGACAACATACGCATTACCAGTGAATCACCAGGCATCTCCAGCGAAAATACCAATACCGCCTTGTCATAGCGCAGCACCACATTCTCGACCAGGTTCATTGCGAAGGTCGTTTTGCCCATGGACGGTCGACCCGCGATGATGACCAGATCAGCCGGCTGTAGGCCTGAAGTCATTTCGTCCAGGTCGGTAAACCCGGTGGACAGGCCCGTGATGGCACCATCACTGTTAAACAGCGTATCGATCTTGTCGATAGCCTTGGTAAGCAGATTGGTCACCGACTCCGGTCCGCCGGTTTTGGGCCGACTCTCAGCGATCGCGAAAATTTGTCGCTCAGCCTCATCGAGGATCGCATTGGCCTGCTTGCCCTTGGGATTGAAGGCGCTATCGGCGATGTCCGAGCTGGTACTGATCAATTTACGCAGCGTCGAGCGCTCACGGATGATATGCGTGTACGCGCTGATGTTGGCAACCGAGGGTGTGTTTTTGGCTAACTGGCCCAGATAGGCCAGCCCGCCCACCTGGTCGATCAAGCCCTCGCGATCAAGCTCTTCAGCCAGGGTCACCACATCGAAGGGCTGGTTGCGTGCAGCTAGACTCGCCAGCGCCCGAAAAATCAGCCGATGATCATGCCGATAGAAATCTGGCTCGCTAAGGAGCTCTACCACCCTCTCCCATGTGGTATTTTCCAGCATTACGCCGCCCAGCACAGCTTGCTCGGCTTCTATCGAATGTGGCGGAATTTTCAGTGCAGAAGCCTGCAGATCAAGTTCCGTATTGTCGGTGTACATGGTTTCGTTCATCGGCACAGGCTCGGCACTTGCTGACTACTCGATCAGGACTACCCAGGATGGAAATAACCGGGGTACTAAAACAGCAACACGGCGCCTGTCAAAGACAGGCACCGTGTTGAACAGTCTAACCCTAATGGCTATCGAACTCACCCTGCAACACCGCTGGCGTAACAGTGCAAGTCACTTCAAGCCAGTCGACTCAGCCGTTAACCACAACCAGTTTAACGCTGGCTTCTACATCTGTGTGCAGTTGCAGAGCAACTTCATACTCGCCGACGTTGCGCAGCGGGCCTTCAGGCAAACGCACTTCGCTTTTTTCGAGAGCAACACCAGCTGCAGTGACTGCATCGGCGATATCGCGGGTACCGATGGAGCCAAACAACTTGCCCTCTTCGCCAGCGTTGGCTGCGATTGTCACAGTCAATTCGACCAACTGAGCAGCGCGAGCCTCAGCATGACCCTTCTTCTCATCGGCAATGCGCTCAAGTTCGGCGCGGCGTGCCTCAAAGGCTTCCAGGTTAGAAGCGGTGGCCGGAGTGGCTTTGCCGAAAGGCAGCAAAAAATTGCGTGCATAGCCGGCACTCACAGCAACCTTGTCACCAAGGCTACCCAGATTCGCGATCTTTTCGAGCAGGATAACTTCCATTGCAATAACCTCTTGTATTCAGTCTTGGCCTTTCGGATCGTTATCGTCACGGGGGCCCGAGGCCGGCGCAAGACGGGAACGAAAGTCGAACAGGCTATCTATAAATGCTAAAAACATAATCAGGGGATACACGAACTGAGCAGCTAGAACAAATATCACATAAAGCATTACTAGCCACACTGAACCAAACTTCTTTATCCCGACAACTCCGTGCAACAGCGCCAATCCAGCAATAACCAATGGCAAGCTGGTTATCGGTGCCAATAGCGCGAATTGCCCAAACTGCGGGCCAAATAGCGTTATCAGCAACAACATACCGGCAACCAGCGGTGACAGCCGTAGGCGGTGAAATTCCTCACGAAACCCACCCGGATTATAAAGCCGGGCTTGCCATGAACGACCCACCATCACACTGACTAGAACCATCAGCGAGTGCACAGCCCCCATCAGGCCCGCAATAACCGGGACCAATAAGGCCTGAATGCGCACCATGCCGGCTTCATCAACCGACCCGCCCATATCAGCAAGCAACTGAGGCAGGCGCTCTTGAATTTGCGTGGCAAGTATCAGCAGCTGTTCATTAAGAACCGTTAACAGCAAGAGGGCATAACCCACGCCTAACGGAACCGCCACCAGCAACACGGCTGCCCAATCATTACGACTGTGCAGCAGGGATGCCAATGCAAAACTGCCACCAATAACCAGCAACGGGGTCAGATCGCCAACCCAAGCCCATGCAATCGCCGGCAGAATACCCCAACCCAACACCGGCAGGGCCTCACTAAGGCCGCGCCGCAGCACGATCAAAGCCAAGGCAGCAGCGCTGACCCAGAATAACAGCGGAACGGCCGCGGCAATGGCGACTACAAGAGTAGCCTGCCTGCGACCGCGCATGATGTATTCTGCCAACCCACGCATGCCGGTAAGATTTCCCTGATTACGTAATTAGGTGCTTATTAACGACCGTGGCTGTCCGTGAAGGGCAGTAGAGCCAGATAACGAGCACGCTTGATAGCGACGCCCAGCTGACGCTGGTAACGGGCCTTGGTACCGGTAATGCGGCTAGGAACAATCTTGCCGGTCTCGGTGATATATGCTTTCAGGGTGTTGAGATCCTTGTAATCGATCTCTTTAACGCCTTCAGCGGTGAAACGGCAGAACTTTCTGCGACGGAAAAAACGTGCCATGGCAGCGTCTCCTTAAATACTGGAAATGGGACCGGGATGACTTACTCGTCGTCACCGTCGTTGTCGTTCGAGCTTTCGCTGTCACTGTCGGAATCGTTATCGTCACCTTCAGTGCGCTCGCGACGCTCGCGACGCTCACCACGACCGGTATCTTCAGGCTTCATCATGTCAGACTGCTCAGTGACAGCTTCGTCACGACGAATAACCATGTTGCGAATAACGGCATCGTTGTAACGGAAGTTATCAGTCAATTCTGCCAGTGCCTTAGCGCTGCACTCGACGTTGATCATGATGTAGTGGGCTTTATGGATCTTGTCAATTGGGTAAGCCAGTTGGCGGCGGCCCCAATCTTCCAGGCGGTGAATCTTGCCGCCGTCTTCTTCGATAAGCTTGGTGTAGCGCTCGATCATGCCACCGACCTGCTCACTCTGATCCGGGTGAACCAAAAATACGATTTCGTAATGACGCATAAGTGCTCCTTACGGGTTTAAGCCAGCCACCCAACATGGTCTGGCAAGGAGTAGAACTCTAGTTTGGGGCGCACATTCTATGGGAGAGCCGTGTCACTGGCAAGGTAAATGCGCAATTAGAGCAACTACCGAAAGCCTCAAGGCTTCAGTTGCGCTGATGGCGCTGCCGAACAGCTTCAAAAAGACAGATACCGCTTGCTACTGAGACATTCAGACTACTGACGCTACCGGCCATCGGCAACTTCGCCAGATAATCACAATGCTCTCGGGTAAGCCGCCGCATGCCGCTTCCTTCGGCGCCCATGACTATGACACTGGGTACCTTGAGATCAACCTGATAGATAAGCTGCTCCGCCTCACCTGCCGTACCCACCACCCAGAGCCCGCGCTGCTGTAATTGCTTGAGGGTGCGAGCAAGATTGGTCACCGCGACTAGCGGGACCGTTTCTGCTGCCCCACAGGCCACCTTGCGCACGACCGGAGTCAAACTGGCGGAGCGATCCCGCGGGATCACTACCGCATGCGCGCCCGCCGCATCAGCGCTGCGCAGGCAGGCTCCCAAGTTATGCGGGTCGGTGACACCATCAAGCACCAGCAGCAAAGCGGGCTCTTCCAAGCCGTCGAGCAAACGATCAAGCATATCCTCCGACCACATCTGGCTCGGGGATACCTCAACTACTGCGCCTTGATGAACTCCCTCGACTAATTTGTCGATTTCCTCCGGCAGCAATCTTTGGATGCCCACACCGATGCGTTCGGCCAGATCGGCGAGGGTCTGAGCGCGAGCATCAAGACGCCCACGAGGCAGAACCAGCTTTTTGACCCGCTTGGGCGAGCGCTCAAGCATTGCTTGTACGGCGTGAACGCCAAACACATATTCACTATCACTCATGATTGGTCAGCCACTCGCCTCATGTCTTACGCTTGCGTGGGGCGCGTGGGGCGCGTGGAGCCCGAGGCGCCCTTGGGCCGGAACCAGGACCAGCAGGGGCCTGGTCAGCAGACTTCTTGGCACCTGCAGCCTTGGCCGAGGACGGAGAGCGTGGCGCCCTGCCCTGCTTTGAAGTAACCGCCCCAGCCTTTTTGGAGCCCTCGACCAGATTCTTGCGTGCGGCCCGACTGGCTTCAACATCAGTGTTCTGGGTCCGCGGCTGATTCTTGTCCATTTCAAAATCGATCTTGCGTTCATCAAGATCGACCCTGGCCACAATCACCCGCACCGTATCGCCCAGCCGGAAACTCCTACCCGAACGCTCTCCGGTGAGACGGTGATGCACCTGGTCAAAGTTGTAGTAATCCGCAGGCAGCGCCGTGATGTGTACCAGACCTTCAACGTAGATATCAGTCAGCTCTATGAACAGGCCAAATCCTGTCACTGCAGTCACCAGGCCATCAAAGCTTTCGCCAACACGGTCCTGCATGAACTCGCATTTGAGCCAGCTGACCACATCCCGTGTAGCCTCATCAGCACGACGTTCATTCTGCGAGCATTGCTCACCTAGACGCTCGAGCGCAGCCAGATCGTAAGGGTAGATATCGGCCTTGGGTATCGTGCCAGCCCCGGCGCGCTGAACAAGGTCAGTTTTGCGTCGTGAGCGAATGACGCTACGGATAGCCCGATGCGTAAGCAGATCGGGATAACGGCGAATCGGTGACGTGAAGTGCGTGTAAGCTTCGTAATTCAAACCAAAGTGGCCAGCATTATGCGGGCTGTAAACCGCTTGGCTGAGCGAGCGCAACATAACCGTCTGAATCAATTGGGCATCAGGACGTCCCTGCACTTTCTGCAGCACCTCAGCGTAATCTTCAGGCGTCGGGTCACCTTTTTTGCGCGTCAGTGAAATACCCATTGCGTTAAGGAACTCACGCAAACGCTCAACTTTTGCCGGCTTGGGGCCATCGTGGACGCGGTACAGACCTGGTAGTTCGAGGTCACCAAGAAAGCGTGCTGTCGCTACGTTCGCAGCCAGCATGCATTCTTCCACTATCTTGTGGGCATCATTGCGCTTGGTTGGACGAATCTGTGCAATCTTGCGATTTTCACCAAAGATAATACGCGTTTCCGTCGTTTCAAAATCGATCGCACCACGGCCTTGACGGGCTTTGGCAAGCGCCTTGTAGAGATCATATAGATCCTTCAAAGCAGGTAGCACCGCGGCATATTGCTTTGACAGCGCAAGACCTTCCTGACTTCGCGGATGCTCAAGCATATTCGACACTTGGGTGTAAGTCAGGCGCGCATGAGAATGAATGACTCCCTCGCAAAACTCATACGCTGTTAGCTCACCGCTCTTGGACAGGGTCATCTCACATACGAGCGCCAGGCGATCAACCTCGGGCATCAGCGAACACAAGCCATTAGAGATAGCTTCAGGAAGCATGGGTACCACTTCGCTTGGGAAGTACACCGATGTACCCCGCAATTCAGCCTCTTCGTCCAACGCCGAACCAACAGGCACATAATGCGAAACGTCAGCGATTGCCACATACAGCTTCCAGCCGCCAGCGAACAAACGCCAGCCGCTGGCTTTCTGAGGCTCACAGTAAAGCGCATCGTCAAAATCTCTGGCATCTTCACCATCGATCGTTACGAGCGGCAGGTGTCTGAGATCAACCCGCTTGAGTTTGTCTTTTTCCTCGACCTGATCCTTGAGCTTGGACGCTTCGTCCAGAACTGCCTGCGGCCAAACGCTGGGGATATCATAGCTACGCAAGGCTACTTCGATCTCAACACCAGCGGCCATGTAGTCACCAACCACTTCGACGACTTCACCCTGAGCCTGACGGTGGATATTGGGCCACTGAGTGATCTTAACCTCGACATACTGACCGGGCTCAGCGCCATGTTCGCAGCCAGGCTGAATCAATACTTCATGGTTTATCTTGGCGTTGTCGGCAGCCACGTAAGCAATACCGTTCTCACGATAATAGCGACCTACCAACATTTCGTGTGCGCGCTCGAGCACTTCAACAATAGTACCTTCGCTGCGACCGCGACGATCCACACCCGTTACGCGCCCGAGGGCACGATCGCCATCAAACACCAGACGCATCTGCGCCGGACTGAGAAACAGATCGTCGCCACCACCATCTGGCACCAGGAAGCCGAAACCGTCACGATGACCCTGTACACGCCCCTTGATCAGATCAAGCTTGTCTACCGGGGCGTATGCACCACGACGGGTGTAAATTAACTGACCATCGCGCTCCATCGCGCGAAGCCGGCGACGCAGCGCCTCGATACCTTCTTCGCCAGAGATACCCAGCTCGTCCTGCAGTTGCGCTCGGTTAGCTGGAGCACCACGATCTTCGAGCAGCTTCAGAATAAGCTCACGACTGGGTATGGGGTTTTCGTAATTCTGGGCTTCGCGTGTCGCTTCTGGATCGATTGCTGCCCAGTCGACTGATGATGCGGAAGTACGTTCGGAGTTGCTCGGCAGGGCCGAGTCTTTTGATATTGATTTTTTCGTCATAGTTGTCTATTGAACCGCGAATTGGCTTCAAGTGCACCTGTTTCCGTTGAATACCGATTATTTTTTGCCGAGGGGTTTACAAGGCCATAGGCGCTACGTATTATTCGCGCCGTCAACACAACAACGGTTGCAACGCGAAACCCTGTTTCAGCATAGCATCCAGATTGACTGATATGCCCAGGTGGTGAAATTGGTAGACACGCCAGCTTCAGGTGCTGGTGGCCGCAAGGCCGTGGAAGTTCGAGTCTTCTCCTGGGCACCATTTCTTAGTTGCTGATACCCCGATCAGCAATATCTTATGTACCGCACCTACCATCTGTTGAAAATGCCTGCAGCTTATAACCTGCTTAGGCGTCAAGTTCCAATTTCCTCTAGTTAAAATGTTCCCAGGCCATTTTATGGCTTCGCTGTGAATACCCATTACGACTGAAGCTTATGATACAGAGTAAAAGGCGCCTGAAAGGCGCCTTTTTAGTTCAGTCCTGGAAAATTTTCCGAAGAATAATTGTTTCGTTCCTGTCCGGTCCGGTCGAAATTATATCGACAGGCGCCCCTACCAACTCTTCGATACGGCTAATATAATCGCGCGCATTATCCGGCAACTGTGCCAACGTCTGAGCGCCCAGGGTTGACTCACTCCAACCTGGAACTTCCTCATATACCGGCTCCAATCCCAAGTAACTGTCGGCATCGGTCGGCACCGTAATAACGTTTCCAGCCTCGTTACGATAACCTACACAGATACGGATGACATCCAGACCATCCAGCACGTCAAGCTTGGTCAAGCACAGACCACTTATACTGTTGACCTCCATTGCCCGCCGTAAAATTACCGCATCGAACCAGCCACACCGTCGTGCACGACCAGTCGTTGAACCAAACTCGTGACCCCGCTCCGCAAGACGAGCACCAACCTCATCGAACAGCTCTGTAGGAAAGGGCCCCGAACCGACCCGGGTGGTATACGCTTTGGTTATGCCCAGCACATAATCCAGATACAAAGGACCAAAACCCGATCCCGTAGCCGTACCGCCAGCGGTCGTATTGGAGCTGGTAACGTACGGATAAGTACCGTGATCAATGTCCAGCAAAGAACCTTGAGCACCCTCAAACATGATGTTGGCGCCCTCGCGTCGCAACTCGTGCAATCGCGCTGTAACATCCGTCATCAACGGTCTCAGCCATTCAGCGTAGACCATTGCTTCATCGAAGGTCTTCTGGAAGTCAACCGGCTCGACTTTGTAATAATGCTCCAGGGAGAAATTATGGTACTCCAGAACCTCCGCCAACTTGACTGCAAAGCGCTCGGCATTAAACAGATCTGCCACGCGTAGACCGCGCCGCGAAACTTTGTCTTCATAAGCCGGACCAATACCTCGACCGGTTGTACCTATCTTGGCTTCGCCACGCGCTTTTTCCCGTGCCTGGTCCAGGGCCACGTGATAAGGCAGGATAAGCGGACAAGCGGGACTGATACGCAGACGCTCGCGAACAGGCACACCTTTGGCCTCAAGCTCCTTCAGCTCCTTCATCAGCGCTTCAGGGGACAAGACCACGCCATTGCCGATAAAGCACATGACATTGTCACGCAGGATTCCTGAGGGGATCAGGTGCAATACGGTTTTCTCACCGTCGATAACCAGTGTATGGCCCGCGTTATGACCGCCCTGATAGCGCACAACCGCAGCTACCTGATCCGTCAAGAGGTCCACAATCTTGCCTTTGCCTTCGTCGCCCCACTGGGTACCGAGGATGACTACATTCTTACCCATTTCAGCTATTGCCTCATTCGAGTTAAACGGCCTGCACGGCCGTTGAATCAATAATCCAGCGTGTTGACCTGCCAAGCGCCAGCCTGCCAGAGCAAAATACGATCACAACCGTGCTGCACGGCCTCAGAGTCCATCTGGCCAGGCAGAGCAACAATTACCCGCTCGCCTTTCCGGCGCAGCGCCATCACCTCATTTTGCAATCCAGGTACATTGGCATAGGCCGCCCAAATACCCTTGGAGCGTTCCGCACCAATAATCACGCCGCGCTCAACCAGCAAACGCAGATCCGTCGAAAATCCTGTTGCGGGACGCGCACGACCAAAATCCAGTCCTATATCATCGTACCGACCACCCTGAGCGATACTTTGACCCATGCCAGGAATATAGGCTGAGAACACCGCGCCGGTGTGATAGTGATAGCCACGCAACTCACCGAGATCAAAATAAAGCGGGACATCAGGATACTGACGGGCAAGGGTCTGTGCTATCTCGGCAAGATCATCAAGCGCCGCCATAACCGATTCGGGCGCACCATCCAGTAGCACATGAGCGCGCTCGAGTACTTCCACGCCACCTGACAACTCGGCCAGACTGCATAGCATAGCAGCGAGGGATGACTGGTTTTGCCCGAGAGGCTCAGCAATCGCTCTTACTTCATCGACCGCTTTGCGCTGCAGTGCGTCAAATAGACGCTGCTCAACCTTTTCATCCAAGCCGGCGGCCTGTGCCAAGCCCCGATAAATACCAACATGGCCAATATCCAGGTGCACACCGTTGACACCGCAACTGGCGAGCGTTTCGAGCATCAGAGTAATTATTTCAATGTCGCTAGCGCTTGAAGCATCTCCATACAGCTCTGCGCCAAGTTGAATAACACTGCGCGCCGTGGACAATGTCCGCGGTCGAGTGTGCATCACACTGCCGCAGTAACACAGTCTACTTGGCCCTTCTGCTCCCAACGTATGAGCGTCAATTCGCGCGACCTGCGGAGTAATATCGGCCCGAACGCCAAGCATACGTCCAGAAAGCTGATCGACCATCTTAAAGGTCTGCAGCTCCAGATCGTGGCCTGCTCCAGTCAACAAGGATTCCAGATATTCGATGTGAGGGGTAATGACCAGGTCATATCCCCAGGAAGAAAACAGATCCAGCAATTGTCGGCGTGCGGCTTCGATAAGCGCAGCTTCTGTGGGCAGGACCTCTTCGATACCTTCAGGCAACAGCCAGCTATCAACAGTCGGCATTTTCACAACCTTTCATACGCAGTGAATACAATTGGCCCGTCTGAGCACCGTCAGCGCACCAGATACAGTAGCAACGTACCGGCCACCATACTGCCCAACCCCACCAGACGCAGCTGACGATCGCTGATCAGCGAAATACCAGCCAACGTGCGCTTCCAGAGACTTGGCGCCAAAAAGGGCATCAGTCCTTCCAGAATCAATACCAGACAGAGCGCAGTTGCCAGACTTTGCCACATTGACTGCATTCTCCGTCCAGTACAGACCGCATCGAATCCGTATTAGGCAGACGCCGGTCACAAAAAAGCCGGGATATCCCGGCTGTGCGATTGTAACACGTTTTTCCGAGGTCACACCTGCAAAGGCTGCAGGTGTGACTCCCAGTGATTCAGCGAGCGCTACCGTCTTGAAGGTACCGAAAGAAATCACTTTTTGGATCCAGCACAAGAATATCGGACTTGCTCGAAAAACTTTCGCGATAAGCCTGGAGGCTACGATAGAAGGAGTAGAACTCACTATCCTTGTTATACGCGTCAGCATAAATTGCAGCCGCTTGGGCATCCCCGTCACCGCGTATCTGCTCAGCTTCCCGGAATGCTTCAGCCAGGAGTACGCGCTGCTGACGGTCGGCATCTGCACGAATGCCTTCGGCAAGCTCGTTACCCTTGGCGCGGTGTTCACGTGCTTCACGCTCACGCTCACTGCTCATGCGCTCAAATACACTGCGATTCACTTCGCTTGGCAGATCGATTCCCTTGACACGCACGTCCAACACTTCAATACCCAACTCACGACGAGCGCTTTCATCAAGCACGGTAGTGATGTCAGCCATCAGTTGATCGCGCTCACCAGAAACAACTTCGTTCAGGGTGCGACGGGCAACTTCGTTGCGCAGCCCGGACTCTAACTGACGTGACAGGCGATCTTCAGCCAGTGCACGCAGTCCTGATGTAGCAGTGTAAAACCGCTCAACATCAGCAATACGCCATTTTGCGTAGGAATCGACCATCAGCGCCTTCTTCTCAAGCGTCAAATAACGCTGCGTATCGGTATCGAGGGTCAACAAACGACCGTCAAAAAGGCGAGCCTCTTGGACAAAGGGTAATTTCAAATGCAAGCCCGGCTGAACATCCGTCTTAACTACCTTACCGAACTGCAATACGATGCCACGCTGGATTTCGCTGACTACGAAAAAACTCTGCCAGCCAACTGTGGCGACGACCAAGACCAGTATCAGGCCAAAAATTGTCTTATTACTCATCAACGAGTCTCCCTTGAGCGCACATCACGCTGCTGTGTCTGGGGCTGGCGCGAAGTGGAATCGCCTGCCATGGACCCGGTGGACGCGGAAGATGAACCCGATCCGGAACCTCCCCCCTGTTGCATCAGCTTGTCGAGTGGCAGATAAAGCAGATTATTGTTGCCGTCACCACCCGATACCAGGATCTTGCTGGTATTGGTCATGACATCCTGCAAGGTTTCGATGTACATGCGCTCACGCATGACCTCAGGAGACAAGCGGTACTGCTCAACCAGCTGGTTGAAGCGCTGGGCCTCACCATCCGCACGGGCAACCACTTCGTCACGATAACCGTTAGCCTCTTCCAGCAACCGCTGAGCTCTACCTCGGGCCTCGGGAATGACGCCGTTAGCATAGGACTCGGCTTGGTTGCGAACGCGCACTTCATCCTCGCGAGCACGGATAACATCGTCAAACGCATCCTGAACCGCTTCGGGTGCCTGGGCACTTTCAATGTTTACCTGGACTACCGTGATGCCCGTGTTGTAGGTGTCGAGATAGCGCTGCAGGCGTTGCGTAGTTTCCACACCCATCAGCTCACGACCCTCGGTCAGCACCTGGTGCATCGGAGTCGAACCCACTACATGACGAAGTGCACTTTCAGTAGCGTGACGCAGACTGACTTCCGGATCTTCGACCTTGAGAATGAAATTCTCCAGATTGGAAATACGATACTGAATCGCAACGGGCACCTCGACAATGTTCTCGTCTTGAGTAAGCATCTGCCCCTGCTGGCGATACGATCGAACCTGGGTCACGTTACGCTGAAACTTTTTTTCGATTGGCGGGAAATACAAATGCAGACCCGACTCGACGGTGCGATTGTATTCACCAAAACGCAAAACAATTGCCTGCTCTTGTTCGTCTACCGTGTAGACAGCCGCGAACAACCAAATAGCAACAATGACCAGCGCAACGATACCAAATACAGCTTTGGGGAACCCCTGACCTGATCCTGTGCCACGACCACCACTCTTGTCTCCGCCGCCTTTTTTACCGCCAAACATACCGTTAAGGCTGTCCTGCAGCTTGCGCAATGCTTCATCCAGGTCTGGGGGACCCTGCTTGCCGCCACGGTTACCATTATTGTTGCCACCGCCACCCCAAGGATCTTGATTCTTGCCACCACCAGGCTCATTCCAGGCCATAGCTTTCTCCGTTTTTCGTAAACTGGTCTGCAAAGCCAGCATTAAGCTGCTTTACGTATATAAATTATCCTACAGCATACCGCGCACCGCGGGCGAATCAGACGTCGCAATTATTGCAGCGCATGTTGCTGTATAAAGGCGTCCATTTGCCAACCTTCGCGTTTGAGCAAACGGTTTAAATCGCTGCGCTGAAGTCGAATATCAAGCTGCTGGCGACCATCCTCAACTATTTGCTCGTTAACCACTGCGCCTAGCTCATAGAGCTGGGCACGCAGGCGCGCTTGTGTCGGCAGAAGAACCAGCGATTCCTGAATCACATCAACCGCCAAACGCTCTGCCATAGCCTGCGCTAGCAGCTCGAGACCCGCGCCACTCTGAGCGGAGACCCAAACACGCAATGGCAGACCTTGCTCATCGCGCTGGATATGGGGTTCCACACCTTCGAGCAGGTCGGTCTTGTTGTATATCTCAAGCATGGGCAAGCCCGCCGCGCCAATTTCGCCCAGGACCTTGGTCACTTGCTCAATGTGAGATATTCGGTCAGGGTCGGCCGCGTCAATCACATGCAGCAACAGATCGGCCTGGCTGGATTCCTCAAGGGTAGCGCGAAAAGCTTCTACCAACTTGTGCGGCAGATGCCGAATGAATCCGACGGTGTCGGCCAAAATAGTAGGGCCAATATCCTCAAGTTCGATTCGCCGCAAGGTTGGATCCAGCGTGGCAAACAGCTGGTCGGCCGCATATACCTCGGAAGACGTCAGTGTATTGAAAAGAGTGGATTTGCCAGCGTTGGTATAGCCAACGAGTGACACCACAGGAATCTCTGCACGCCGCCGAGCTCTTCGGGCCTGTTCGCGCTGGCTGCGCACCTTTTCCAGACGGCGGGTGATCTGCTTGATTCGCTCTCGCAGCAAACGACGGTCTGTTTCCAACTGCGTCTCACCAGGCCCGCGCAGACCGATACCACCTTTCTGGCGCTCAAGGTGAGTCCATCCACGAACCAAGCGGGTACTGAGATGATCAAGCTGAGCTAACTCAACTTGCAGCTTGCCTTCGTGGGTGCGCGCTCGCTGGGCAAAAATGTCGAGAATCAGACCCGTACGGTCAATCACACGACACTTGAGCTCGCGCTCGAGGTTACGTTCCTGACTAGGTGTGAGCACGTGGTTGAATATGACCAGATCACCTTGGTGGGACTCAACCAGCGCCTGAAGCTCTTCAACCTTGCCACTACCAATCAGAAATCGGGGGCTGGGCTTATGCCTGTTAATGGTCAGAAAGGCAGCAATCTCCGCTCCAGCCGAATTGGCCAGCTCGATAAATTCCTGCGGATCTTCCCGGGTGCGCTCGTCTGCGCCTTCAAGGTGAACAAGCAAGGCCCGCTCACCGCCTTCATGACGCTCAAAGAACAATCAAACCTCCGGACAAATCAAGGGTTTTCCAACTCTTCCTCTTCACTGCTGCCCTGAACTGGCAGACGTACCGGTCGACCCGGAACAACAGTTGAGATAGCGTGTTTGTACACCATCTGGCTGACCGTATTTTTCAGCAAGATGACAAACTGGTCGAAGGATTCGATCTGGCCCTGCAATTTGATGCCGTTGACCAGATAGATGGATACCGGAACACGTTCCTTGCGCAGAACGTTCAGGTAAGGGTCTTGTAATGAATGGCCTTTTGACATTGCCTTACTCCTTATGGGAACCGTATTTATATGCATTTAAACAATGCGTTATCGCCAACCCGTTGACTGCTCATCAAGCCGGGCGACGCAATTATCAACATGACCAACCAAAGCAAGATCAGCAAACCACCTGAACACTATATGGTGATCCGCTCCAGGCGTTTCAAGGCCAGATCAAATCTGTTCGGATCCAGGCTGTCAAACCAATCAATTTCTTGCTTCCAACCGCGTAACCAGGTCATTTGCCGCTTGGCCAGCTGCCTGGTTGCTATAACTCCCCGTTCGACAGCCGCTTCAAGCGAGAGTTTCCCATCGCAATAATCCCACAGCTGACGATATCCCACCGCCCGCACCGAGGGCAGAGCGCAATGCAGGTCTGAGCGAGCATGCAAGGCTTGCACTTCATCCAGGAAGCCTTGCTGCATCATCGCACTGAACCGGGAAGCTATCCGCTCATGCAACACATGACGATCGAGCGGAGCAATAGACAAGTTGTGCATAGTATAGGGTAAAAATGCTGCGCCGCGCCCTACAGACGCGGCTTTTTCTGCGGATTGCTTTAGGTGCCATTCAGTTAAAGTGATCCCGCTAAGGAGGTACACCTCATACGCCCTTTGCAGCCGCTGTGGATCGTTACGATGAATCCGCATTGCTGCGGCAGGATCAACCTCTGCCAAGCGCGCATGCACGCCCTCCCAACCCTCGCTCGCTGCTACCTGTTCGATCAACCGGCGTGTATCCAGATCGGCTGCGGGCATCTGTGCTAAGCCTTCGGCCAGTGACCGAAAATACAGCATGGTACCGCCCACCAGCAGCGGTATGCGACCGCGAGCGGTAATATCAGCCATAAGACGTAACGCATCGGCACGAAACAAGGCAGCGGAATAACTTTCAGTCGGATCAAGGATATTGACCAAGTGGTGGGGAAACCGGGCGAGGATTGCCTCGTCTGGCTTGGCCGTCCCAATATCCATTCCCCGGTAGACTAAGGCCGAATCTACGCTGATCAACTCGCACGGCAGATGGTCTGCCAGATGCAGTGCCAGCTCGGTCTTGCCTGAGGCAGTCGGCCCCATCAGGCAGATAACGGGCGGTAAAGAGGAGGTCATCAGGCAACAGCCTGAAACAGATTAACGGCCACGCAAAAAGAGCTTATCGAGCTCAGGCGTGGTCATGACCGTCCAGGTCGGGCGCCCATGATTACATTGACCACTGCGCTCGGTCCGCTCCATGTCGCGAAGCAGGGCATTCATTTCGGTCAGGGTGAGACGCCGATTGGCTCGTATCGAGCCGTGGCAAGCCATCGTCGAGAGGAGCTCGTTCCGATGCGCCTCAATACGATCACTGGTACCGTACTCAAGCAGATCACTGAGCACATCACGCACCAGCTGCGCAGCGTCGGCCTGACGCAAAAGCGCAGGAATCTCACGGATTCCCAGCGTCTCGGGACCCAGCCGCTGGACTTCAAACCCCAGCCGAGAAAACCATTTAGCGTGCTCTTCGGCGCAATCCACTTCCCGCTGACTCAGCGCCACTGACTCGGGCACCAGTAACGGCTGACCCCGTAGACCTTCGTCGTCCATCGCCTGCTTGAGCCGCTCATAGGTGATGCGCTCGTGGGCAGCGTGCATGTCGACAACAACCAAACCTTTGGCATTTTCAGCCAGAATATAGACGCCGTGCAGTTGCGCCAAGGCGTAGCCCAGCGGAGGCACATCCTGTTCGGCAATAACCTCCACAATCGATGCGAAGGGATCATCGACTGCCCCCGACACGTCATCTCTCCTGCCCTTTACTCCATATAAACCAGGATAGGCCTGAAGAGTCCCAGCGACGGCCTGGACTGAAGGACGGTCCGTAAGCGATCCAGGCATCGACCAGCCAGCGGCAGGCTCGTTCAACGACATGCGCTCCTGTCCGGAGAAAACCCCGGCCGACTGGCCAGTGGCCTCGGGTGCACTCATACCAGGGGCGTCGACCAGCCCGTGCGTAACAGCCTTGTCGCCCGGCCGCTGATCAGCCAATGCCCTATGCAGAGTACTAAAAAGGAAATCATGCACCATACGGCCATCACGAAACCGCACCTCATGCTTGGTCGGATGCACATTGACGTCAACCACTGCCGGATCGACCTCGAGAAACAGCACGAAAGTCGGATGGCGCCCGTGGAACAGGACATCGCGGTAGGCTTGGCGCACCGCATGCACAACCAGCTTATCCCTGATCATGCGGCCATTGACGAAAAAATACTGCAGATCGGCCTGACTGCGGGAAAAAGTAGGCAAGCCCACCCAGCCCCAGAGCCGCAAGCCACTGCGCTCGCTATCAATTGACAACGACTGCTCGACAAACGCAGGTCCACACACGCTGGCGACTCGACGCCTGGATTCCATTTCACCATGGGCCGGACGCAAACTGAACACAGTGCGACCGTTGTGGCGGAGGGTAAAAGCTACATCGAATCGTGAGAGCGTTAGACGCTTGACTACTTCTTCAAGATGACTGAACTCGGTTTTCTCCGTTCGCAGAAACTTGCGCCTGGCTGGGGTATTGAAAAACAGGTCGCGGACTTCGACGGTAGTCCCCTGGGGGTGCGCGGCGGGCTGCATTGCCGGTGCCATATCCCGCCCCTCGGTCTCCACCGACCACGCCTGATCAGAACCCTCCGGGCAGGAGGTCAGCGTCAATCTAGATACCGAACTCACCGACGCCAGAGCCTCGCCACGAAAGCCCAGAGTGACCACTTTTTCTAAATCATCCAGGTCGCGAATCTTGCTCGTAGCGTGTCTTGAGAGCGCCAGGGGCAAATCATCAGGAAGGATTCCGACGCCATCGTCACGAACCCTGAGCAGCTTGACGCCCCCCTGCTCCACCTCGATGTCGATACGCTTGGCACCCGCATCGAGGCTGTTCTCCAGCAGCTCCTTGATAACCGAAGCGGGTCTTTCGACCACTTCTCCTGCGGCAATCTGGTTGGCCAGACGAGGGCTGAGTAGCTCTATTCTCGACATTTCACGGCTCGTTCTTGACCAGCATACTGCCGGCCGGAACTTTGAGTATCTGACCGACGCGGATTTGATCGTTACCCAGGCCGTTGGACTGGCGCAGACTGCTCAGGCTGACATCAAAACGAGTCGCAATCAAAGACAGCGTATCGCCCCGAACAACCTGGTATTCACGTGGGCGCTGGGCCTGTAACTGACCATTGGATTTCATCGCCGCGACACGCGTGCCAGGCGGTGGGTTACGGTGAAAATAATCACGTATCCCCGTGTGCATAGCACGGGCAAGAGCCTGCTGATGACTCGAGGTAACAAGCTTACGTGCTTCCCCAGGATTGGAGATAAACCCGGTTTCTACCAGAATTGACGGTATGTCCGGAGACTTGAGCACCATAAAACCGGCCTGCTCTACCCGGCGTTTGTGCAAGGGGGTAATACCCCCTACAGCGGACAGTACCTGTTGCCCCACATCCAGGCTGGCCGACAAGGTCGCCGTCATGGACAGATCGAGCAACACACTGGCCAGCACCTGGTCCCTGTTACCCAGATTGACTCCCCCTACGCCGCCAATGAGGTCTGACCGATTCTCCCGGTCTGCCAGTAAACGGGCGGTCTCAGAGGTGGCGCCACTGTCCGAGAGAGCGAACACCGAAGCACCGAAAGCACTCGCCCGGGTAAAGGCGTCCGCATGCACGGAAACAAAGAGATCGGCACCATGCTTGCGCGCGATGTCGGTGCGCTTGCGCAAAGGAATAAAGTAATCACCCGTGCGGACCAGCACCGCCTCAAAGCCCGGCTCAGCATCCATTAACTTTTTCAGCTCACGGGAAATCGCCAGTACGACTTCCTTCTCACGGACTCCACCGGGGCCTAGTGCACCGGGGTCTTCTCCTCCGTGACCAGCATCAACTGCAATCAGAATTTTGCGCTCACCTCCCAAACTACCACTTCTGCTCGGGGTCTGCGGCAACGGTGAGGCACTGGGCCGAGCAGGCGCCGAGATTGTTTCGCGTGGCTCTTCGTGGTCGTAGAGATCAATAACCAGGCGGTGGCCGTACTGCTGGTTGGGTGGCAAAGCAAAGCTCTTGGGATTGACCTGCCGAGAGAGGTCAAGCACCACCCGCAAATCTGTTTTGTCTCTGGGCGCGGAACGCACTCCGGTCAGTGGCGTATCACTCAGCGGCAGGCCGGACACATCAGCAGAAAAACTCGCTCCAGTGATGTCGATAACCAGCCGTTCCGGATTGGACAGGGTAAACAAGCTATGATCGGCTGGGCCAGAAAGGTCAAACACCAGTCGCGTATTATCCGGCGCACGCCACAGTCTTACGCTCTGGATATCAGCAGCATTTACCAGACCGGAGAGGACCAGTAACACGCCCGCTAGCAACCAGCTCAATGCAACCCGACCTGTTATACCGCCATTCAAGATCACGTTTGTGCATCATCCCGTGTGTGTAGTTGTTGGCACGCAGCATCACCATGCGCGCTATGACTTTCGACCACTAATCTACGCCCAGTGCCACTCACTGCAATAGTAATGATCATATCCGGGCTTGGCAAAACCCCTTCACCCTTCTCCGGCCACTCGACCAGACACAGGTTATCAGCCGAAAAATAATCGCGAACTCCAAGAAACTCCAGCTCTTCCGGGTCCAGCAAACGATACAGATCGAAATGATAAATAGCCCGGTCATTCAGCTCATAGGGCTCGACCAGAGTAAAAGTGGGGCTTTTGACTGCACCTGCGTATCCCTGGGCTCGAATCAGACCACGACTGAGGGTGGTTTTTCCCGCACCCAGGTCGCCGCGCAAATAAATCACCCCATGGGCCCGCATTGCGCGGCCAATAGCTGCCCCAACAGCCTCCATGGCCTGCTCACCCTCGGCAAGTATCACTTCTATCATTTGAGATCCTGTATGTTCAGCAATCGGCGGATGGCCATCATCAGGTCGGTAGCAAGCAAGCCCCGCTCGCCCAAGACGGCGGCGGCGTCGCCCGCCATGCCGTGGATCAACACCGCATAGCGCGCCGCCGTGCCCGCTTGCAGGCCCTGACCCAACATGGCACCACATAGCCCTGAAAGAACGTCACCCATGCCCGCCGTTGCCATGCCTGGATTACCAGCAATACAGAGTGCGACGGGCTCAGCACTCGGTTCTCCGCCACCGATAAGGCTACCAACACCCTTGAGTACCACGGCGCAGCCGTAGCGCTGAACCAGTAGCTCGAGCGCTCTGAGCCGGTCTGCTTGAACCTCAGCGGTAGAACAGCCCAGGAGTCGACCGGCCTCGGCAGGATGCGGCGTGATGATACAGTTGTTGCCCAGGTCTGTACCATGGGCAAAACGACCGGCAATGATATTCAACGCATCGGCATCCAGCACCTTGGGAGCAGCGCTACGCAGAACGCTATCCATGATCCGCTGACCCCATTCCCCGGCACCCAGGCCCGGACCAACCACTAGCACGTCGGCCTTCGAGATCAATGTGTCAACGCTCTCAGGAGCGTCCGCGCCATGCACCATGACTTCCGGACAACGGGCAAGCAAGGGCGCAATGTGCGCGCTGCGAGTCGCTGCACTCACCCTGCCAGCCCCGCTTCGCAAGGCGGTCTCGGCAGCAAGTAACACCGCGCCGCCCATACCCAGGTCTCCACCGATAACCAGCACATGCCCGAACATCCCTTTGTGCGCGCCACGCGGTCGCCTCTTAAGGGTAGCGCGCCAGTCCCGCAAATCCAGACGCTGCGCTACGGGTTCAGGCATCTGGTGCGGCAGGTCAGCTAATGCGGCGAAGTGCAATTCACCCGAATGATCAGGTCCCTGGGCGGTCAACAGTCCCAACTTGAGCGTAATAAAGGTTACTGTCAGATCAGCGAACACGGCCTCCCCCATCACCACGCCGCGGTCAGCATGAAGACCGCTGGGCAAATCAACCGACACCACGGGCAAACCGCTATTGTTAATGGCCCTGATGGCCCCTGCGTAAGGCTCGCGAACGTCACCGCCGGTCCCTGTTCCGAGCATCGCATCAAGTACGATGCCGCGCAGCGATTGCCCCACCTGCCAGGGTTCAATATCCACACCCGCCGCCTTGGCGGCCCAGCAGGCCTGCGCAGCATCACCTTGCAAACTGTCTGGCGATGCCAGCGACAACACGCGCACCGACCACCCCGCCAGGCGGGCAAGCCGCGCGACCAGATAACCGTCGCCACCGTTATTACCCCCTCCGCACAGCGCCGTAAGCTCCGCTCCATCGGGCCAACGTCGCTCGAGATGCTGCCACAATGCCTGCGCTGCGCGCTGCATCAATTCGCTTCCAGCTATTGCACCCAGGATAATAGCTTCATCGATCTGGCGACTTTGTGCAGCAGTGTAAATATTGATCGGCAATGGCGTGGTCATGGGCATGCTACCTCGGTCGATGTCTGGCACAATTGTAGGGTCTATTTCGCCCCTTCCCAACTTTTAAGACCGGAACAGCATGACCGACGTCAGCGCAGACCCTCAAGAACTAGCCGAGCAGATTCGCTCGCTGGGCCAGGAACTGGGGTTTCAACAGGTGGGCATCAGTACAGCGCAGATTGGCGAGCATGAGGGGCGCTTGCATGCCTGGCTGGACGCTGGTTACCAAGGTGAGATGACGTGGATGGCCAGCCACGGGAGTAAACGGACCCGCCCAGATGAGCTCGTTCCTGGCACCTGCCGCGTCATTTCCGTGCGCATGGATTATCTACCCGCCGACACGGCCATGGCCAAGCGTTTGAAACAATCAGAGCATGCCTATATTTCACGCTACGCCCTGGGACGCGACTATCATAAGCTCATGCGCCGGCGTCTGCAGCATTTGGCTGAGCGCATCCAGGCACTTATCGGGCCCTTTGGCTACCGCGCTTTCGTAGACAGCGCGCCGGTAATGGAGCGCGCCCTCGCCACCCGAGCCGGTCTTGGCTGGATAGGCAAGAACACCATGTTGATCCACCCCAGGGCAGGCAGTTATTTCTTTCTCGGTGAATTGTTTACCGATTTACCGCTACCCGTGGATGCAGCCCAGGAAACCGAACACTGCGGCAGTTGCACTGCCTGTCTGGACACTTGCCCAACCGGAGCCTTTGTCGGAGCGCACGTGCTGGATGCCAGGCGCTGCATCTCCTACCTGACCATCGAACTGAAAGGGGCGATACCGCTGGAATTACGGCCGTTGATGGGCAATCGCGTTTTTGGCTGCGATGATTGCCAGATGGTCTGCCCTTGGAACAAGTTTGCCAAACCAACCGCAGAAACCGACTTCAATCCCCGCCATCAGCTGGACCAGGCTACCCTGGCCAGTCTTTTCCGGTGGGATGAGGCCACCTTCCTGAGCCATACCGAGGGTTCTGCAATACGCCGTATAGGACATGAACGCTGGCTACGTAATCTGGCCGTAGGGCTCGGCAACGCCTCGACCAGCATACCCGTGATCGAGGCGCTCAAGACGCGACGCGAACATCCCTCCGAATTGGTCAGGGAGCATGTGATCTGGGCCTTGCAACGCCATGGCCAGATGCCCTGAACCTGTCGGGTCAGTACTTGATGAAATGCTCTCGGTAGTATTTAAGCTCGGCAATGGAGTCATAAATATCGTCGAGCGCCAAATGGCTGCTCGCCTTTTTGAAGCCATCCTTGAGCTCGGGCGCCCAACGCGAGACCAGCTCTTTGAGAGTAGACACATCAAGGTTGCGATAGTGGAAATACTGTTCCAGCTCCGGCATGCCCCGGTGTAAAAAGCGCCGATCCTGACAGATGCTATTACCGCACATTGGTGACTTGCGCGCGGGCACCCACAACCGCAGAAAATCCAGTGTCTGTTGCTGCGCCTCGACAGCACTGACCTGGCTCTCACGAACCCGCTGAGTAAGCCCTGATCCACCATGCTGCCGGGTATTCCACTCGTCCATACCGTCCAGCATAGAGTCCGGTTGCTTCACTGCCATGACGGGCCCTTCGGCCAGCACATTAAGTTGCGCGTCGGTTACTACCGTGGCGATCTCGATGATCACATCATTATCCGTATCCAGACCGGTCATCTCCAGATCGATCCAGATGAGGTTGTCGTCGTTAGCCATGTGGGCTCCTGCTGTCAGATGGTGGTGATCGAGTATACGCGGCGCATGCTACACTGGCGCAACTTCCGGAATCAGTGCACCACATGGCCAAGCGACACCTCACCAGACGCCAGAACTGGCGTATTCAGAAAATTCAGGACGAGCGCACCGTCCGCGCCAGTCGCCGGGCCGATATGGCCGAAGAAAGCCTGATCGGCGGCGATCTGGGCCCCGAACAACAGGGCCTGGTGATCGCCCACTTTGGCGTACAGGTAGATGTCGAAGCGACCGAGGGATCCCACGCAGGACAAATTCGCCGCTGCCATCTGCGGGCCAATTTACCCGCAATGGTCACCGGCGATCGCGTCATATGGCGGGCCGACAATCAGTCCGGCGGCGTTATCGTAGCGCAATTGCCCCGCGTGTCGGAACTCAATCGGCCCGACCACCGGGGTCAACTGAAACCAGTAGCGGCAAACGTTGATCGCCTGGTCATTGTCTTCGCCCCACTGCCTACCCCGTACACTACCTTGATTGACCGCTATCTGGTCGCAGCAGAACAGTCAGGTCTCAGTCCGTTATTGGTATTGAACAAGGCAGACCTGTTGCTGGGTGGCGAATTTGCGGACATTCGTGCATGGCTCGATGTGTATGCACAGCTCGGGTATCAAGTACTTGAGCTGTCCGCCAGCTCAGGTGCCGGCCTGGATGAGCTACAGGCCGCATTGAAGGACCATGTCAGTGTATTTGTCGGTCAGTCCGGTGTAGGCAAGTCTTCTCTGATCAACGCGCTGCTACCCGGTATCGATCTGCGCGTGGGCGCGCTGTCGGAGTCCAGCGGACAGGGAACGCACACCACGACAACAGCCAAACTGTTCCATTTTCCCGAGGGCGGCGATCTGATCGACTCGCCGGGTATCCGTGAGTTCGGTCTGACCCACATCAGTCACGAAGACCTGCTGGAAGGGTTTATCGAGTTCAGGCCTTTTCTTGGCTATTGCAAATTCCGCGATTGCGCCCATTTGCATGAACCCGGATGCGCGCTGCTCAATGCCGTCGCACGTGGTGATATATCAGCCAGCCGAATCAGCAGCTACCGGCAGATACTCTCCAGTATCGGCCCGCAAAGCTACTGACCCAACGGGTGAGCCGTCCCGCCGTCATCGAAAAAATTCGGCGAGCGCGTTGCTGGCGGCTCAAATTCGACCGGCTGCTGATCCAATGGTGAAGCCTCCGGTTCCAGCTCGGGAGCGAAATTCGCTTCCACTCCCGTTTCGGCTGGGGGATTCTGATTGAGCTCAGAGTCGACAGGCAATACTTCAGCATCAGGACTCTCTACACGCGCCCCCAAGCCATCCAGAATCTGGTCTTCAGCACGCTTGTTCAATACTACAATGTCGATCCGCCGATTAATCGGATTGAGCGGGTCGGTACGATCAAAAAGCGCCGAATCAGCGAAGCCAACAACTCGCGCCAATTGATTCTCCGGGTAGCCTGCGACCAGCAAGGTGCGCCGCGCAGCGTTGGCTCTTTCGGTAGACAGCTCCCAGTTGCCATAGCCGCGACGACCAGCAAAAGGGGCCGCATCGGTATGTCCTCCGATACTGATTTTTTTCGGCACTACAGCAATCGTGTCACTGAGTGCGAGTAAAATATCTTCAAAGTAGGGTTGCAGTTGAGGACTGCCGCTGGCAAACATGGGCCGGTTTTCCGCGTCCACAATCTGGATGCGCAGTCCGTCCTGAGTGATCTCGAGCAGGATTTGATCCTTGAATCGCTGCAGGACGGGCTCGACGTCTATCTTGTTTTGCAGCTCCTGCAACAACATTTCCAGCTCAAGATTCTCAACGCGTTCCTGACCAGAGTCTTCGGCCTGCTGCGCTGCTGAGTTAGATTCCTGATCATCGGGTATGAGGGCTTCTTCCTCGTCAGCGTCACTGAGCGTTCTCTGCGGTGCAATGGTGGGCGTACCACCCAGGTCAATGGCAAAGGGACTGCCCCCCTCAGCGAATCCAATTGGATCGTTAAAATAACCGGAGATTTTTTTGAGCTCTTCAGGCGTCGCAGTGGTGAGCAGCCACATCACCAGAAAGAACGCCATCATAGCGACGGCGAAGTCAGCGAAAGCAATTTTCCAGGCACCACCATGGTGCCCACCGCCCTTACGGGTAATACGTTTGACGATGATCGGTTGATTATTATCCACCGATCAGCGCCCCTTCACCGACTCTTCCAACTCAAGGAAGCTGGGGCGATGCTCTGGCAACAACGCCTTGCGACCGAATTCAACCGCAAGAGCAGGCGGCAGGCCCTGGGCGCTGGCCACCAGACACATCTTGATCGCCTCATAGGTGTTGATCTCTTCATGCGCCTCGTGCTCCATTGCCGCCGCGAAAGGACCCACAAACCCGTAAGCCGCCCAGATACCCAAGAAAGTACCCACCAGCGCCGTCGCGACCTTTTCACCAATCATCTTATTGTCGGCGTCACCCAGGATGCTCATGGTAATGACGATACCCAGAACGGCGGCAACAATACCGAATGCCGGCAAACCATCAGCCACCCGCGTTACCGCGTGGCTCGGGCCTTCGAGCTCTTCGGTGAGACTGGATATCTCCACATCGAACAGCGCCTCAAGCTCGTGCGGTGCCATATTGCCGGTCGACATGATCCGCAGGTAATCACAGATAAATTCAGTCATGTGCTTATCTTTAAGGATCGCCGGATATTTGCTGAAGATAGGGCTTTCTGCGGGCTCTTCAATATCGGCTTCGATCGACATCATGCCTTCGCGACGACTCTTGTTCAGGACTTCGTAAAGCACTCCGAGCACGTCAAGATAGAAAGGCTTACCAAAGCGATGGCCGAAGATAATGACAGGAACCTTGGCGAATACTTTCTTGATTGTAGCCATGTTATTGGCGACCAAAAAAGCACCGAAGGCAGCCCCACCAATAATCAGGATTTCAAAGGGGTGCCACAATGCAGCAAGCTTTCCGCCTGAGGCCATGAAGCCACCAAGCACGCTGCAGAGAACTACCAGATAACCGCCGATTTTCAACATAGACCCATCAAATTCCCTGAAAGACACGAAACCACTGCGCAGCGGCAGCAAAACCAGCTTGTTCACGTTATAGTCATGCGAGAAGTCACTTAGGCCATTGTAAAGCCCGAAACACTATGAGCACAGAACAACCCAAAATAACTGACATGGCACAAGATGATATCGGCATACTGCGCCAAAATCTGAACGCCTTTGTGCTGCCAATTGAAAAAAAACAACAATTGGCGCTTTGCAGCTACCTAGAACGGGAGATGCTAAATCTGTCCGAGCTGGTCGCTGAACTGCTGCGCGTTCCGGCCGCGGCGTTGCAGGTCTGTCGCGTGGCTGGCGACTTAGCACGGCGCAGGGACATCGACATCCTTACCCTCGAACAAGCCTGTAATCTGCTGGGCACACATCGCCTTAACAAGATTATAAAGGATCTGCCTGTTCTAGAAGCGAGTGAAATGCCTGATGCCTACCGCCAAATCCTGAGTATCAGCGAGCATGCTTTAACGCAGTCTCAGGGCCTTTTCGCCCATCGCATGGCGCGTCTATGGCATGAAGTATCTCTGGCCAGCCTGTTGTTTCTATCACCCTGCTGGGTACTAGTCTACATGCGCCCCGAGATCTTCGCAGAGTGGGACGCACATCATCTGGACCAGGCGCAACAGGGCGCCGAGCTGAGCCTCTGGCTGCTCAATAGCGAACGCGTGCTGGAGCTAGCACAGAAAACTGCTCAGGATTGGTGGCTGCCACCTTGGATCATGCAAGGCTACCGCTCGCTGAGTACCAGCCGCAAAATAATAGTCAAGGCTTTACATATTGCCCGCGACAGCCAACATCCTCAGGAACAGCAAGCTGCGCTGGATGCTGATCGAAACCTGTCGCGCTGGCTGTCACTGCCTGCCAATAGCCTGGTGATGGCAAACGGCTTGGCGCTAGGTGCGCATCATGATTGGGATGCGCGGCACACCCGCCGCTGGCAACAGCTAACGGCCCTGTATCTTGGCCAAAGCGTGGCCGAAGTCCAAGCCGCCAGTCATGTCAACGCAGTAAACAGTGCACGAAGCCAGCATCGTCATCACGGATCAACTCTTTGGTTACCCGCAGAAGCGCTCATATGGCCGTGCGGGTCTCGCAAGCATCAAGGCATGGCTGCTGTCGCAACAACCGCCGCCACAGCGTTCGAAGCCGACTCAGCCCTATGGCGGCAAGCCTGTACGATGCTCGCCAGCCAGCATAGCCCGTTCGCTAATTTGAATGATCTGATCGAAACCGCGCTACACGCCACAACGCGTGGGCTGGGCGCAGAGCAAAGCTGGGTCGCACTGTATAATCCACGCAAACACGAGCTGATTGTATTAGCAGAGCGTGGCTTCGCTAAAACAAAAAGCCCTGTGGGACTTTCTTTGGGTGAAGGTCGCGGCAATGCCTGGGGCCAATGGCTGCAGAGTGATCCGTGCCATGAAGTGAACCCGGCGCTAATCGCTCTGGATACTGAACCCTTTCCACACAGCCTTTCTCGCATCGCGACCAAGGGCACAACGCGGCTACTTCCTTTGTTCTATAAGAAACAACTGATAGGCCTTCTGGGGACCCAAGGCGAGACAGCGCTTAAACTGACGGTAGACAAACAGCGTCTCGCCTTGATCAAAACAGCAGAGTGTCTTAATCGGGCACTGGTCAGCTTCAAGCAAAAGACCTGAGCCGTTATCATAAAGCCTTAACCGATGGAGACGATTATGCTTGATCCCCTATTCCCGCTTTTGATCGAACCCGAGGACCTCCCTTCCGATCTCGATCCGAATCGTGTCCGTCTAGTGGACCTTTCTTCCGCGGAACAATACGCCCAAGCGCATATTCCAGGAGCAGTGCATTTAACCCCCGCGCGTATCACGTCTGGCCCACCAGTGCCGGGGCTGTTGCCGGATCGAGAAGCGCTACAGCACTTGCTCGGCGAGCTCGGACACCATGATGGCCTGCACTATATCGTCTACGATGACGAAGGCGGAGGCTGGGCTGGTAGATTCATTTGGCTGCTCGATGCGATCGGCCATTCCCATTACAGTTACATTAACGGCGGCCTGAAGGCATGGCTGGAAGATGGCCATCCCACAGAGCAAAATCCGTGCACCGTCGAATCCACCACACCGGAACTACAAATCGACCCAGGCCCAAGCATCACTTTACAAGCGCTTCAGACAGAACTGGGCAATCCCGAACTCGTCGTATGGGATGCAAGATCGCCGGCAGAGTATCGTGGCGAAAAAGCCTTTTCTAAAAAAGGCGGGCATATTCCCGGTGCGATCAACTTTGAATGGACCGCGGGCATGGATCCTCAGCGCGGACTGCGGCTGCGCCGTGACCTGGCAGAGCGACTCAAAAGCCAGGGCATTACCCAGGACAAGCAGATTATCACCCATTGTCAGACACACCATCGTTCCGGCTTTACCTATCTGGCAGCAAAAATTCTTGGCTTCCCCCGCGTCAGGGCCTATCCCGGGTCCTGGTCTGAATGGGGCAACCATCCGAACACACCCGTCGAATCCTGAGGACACGCCATGCGCGATCGTTTATTTATCATCATGCAGTACCTGCTTCCCCAGCATCTGCTATCGAGACTCGCCGGGGCAGTAGCTGATTGCCACTGGCCCTGGTTGAAAAATGCGTTCATCAACTGGTTCGTCGATCGTTATCAGGTAGACATGTCCGAGGCGGTTGAGGAAGATCCCACAGCTTTTAGCTGCTTCAACGATTTTTTCACTCGCGCCCTGAAAAAAGGAGCACGCCCGCTTGATGATGGGGCCAACTCCATTCTGTGCCCTGCCGACGGCGCGATAAGTCAGCTGGGTGCGATAGAGCACGGCCGGATATTCCAGGCGAAAGGTCAGAGCTTCAGCGCTCTGGAGTTATTGGGCGGCAATCCCGAGCACGCAGCTGTATTTCAAGGTGGACAATTCGCCACTGTTTATCTTTCCCCGCGGGATTACCATAGGGTGCACATGCCACTGGGTGGCGAGCTGCGGGAAATGACCTACGTGCCGGGCAAATTATTCTCCGTCAACCGCAATACCGCTGAAAATGTACCTGAACTGTTCGCGCGCAACGAACGGGTAGTCTGTCTTTTCGACACTGAAGCAGGCCCGATGGCCGTGGTGCTGGTCGGGGCGATGATCGTCGCATCAGTGGAAACGCCTTGGGCTGGGCTGGTGGCACCACCCAGGCGCCAGCTAAAAATCGAGCAATATGGCCAGGCCGCTCCGGCACTGGACCGTGGCGCCGAGATGGGCCGCTTCAAGCTCGGCTCAACGGCTGTTATCCTTTTCGGTCCGGGACGCACCCAATGGACCGAATCATTAAAAGCGGGCGACGCTGTGCGCATGGGGCAACGCATGGGGGATCTGGTTACCCCGTGAATTGGAGTGCCTACGGCGTTAGTTCAGGCCCGATCAAAGCCGAACGCGATAACCTCTTCAATGCGTTTGGCGTCTAGCGCCAACATAACCAGACGATCAACGCCCAAGGCAACGCCGGCACAGGATGGCAGCCCCGCTCGCAAGGCATCAATCAACAACGCGTCGACGGGCAGCACCGACCTTCCCAGCTCCCGACGCTGCTCCTGATCGAGTTCGAAACGTCTGGCCTGCTCCTGCGGGTCCGTGAGTTCAAAATAACCATTGGCCAGCTCCATGCCTCGAATAAATAACTCAAAGCGGGCAGCGCTCGGCACATCATCATCCCCCTCCAGTACTTGCGCCAAAGCTGCCTGCGAAGCAGGAAAGGCGTAGACCATCGTTGGCTCGACTAGTAGCGGCTCGATGCAATGGGAGAAAAGCAGCTCTAACCAACCATCCCGGCTAAGTTCCCCCTTGAAACCACAGCGCAGACGCGATTCATCGGCCAGCTCTGCTTCGGAGCAGCGATGGATATCCAGGCCTAACAAATCTGCAAACAGCGTTGCGTAGGTCACCCTTCGTGCCGGAGCAACACTCAAAATTGCGCATACAAGCTCGTCTACTTCGTCCATCAGGCGATGATGATCAAACCCCGGGCGATACCATTCCAACATGCTGAACTCGGGATTATGACGGCTGCCGCTTTCGCCGTTGCGAAACACCTTAGCCAGCTGCCAGATAGAACCACTGCCTGCCGCAAGCAGGCGTTTCATCGGATATTCAGGAGACGTTTGCAGATAATAGCAAGATGACTCACCGCCGCCGTCAGGCACAAAGGCAGTCGCAAAAGGAAAAAGGTGGGGATCGCTCACCGCCGCACTCGACAATGCTGGGGTGTCGACCTCCAGCACATCCCGATCAGCGAAGAATGCACGTATTTTAGCGATCACCGCCGCGCGAGCGCGCAACGCGGACATTGATGCCGACGGTTGCCACTGGTGCGTCATATAGTCTCCTGAAAGAAGCGTTTCGTAGAAATAAAAAACCGGGGCCAGGCCCCGGTTTTCGTATCACGTATAAAAATGCAAACCATCAACGCGGCAGAAAATTCGTCACTCAGGCGCGGCCGACATAGTCGCCACTGCGTGTATCGACCTTGAGAACATCGCCCACGTTAATGAACAGAGGCACCTTGACCACAGCACCCGTAAGCAGCTTGGCCGGCTTGGTACCGCCGCCAGAGGTATCACCGCGAACGCCTGGATCAGTCTCAACCACTTCCAGTTCAACGAAATTGGGCGGCGTAACGGCAATCGGTGCACCGTTATATAGCGTCACCTGGTAGATCACTTGCTCCTTGAGCCAGTTACTGGCATCGCTGATAGCTTTTTCATCGGCCGCAACCTGCTCGAAAGAACCGTCCGTCGCCATGAAATGCCAGAACTCGCTATCGGTATACAGATACTCCATTTCGCGATCCATGACGTCCGCACCTTCCAGACTGTCGCCGGACTTGAAAGTACGCTCGTTGACACGGCCCGTTTTCAGATTGCGGACCTTGACCCGGTTGAATGCCTGCCCCTTGCCCGGTTTGACAAACTCGTTCTCGAGAATCGCACAAGGATCGCCATCGAGCATCACTTTAAGACCCGACTTGAATTCGTTGGTAGAATAGTTAGCCATATATTTCCCACTGACAGTTTGAACGGAATGTCCGGTATCGCGCAGAGCACAGCTCCAGCCAGCAAGCCCGGACTGCGACCGACGTGGAGAGCCAACGTCAGACGGATGCCCCGCCACCCATGCGCCGAAAAACACAATGATACATGTATCTTCCACAGCTGTTGAGCCTGCGACCTGGCAAAATCTTCTTGCCACAAGCATTACCGACCCAAATGAGCTGCTGCGACGACTGAATCTCGACCCTTCGCTGCTCGAGCCAGCCTACGCTGCCAGCCGCGAATTTGCTTTGCGAGTGCCAGAGCCTTACCTCACACGCATGGTACCAGGCGACCCCCACGACCCTCTGCTCAGGCAGGTTTTACCCATCGGGGAGGAACTGCATCAACAAAACGGTTACGTGCTCGATCCGCTGGGTGAGCAGCACGCCAACGCCTTACCTGGCGTGATACATAAGTACTTCGGCCGACTTCTTTTAGTGGTTAGCGGCGGATGCGCTGTAAATTGCCGCTATTGCTTCCGCCGTCACTTTCCATATGAAGAGAATAACCTCGGTACCGCCCAGTGGCAGGATGCGCTTGATTATATACGCCGGGACCCAAGCGTGCGTGAGGTGATCTTCAGCGGTGGCGACCCGTTGGCGGCAAATGACCGAAGACTCGCTTGGCTTACCCGGGAGATCGCCTCTATTAGTCATGTCAGGCGCTTGCGGGTGCATACTCGATTGCCTGTGGTAATTCCGCAACGGGTCACTCCTTCGCTGATTGACGCCCTGTGCGGCACCCGGCTTCCTGTAACCATGGTGCTGCACTGCAACCACGCCAACGAAATTGATCAGAGCGTTGCAGAGGCCATAAGCGTAATGCGGGCGGCGGGAATGATGCTCCTGAACCAGTCTGTATTGCTGCGAGGCGTCAACCATAGACTTGAACAACTTATTGACCTGAGCGAAGCGCTGGGCGATCACGGCGTTATGCCTTACTATCTTCATGTACTTGATCGAGTAAGAGGTGCTCAGCACTTCAATGTGGAAGATGAAGAAGCCCAACGGCTGGTGGGTCGCATGCTCACCCGCCTGCCAGGTTTTCTCGTGCCCAAGCTGGTCCGGGAAGTCGCTGGAAAAGCGGCTAAGGTGCCACTCCCAGTTGAGTTGGCCGCCGATTGAAAATGGAACTTCCTGCGTCAATTTAGTGTCTGCTGACCGCCGCTCCATATTGCGGGACTTAGCGCGCACACTTATTAACTGCTAAAGTATTGAACGGTGCTGGTAGCGTCTTTTCGCATCGTCTTCGGAACCCGCCCACATCGCGTCGGGACTCGGACTGACACGTTTGAAATGGATAGGACTGTTATGGATAGCACAGCCCAAAAGCTGAGTTTGCGGATACCCCAGCAACATCTCAAATCATTAAGTTTTGCTGATGGTAGCGAGAAAGGTATTGTCAACTGGATTGCCAACCTGCCCAAAGCCAACATTGGGGAAACGGCAAGACAACTGTACCAGGGTCTGATTGAAATCAATCAACTGGAAATTGCTCCGGACAAACGGCTGGCGATTCTGGAGCAAATTCGACCCGAGGTTCATTACGTTTGCAGTGCGCTATCAAAGTACTATCTAGGTCAATCAATCGTCCTGGAAGACAAGCCACGCAAGGTTGCCAATCTTTCCCAATCATTACAGAACCATCTGGCCAACGGCTACAAGATTGTGGTCGCCCAAGAGCGTCAGATCCGTTCGCGCGATCATTCTGCTCTTGTTGGACTCGCTATCCAACGGGCCATGCGAGGCCTGTGTGGCCCCCTGCTACGAGCCTTTCAACTTTATTGTCCAGTAGCCGACGGTGTTTGGCTGGAGCTACACCAGCTGTATCAACTGGCACGCAAGCGCAATTTGCATCAGCAGCCGATTAACGATGGCGAAAGTCTTGAAGGCAAGCCCCTGAGCATAGAGCAGTGCTACCTGATAGCGCTGCTTATGGGATCCGCTCGACCGAACCAGATGCGCCAAAGTGCCATGGGTAGGCTCTTTGCAATACTTGAGGACTGGTCGAGGCTTGCCACCCTGCTAACACCAGAAGATCCGAAAGCCCTTTTCGTCGTCAATCCAGCAATGGATTGTCCGCCCCGTTACCGCTCGCTGATTCTTGAAGAAGATCTATCCAATAGCCTTGGGTTGAGCACCGATCGACTGGTCGACTCTATCAAGGAATACATGCTCAACGGTGGCGAAAACCATTCCGGCTTGCGTGTACCTGAGGGTCTCGGCATCGAGATGCTGCAACATGTAAGTCAATCCTGGGGAGACTTGGCCGAACGCACGTTCAACCGCGTGCCCGGGCGGGGCGTATTGAAAATCAGCATTGGAATGAGCGCAACGCATTTCCGCATCGCTCAAACCACCTTTGCAAAGTTCATCAGTGCCGACGAACACGATATCAACCCTTTTTCCGATGCTGCCCAGCGGTCGCGCCAAGAGGGCTGGGGCTCCGCATTCGTTTCGGGTCAACCGGTGGACTGGCAACCGAGCGGCGTCGAACAGATCAGTTACAAAGATCTGGGGGATAACAGCGCCGATGAAGAAGCTGAAGAAGGCGAAGAGCACTATCCGATACATGCGTTGCCCATCGTCAATCATAGCCCGGGTGGTTTCTGCCTGACCTGGCCACGCGACGTTCCCAAGCAGTTACAAGCAGGCGAACTGCTTGGCATTCAGGAAGAGAGCGATCAGGACTGGAGCCTGGCCGTTGTGCGCTGGATACGTCAGGTGAGAGGCGGTGGCACGCAGATGGGGGTAGAGCTGGTGGCGCCTCACTGCACGCCATGTGCGCTCAAACTGATCCGCAAAACTGAACAGCCAAGTCAGTACCTGCGTGCGCTTATACTGCCTGAGGTGACTGCTATTGATCGCCCCTCCACTATTATCACACCGCGCATGCCGTTCAGCGTGAACAGTAAAGTCATGATCCTTCAGGGTAATCGGGAAGTGCGCGCTCACCTGACCGACCGCATCGCTGCCAGTGGTAGCTTCAGTCAGTTTGAATACCATTTATTGGAAGAAACGGGAGAGAAGCAAGCCAAACCACAGCCGACTGGCTCTGCGTTAACCGTTAGCACTGACGATGACTTTGACTCCCTCTGGAAGTCTCTGTAAATTCAGATTCCAAAACCGGGCCGTATCGGCCCGATCTAGTCTGGAAGATCATGGGCACAGATACTCACGCCATCAGGTTACTGATTCTGGATGACTCGCAAAATAATGCCGAGCGTCTGGTCAGCATCCTGCGAAATGCGGGCCACGCGACTCGCGCCCATCGGATCACCTCCGTTGAAGATCTGCAGGAATCGCTCCAGCAGAACTGGGACCTCTGTCTCGCCGCAAGTCAGACCAGCTTCATGAGTGCGAATGACGCCAACGCCATTATTCTAAGGCAGTCTCGCGACATCCCGTTTGTACTTGTTGTCAAAGAATTAACCGAAAACGTGCGTACCGAAGCCTTGATGCATGGAATGCACGATGCCGTATCCGAATCCACCGACACATTGCTGGCGCTGGTAGTCAAACGGGAGCTGCTAAGCCTGGCAGCACGGCGCCAACAGCGCATCGCGGAACAATCATTACGCGAAACAGAAAAACGCTGTCAACTACTCCTAAGCAGCTCGGTCGATGCCATAGCTTATGTGCATGACGGGATGCATATTTATGCGAACCGCTCATATATTCATCTATTCGGTTACGATGATGCCGATGACCTTGCGGCGGAACCCATGGTGGGATTGATCGCCACCAAGGACCAGGCCACCTTCAAAACGTTTCTACGTCATTACATCGATCAGGGCGATCAGAATGAAATGCGCTGCAGCGGCGTGGGTGTCGATGGCAAGGAGTTCCCGATCACCTTGAGCTTTTCACCCGCTAGCTACGATAGCGAGCCCTGCACTCAGGTCGTTATTCGAGCAGAAACCGCCAGTGCCGATTTTGAGCTGAAGCTTAAAGCACTTGCCAGCCAAGACCTTGTCACTGGACTGTTCAACCGCGCTTACTTCCAGGAGCAACTGGAAACGATCAGCGAGAAAGTAGTCCAGGGCGGACTGGCCAGTTCACTGATCTACATGAGTATTGACAGCTTCAACGGGGTTCAGACTGATATCGGTATAGGCGGTTCGGATCTGCTTCTGGCGGACCTGGCTCAGCTACTGCGCAAGGCTTTCCCGGAATCCACGCTGATATCTCGCTTTAGTGATGACGCCTTCTGCATTTTACTAAACGGCAAAGAGTCTGCAGCAATCCTCACAGCCCTCGACAACCTGCGCGGTAAAATTGAAGCTAATCTGTTTGAAGCCAGCGGTCGAACCATCCAGATCACTGTCAGCATGGGCGTGTCTTCAATCAGCGAAACAAGTCCTAAACCCGAAGAGGCGATTGACCGTGCTCATCGCCTGGCAGAACAAGTCACCCAAGCCGGCGGCAATGCAATCAAGGTATTCAATCCGCTGGAAGAGCTGGCTAATCAGGCTAATCGCGGCAACTTGATTGCCCTGGTGACGCACGCTCTTGAAACCAACGGGTTCAAATTGTTGTTCCAGCCAGTAATCAGCCTGCGTGGGGACAATCATGAGCATTACGAAACTTATTTGCTACTGCTCAACTCCCAGGGTGAGGAAGTACCCGCCGCAGAGTTCATGCCGGCAGTCAGCGACGCTGGACTAGCCGTAGAGATTGATCGTTGGGTAATCAGCCAGGCCATCAGATTGCTGGCTGGTCAGCGCGGCAAAGGATCGGACACGCGCCTTTTGATCAATCTCAGCAGCGCCAGCTTGCAGGACCCTCAACTTGCCCATTGGGTTTCGGGCTTGCTGAAGGAGAACCGTCTGCCTTCTGACAGCATCATATTCCAGTTTAATGATGCCGACGCCAATACGTATATGAAGCAGGCAAAGGCGCTCTCAGAGTCGCTACGCTCCATGCACTGCAAGGTGTCCCTGAGCCACTTCGGTTGCGCCTTGAATCCCTACGCATCGCTCAAGCACCTGCACGTCGATTTTATCAAGATTGACGGCTCATTTACCCGGGAACTCGCCGATCCAGAATCAGCAAATGCACTCAAAGAGATGGTCGCGACACTGCACGGCATGGGCAAACTGACGATAGTGCCCTACGTAGACAGCGCCACGATGATGCCAACACTCTGGCAGGCCGGGGTGAACTACATTCAGGGACATTACTTACAATCGCCCACCGACAGCATGAATTACGACTTTTCCGCTGAGTAAACACTGGCCCGGAGACAGTTATTTGCTCCGGGCCAGCGGTTCAGACGCCCTCTCTGTCGCGAAACCCAAGCAGATACAGGATGCCATCCAAACCCAGGGTCGAAATAGCCTGCTTGGCTGACTGTTTGACCAGTGGCTTGGCTCGAAAGGCGACGCCCAGCCCGGCTATAGCCAGCATAGGTAAATCGTTGGCTCCATCGCCCACCGCAATAGTCTGCTCTAGACTGATGCCCTCCCGTTGTGCCAATTCGCGCAACAGATCAGCCTTGCGCTGCCCATCAACAATCGGTTCTTTTACGCCTCCGGTCACCAGGCCATTTTCAACCGGCAGGGCATTGGCATAGACGTAGTCGATACCTAGACGCTCTTGCAAGCGCTCAGCGAAATAACTGAAACCACCCGACAGGATTGCTGTTTTGTAGCCCAGGCGGCGCAGCTGATTGATCAATGTCTCTGCACCTTCGGTCAGGCGCAGAGAATCAGCAACTTCTTCCAGTACGCTTTCCGGCAACCCTTTGAGTAAAGCCATGCGTTCACGGAAACTCGCTTTGAAATCCAGCTCGCCGCGCATGGCTCGCTCGGTTATGGCTGATACCTGCTCACCGACGCCCGCAGCCTTGGCCAGCTCGTCGATCACCTCAGCATCGATCAGTGTGGAATCCATATCGAAAACCACCAGACGCCGATTACGTCTAAATATACTGTCTTGCTGGAAGGCGATATCCACATTGAGTTGTTGGGCGATGGTGAGAAACTCGGCCCGCAGCTGCGCGGGATCGTCAGGCTCACCGCGAACCGAAAACTCGATACAACCCTTGCCCTGATCCGCCGGAAGCCCCTCGGGTATTCGGCCGGACAAGCGGTCAATCTGATCGATGTTCAACCCGTAACGCGCAGTAATGTCACTGACAAGGGCGATGTGCTCGGCCGTGACACGTCGCGCGAGTAACGTGACAATGTGCCTGGGCTTGCCTTGTCCGGTGACCCAGCGGCTATACTCCTCGGCACTCACCGGCGTGAAGCGCACCTGCTGGTCAAGCTCATAGCCCCGAAACAGAACATCCTTTAGTACATCAGCCATCGTTTCGCCACCGGCCATCTCAACCAATATCCCGAACGACAACGTATCGTGAATCACGGCCTGGCCGATATCCAGAATATTCACTTCAGCTCGCGCAAGGATGCCAGTGATAGCCGCGGTAAGGCCTGGCCGGTCCGGTCCGGTGATATTGATTAGCACGATTTCCTTCAAGGTACCCGCTCCAGTCTCAAGTTATTATTGAAGGCTATTCTACCTGCAATTGCCTATCAACTCTCACATACAGCCTTTTGCCGCCCGACTGGAATCGCTATACTTTGCGCAATCAGTCATTCAGCTCTCAGTTTTGCGGGAACTGTGTTTACTTGAAAGCGTCCCATCTACACTCCTCCACTGACAGAGCCTTACCTTGAATCAGATACCCCCTGCTTCCGACAACCTGTTTCTGCGGAGTTACGCCGCTTGGCGTGCACACAGTGTGAAGCTGACCGGCAAGCTGCTCCTCTTGGTCCTTATTCCTCTAGCAGCCCTACTCCTTTTACTAGGCGTGACAAAATTACAGCTGAATACTGAAGCCGCCCGACAGGCTGATGGCGCGGGCACCGAGCTGGCAAGACAAATCGCGGCATCGCTAGCCGAGCCACTCTCCGCCGATGACCAGCTGAGTCTCAATATTCAACTCGCACAGTGGAAGCGTAACCCGCTGATAAGTCATGTCCGCCTTTATACCGCTGAGAACCGGCTGATCGCCGAGGCCGGTGACGAACCGGGACGCCGGGGTATAGCGCCCGGCCAGGGCCAATTTAATGCTGTAGTGCATTTTCAGGAGACGATCATTGGTCAGGTACAGCTCTATCTGGCGGCAGAGCCCTTTGTTGGACCAGCAAATACCCTGCTTTGGCGCTTAGTGTGGGGCACTATGCTGCTTGCCCTGATTGCTGGCCTGGCTGCTTGGCGAGTCGCCCGCAGCATGCGCCTGAGTCTGCTAGGACTAGGTCTCTGGTATGGCGATTCCGGGCAAGCAATTCCGGGCTTTGCCCGGCGCGACGAGTTGGGCGATCTGGCCAGGCAATTAGGTGAACGCCGGATTATTGATATGCCTCCTGAACCTGAACCCGAGCCGGTACCCGAAGCTGCAACTACCGATCATCCAGCACAGCCTATTATCGCTGGAGAAGAAACATCAGACCCCGACGAAGCTGATAGCAGATCCGTTCCCCCTGATGACCTGCTTGAGCCGAAGATGGATATCGCTGATGCCATCGACAAGGCTGAAGGCGAAGAAAAACAGAGTATCGCGGAGCAAAGCGTTGAGCCAGAACTGGCATCTGGGTTTGAGTCAGACCCGCAAGCACCCCCGACAGCGGATTCGCTGACGATCCAACAACCGCCAGAAACAGCTATTCTGGCGGTCAGGCTAGGCAATCAGGACGCGCTCAGACGTCTGCCAAGACCGCGCTTAATGGCACTGCTAGACCGTTACCGCGAGCAGCTTCAGCGTGCCTGCGAGTTATACAGCGGCCGCCTGCAGACGTTCCACGACGGTACCAGTCTGGTTGTTTTTCATGCGCAAGAGTGCAGACACGACGAGTTGACTCACGCACTGTGCTGCGGTGAGCTTTTGCGCGTGCTGGGCCATGAGCTCCAGGTAGAGATTGCCGACACGGGCATCACTCTGCACCTGCAGCTCGCCATTGGACATGTCTCTGACCTCAAGGACATACAGACAGACTCACTCGCCGAGCGACCAGAGTGCCAAGCGGTCATAGGGCCCGTTCAGTTCAGTCGCAACCTGCTCCTGCTAGATGCAACACTCGCCGACAGTGCTTCTTTGAAAGAACGTGCTGTAGTCCGCCGCCTGGCAAGCCAACCCGGCATCTACTGCATCGAACGATTGCACGTCCCCTACCAGGCGATGCTGGAGCAACAGCTCCGACACTTCAACCAGCAACGTCCGGGTTGACGCCGGCTTTAGTTCTCTCCACCGTGACCTGATCAACTTTCTGGAAGCCCCGGGGCAATTTGTTGCCCCGCCGGCCACGCTCACCCCGGTAATGCTCCAGATCACTTGGCCGTAAGGTCAGAGTTCGCTTGCCCGCCGTCAGCACCAGATTGGCATCAAGCGGCAACAAGGCAATGTCTAATACAAACTCCTCGCGGGCTCTAACCCTGGCCGAAGGCACCGACAGAATCTTGTTACCCTTACCCTTGGCCAGCCGCGGCAGTTCTGACAAGGGGAAAACCAGAAGCCTACCCTCATTCGACACAGCGACCACCTGATCATCCTTGCCCTTGCCTACGGCTAAAGGCGACATCACTTTGCCGCCTTCAGGGACGGATAATAGTGCCTTGCCATTTTTGTTTTTGGCCAGCAGATCGGAGCCTTGGGCGACAAATCCGTAACCCGCGTCGGATGCCAGCAAATAGAGTGACTGATCATCCGGCATCATTACGCACTCGAAGCGAGCACCTGGCACTGGGCTCAATCTGCCTGTTAACGGCTCACCCTGGCCCCGCGCCGACGGCAAAGTGTGCGCCAGGAGGGAGTAACTGCGTCCCGTCGTATCGATGAAAACGACTTGCTGATTGGAACGTCCGCTGGCCTGAGCCTGAAATGCGTCTCCGGGTTTATAAGTGAGACTGGCACCGTCCACATCATGACCTTTGGCGCATCGCACCCAGCCTTTTTCTGACAGCACCACAGTGACTGACTCGGATGGCAATAGCTCGGTTTCCGATAACGCCTTTGCTTCCCGACGCTCAACCAGTGGCGAGCGACGATCATCACCGTAGGTCTCGCCATCGGCTATCAGCTCGTCACGCACCAGATTGCGCAACAGCTTGTCGCTGCCCAGCAGCGCCTGCAGCTTGTCACGCTCCTCGGCCAAAGCGTCCTGCTCGCCGCGGATCTTCATTTCTTCCAGTCGTGCCAACTGACGCAGGCGAGTATCAAGAATGTAGTCAGCCTGTAGTTCGCTCAAAGCGAAGCGACTCATCAGCTCCGCGCGCGGATGCTCCTCGGTACGGATGATATGAATCACCTCGTCGAGATTGAGCATCGCGATCATCAAACCTTCCAACAGATGCAGGCGCGACAGTACCTTGTCCAATCGGAACTGCAGACGCCGACGCACAGTAGAAATACGAAATCCGAGCCATTCGCCGATCAGCCCACGCAGATCCTTGACTGCTGGACGTCCATCGGTACCGATGACGTTCATGTTGACGCGATAACTGTGCTCGAGTTCGGTAGTGGCGAAGAGATGCTGCATCAGTTCTTCGGCATCCACGCGGTTGGAGCGCGGCACAATAACGATACGGGTCGGATTCTCGTGATCGGATTCATCACGCAGGTCAGCGACCATTGGCAGCTTTTTCGCCTGCATCTGGGCGGCGATCTGCTCCAGTACCTTGGAGCCGGATACTTGGTGAGGCAAGGCCGTTATGACAATATCACCCTCTTCCCGAGTCCAGATGGCGCGCGCCTTGACTGATCCGCGGCCGGAAGCATACATCTTCAGCAGGTCACTGCGTGGCGTAATAATTTCAGCTTCAGTGGGATAATCAGGCCCCTGAATGTGCTCCATCAGCTCATCAAGGCCAGCACCGGGATCATCTAGCAAACGCACACAGGCAGCTGCAACCTCACGGAGGTTGTGCGGCGGCACGTCAGTGGCCATCCCTACGGCAATACCCGTAGTGCCATTGAGCAAAAGATTGGGCAGTCTTGCGGGCAGCACCATGGGTTCATCCATGGTTCCGTCGAAGTTAGGTTGCCAGTCAACGGTTCCCTGTCCGACTTCCGTCAGCAATATCTCACTGTATCGCGCCAACCGTGCTTCGGTATAACGCATCGCGGCAAAGGACTTGGGGTCGTCCGGCGCACCCCAATTGCCCTGGCCATCGACCAGCGTATAACGATAGGAAAACGGTTGAGCCATCAGCACCATGGCCTCGTAACAAGCCGAGTCGCCGTGAGGATGATATTTACCCAATACATCACCGATCGTGCGGGCTGACTTTTTATGCTTGGAGGTTGCGCTAAGCCCCAGCTCGCTCATCGCGTAGATGATGCGGCGCTGAACCGGCTTGAGACCGTCGCCAATATGCGGCAAAGCACGATCCATGATCACGTACATGGAGTAATTGAGATAGGCTTCTTCGGTGAAGGCAGACATCGCCCGGCGCTCAACTCCGTCCATACTCAGATCCAGACTGTCACTCATACATTCCCTCTGTTTGGCAAAGCTGTCGGGCTGTCCCCGCCAACCTGTGTCAGCGATGCTGACGTAATATCAATTCCCCACCGCGCTGGCTGAAGTCCAGCTGACGTAGCGCGCTCATGCCGAGCAATATTTCTTCGCCGTCCATGCCCGGCACAATACCCGCATTAACGTTAACCAGGCCGATCGCCCCCAAGCGCAGCGAATCGATACGGGTGGTATAGCTGTCCGCCATCCCGTTGGCTGTATTGACGGCTATGCGCCGACCCCGGGGAAGACCGAGACGATCAGCCACCCCGGCTGGAATCGCCACAAAGGTTGCACCGGTATCCAACAGGAAGGTGACATCGCGACCATTGATCTGGCCACCCAACAGATAGTGTCCCTGGGCGTTGGATTGCAGTCGCACTTCAATTGCGCGGTCGGTTGTAATCGACTCGGGCGTTTGGTTCGGGTTGACCCGGCGTTCTTCCAATCCGGAAAACCACATAGCCGCAAGACTCAACCCCGCGACCCAGGCAAGAATCATCATTATCTTGCCGATGCGCTGTGTAGACCCGGTCTCGCTCAAACGTCTAGCTCCTCCAATGAGCAGCGGCGGCGTTAGCGGCAGCACTCACAGCAACACTTCCGCAATATCGCCTTTACTTTCCAGCCATAGCTTGCGGTCCGGCGCGCGTTTTTTTGCCAGCAACATGTCCATCAATGCTTCGGTACCCGGCATATCATCGATCGTCAGCTGCACCAGACGCCGTGTATCCGGCGCCATGGTAGTTTCGCGCAACTGCAGCGGGTTCATTTCACCTAGTCCCTTGAACCGTGTCACCTGAATCTTGCCGCGTTTGCCTTCAGCCTCGATACGATCAAGGATGCCCTGCTTCTCCGCATCATCCAGTGCGTAGAACAGCTCCTTGCCGATATCAATACGGTACAGCGGTGGCATCGCTACAAATACATGCCCGGCAGCGACCAGGGGTTGGAAGTGCTTGACGAAGAGCGCACACAGCAGTGTTGCGATATGCAGGCCGTCGGAATCGGCGTCAGCCAGAATACATATTTTTCCATAGCGTAGCTGCAACAGGTCCGGAGAACCGGGATCTACTCCAATCGCCACGGCGATGTCGTGCACCTCCTGGGAAGCCAGAACCTCGCTGGAATCCACCTCCCAGGTATTGAGAATCTTGCCGCGCAGGGGCATCACCGCCTGAAACTCCTTATCACGCGCCTGTTTGGCACTGCCGCCAGCCGAATCGCCTTCGACCAGAAACAACTCCGAGCGCCGGCTATCCTGCCCCGCGCAATCGGCCAGCTTACCCGGCAGAGCGGGACCCTGGGTGATGCGCTTTCGCTCGATTTTCTTGCCGGCTTTCAGGCGCCGTCCAGCGTGATTGATCGCTAGCTCGGCGATCTGCATGCCTATATCCGCGTGCTGATTCAACCAGAGACTGAAGGCATCCTTAACTACACCGGAGACAAAAGCCGCCGATTCGCGAGAGGACAGCCGTTCCTTGGTCTGACCGGAGAATTGCGCTTCAGCCATCTTCAACGAGAGCACGTAACTGACCCGCTCCCAGACATCCTCGGGAGCCAGCTTGACGCCGCGTGGCAGCAGATTACGGAACTCGCAAAACTCGCGAATAGCCTCAAGCAGGCCGGCTCGCAAGCCGTTCACGTGGGTACCGCCCTGAGCGGTGGGAATCAGGTTGACGTAGCTTTCCTGCACCAGGTCACCGCCTTCGGGCAACCAGAGTACCGCCCAGTCCACCGTTTCCTGGCGCGCCTTAAGGCTCCCAGTGAAAGGCTCCTCCGGCATTTTGGGCCACTCTGCACAGGCATCCATAAGATAATCACGCAGGCCATCCTCGTAATACCAGGTGTTCTGCTCGCCGGATTGGCGGTCGTCAAACTCGACGGTCAAACCGGGGCACAATACCGCCTTGGCCTTGAGCAGATGCTTCAGCCGACTGACGCTGAATTTCGGCGAGTCAAAATAATCTGCATTGGGCCAGAAGGTCACTGTGGTACCGGTATTGCGCTTGCCAACGGCACCAATCACCTTCAGCTCGCTAACCTTCTCACCATGCTCGAAGGCCATCGCGTATTCCTGTCCGTCGCGACGCACCCGCACATCGACACGCAGCGACAGCGCGTTAACCACGGAAATGCCTACGCCATGCAGACCTCCGGAAAACAGGTAGTTTTTACTGGAAAATTTGCCACCGGCATGCAGGCGAGTAAAGATCAACTCGACACCCGACACGCCCTCCTCGGCATGCATATCGACGGGCATGCCACGTCCGTCATCGGACACTTCCAGAGCGTTGTCCGCATGCAGGATCACCGATAGTCGGCGCGCGTGTCCGGCCAGGGCCTCATCGACGCTGTTATCGATGACTTCCTGAGCCAGGTGATTAGGCCGAGTTGTATCCGTGTACATGCCAGGGCGGCGGCGCACCGGATCCAGACCGGTGAGCACTTCCAGCGCATCGGCGTTGTAGGTCGATTGAGACATAGGCTGCCTGGTTATCCTTGATTCTTCTAATGCGGGGGAGAATAACACTCACTGGCCGCTGCCGCGCAATCCACCGAAGCGGCCCCCATAACGCTTCGATGCCAGACTGGCGGACCGCTTGTTTTGACCGCGGGCGAGTTTAGTATCCTACCGCGCCCGGTTCTGGCAGAAAAAGTCCGGCCTCCAGGCGCGATATCCGTGTTTCAATAGATCCGTCTGGCAGCAAGATAAAACGACGGTAGCCGGGGGCCTGGGTATCAGTCGCAAAATCCACACTATGCTTGGCGAACTGCACACAGGTTGATGGCGTAGCCAGCAGTCGAAGTCCATCAAGCTGCTCATCCAGTTCCTGGTGAACATGCCCCCACACAACCACCTTGACTCGATTGTCCGAACGCAGGCGAGGCAAAAGGTCATCCACATTCAGCAGCCCCAGAGGATCCATCCAGTCGCAGCCGATTGGAACGGGATGATGATGCAGACACACCATAATGAAACGTTCACTAGCAGTGTCCAGAGCCCGTTCCAGTAGTTCAAGCTGATCGGGGGCAAGATAACCGGCCACCGAGCCAGCCACACTGGAGTCCAATAGAACGATTCGCCAGTTTCCAGCATCTACCCACTCTTGGGTGAATCCGGCATCCGACCCTATCCGCCCCATAAGCGCCGCATCATCATGGTTGCCAGGAATCCAGTGGCAGGGAGCTGGCAAGGTCGCCACGGCAGCAATAAAGCGCCGGTATGCAGACTCGCTGGCATCTTGGGCGATATCGCCGGTAGCCAGAATCAGATCGATATCCGGAACTTCACAGCGGACCAATTCAATCACCGCATTCAGGCTAGCCGATGTGTCCAGACCCAACAGGTCGGTATGGCCGAACGCATACAAATGGCTGTCCGTCAGCTGCACCAGACATACTGCCTCTGATCGATTTCCTATCGGTGATGGCATGGATCACCTGCTCCTGATCACTGTCCGGTGCCTATAATGGCAAGTAGATGACGCTGAATCCAGCGACTGGTTCGCAGCATTGGCCTGAACAATAATTGGCCTTGCCTCATTGTCGAATGATAACAGGCTGGTCGCTCCGGCCATACCGCTGGCAGTAGCCTAGCCACTCGCCAAGAAACTGATTCAGCTGATACTTTTCATCAGGCTGCAGCATTTGTTCGTTAGGGTATGGATATACTCCGCGAAAGCGCCGGCGATTATATGCTGCAACCACTTCAGCCATGGCAGCGTCGTGATACAAACGCACTTCCATGCTAGGGGGAGTCAGCCACTCGTGATCACGCTGATGAGTCAGCCGCAGGGTCGTGGTATAGCGGCAGCGTTCGAGCACATGAAGGCTCAGACTCTGCGGCTGCCCGTCTTCCGCTTCTACCAACAATCGCAGATAGTCACTGCCGGCCATGTCCGGCATCAACCTCACCAGCCTCCAATAGTTCGCTTCACAAGACGCCTGCAGACCTGCCAAATCGACCTTGTAGCGCGGTTTGCGCAATGCATTCATGGACGCACCCCCGCCTCTTCACGAAGCCTCGTAGCGTGCATCACCAACCACTGCAGGGCAATAATACTGGCGGCGTTATCGATGCGACCGCTTTCCATCGCAGCGATAGCATCGGCCCGTGGCCAGACACTCACTCGAATGTCCTCACCTTCGTGATCCAGTCCATGAACACCACCAGCTTCCCGGCTATCTACAAAGGCGCAGTACAGGTGAACCTGCTCGTCGCTACCTCCAGGCGATGGAAAGTAACGCATGATAGGCATTAATTGAAGCAGGCTCAGATCCGCCTCTTCCCGCGCTTCGCGGTGGGCGACTTCTTCAGGACTTTCGCCGCTGTCAAACAGGCCGGCGACCAGTTCGATAAGCCAAGGACGCTCGCTCTTGTCCAGCGCGCCAACGCGCACCTGCTCAAGCAGCACGACGCTATCTTCCCAAGGATCATAGGGCAACACACAGACGGCATCGCGCCGCACAAAAAGTTCGCGGCGCAACTCCGGCCCCCATCCGCCACCAAACAGGCGATGGCGCAGGGTAAGAATATCCAGCCGATAAAAACCACTGAAGCCGGTTTCCCGGCGGATGATGTCCACGTCAGCGCGGGTAAAAGTGTCCAACCAGAAGCCCCCAAGGCAATCGATGCGTTTAGCTGTCTAAGCTCGCATACCTAACAGGGCTTCGGCAAGGCTTCAGACCTTTTGATACAACTGCGAGCCACTGGATCTAAATTCCTCGGCTTTGGCTTTCATGCCTTCTTCGACTTCTAGATCGACTGCCTCTATCCGCTGTCCGGCGGCATATTCGCGCACTTCTTGGGTAATCTTCATCGAACAGAACTTGGGCCCGCACATGGAACAGAAATGCGCGACCTTGGCCGAGTCCTTGGGCAGGGTTTCGTCGTGATAACTGCGGGCCGTATCCGGATCCAGCCCCAGATTAAACTGGTCATCCCAACGGAACTCGAATCGTGCCTTGGACAGCGCATTGTCACGTATCTGGGCACCGGGATGCCCCTTGGCCAGATCCGCAGCATGGGCGGCAATCTTGTAGGTAATAATGCCTGTTTTAACGTCATCTCGATTGGGCAGACCCAAATGCTCCTTGGGTGTGACATAGCACAGCATCGCACAGCCGAACCAACCAATCATCGCTGCGCCAATCCCTGAGGTTATATGGTCGTAACCCGGCGCAATGTCCGTGGTCAGCGGGCCCAGCGTATAAAATGGCGCCTCGTCGCAGCATTCCAGTTGCTTATCCATATTCTCCTTGATCAGTTGCATCGGCACGTGACCCGGGCCCTCGATCATCACCTGCACATCGTGCTTCCAGGCAATTTTGGTCAGCTCACCCAGGGTTTCCAGCTCGCCAAACTGGGCCTCGTCGTTAGCATCGGCAATGGAGCCCGGACGCAAACCGTCGCCCAGGGAAAACGAGACGTCATAGGCCTTCATGATCTCGCAGATATCTTCAAAATGGGTATAGAGAAAGCTCTCCTGATGATGAGCCAGACACCACTTGGCCATGATCGAGCCCCCGCGTGAAACGATGCCAGTGACCCGATTTGCGGTCAGGGGTACATAGCGCAGCAATACACCGGCATGAATGGTGAAATAATCCACACCCTGTTCGGCCTGTTCGATCAGGGTGTCGCGGAAGATCTCCCAGGTCAGGTCTTCGGCAACCCCATCAACCTTCTCCAGTGCTTGATAAATGGGTACGGTACCGATTGGTACCGGCGAGTTGCGGATGATCCACTCGCGGGTTTCGTGAATATTCTTGCCGGTGGACAGGTCCATGACAGTGTCGGATCCCCAGCGGATGCCCCAGGTCATCTTCTCCACTTCCTCATCAATCGAGGAGCCCAATGCGGAGTTACCAATATTGCCATTGACCTTCACCAGGAAGTTGCGACCGATGATCATCGGCTCGAGTTCTGGATGGTTGATGTTAGCGGGAATGATCGCCCTGCCGCGTGCGACCTCCTCCCGAACGAAATCCGCGGTTATCTCTTTTGGGAGCGAGGCACCAAAACTCTGGCCCGAATGCTGATTGGCCAGCAGACCTGCGGCGCGTGCTTCCTGCAGTTTCATGTTTTCGCGTATCGCGATGTATTCCATTTCCGGCGTGATAATACCTTTGCGTGCGTAGTGCATCTGCGACACGTTGCGGCCGTTTTTAGCCCTACGAGGATGGCGCACATGGGCAAAGCGCATGCTGTCCAAGGCTGAATCAGCAAGTCGCTGATTACCAAACTCAGAGCTGAGCCCGGATAATATTTCTGTGTCCTGGCGCTCTGCTATCCAGACACTGCGCACATCGGCGAGGCCTAAGCGCAGATCGATTGTCACCGCCGGATCAGTATAAGGCCCGGAGGTATCGTAAACAGTCACCGGGGCATTTTTCTCGCCACCCAGCTCAGTCGGCGTGTCCGCCAGACTGATCTCTCGCATCGGGACACGGATATCAGGGCGCGAACCGGTTATGTATATTTTGCGCGACCGAGGAAAAGGCTTGGAGGCGGCGCCGTCGGCACCCGAGGAAACAAGGGAAGTTTGGGATTGTTTGCTGGTCATTGCTGTGCTCCGCTGCGTCAATGGTTCGCAGGGAACCGAAACGGCAGGCAGTACGGCTCTGGAAAGGCCGGCAGCAAGCACGCATCTCGATTCCTACGCCGGTGCTAACCGGATCAGGTTCAACGGGTATTATCTCAGCCTGTGAAACACTACAGGCACCCCGTCAAGATGAGCTGAAAGCATACCATCAGCAGCCCGGCTGAGACTAGAACCCGCTGTCTAGCCAACCATCCGACGCTTTTCCCCAGCGCGGAAGTAACAGGTAACAATAACGAACCACTGCTGGCGAATGAAACGGAGAAACACTTTGTTCCGTCTGCAGCCCCAAGCATTACTTGACCACCAGCCGACATCTCCTTAGCATTGGTGGATTATTTCCCTCATGCAAGGATTTATGCATGCTGCGCCCTTTCTACGTTGCCACTCTGCTGGTAGTAACCTCCGGCCATGTCGCGGCACAGGCCGACCTGATGACGGTCTATCAGGAAGCCCTTCTCCAAAGCGCCGATCTGGCGGCAGCCCAGGCTGACTCACTGGCTCGTCAGGAAGCTTTGCCCCAGGCCAGGTCGCTGCTGCTGCCCAATATCGCAGTCGGGGCAGGCGTGGCCCGTGAGCGACTTGAGATCGAAGGACTGGGCAGCGATACCTACAACACTAACTACTACCAGGCCAACCTCACTCAGCCCCTATTTCGAGCCGAGCGCTGGTTTAACTATCAGGCCGCCAAATCGATCAGTGCACAGGCGCAAGTCGAGTTTTCTGCGACGCAGCAGTCACTGATTATCGAAGTGGCTGATGCCTACTTCAACGTTTTGCGCGCGTCGGACAATTTGGCAACTGCTCGCGCGGAAGAGGATGCGTTCGAGCGTCAGCTTGACCAGGCGCGGGAACGCTTCGAGGTCGGTCTGTCTGCCCGCACGGATGTGCTGGAGGCACTTGCCGGATATGATACCGCCCGCGCAACACGGCTGACCGCTGAGACCAACCTGACCGTCAGTTATCAAGCTCTGACCCGCCTGACCTTGACTGATTACGAAAACCTGGCCGGCATACGTCATGAGATGCCCATTATGCCACCGCTGCCAGCTAATCTTCAGGAGTGGGTCGATACTGCAGCAATGCAGAACCTCAGCCTGCAAGCAAGCAGGCTGGCAGTGGAAACTGCGGGGGACACCTTGCGCAGCAGCAAGTCTGCTTACCTGCCTGTAGTAGATGCCTTCGCGCGATACAACAATAGCAAGGGCGGCGCGGATCTGGGCGGCGCACTCAGTGCGACCAACAGCAGCGGCGATAGAGAGCAAGCCAGTATTGGCATTGAAGTCACTGTGCCGCTATTTACCGGCGGCGCCAGAAGCTCGCAGGTGCGTGAATCCAGTTACCGACTTACCCAAAGCGAGCGATTGAGCGAAGCCAGGCTGCGTGAAGTGGTTGAATCTACACGTAACCTGTTTCGCACTGTGACCTCCAGCGTTGAAGAAGTGGAAGCCCGTCGGCAGGCCATTATCTCAGCAAAGGCGGCGCGGGACGCGACCCAGACCGGGTACGAAGTCGGCACACGCAATGTGGTGGATGTATTGGAATCCGAGCGAAACCTGTTTCGTGCAGTCCGTGACTACAACACCACTCGCTACAATTACATCATCGACACCCTTCGCCTGAAGCAAGCCGCCGGGACACTAAGCCCGCAGGATTTGATGGAGTTGTCCGAGTGGCTTGATCCCAATTACGATCCAGACCGGGATTTCATTCCGCCATTTGACGAAGAAGAAGTTCAGCGCATGACCATGCGCCGACCATCCATGAATCGAATGGAGATGGATAGTAACGAACCCAGCGTGCCTGATGCAGACGCCCAGCGCATTCGCAACTCGTTCTAAAGGGACTTTATCGCCTTCAGGCACTCTACTCGGTAGCGGGGACTTTAAAATCTCCGACACCGATTTTAGTATCAATGCCCTGAAGGAGCCGCTCAAGAGCACCCTGATTATCTTTCACAACGGCCATTCCGGCGGCGCCAGCTTGACGCGCCGCTGTTGGCTCGCTGATCAGACGAATAACCGCTGTTGCCAGCTCACGCTGATCTACCACCCGTTGCAACGCACCAGCTCCCTGAAGTAGTTCACTGATTTCAGTAAAATTGAACGAATGGGGCCCGGAAATGATCGGCAGGCCCAAAGCTGCCGGCTCCAGATAATTGTGCCCTCCGTGCGCCACCAACGACCCCCCAACAAAAGCGATATCTGCGCAGGCATAGAACATCATCAACTCACCCATAGTGTCACCGAGCAGAACCTGATCGGCTCGCATCGGCGTCTCCCCACTGCTGCGCAGAACAGCATTCATACTCGCCCCCGTAATCAATTTAGCAACATCGCCAAATCGTTCAGGGTGTCGCGGCACCAGAATCAGCAGTGCATCAGAGTGCGATTCCAGCACCTGTTGATGCGCCGCCAAGATGTGTTCATCTTCACCAGCATGAGTGCTCGCAGCAATCCAGACTGGACGCCCGCCCCACTGGCCCCGCAGCTGAGCTGCCTGCTCCAACACATCCGAATCGGGCTGCAAATCAAACTTGATACTGCCAGTAATGCTAATTGACTCCCGAGCCACCCCGAGCCGAGCAAAACGTTGGGCCTCAGCTTCCGTCTGTACAGCCACCCAGTCGAGGGCCGCAAACATCGGACGCGCCAGCCAGCCCACGCGGCGGTAACCGCGCGCCGAACGCTCCGACAGCCGAGCATTGGCCAGGATCAGGGACACCTCTGCGGCTTTTGCTTCGTGCACCATGTTTGGCCATAACTCGGTTTCCATGATGACACCAACACGCGGTCGTAAACGTCGGATGAACCGGCGCTGCAACCAGGGCAGGTCGTAAGGCAGATAGGTATGACCAACCCGGTCGCCAAACATCTTACGGATCTGTTCGGAACCAGTAGGTGTCATACACGTAATGGTGACAGGAAGTTGCGGATAGCGTTCCAGCAACTGGCGCACCATCGGAGCAGCTGCAATGGCTTCGCCGACCGATACCGCGTGTACCCAGATACCGTCGGGACGTAAATCGCCACCCAGTGCCAGACGCTCATGCCACCGACGCGCGTAATCAGGCGCCTTGCGCGCGCGAAGCAGCAACCGAAAGAGGACAAGGGGCATGCACAGAGTAAACACAAGGCTATAAAGGGTACGCGTCATAGAAGCTCCTTGGTGGGCTTATTTACAGACATCAGGGCATAACAGTAAGGATTTGGAACGAGACTCATATTAGCAGATGTGACCGCGAGCACCGGCAGTGTCTATACTAGTGCCCTTTACCCACAACTGAAGCGCAAGCGCTGGAGCCAATGAGTAAAACCCTCGAAACCGACATCTGTATTCTTGGCGGCGGGATCGCCGGATTGTGGCTCAATGCCCGTTTACGCGGTATGGGCTACAGCACTCTTTTGATTGAGCGTGGCGCCCTAGGCGGCGGGCAAAGTGGTAAGTCTCAGGGCATTATCCACGGCGGCACCAAATACGCTTTGCACGGCAAGTTGACCGCCGCAGCAGAATCCATTGCCGGCATGCCCAAGCGTTGGCGTTCGTGTCTGGAAGGGGACGGCGAACTGGACCTGCGCGGAGTACGCCTGCTATCGGAATATCACTACCTCTGGTCTCCAGGGAGCCTGATCAGCAATCTCGCCGGTTTTTTTGCCAGCAAAGCCCTGCGCGGCAAGGTAGACGCGGTCAAGGGCAAGGACCTGCCCGCGGTATTTGCCAACCCGGCCTTCAAAGGCAAGGTATATAGGCTGGCAGAGCTGGTTATCGACGTTCCTGACGCGGTTCGGCGCTTGAGCGAGCTCGCCGGTGACAGCCTGATTGCCGACAGCGCTCCGCAGATCGAACGTCGCGAGGATGGTAGCATTGACGCTGTGCGCATCAACGGCTACCAGATTAAGGCGCAGCGTTATGTAATGACCGCCGGAGAAGGCAACGAGGCGTTGTTGCAGGACTGGGGCGTCAGCCAACCCGCCATGCAGCGCCGACCCCTGCAGATGGTATTGGTCAAGGGCCCGGACCTTCCCCCGCTTTACGCACATTGCCTAGGCAGCAGTCCCAAGCCAAGGATGACAGTTACAACCCACCCCTGCGCCGATGGCCAGTGGTGCTGGTATCTGGGTGGAGAGCTCGCCGAGCAAGGCGTACAACTCACCCCTGACGCACTGGTAAGCAAAGCCCAGCACGAACTCGCCGAGCTTTTACCCTGGATTGATCTGTCCAAATGCCAATGGACCACTTTGCCGGTCAATCGGGCAGAACCCGCACAAAGCGGCCTGGTGCGACCCGATACCGCCTATCTGCAACCGGTGCAGAACGTTCTGGTCAGCTGGCCTACCAAACTCGCCCTGGCACCAGACCTCAGTGATCAGGCGCTGGCTCAGCTAGAGCAGCAAGGTATCCGACCAAACATCTCGGACGACTACTCACAGCTACCTCGTCCACAGTTGGCAGCGCCAGCTTGGGACATCTGCTTTAGATGAATAGCCTACAACCCTTTCATCGTTCACTGGGTGACTCAGGCCTGCGGATTTCTCCCCTGGGACTAGGCACGGTCAAGTTCGGGCGTAATCAGGGGGTCAAATACCCAGCGAGTTTCGAGCTGCCCGATGACCGTCAAGCGCTGACTATTCTCGCTCAGGCGCAGGAACTGGGCATCAACCTGCTGGATACCGCGCCCGCCTATGGCTCCAGCGAAGAACGCCTGGGAAAACTGCTAAAAAACCATCGGCAACAATGGGTTATTTGCACCAAGGTCGGTGAGGAGTTTGAGGAAGGTAAGTCGTCTTTCGATTTCAGCGCAGCGCATACCCTTCTCTCGGTCGAACGTTCACTGCGTCGGTTAAAAACCGATTATCTTGACCTGGTACTCGTCCATTCCGATGGCAACGACCTGAGCGTATTGAACGAGGGCGTATATCCAACGCTTGCCAAACTCAAACAGGCTGGTGTCATCAGGGCATTCGGCTTCTCAGGAAAAACGACCGAAGGGGGAATTGGCGCGCTGGAACAAGGAGACTGTGCGATGGTGACCTACAACCTTCATGAACAGAGAGAACTACCGGTACTCGATTACGCGCTGTCACACAACAAGGGGATATTGGTAAAAAAAGCCCTGGCCAGCGGACACATCTGCCTGCAGGATGAGGACCCCCTATTAGCCAGCTTGAAGCTGATCTACAGCCATCCTGCCGTAGCCAGCGCTATCATTGGCACTATC
>TARA_R110001592_G_scaffold27763_26_pt1 | contig 53785 bp, 42 predicted proteins | sample TARA_R110001592 | Tara Oceans TARA_R110001592 (sample SAMEA4398387) | marine metagenome | biome: Polar Biome; feature: [SRF] surface water layer (ENVO:00010504); material: water (ENVO:00002006), including particulate matter (ENVO:01000060) such as... | depth 5 m | reverse complement strand
TGGGACTATGGCCCGCTTGGTGTGGAGCTTAAAAACAATCTGCGGGATCGTTGGTGGAAAGATATGGTGCTGACGCCGCCAATCGGGCCTGATGGCACGCCGATTGATATTGTTGGTGTTGATTCGTCAATCATTCAAAACCCAAGATCATGGGAAGCATCAGGGCATGTCGGCGGATTTTCTGATCCGATGGTTGATTGCCGCGTATCAAAGAAACGCTATCGCGCAGACCATTTGAAAGCCTATATCCCGAAAGATGGTGTCGGGGCTGTTCTGGCGTTTGATAAAGATGCGACATCTGAGGAAATCGAAAAACGCCTGAAAAAACTTGGCGGCGGGCGCAGTGTGGGTGATTTTGAAATCACGACATTTGATTCGCTTGAAACAGAGCAAATGGCCCTTACAATCGGACCGGACGTCAAAGAGGCAGGCACATTAACCGAGCCGCGCCAGTTTAATATGATGTTCCATACTTATGTCGGTGCAACGGCGGGGGACGAGAATAAAGCGTATCTGCGCCCTGAAACCTGTGCGGGGATTTTCTTGAACTTTAAGAATGTGGTTGATTCGAGCCGTGTGCGCGTGCCTTTCGGGATTGCACAGATCGGGAAAGCATTTCGGAACGAGGTTACGCCGCGTAATTTCATATTCCGCTCTCGTGAGTTTGAACAAATGGAACTGGAATGGTTCTGTGAAGAGCAAGACGTGCCGATGTGGTTTGATTTTTGGGTCGAGCAACGCACGAAATTCTGGGAATCGGTCGGTGTACCGTTATCTGAGTTACATTTTCTGGATGTGCCTAAAAATGATCTCGCACATTATTCGAGCCGTACAATCGATATTGAATATCGTTTTCCGTTTTCCGCGCCCGAATTTGATGAATTAGAAGGCATCGCCCATCGTGGGTGTTTTGACCTGACGCAGCATCAGGAATTTTCAGGGACAAAGCTGGAATATTTTGACCAGCCCGATAATAAACGCTTTATGCCGCATGTGATTGAGCCATCAACCGGTTTGACACGCGGGGTGCTCGCTCTGATCTGTCAGGCTTACACTGTGGATGACACGCGCCCGTCCGGCGTATATATGGACTTCCACCCATCTATGGCGCCTAAGAAGGCCGCTATCTTGCCTTTGACCGCTAAAGAAGAGCATACGGGCATTGCGCAGCGTCTTTATTTGAACCTGCGTGATGAATTTGTCGTTGATCTTGATATCAAACAAAATATCGGCAAGCGTTATGCGCGTCAGGATGAGATTGGCACGCCGTTTTGTTTCACCATTGATAATGACACGCTGGACGATGAAACCGTAACAGTGCGTCATCGCAATACAATGCAGCAAGAGCGCATTCCGCTTGATAATATCAAGCCGTTTTTGCGTGATAAAATCGGCAAATCTTAGTATCAATATTATATGGATGCACATAAACCACTGATCGTCGGACAACATTATCCCGCCATTGATGGTTTACGGGGCATGGCCTTTCTTTTGGTTTTATGGTTCCATTCTTCGTATTTTGTGACAATCGGGCTGGAGCAGCAGCTTGTCGGTGCGACCTATTCATATTATTTATTGACGATGTTAGGGGAGACAGGCGTTGATCTGTTTTTCGTGCTTTCCGGTTTTTTGATTACCGGTATTTTGATGGATACTGCGCAGGACCCGAGGCCGCTGAGAAATTTTTATATCCGGCGCTCTTTGCGGATTTTCCCGCTTTATTACGCAGTGCTGTTTGTGTTCTTGGCGTATTTCTTTTTTGTCTTTGGTATTGATGGCTTGGATCACGGCAAAGTATGGACCCATCTTTTTTATCTTCAAAACTGGTCATTTTCACATAATTTGGATCAGTTTATTCTGCTGGATCACACATGGTCATTGGCAGCGGAGGAGCAGTTTTATCTGATTTGGCCGCTGGTGTTTCTCTCCTTTTATAAGGGGCGTATGCGCGGTGTTTTTCTGCTCTGTGCTTTTATGATCGTGCTGTCATGGGGGCTGCGTATCGTGTTCACAGATTTATCGCAATATAAATGGGCCTATACATTCACGATATCAAGATTAGACAGTTTGGCATTGGGGGCGTTGTTGAGTGTTCTATGCGCGCGGTATCGGGATAAAATAAAGGAGTATCATCGATTTTTACCCTATGTGATGTGCGCAGTGTTTGCCGTTATTCTCATTATATTATTTGCGCAAGATACAAAAGTAGAAAGCCAGAACGCCATGATACGTTATGGCTTAACGTTGTTCAGCATCCTTTATGTATCTTTGTTGGCGTATGTTTTCTTGTCAAAAGACGATCATATCGTGAAACGGTTTTTCTCATGCAGAGCGTTGCGCGAAGTCGGGCGCGTTAGTTACGGCATGTATTTGTTTCATAGCCCGATTATGATGATTCTAGTGCGCCAGCTCTATCAGTATGATTTAGGCTATTGGAAAGTCCACGGGATTTTATTGTGTTTGGGGTTTGCCTTGTCCTTTGCTGCGGCGCTTTTGAGCTATCGTTTTCTTGAAAAACCGATTTTGAGATTAAAGGATAAATATGCACCGCAATAGGCGCGCATTTTTATCTGATTTTTTCTTGTAAGTCACAGGAAAACAGGGTTCTATAGGATATTACAATCCCAATATTTAAATGAGGAGCACATATAATGGCTAATGGTTACTACGAAATAAAGCAGGCAAAAGATGGTCAGTTTCACTTTAACTTGAAAGCGGGTAATCATGAAATTATCCTAAGCAGTGAGCTTTATACGACCAAATCAGCGTGCGAAAACGGTATTGAATCTGTTCAAAAAAACAGCAGCGATGATGCTCTATATGAAAGACGCAAGGCGAAGAATGAAAAAGATTACTTCGTGTTGAAAGCGAAAAATCATCAGGAAATCGGCCGCAGCGAAATGTATGAATCAGCCGCAGCGATGGAAAACGGTATTGAATCTGTTAAGAAAAACGGCGCGTCAGAAGAAGTGAAAGACAAAACAGCCGAAGCTGCATAAGCTTAATTCTATTATCGATTATATAAAGGGGCCGCGTGACGCAAAATGTCATCGGCCTCTTTTGTATGTGCGCCTTGCTCATCATGCATAACGATGCCGCGATGCAACGTTGCTGGTGATTTCTTGTGTTTATAGGCGCGGATAATTACACGTTTCGCGGCCATGGATTCTTTGGGATAGAGCGGAATGATTTCGACATTGCCAAAGCGTCTGCCGCCATTCTCACTATATAAGGCGTGCAAGATAACATCTGTTTGTCCGGCTTCATGCACCAATGTCAGGCTGCCTTGCCCCTTTATATGATGCCAGCTTCGGGTGATCCAGATTTGTAAGTTCAAATCATCTTCAATATGCCCCATGGCGCGCGCCTTGGCCAGAGAGGGGGATTGCCTGTGCGCGCCGGCGTCCTTATAAGGCGGATTGCAGATAATATGATCGAATGTTGCGATATCAAGCGCGTTGCGTATATCCGCGCAAACGAAGTCAGTGCGCGCATCCATGGCGTTGATATGGGCATTTTGTTTTGCCAGATCAATATGGTCTTGTTGGATATCAACACCCACCAGCGTGGTATCAGGCACACGTTTCAGGACGCATAGACCTGCGCTGCCGACGCCGCAACCAAGATCAAGCACAGTTTGTCCGGCTTTTATAGGGCAGGCCGCAGCCAGCATGACGCTATCCATAGATGTGCGAAAGCCGTTCGGGGCTTGGTGTAGCGCCAAAGATTTATTTAAAACATGAATAAGCGGTTGTTCGCACATGCTTTTGTTTTAGTCAAAACATCAGCCTTTGTCACCAATGACTTTAGAAGGTTTGGTTGTTTGGGTCAGCACCATGAGATCCAGCGGTTTAGCGATGAGGCTGAAAAACGGGCTTTGCGGCGTTTTTACAGCGCTGTTGCTGTCTTGTTTGGCCTGAAGGGAGGCGTATAGACTGTTCTCATGTTTATTGGTGTATGTGCCTTCACGCATGGCTTGCGCGCGCTGCATGATGATATTTTTGGAAAGGCCGCGCGGTGGGTACAGGCTGTTATTACGGGCAAGCTTTTGATCCGGCGTAGAGGGCGGCAGGGGAATTTGTGCTACTTGAGGTTTTGCCATGCCTGCGCCGACGTCATTGTCGAATTTTTTATCGAATAGAGCGTAGACTTCTTCCATCGTGCGGGCGCGCCCTGTTTCGCGGTCGTAAAATACACCGCGATTTGCTCTGGCGGCGCGCGGGTTTAGGTCTGCGGCGCTACGCAACGGGTTTTCATCGCGTGCATTAAGGAAAGACGTTGCCCCGCTTGCGCCAAGAAAATGCGCGAGATACAGCTCCGTCGGGCCGACATCGCCGCCCCAATTTGCGTTGAGGAACTTCTCATTTTCCGAAGCAAAAGCCGCCGCCATAAAAGAAGCCTTTTCAGGGTCTTTGCGCATGTTTAGGATTTCTGACTTGGATTTGCCTTCCGTTTCTATGCCGTATTGCGCACCGTATTTTTCGATCATATCCAGCCATGTGCTGTCGATGAATTGATAGAGCCCCGTGGCGGAGCTGGTTTTGGCCTTTGCATTCGGGTTAAAACTGCTTTCAGTGTTCGCCTGATTGACCAGATAGGAAAAATCGACCCCCGAACTTTGGCTTGCATCATTGATTGCGTTTAAAATATTTTTTGGAACATGTGCCATGCTTTTCCCTAAGCTATTGAATTTTAATGCTTCTGTTTCATAACTCATAATATTTCTTACTCTAATCCGATTTGTGTTTCTGAACGTCTGTTTGAAGTTTTGCAAGTGGCGTGCCAGAATGGTGAAAGCTGAGAAAAGGGAATGGTTGTGAGCGATCTATATGCAGAGCAAAGTACAAAGCAGAGGTACAATAATGGCAGTAATTTTGCCGTTATAGCGCTTTTTATCACGTTTTTGGCATTCATGCTGTCTGCGTCAACGCCGTGGGTCATGGATGCTTTTGCCCCGCCGCCGCCTGTTATTGTCGAAGTTGATAGCGGTGAAATGGCCGTGGATATAATGCAAAAGCTCTGGTCATGGGTTTTTGAGGCGGCCGATACGGCAGACACGCGAGCAGAGCAGGATATAAGCCCGAAGGAAGAGCCAGCCGTGCCGTCACATTGGACGGATTACTGGTCATTTCTTGTTGTTGTTATTGCGTTTGGCGGGCTTTTAAGTGCGGTGATTGCGTTCTTGCAGAAACAAAATCGTTATATCGCAGGCTCTGCAGTCATTTTGGGTACTTTTGCCATTATTTTTCAATATATTCTTATTACGTTGGCGGTTATCATTGTTTTAGTCATTCTTGTCTTTTTGTTAAGCGCTATCGGGGTAGACTTTTAGATTATTCAAATTTTTAAAACGAAAGAGGTATATGCATGTACGCACCGCCTGTTAAAGAAATGTTGTTTATTTTGCATGACGTTCTGGGGTTTCAGCATGATGACCTCGATCCTGAAACATGCGAAGCCATTTTGGATGAAGCGGCGAAACTGGCGTCCGGCGTACTTGCTCCGTTAAATAAGAGTGCTGATTCGCAAGGCGCGGTGCTGGATGGTGATTCGGTTAAAACGGCGCAGGGGTTTAAGGAAGCCTATCAAGCCTATTGCGATGGCGGCTGGAACGCCGTTCCTTTTGATCCTGAATTTGGCGGGCAGGGCTTGCCATGGGCCTTGGCGTTTCCGGTGCAGGAAATGTGGCAGGGGGCAAATATGTCTTTCGGGCTGTGTCCGTTGCTCAATCAGGGCGCTGTTGAGGCGATATCATCGCATGGCTCTGAAGAACAAAAAGCGTCATACCTCCCCAAACTTATTTCAGGGGAATGGACGGGAACAATGAATTTGACCGAGCCACAGGCGGGCTCTGACCTTGGGTTGCTGCGCGCGAAGGCTGAGAAACAGGATGGCGGCAGTTATAATATTTCCGGCCAGAAAATATTTATCACCTATGGCGACCATGATTTAACCGACAACATCATCCATCTCGTATTGGCCAGAACGCCTGATGCGCCCGATGATGTGCGCGGGATATCGCTTTTTATTGTGCCTAAAATGTTGGAGGACGGCACAAAGAACGCGGTGCAGTGTATCGGGTTGGAGCATAAGCTCGGCATTCATGCTTCCCCCACATGCACGATGAATTTTGATTCGGCGCGCGGTTATTTGATTGGCGAAGAAAATGCTGGCCTGAAATGTATGTTTACGATGATGAATAACGCGCGTCTTTGTGTTGGTCTGCAAGGCGTGGCGATTGCCGAGCGTGCGTTTCAGCATGCGCTGGCCTATGCGCATGATCGTGTGCAGGGTAAATCGTTTCAAACAGGGGAACGCGTGGTAATTGCCGAGCATGGAGATGTGCGCCGCATGTTGATGGATATGCAATCGCGCGTGATGGCCGGGCGGCTTATGGCTTATGGGGCGGCGGTAGAGCTTGATAAAGCTGTTGCCGGTGATGCGCAGGCCAAGGCGCGTGTTGACTTCCTGACGCCGATTGTGAAGGCGTGGTGTACGGATATGGCGGTGGAGGTTGCCTCCATCGGTGTGCAGGTGCATGGCGGTATGGGCTTTATCGAGGAAACAGGCGCAGCGCAATATTATCGTGATGCCCGCATTTTGCCGATTTATGAAGGTACAAACGGCATTCAAGCCGCAGATTTTGTGTTCCGCAAAGTGTTGCGTGATGAAGGCGTGGTTGCCAGAGCATATCTTGACGATATGAAAGGCGTGATTGATGACGCGTATATCGACAAGTTGTCCCAAGCAACGGATCATTTGATGACGTTGGCAAAAGATAAAAATATGGATGAAATATCGTGGCTCTGCACGCCGTATCTTAAGGCGTTTTCTGCTGCTGTTGGCGGCGCGAGTTTGGTGAAAGCGATGCGCACGAACGCAGAGTTTACATTACAAAATAGCCAAACGATCGAAACAATATGCGCATTTTATTGCGAGAATATCTTAACCAAAGATATGGGCAATATTTCCTAAATATTCAAAGATCCGTTTCTTATTTGTAAGAATCGGGCTTTCCGCATTTCATACGCGCGTAGAATAAGAGGTTATTTCTTGATGACGGGCCGAGTTTTCCGGCATGCTGCTCAAGACTTTGTGTATATGCTCGTGAGTAGCATTCACAATATTGTTTTTGATCAATACCTGCTGGCGGATTTTTTGAGCCACGCATGCAAGATGAATAGGCTACGCCAGCCTGCCCAACCAGATTGTGGCACTCGCCATTTAATGTCCCCAAAATAACGTCACGCCCTATTAGGGGGCCGACTTCGAGGCGTTGTTCTAAATATTTAGCAGCGAGGCATTCACAGTCAATTTTGTTTTTGACATCTTTTTTGCTTTCGCACCAATCATTAACGGACTGAGCTTCTTTAATTTGCGTTTCTGTTACACCAAGATCCAGATCATTCGGGTTTTTAATGGCTGATTTTTCATCCTTAAGGCAGGTGTTAATATTGTCAGCGGTGATTTGCGCAACAGAGGCTTCGTCGCCAAGCTCTAAGCGAGTTTCCAGATAAGAAGTCGCCGCGCACTTGCAGTCTTTCCGCGTACTCAGCGTTTCGTTGTCTTTACATTTGTTATAGAATCTTTGTGCTTCTGCAATTTGCTTGTCACTCGCACGTGAAAAAGCATTTTGTTTTTTTACAGGTGCGGCTTTTGGTGGTTCACTTTCTGTGTTCTCGGCGGCTTTATCCGATTGAGCAGTTTCACCTGTTTCACCGGTAACAGTAGGTTGTTCTGCGGCTACGGTTTGTTCTTGTACTGTTTCTTGTTGTGCGTCTTGGGCATAACTGTGTGTCATGCCGTATGAAAATAACAGGGCTGTTAACAAGGAAATAGATAAAAAGCGCATAGTTCACCATCGTATAAAATTGAAAATCATAGACATAATAACACTTAATGTACCTATTATGCCATACTAACTTTTAGGTCGTGTTTTATAAGAGGAGGAGCGTGAGGAGAAGCGAGGGTTAACCTTTAGCTTTTTTCCAAAAGCGGAAAACAGAGCCGGTATCTTCCGAAACATTTTCATTTTGTGCTTTTAGTTTTTGCATTTTCTCATCAAGAACCTTGGCTTTCTTTGCATCCGGCTTTGACTGCTGAGGAGGAGGCGTTTGTTGCTTCTTGTTGTTGCTGCTGCTCGCTTGGGCATTTTGTACCTTTGCGTTTTGCATACGTCTTTGACGTGCACGCTCTTCACGTTCTTTAATTTGCGCGCGAAGCTCTTCGGCCTGTCTTTGTGAGTACTGGCTTGTGATCAGAACCTGTGAGGCTTGTTTTTCCCACTTGTCGCGTTGATCTTTTAAATCATCAATATGTTCGCCAGCAGTCGAGAGCTGCTGTTCCAGCATTTTGATCTGCATGGCCATACGTTCTCTTTCAACGGCGGTGTCCAGTGTTTCTTTTTTCGCAACCTGAGGTTCAGCACTTGTCTGCTTAATCCCGAAGACGCGCTCAAGCTCTGACACATCGATTATTCTGCGTTTATTTTGGTCGAGTTCGTAGGAGAGCTTTCCACTATTCATGGCACGCTGAATGGTTGATTTTGATTTTCCTGTAAGGACGGCTGCTCTTTGTGCTCCAACTTTTGCCATGACTTTCCTCGTTCGTTTCTTGAAGTGAAAAATGATCTATATCCAGTGTTATCATGGCTTAATAACAAAGTTCAAGATTGATAATGCTAATCAGGGTATCTATCCACAATTCGTATCAACATACTGATACGTTGAGTGTTTTTACTTATACTATAGGGTGTTTCGAAACTAAGCTGCTTCTTTTTCGAGGCGCATATTCAATAAACGCGTTAGGCGTGCCCATTGCGCACCGGAAAATAAATGCGCGTAGAGAATCGGCAACCAGCCTTTGGCGCGCCATTCTAGGAATGTGTCGTCATCCAGTTCGGATAATTTTGTTTCGTCGATAATGCGGAAGCCTGAGAAATTGATTCTACGGTTACCGGCAACATTGATTTGTGCTTCGCGCTCAATGAGTAGTCCGCTTTGCGCTAAGGCTTTGCTGAAATCAAGCGTTTGTTGTGCGGCAGCGTGATAGGATTTGCAAAAATCCAGCGCATTTTTCGCAAGGTCGCTCGGTGCGCCTTCGGCGTCAAAGAACGGTTGATTGGTACTTTCTTCAATGACTTCGGGGACGTTATCAACACATAAGGTCAACTGGTCGCTGTTCGGTATTTCCGAAAAGATAAAGGGGTAGCGTCTGATATAAGCCGGAATATAAGCTGTTTCATCCCAATTACCGTTGGTATCCATAAACAAGTTTTCATTGTCACGAAGACCCAATATAGCCACGGGTGTTGCATTTTCATCGGGGCTGAAGGCGATGGGGTAGTAATGGCAGATTTGCGGCATTTCAATCATGTTGATCGGAACGGCGTTCACACCTTTGGTGAAGTTAAACCCGAAATTCTTTTTCAATGAGAGCTTGCCGTGTTTTTTCGCATCAAGCGGAATTGGTTTTTGATAAAACAAGGGAAGGCTCGCCGCTTCGCCGTCAGATTTTTTGCTTTTGTCTTCGGTTTTCTTTGTATCAGCCATTCGTAATAGATCCTTGTATATTCAACTTTATTATAAAAACTTATGCGGGATAATAGGAAAAAATCAAAGCATTTACCACTGATTTTTGTGATGCGCGGTGCATTCATCTTTAAGTGTAATCCCAATGCGTTAAAACAATGTTTAAAATTGCGCGTTTACAGGCTTTCCATGTGTCTTAAAATCGTTTAGTTTCCCAACGATATGAGTTTTACGCTATAAATACGCTATAAAAGAGGAGCCTCAAATGCGCATTGGAATGGTAGGAACAGGGTATGTTGGCCTTGTATCGGGAACATGTTTTGCGGAATTCGGTCATACTGTGATTTGTGTCGATAAAGATGCAAGCAAGATTGAGCGCCTTAAAAATGGTGAGGTTCCGATTTATGAACCTGGTCTGGAAGATTTGCTCAAGCGACAAATCGACGCGGGACGCATTGAATTTACAACGGATATCAAGCAGGCTGTAAAGGGCTGTGACGCTGTCTTTATTGCGGTGGGTACGCCTTCACGCAGATATTGCCGTGATGCGGATCTCTCCTTTGTTCACGGCGCAGCGCGTGAGATTGCGCAAAATCTTGAGGGCTATACCGTTGTGGTCAATAAATCCACGGTGCCTGTCGGAACGGGGCGCGAGGTTGAGGAAATCATGCGCGCGGAAAATCCTGATGCTGATTTTAATGTGGCGTCAAACCCTGAATTTTTGCGTGAAGGTGCGGCGATTGATGACTTTATGCGCCCTGATCGTGTGGTTGTCGGGACATCATCGAAAAAGGCGCAAGACGTTATGCGCGAGGTGTACCGCCCGTTATATATTAATGAAACGCCGATTTTGTTCACCAAGCGCGAAACGGCAGAAATCATCAAATATGCCGCGAATGCATTTTTGGCGACAAAGATTACATTCATCAACGAAATCGCAGATTTGTGTGAGCAAGTCGGCGCGGATGTTCAGCATGTCGCAAAGGGCATCGGGCTTGATGGTCGTATTGGCGCAAAGTTTTTGCATGCAGGTCCCGGCTATGGCGGGTCATGTTTTCCAAAGGATACATTGGCATTAACGCGCGCAGGACAAAAATACGGCGCGCCGCAACGCATCGTTGAAACGGTTGTTTCGGTTAACGAAGACCGCAAGGCGCGGATGGCGGATAAAATTATCGAAGCCGCCGGTGGTGATGTGCGCGGTAAGAAAATTGGTATTCTTGGTGTGGCGTTCAAGCCGAACACTGATGATATGCGTGATGCCCCTGCATTGACGATTGTACCCGTGCTTCAGCAAGCTGGCGCAGTGGTCTATGCTTATGATCCTGAATCTATGGACGCCGCCAAGGAAATGATGGATGACGTGACATGGTGCAAAAACTCATACGAGGTTGCGCAAGATGCTGATGTTCTGGCGATTGTGACCGAATGGAATGAGTTCCGCGCATTAGACCTTGCGCGTATTGCGAGCGTTATGGCGGGCAACACGTTGGTGGATTTGCGTAATATCTATATGCCCGAAGATGTGCAGGGTAAGGGATTTAATTACGTGTCTATCGGGCGGACGCAGCAAAGTGGCGCTACTCAAGGGCGCGTTGAAGACGCAGCTTAAGGGCGTTTCTATTGTCGCTTGTGTATCTGTTATGACTGCGTTTTTCTTTATCAATAAAGGAAATTCAGTGTGATGCGCTCTGTTTTTAAACTGATCATTGTGGTTTTTATCGTTTTTTCTGCGCCGTTACACGCGCAGGAGAGCGATTCTGCTGACGATCATCAGGCGGTTATTCCTGATAATTCAATGAGCGTGGAGGCCGTGGCTGACGTTCCGCTCGCTGTATCTCAAGAAATCAAAGATTTGGAAGTGCGCGCAAACGCTGGTGATGCCGAGGCGCAAGCGCAGCTTGGTGATATCTATGCCAAGGGGGAGGGTGTCGTGCAAGACAGCGCCCTTGCTGTGAAGTGGTGGGAAAAGGCCGCGCAAGGCGGTCATGCACCGTCACAATATAATCTTGGTGTTAAATATGCGAGGGGTGACGGTGTCACGCGCAGTGATAAGCAGGCCATCCAATGGTGGGAGAGGGCGGCGAAGGCGGGGCATAAATATGCACAATATAATGTGGCTCTGAAATATTTGAGAGGTGAGGGCACCTTGAAAAATACACAGCGCGCTTATGCTTGGTTTGTGTGTGCTGCCGCGCAAGGGGTGGGAGAAGCGCAAAGGGCTGTCGCGCATTTGAATGAAAATCTTGATGCGGATACGTTGGTTGATGCAAAGGATTTGTCGCAGACCTATCGTTTGGTTTATGTCCCCACGAAAATATAACAATATTTTTTTGTATATTGCATAACCTTGATTACTTGCTGTATACACCTGTAAAAAATCATACAGTTTATAAAATTACATATAAAAAATGTATTTTGTGCAGAAGGAAAAAGTGCCGTGTATAGCTATCTTGATGAGCTTGAAGCCAAAACAGTTTATATCATCCGCGAGGCCTATAACCGTATCAATCCGATGGGGATGATGTGGTCAATCGGTAAAGATTCTACGGCAATGCTGTGGATGGTGCGCAAAGCCTTTTTGGGGCGCGTGCCGTTTCCGGTGTGTTTGTTGGATACGGGCATGGAAATGGACGAAGTCTATGCATTCCGTGATCGTTTGATTGATGAATGGGGCTTGAACTGCATTAACCAGCCATGCCCGCCCGAAGAGGATATGGATCAAACTTTGCCGCCCAATACGCGCTCTGCAATGCGTAAGACGGAAGGGCTTAAGATTTTGATGAAGGAGCAGGGCTTTAAGGGCATTACAGGCGGTATTCGCCGCGATGAGCAGGGCTTGCGCGCGAAGGAGCGTGTCTTCTCGCCGCGCACTGTTGACGGGGCGTGGGACTTCAAAGACCAGCCACCTGAATTTTGGGATCAATATAAAACCGAATTCCCCGAAGGCGCGCATTTGCGCATTCATCCGATCTTGCATTGGACGGAAATTGACATCTGGCGCTATCACTTGCGCGAAGGCATCCCGTTTTGCCCGCTCTATCTGGCGCAAAAGGATGAGAAAACAGGCAAAATGATGCGTTACCGCTCATTGGGTGAGAAAAACCTGACCTTCCCCGTGGAGAGCAATGCCTCCACGATTGAAGAGATTATTGAAGAACTGGAAACAACCAACACGTCAGAACGTGCAGGCCGTTCCATGGACACTGAAACAGAAGACAGTTTCGAGCGTCTGCGCGCCGCAGGATATATGTAGGGTTTAATAAAATGACAAATGTAAATATACAAACACTTGAAACAGGCACAGAGCAGTATTTTGCAAAGGGCCGTAGAAAACAAAATGCGGCGCATCCGTTGCGCGTTGTGATTGTCGGGCATGTGGATCATGGGAAATCTACGCTGATTGGTCGCTTGCTTTATGATACGGATTCTCTGCCTGCGGGTAAGTATGAGGAATTACAAGAGATTTGTAAGCGCCGCGGTACGGACGCGCTGGAATGGTCATTTGTGCTCGATTCTTTTCAGGCAGAGCGCGATCAGGCGGTCACGATTGATTCCACACAAATTTGGTTTTCAACTGAGGAGCGCGACTACGTCATTATTGATGCGCCCGGTCACCGTGAGTTTTTGAAAAATATGATTTCAGGCGCGGCGGCGGCGGATGCGGCGATTCTTGTTGTTGACGGTACAGAAGGCGTTCAGGAACAAACGCGCCGCCATGCTTATTTGTTGCACTTATTAGGGCTAAAGCAAATTGCGGTGGTGATTAACAAAATGGATATGGTCGGCCATGCACCCGAAGCCTACGCCAAGGTATCGGCAGAGGTGAAGGACTATTTATCGTCCATCGGTATAACGCCGCGCTTTATCGTGCCGATTTCTGCGCGTCATGGTGACATGATTGCCAATCGCGGCAAAGGCATGGAATGGTATGAGGGTAAAAACCTGATCGATGTGTTGGATAGCTTTGAAGTTGCGCCGCAGCCCATCGCGCTTCCTTTGCGCTTTCCTGTGCAGGATGTTTATCGTTTTGGTGAGCAGCGCGTAATCGTTGGGCGCGTGGAAACCGGTATTTTGCGCAAAGGCGATCAGGTTATGTTCTCCCCCGGCAATGAGGTTGCCACAGTCGAGTCGATAGAGGTCTGGCCTGAGGATTCCGATAAGGTCGAGGCACGCCCTGGTGAATCAATCGGTATTACGCTCGATCAACGTTTATTCGTGGAGCGCGGGCATATTGGCTCGCACACGGATAAGCCGCCAATGTTGTCGAATGTGTTTCGCGCCAGTATTTTCTGGCTCGCGCATAAACCGCTGAAGGTCGGAAACAGTTATAAAATCCGCTATGGCACGCATGAGGCCATGGTGTCTGTGCAATCCATCGATAAGATCATTGATACACAGGATTTAGCCGATGCGTCACAAACGGGCGAGGTTGTCCGTAACGCCGTTGCAGAAGTGACATTCCGCGCGCGTGATGTGTTGCCGATTGATCCCTATACTGATAATGAGCGTTTAGGTCGTTTGGTTGTATATGAAGGTTATGACATTGTTGGTGGGGGTGCGCTGAATATGGACGGGTATGCCGATCAACGCCGCGACGCGCCAAAGGCACAGAACATCCATCAGGTTGATCACATTATTTCCCACGATGAACGTGCCAAGCGCAATGGGCATCGCGGCGGGATCTTCTGGCTGTCGGGTTTGTCCGGCTCAGGGAAATCAACGCTTGCGATGGCAGCGGAGAAGATTCTGTTTGAAAAGGGTATTAATGTCGTCGTTGTCGATAGCGGATATGTACGCAGCGGTATCAACAAAGATTTGAGCTTTACGCCGGAAGATCGCGCAGAGAATATCCGCCGTACAGGGCATATCGCCGAATTGATGGCGAATGCGGGGCAGGTGGTTATTTGTTCCTTTATTGCGCCATACCGCTCAGATCGTCGATTGATCCGTGACCGTGCGGCGGCGCTCTATCATGAGATCTATGTATCGGTTGATTTGAAAACATGTGAGCAGCGCGATAATACGGGTATTTATCAAAAAGCGCGCGCAGGCGAAATAAAGTCTTTCACAGGGATTAATTCAGACGCGCCGTATGAAATTCCGGCAAATCCCGAATTAATCGTCGATGCACAGCATAACGGGATTGATTTTTGTGTCGAGCAACTCGTAGACTACATTGAACAACAAATCGCATTAGGTGATTTGTCTGATGCAGCCCAAGCGAAAGAGCAAATCCTCGATTATGTCGTCTAAACTCCTCTCTCATCGTAGTGCGCTTAATAACGTTGTTAAACGCATTGCGGTCGAAGCGGGGGAACTGATCCTTGAATATTTTGAGGGTATGCGCGATATGAAATTGGCGCAAAAGGGCGATGGCTCGCCTGTTACCCTTGCCGATCAAGAAGCCGAAGTGTTGATCGAAGAGCGTTTGCTTGCCGTACTGCCTGATATTCCGGTCATTGGTGAGGAATCACACGCGTCGGGTCGGCGCATAGACCTTAAGGCGCAGGAATATTTCTGGCTGGTTGACCCCTTAGACGGAACGCGCGCCTTTGTGCGTGGTGAGGGGGATTTCACCGTTAATATCGCATTGATCCATAATTCTGAACCTGTTCTGGGTGTGGTGTATGCCCCCGAAAAGGGCGAAATGTATTCCGGCTTTTTTGATACGGACGGGAACGCGCACGCGTCGCGCTTTTTTGAGGAAAGCACTCGGGAAAAGGATTTGCGGGCGCGTACAATGCCGAAAAAGGGCTTAACGATTATGTCGAGCGGTTATTACGGTGATTCGAGCGCGCAGGATAAGTTTTTGGACGGCCTGAAAGTTGCAACAATTGTGCGGCGTGCCAGCTCCATTAAAATATGCACGATTGCAAGCGGTAAGGCCGATCTGTACCCGCGATTCGGCCCGACATGCGAATGGGATACTGCTGCAGGCCACGCATTGTTGCGGGCTGCGGGTGGAGATATCAGGGATATGCAGGGCAATCCGTTGCGCTATGGCGTCGGCAAGGATGATCTTATAAATCCTGATTTTATAGCCGCATCGAATGATGTGCTCGACCATTTCTGGGGCGAATAAAATTCTAAAAAATACAATAAATCTTGTTCTTTATACGCCGTATGACTATAATTACGTATGCTTATGAACGCGCGACAACTATTTGGCTTTTTTATTCTCGGAATGTCCTTTGTGACCTTCTCTGTTTTGTCTGTATCTTATGCGCAGACTGAAAAGCAGATGACCGAGGAAGAGGGGCGTCAAAAAGCGTTAGAAGACGCCCAGAGCAGTGATGATGGCGTTCAGAATCTTGATCCCAAAGATTATGAAACGTGGAAAAAAGAATTTGTACCGCACGATGTTGGAAAACTCGCCTTTGGCAACGATCAAAAGGGCTGCAGTATTAAGATGGCTTTTACCAACATGGTGATTGAAAAATATCATGAAGGTGTGCAGCCGGAAGCATTGACGCAGTCGAAAATAATCGAGCCTTACCTCAAGCAACAATATGAGATGATCAGAGAAAAAGGTATCAATCAGGTCAGATTGGATACAATGGCCGATTATCAGAATTGTATGCAGGGCGCGACTCCGGATGAAAATCCTTCCAAGGCCTATGATATGGAGCAGAAGTTTGGGTCTTGCGGTCAACTGAATACGATTGTGATGGATACGCTGGAATCCATTAAAAACCGCAAGAAAATTGACGGTGTTTTGAATAAATATGAAGGTAATACGCCTGATATGACTGGCACGACATATAGCTCGAGCAAAGACGTTGTCCCGTTCATGGTGGGAAAGTTGTATAAGGCGGCTCAAGACGGTGGTTATGATAACGCCGTTAAGGTGGGTACCAGCGTAGTCTATGCGTGTTTTCTTTGATCTGAAAGCGATGCTTGTTTTCAGCGCATACTAAGTAAAATATTTGACATATCTATGGTTATTCTTTATTCATAAAAGAAAAGAGTTTTAAGCTTCTTTTCTAAATAAAGATAAAATATTGTGATAATAAAAAGACAGGGGATATATATGCCTATTATGAGAGATATAAAAATGACCATCGCGACAGCGATTGCGGCGGCAGGTATATCTACTGCGGCAATGGCACAAGATGCGCATTTAGAAAATCGTGCAGATCATCAAGAGAATACGGTGCAAGTGGTCCAAGATAGCGCATCGACAGGCGTATCAGGCGACGCGATGATGACCTCTCTTGGTGTGCCAAAGTCAAAATTGAGCTTTGAATATTCACCTGATATGATTAAAGACAGAGCCGCACAAGGGCAGTTTCTGCCAGTAAAATTACTGACGAAGCCGATTGATTTTGAGGCCTTTCATGTTCTAAATGACAGGGCTGCGGATTCCAATAAGGCCGGCGTGTATATTGGTGTTGTTGTTGACAGCAGAATGGATAATTGGCCGTCTGAGCATCTTCGTGATATACACCGCCGCGTGACAGAAATCATGCTTGGTGATAAGGAGCACGGCATAAAAGGCGCAGCGGAGCTATACGGCGCGCGCGTTGTTGGTATTATACCGATTGCCTATGACCCCACAGATCGTAAGCCTTGGACAGGACCCCCAGATGCGGCTGGTAATGAAACATACATTGGTATCCCGGTTGAGGTTGATGATATTATCTTGGCGATTAATGATGTACCGGCTGCGATGAGAAAAGACGGTCATTATATTTCGACTATGAACGAGTTAGAAGATTGGATGGTTTTGAGCTTCGCGGAAGGGGCTCATCTTTATACTTATGATGAATATAAGGCGTATGAAGATGAAATCGAACAATCGCGCGGAACAGAGCTTGCAGCATATAAGGAATATTATATCAGACAAGAAGCAAGACGCTCATCTCAAGTAAACCGTGGTGGGGATGGTAAATCTTCATCTGGTAGTGCAGAAATAGCGACGGTTGCCTTGACCAACAATTAAAAACATTTCTATGGGTGTGCCTGAATTATTTTTGTGTGCATCCTTGAGAACTTAAAAAAATACCTCCTTTTTTGTGGAGGTATTTTTTTGTTCTACGTTGCGCCACCTTCAAAATTACGGAAGAGGGGGAGAGGTGCATGCTTATCGATGATGGAAAATGCAGACTAAGCGCACTAATGTCATTAGCACGCTCAATAAGAATGAAAAATGTAAGGGGAAGACTTAAACTTTAACGCCCATGCCCATGGTGCTTTGCACTGCGGCCACTTCATAGGTGTCTTCTTTTGCCAAAGTGTCGGGAGCCGGTTTTGCTTCTTCTACTTGCAATGCAGCTTCGTCAACAAGCGCAGCCTTCGCAGCAAACTGACTGGTTAGTACGCTTGCCACTTCTTCGCCGCTTCCGGCAAAGGAGCCAACAGTACTGCTCGAGTTGTATGTCTCGTTTAGTGTAATCACGGTTTCGAATTCTGTGGCTTCTATAGCTGCGTCATTATCTGCGTAGCTTGCTGTTTTCATCACATCTTCTGATGACATGAAGGCATCGGCGCCAGCTGTTTCAAATGCGTCTGATCCCGGTGTTTCAAATGCGTCCGAATCAGCGGAAGCAAAAGAGTCAGGTGTTTCCATCATTGCGTCGTCAGGTGTTTTGAAAGCATCCGAATCGATTGAGGCAAACGCATCCCCATCCATTGGGGAGGATTCAAATCCTGCTACTTTATGCGCAGGTGCATCTGTTTGGAACAATGTGCCAAGTTCAACGTCTTTGTCGTTCTCGTCAATGTCATATTGTGCGAGAGATTGATCGACAGAATGCGCAACCGCAGCACTGTCAGCTGAAAACGCACTGACACTGATGTGACTTTCTATCTCCGCGGTTTTATCTTTAATGGTTTTAACTTCGGTTGATTTTGTATCAATATCACTTTGTACTTGATCAATTTCTGTTTGTGTCTGATCGCGATCGGCCATTCTATCTTGCTTGGCATCTTTGGCCAGGTCGCCTAAGCGGTCAGTGTCGTATCTTCCATCGCGCATAAAATCACGAAGTGATCCGCGTCCGGTTCTTTGAAGGTAATCTTCGTATTTTTGACGGGCTTCACGACCTTTTTCTGAATCGTCATTCAAGAATTCTGCAGAATCCTCTAATTCTTTTAATTCAGAAATGGCGGCGTCATGTTCTACCAAGTCGTTTTCTAGTTCGGCTTTTCTGCGTGTTAATTCTTCAATTTCGCGATTCAATTGATCCATGCGCGCATAGAGCTGATCGAGATAAAGTTGTTGTTGTAGAGCGATTGTAAACTGGCGTTGCTCGTTTTCTTTTTTATTTCTGGCCTGAATATAAGCATTCGGGTCTTGGACACCAATCTTCAGACGCCCGATATCGGTAACGACGTTGGCATCTGCGGAACCGCCATTTTGTTCGCGGCTTGTTTCTTTTTGGCTGTAAAGGAATGTGTGGTGGCTGTCCTCATGCTCTTGACGACCGGATGCCATAATTTCTGATAATTCGATTTCACCGAGATTGTCAGGCGTGCGCCCGAGGTTTTCCTCTGCGCGTTTAAAGTCTTCCATAGATAAGATCTCTGCGTGCAGAGCGTCATCTATTTCGGATACGCCGCCTCTGGAAAATTGGTTGCCCAGTTGACCCGGAAAAAATCCGGATACGTCCTCTAATGTTTTTAATCTAGCTTGTCCCACGTCTTCTGTCACTCTATACCCCCATATCGATGTGACTTACGTCAATATTCGAACGAGGGTAAACCCTAAATGTTAATATTATGTAAATGTAAAAAGAGGATGCTCTTTATGATCTTAAATTAAGTCATACGCGTCACATTTTTAGATTATATTTCCAAAATATGCGACCTCTCCCTACGTCAATGATATGGCGGATTTACTCCTTATTTAACCACTGACTAAGAAAAACTACGCCTTTTTTTTGTATAATGCAAACTTTTTTGGAATTTTTTTATTTGTAGATTAGTGGTTTCTAATGCATTGAAAACAAAAGAAACAAATATGTATTATGGAATGCACTTATTAGGTACTTTTATGCATTTTTTTATTTACATAATGTTATTTTGTGGTTTGGGTCGTTAAATTCTCTGATGGGGCGGTGATCGGGTTTTTTGATAAAGAAACGCAGATTCCCATGATGAAAATAAATTCCCCAAGCCACCATCCTTGCCATAGTCCGTACGTCATGGATGCGAATAACAGGGTAATAATGAACAACGATGTTACGGCGCGCTTTGTTGTTTGATTATCAATTAGGCTTATATGTTTGACAAAGAGTCCCATGATCGTTGCGCAGATTAAAGTGCCGAGCAGACCAAACTCCATCCATATTTGGACGGCGAAGTTATGGGGGTGCAGAATCGTTGCTTCCTTGTGATAAAGATAATCATGTTCGAAGGCAGGCACGTAGCGCGTCGCCTCTATGCCATAGCCGAGGAGAGGGTTATGCATCGCGTATTTGATGACGAAGTCCCAGATTTCAAGACGGTTACCGACAAAAGCATCCTGAAGCCATGATGTTTCTTCTGCATGTCCGATCAAATCGGCGAAAAGAATGCTCACAATATACGGGGTGAGGAACATGCCGAGGATAATGCCCCCCCCTAAAAGGTAATAACTGATGCGATAGCGTTGCGGGAAGATCAAGGCAAGGGCAAGCCCCACACCAAATGCGAGTTGCCCCGACTGGCTTTGTGTCAGGGCGAGCATCGCCAGAACGCTAACGGTGAGGCCGCCGAGCAGAAGGTATTTATGCTTTGCGTCCATATCTTTGATGAAAATCAGGGCTATGAAGTAGGATAAAACGGTGCAGACTACGCCGCGATTCATGACAGAGGAGTTGAAGATATCCGTTTCGGTCTTGTGGTGCAAAATCCGATAGAGCGACATATCAGTGGCAAGATCAAAGGTGCAAATCAAAGCGGCAATGATGACCGACACCGGAAACAGCCAGAAATACGGCTTCACAATATTCAGATCCAGCGTTTTGCACAGGCTTATAAAAAGACCGCCAAACAGTAAAAGGGCGGATGTCTTCATGGCATCTTCAAACGCATCGGCAGGGGCTATAGACCATGCGGCACTGGCAATAAATAAAATGCTGAGGATGCCGGCCGAGAGGAAATATGTTTTGGACAGTGCGAGTTTTTCTTTGTGTTTGAAAATGATCCATGCGCTCATGCCCAGTCCGATTAAAAGCGGCCAAAAGGCCAGAAACCGCGGGAAATGAATGGATAATATCGGGGTTAGCGATATTAGCAGCATAAAAATCATAGGGAAGCGGTTTGATCGCGTCACGAAATTACCTTTTCGACATGCCGATATATAATGTTTGAGTACAGACTTTATCTTATGTAGCAGATTTTCAAAAAATAAGTAGGGGTTTTGATTTTTTTCCCAAGGATATCGCTTTCCTTATCGTCCTATCTGTATAAAATGGGTGCGAATTCCCGTTTATAACAATGGTTAACGTATGTCGGATACGGATGAAACAGAGCTGATAACCCGCGCATCGCGCGGAGATGCCGATGCTTTTGAAGCTCTGGTAAACACTTATTATGAGGTCATGTTCAAAATGGCATATAAATGGTGCGGGAATAGAAGAGACGCCGAGGATATCACGCAAGAAGCCTGTATCAAGTTTGCGCGCGGTATCAGCAGTTATAAAGGTGGCTCTAAATTCACAAGCTGGCTTTATGTCTTGGTGACCAATACGGCGAAAGATTGGTATAAATCGCAGAATCGTCATCCCGAAGGTTCGGAATTACTCGAAAGCATGGTCGCAGATCAAGATCAAACCGAAGGCAGGCTTTATGCCCGTCAGGTGTTGGAGGAGGTCTATAAGCTACCCGAAGCGGAAAGAGATTCGTTGTTGCTGGTGATGGGGCAGGGGCTTACTCATAAAGAGGTCGCGGATTTATCCGGCGTAAAAGATAGTACGGTTTCGTGGCGCATCCACGAAGCACGCAAGAAATTAGGGGCTATATTCGGAAAGGAGGAGCGTTATGGATAAGGAAAAACTGACAAAAATCTTGAGCGAAGATCACGCTCCCGACATTGATATAAATGCACGCAAACGCGCCGTTAATTTGGCTATGGCGGAATTTAAAACGGCGCAAAGTGCAGAAAATAAAAAAACTTCCCAAGGATTTTCAATCTTCTCTCGTCTTATCGGTATCAACACCCGAAAAGGAGAGAGAATAATGGAACAGAAAAAGAAATCAAAATTTATATACGGCGCAACCGCAACGGCGATGGCTGTTGTCTTGGTCGGGGGATTAAGCCTGATCCAGATGAATGAAACAATAGACAGATACGAACAACAGGCAGGGCAGGGCGCGAGTGCGCAGAAACTTAATGCTGTGCAGTTCAATGTAGATGATGAAGAAGTCGCACCGGCCTATGTAGAAGCTGTGGAACAACGAAACGAAGTCGATCTTGATCGCGCCATCGCAGAAGGCAGTAGCGCCATTCCGGTGCCGATCGCAACGCCGGATACACGCCTGACGGATTCTAAAAATGATATGGCGTCACCCAAACCAAGTGAGCCTTTGCGACAATGGAGCAGAGAGGCGGATAAGGGCGCATCTGCACCGATGGATCAATTGGGTAAAAAGCGTTTGATGGAAAATGAAGCGCAACCTGTTGCGCCTGTCGCCAAGGAAAAAGCGGAAAGAAAAGCGACGGTTGGGGGGCAAGCAGCCTCAGTGATGCCGCAACATATGGTCGCGGATTCGATGATTGCACCATACCCTCATCCCGTGCCGCCAATTTATCAGGATCAAAACCGTGACCAGTTTGAAAAGGTAACAGCAAATGCGTTCAAGCAAGTGGTGAGCGACCCTGTATCGACTTTTTCATCTGATGTGGATACGGCAAGCTATAGTTTTGTTCGCAAGAGCATCAATAACGGACGTTTGCCATCCCCCGCGCAGGTGCGCGTTGAGGAGATGGTCAATTATTTCGACTATAATTACCCTGTGCCGGAAAGCCGTTCAGAGCCATTTAAACCCACCGTCACTGTTGTAGACAGCCCTTGGGCTAAGGGACGCAAACTGATGCATATCGGCATCAAGGGTTATCAGGTTGATAAGCAATCCCTGCGCAGCAACCTTGTGTTCTTGTTGGATGTGTCGGGTTCGATGAACCAATCTGATAAATTGCCGTTGGTGAAATCTTCGATGAAGATGCTTCTCGATAGCCTGCACCCGGATGATACGGTGTCTATTGTGACTTATGCAGGGCATACAGGTGTTGTGCTGGAGCCGACGAAAGCATCACAAAGATCAACCATCATAAATGCGATGAATAATCTGAATGCGGGCGGCGGTACGGCGGGCGCAGCGGGTATTCGTCTGGCCTATGATATGGCAGAGCAGAACTTTGATGATGGTGCTGTCAATCGCGTGATACTGGCCACTGACGGTGACTTTAATGTTGGTATTACCAACCGCGATGATCTGAAACGCTATATTGAGGAAAAACGCGAGAAGGGCATATTCTTGTCGGTTTTCGGCTTTGGTATGGGGAACTATAACGACCAGTTGATGCAGACTTTGGCGCAAAACGGTAACGGAATCGCAGCCTATATCGACAGCCTTAAGGAAGCGCAGAAGGTTTTGGTGCAAGAAGCAACCTCATCTTTATTCCCGATTGCTAAGGATGTGAAGTTTCAGGTGGAATTTAACCCTGCGGCTGTTTCGGAATATCGTTTGATCGGTTATGAAACCCGAGCCTTAAAGCGTGAGGACTTCAACAACGATAAAATCGATGCCGGTGATATTGGCGCAGGCCACACTGTAACCGCGATTTATGAATTCGTTCCTGTCGGTAGTGACGCTGTGACAATGGATGCCTTGCGTTATGGTGACCAAGCAATCAAAGCCAAACCAACGGCGGACGCGAATGAGTATGCGTTTGTTAAAATCCGCTATAAATTGCCGATGGAAAACACCAGCAAGTTAATCACAGTGCCGGTGAGCACCAATAAGCAGGGTAGTTTGAAAAAGATAGATTGTGGTCCTACTGCGAGTTGTCCTGTTGCGACCAAGGATGATACGCGCTTTGCCACAGCCGTTGCAGCCTTCGCGCAAAAGTTGCAAGGCGGTCAATATACAGGTGATTACAGCTATGATGATATTATCAATCTGGCGCAATCAGCGCGTGGAAATGATCCATATGGTTACCGCGCTGAATTTATCCAAATGGTGCGTATGGCCAAAACATTGTCCCGATAAACGTCGATATAAATAAAAAATAGAAAAGAGGTCGGTTATACGACCTCTTTTTATTGGCTTTTTGTTGGGATTTATACTACACAGGCCATTGATTTTAAGACGAAACGGTAAAAAATGGCTCAGAATTTAAGAAATATCGCAATTATTGCACACGTTGACCACGGTAAAACAACCCTGATTGATTCGATCATGCGACAAAGCGGAACATTCCGCGACAATCAAAAGGTTGATGAACGCGTGATGGATTCCAATGATCTTGAGAAGGAACGCGGAATCACAATTCTGGCGAAACCGACATCTATTGATTGGGGCGACACACGCATTAATATCATCGACACACCCGGTCACGCGGATTTCGGTGGCGAGGTTGAGCGCGTTTTGCACATGGCTGATGGTGTTATTTTGTTGACTGATGCCGCTGAAGGCCCGATGCCACAAACAAAGTTTGTTTTGGGTAAGGCACTTGCGCTGGGCTTGCGTCCGATTGTGATTATTAACAAAATTGACCGCCCCGATGGGCGCGCCGAAGAGGTTGTTGACGAGGTGTTTGACCTGTTCGTATCACTGGATGCCACAGATGCACAGTTGGACTTCCCGATTCTATACGCATCTGGTCGTGATGGATGGTGTACACGCGAATTAGAAGATGATCGCAAGGATCTGACCCCATTACTTGAAGTTGTTTTAAGTCATGTACCGGCGCCGGATGTTGATTTGGATAAGCCGTTTGCGTTATTGGCGACGTTGCTTGATTCTGACCCGTTTTTGGGACGTTGTTTGACTGGGCGTGTGGCACAAGGCCGCGCGAAGATCAATGACACTGTGAAGTCGATTAATCTGGACGGAAAAACGATCGAAACAGGCCGTTTGACCAAGCTGTTGAAGTTTGAAGGTACAGAACGTGTGCCTGTGACAGAAGTGCAAGCGGGCGATATTATTTGTATTGCAGGCATGGCCAAAACATCTGTTGCGGATACAATTTGTGATCCGGCGGTAACGCAGGCTGTGGCCTCAACGCCGATTGATCCTCCGACAATGTCTGTCACAATTTCTGTTAATGATGCGCCGTTTGCCGGCAAAGAGGGCAGTAAGGTGACCTCAACGATGATTCGCAGTCGTCTTTTGGCTGAGGACGAAGTAAACGTGGCGATTACGTTCAAGGAAAGCGAAGACAAGGATGCGTTTGAAATTGGCGGTCGTGGTGAGCTTCAATTGGGTGTTCTGATTGAAACAATGCGCCGTGAAGGCTTTGAAATGACGGTATCACGTCCGAAGGTTTTGTTTCAGCAAGATGAAAACGGCGCTTTGCTGGAACCGATCGAAGAAGTGTTTATTGATGTGGATGAAGAATATGCTTCCTCTGTTATTGATGCGATGAACCGCCGTAAAGCTGATATGACGGATATGCGTTCTTCCGGCGTTGGTAAAAGCCGCATAACATTCCTTGCACCATCACGCGGTTTGATTGGTTATCAAAGCAGATTTCTAACCAATACACGCGGTACAGGTATCATGAACCGTTTGTTCCATTCTTATGCGCCGCATAAAGGGGATATCGGGCAACGCAGAAACGGTGCGCTGATTTCAACTGATACGGGCGCGGCTGTCGCCTTTGCGATTTTCAACTTGCAAGATCGTGGCACGATGTTTGTCGGTCACCAAACGCCGGTTTATGCCGGTATGATTGTTGGTGAGCATAACCGCGAAAATGATCTTGAGATTAATGTTCTTAAAGGAAAGAAATTGACGAATATGCGCGCAAGCGGCACTGATGAAGCCGTGGTTCTTGTACCACCGCGTCTGATGTCATTGGAAGATATGATGTCCTATATCAATGATGATGAATTGATGGAAGTAACGCCGAAATCCTTGCGTTTGCGTAAGAAATTCTTGTGTCCGCATGAGCGTAAAAAAGCAAGTCGTGCGGCGGCTTCATAAGGGGCGTGACCTGTTAGTCATTTTGTCTTTTTACTTGTGGTATTGTCCATAAACTGTAAAACTTTAGGTAGATCAGTAATAAAGAGAAAAATCGTTTATGTTCGAAGTGGCCGAAGGGCAAGTACAGGAAAGCAGTATTTCAAATGTCGGCCTCTTGGATGATTGCGTTGAAATAAAAGCAAAAGTTAAGAAAATGGTGGCGCATTGCGCCAAATATCAGGCTGCTGATAACCGTAAGGCTTTGCTGCAGGTTCTCAATACATTATCGCCATTTTTTATTGTATGCGCGGCGATGATCTATTTCTTTTCATCCGCCTATATCATCACAGCATTATTGACCGTTCCGGCGGCATTTTTGTTGGTACGCTTGTTTATTATCCAACATGATTGTGGGCATAACGCGTTTTTCTCATCACGAAAATGGAATAACCGTTTAGGGCGCTTTTTGAGTGTTCTGACATGGACACCATATGATTTTTGGCGTCGTACCCATAATTTACATCATTCCAGTTCAGGGAATTTGGACAACCGCGGCTTTGGTGCAATCGAGACGATTACCATAGCAGAATATGAAGCCCTCAGCCCGAAGTTGAAATTTTGGTACAAGGTTTACCGCAACCCTTATATTTTACTTTTACTGGGGACACCGTTTTTCATTATTGTCGGTCAGCGTTTTGCCAGCGTAAAAGCTTTCCCGTTTTGCTCGGTTAAGCAGTCCATAACGTTCCAGCAAGTATGGAAAAGTGTGTTTGGGCTAAACACCGCCTTAGTTGGTGTGTATGGCGGCGCAGGATTGATGCTGGGGCTTGATATCGTTCTATTGACGTATGTGCCTATCGTGATCGGCACGTCATGGATTGGCGGCTGGTTGTTCTTTATTCAACATCAATTTGAAGATGCACATTGGGATTATCAAGATAGCTGGGATTATCAAGAGGCTGCTGTTATGGGGAGTTCTCATTATGATTTGCCGCCGATTTTGCATTGGTTTACAGGTAATATCGGTCTGCACCATATCCATCATTTGAATGCACGCATCCCTAATTATCGCTTACATGACTGTATGAATGCGAATGATGATCTGAAAAAGATTAATCGTGTGCGGTTCTGGCAAAGCTTGAAATATGCGAATTTGTCACTGTGGGATGAAGATAATCGCAAGATGATTACATTCGCGCAGCTTGCTTAAAAGGTGCCTGCCGTTATTCTTCGGCGTTCAGTGTTTTTTTTCTCTTTCTTCTTCTCGGATTTTGCAGCGTTTGTGTGCGTCTTTCCGGTGCGCCCATCCCATTTTGCGGCAATGACCCTTGTGTGTTATCCACCGTTTGATGAACTGTCGCACAGGAGGGCATGATATGGTCGCCACTTAGTTAGGGGGGGGCTATAGACAGCTGAAAAACGTCGCGACTTATATAAAAACGGTAGCAGTATGGCCAATTGTCGGAAACAGAGCAAAAGATGATTACATTCGCGCAGCTTGTCTAATCAAGGGGCCGCGCCTTTATTCACGCTTCTTTTTCTTTCTTCTTTTCGGCCTTCTCAGCTTTTTTCAGTGCGTCTTTCTGACGGCGCGCATCCCATTCTGTGGCAATGACCTCTTTATATTTCTTTGGCCAGAACACCCATCGTTTGATGAACATGATTTGTCGCACAGGGGTTTTCACGACCAGCAGCAAGATACCGATAGACAGCAAGCACCAGATAGCCGCCACTTCGTTAGGGTTGCTGGTCAGTAGCATAGATAGCTGTGGCCCGATCAGGAAGTGATAGATGGTAAAGCGCCACGACCCATATAAAAACGGCAGCAAGATACCCACAAAGAAGTAAGTGGGGTACAGGCTTAAGAACTGTGCCCAGGATTCAACTGTGATGAAATTGAGCATACCGTTGGTCGGTACATCCCATGCGATATGCCAATCGCCGGAAACGGAGCAGAGCTGCTCTGCGCACATATTGCGCCCTAATTCACATTGCCCCGCCCATTCAAACGGATAGAGCTGTAGCAGCATAACAACAGCGGATATAAAGCAGAGCGTATAAACCGGCCATTCGATTTTCTTGCGGATCACGTTGGGTATAAAATACATAGAGATCAAATTAATGAAGAACGGCTGGAAGGTAATATGGAGATAGCCCAATATTGTTGCGATTTGGTTCGATGGCAGGGCGCATTGATCAATTACGGAATAGGTGAAAGCCTGCAGCAATTCCATCGCAGAGAAGTAACCCAAAGCGAGGTATAGGCGCGGATCTTCTTTTTTATAGGCCGCATAAACCGTGGTGGCTATGCCGATTGTTGCAAGAACTGCAGATGCTTCTCCACTCCAACACATGCTATTTTCCTTATCGCCTGATTTTCAACTTGTGGAAAATATCGTAAAGACTTCAGGAAGTAAAGGTTTTGCCCTTTGATTTTTGTTTTGGGTCCAGAAATTTGTAACAAGGTTTGATTTTATCATGTAACTTTTTGGTAGCTGAGTCGAATTCTTAACCAACTTAACATTTTTAGAGGAATAAATTATGCACACAACAACTTTAGTGAAAAAGCCAATCAATAAGAAGCTTGCTGCTGCGGCGTTTGCCGGAATGCTGGCTGTCGGCGCATTTTCTGCCGCTCCCGCTTTTGCCGGTTCAGGCACAAATGGCTGTAGCGCAGCAGGTTGCGGAAAAAAGACTGAAAAAAGTAGCTGTAAAGCGTCCCATGGCTGTAAAGGTAAAACGAGTTGTAAAGCAAAACATAGCTGTAAAGACAAGACATCTTGCAAAGCAAAGGCTGATTGCAAGGGCAAAACATCTTGTAAAACCAAGAGTGGTAGCACATGTACGGGCGATCACAATGATGGCTCACGCTACAACGACTAAGATTGTATAATGGAAAAACAAAACTTTCCAAAATTGGGGTATGGGTTGGGATTTCGTCCAACCCATTTCTCTTACATCAAAGAAAACCGTCCCGATGTGGATTGGTTCGAAATTATCACGGAAAATTATATGGATACAGACGGAAAGCCGCGCCGTATTCTTGATGAATTAAAAGAGCAATACCCCATTGTCATGCATGGTGTGTCGCTGTCTATCGGTACGGTTGACCCGCTGAATTCCGAATATCTGGAGAAGCTCAAAAAGCTGGAGCAGCATGTAAAACCCAAATGGATATCCGATCATTTATGCTGGACAGGGATTGCGCATAAAAATACGCATGATTTGCTGCCCGTTCCCTATACGGAAGAAGCCCTCAAACATATTATCGAACGCATCAAACAGGTGCAGGATTATTTAGGGCGCAGGATTGTTCTTGAAAACCCGTCGACCTATCTGGAATTTACCGCATCTTCCATGAGTGAATGGGAATTTATCGCGCGCATGGTTGAGGGCTCCGGCTGCGGGCTGTTGCTTGATGTGAATAATATTTATGTCAGTTGCTATAACCACCGCTGGGATCCGAAAACCTATATTGACGCGATGCCCTTATGCGACGTCGCGCAGATTCATCTGGCGGGGCACGCCAATATGGGGACGCACATTATTGATACGCATGATAATCACGTGATTGATGAAGTCTGGACGCTGTATTCTTATGCGATCAACAAGGCCGGTGCGATCAGTACGATGGTGGAATGGGATGATAACATCCCTGAGTTCCCTGTGATGATGGAGGAATTGGCCAAAGCGCGCCATTGGGCGAAGCAATCCCAAGGGCCGACAGAGATGCCGCATTTCAAATCGTTCCGCGATAATATGCGCCCGCCGGAACAGCCCTTGGCCTATAAGGAAGAGCTGGCCGATATGCAAAACGCCATATTGGATGGCAATGGCGATCTTATGAACCCCGAAGAGCGCATCATCCCCAAACCTGACTTTGCCCCCTCCGAACAAATCCAAAGCTACATCAATGGCTATCGCTATCGCTTATTCGACAGCGTGTATGAGGATTACCCCGCGCTGCGTGATGCGATGGGAAAGGATAAGTTTAATGATATGCTCGATGCCTATATTGAGGCAACGCCGTCCGCGCATTTCAATGTTGCGCGCTATATCGATCGTTTCCCCGAATATGTACGAGAGAACGAAGTGCCGTTTTTCTATGAGCTGTCAGTGCTGGAAACCGTTCTGTCGCGCGTTTTCGATGCGGTGGAAACAGATGCGCTGCGCCCTGATGATCTGGCTGGGGTAGACCCTGAAAGCTTTATGGATTTGAGCTTGAACCCGCGCGCGGCGCTCAAGCTGCTCGCCTTTTCCTATCCGGTGAATGCGTATTACAACGCGCATCTGGCAGGCGAAAATCCTGACGCGCCTGAAAAATCCCCATCCTTTATGGTGGTCTATCGCCATGACGATGAGATTTGGCGGCTCGATCTGGAGGAACGCGAATATATGGTACTGTCCTCACTGTTTAACGGCCTGCCCGTCGGTGAAGCGCTCAGCGCGGCTGTCCCCGAAGATGATGAAGAAGTCATGGCCTCCATCGGTGCATGGTTTTCAAAATGGATGAGTAACGGCCTGCTCGCGAAGGCGGCTTAGGGGCTTACCTGTAATAAGTATTCAATTTACGTATTTGATAGTGTGTCTTATGGGAACTAAGGGGTTGTTTTTGTAGGTTTATATATTTAAAAATTGTATTTTATGCACCACCAGTTACTGCTACATACAGTAAAGGCCACCCTGGAACCCAAGTAATACCAGAATTCAAATAACGAGCTTGGTTTGTAAATTCAAATATTATTTTTTCATCTCCATGTAAAATATATCCTTCAGTTGTAAGGTCAAAATCTTCTCTTTTAAAAATACAGTTTAGCACTCTTATATCTGCTTCATATGTTACTCTTGTAATTGCTTCAGTATAGCCTGGGTTAAATGTTTCTTCTTTTACAGAGCTATTTGATGCTGGTTTCTCACATTTAGTTTTTTCATGGTTACTACTCTTGTGATATCTAACGTATACATTTTCAACATAGACTTTAGCTCCTATTAAATTATCTGAAGTGTGAAATTTTAAGCGTAACGAACCTGGAAGTGGCTGAATAACACCGGAATAGGAAAGTACGAATGGAATTCCATAAAAGAATTCATGATCTTTATAATTAAATTCATGTGCGTAAACTGCCGGTTTTAATTCTACGGCTGAGTTACTAACTGAATTAAAAATAAATTTGTTATGTCGTTCTTCGTGGTGGAAATGGATGCCTAAAGTTAATAGCCATAAAATAAAAAGCGAAGGGAGAAGTATCTTTAGAACTTTCATTGAATGCCCCTTCTTTCATTAGCATTTTCCATACTTTGCCATATCGCACATTATTAAAAAAAGAGGGTTAGCCCTTCATCTCTTCCAATTCTAACCAACGTAGCGCGGCTTTGTCCAGTTCGTCTTTGGCTTCGGGGCTAGCTAAAAGTCGCCTGTAATAGGCACTCAATTTACGTATTTGATGATGTGCTTTGGGGGAAATAAGGGGGTGTTTTCGTTATTATTTCTTCAGTTCATTAATTTGATCTTGCACAAAATCCTTCCACCCACTCATGGAATCTGCTTTTTTACTTAATAAGGTCATTAAATCTGCGTCTGACTTTACATCATACAAGCCCAAATCGTTCATAAAAATTATTGTTACTACAATATCGCGGATTGTCTCATCGTCTTTAACCTCCATCAGTTTTATCTTTAGAAAAGGTAAAACTGATGGACCATTCTTAGCAAATTCTCTTGTTAAATAGAGAGACGGCGGATGCCTGAACTGACTTCCAAAAATAAGCAACCTGTATTGATCATCAACAGATTTTTCGTGGAAGACCTCTATGCTTTTCTCAGTAGATAAATTAAAAAAACATCTCTCAAGTTTGCTATATTCTGCTCCCTTTGTTTTTATTGGAACAGGAAAATCTTCCACGCAGCATGACAGGCGATAATACAAAACAAAGAAAACAACAATATTATTTTTCGTATCATTTCGTGCGCTTTTTCCCCATGCTTTGCCTTATGGCACATTATTAAAAAAGGAGAGTTAACCCTTCATCTCTTCCAATTCTAACCAACGCAGTTCGGCTTTGTCCAGTTCGTCTTTGGCTTCGGGCAGGCGGGTGGAGGCGTTCATAAATGCGTCGGCATCTTTGATGTAGAAATCAGGATCAGCCAGCAACGTTTCAAGCTTCGCCACTTCTTTTTCCAGCTTTTTGATGTCCTTGGGCAGTAATTCCAATTCACGCTTATGCTTGTAACTAAAGACCACGGGTTCTTTTGCGGGGGTGTCCTTGGCGGTTTTGGGCGCGTTTTTCTTCTGTTCTTTTTCCGGCGGTGGTGCGCTTTGGGATTTTTTAAAGGCGATATAATCGCTGTAGCCGCCAACAATGCCCTCAACCACGCCTTCGCCTTCAAAGACGAGCGTCTTGGTCACGACTTGATCGAGGAAATCACGATCATGCGATACAACAAACAGCGTGCCGTCATAGGTTTTAAGAACGCTGGTCAGCATATCGAGCGTATCCATATCCAGATCGTTGGTCGGTTCATCCAAGATCAGCATCGAGCCGGGGTCGGCCAGAACCTTCGCCAGCATCAGGCGGTTTTTCTGTCCGCCCGATAATGTGTTCACCGCGCGCCATGCGTCTTCGGGATCGAACAAAAAGTCCTTTAGATAGCCGCAAACATGGCGCGATTTGCCGCGTACATCCAGATAATCCGCGCCTTCGGGGCAAAGATTGTCTTTCAATGATTTGTCATGCTGCAACATGGAGCGTTTTTGATCGAAATAGCTGAATGTTAGGTTTTTTGCCATTTTGACGCGGCCACTATCGGGGGCTTCTTCGCCTGTGAGCATACGCAAGAATGTGGTTTTTCCTGCGCCGTTTTTTCCTAAAATGCCAATGCGGTCTTTGCGTTTGATCCGCATGTTAAATTTATCAAGAATGCGTTTGTCGTCATAGGATTTTCCAACACCAAAAAATTCAACAACATTGCGCGACGATTCTTCGGCGGTGATTGGCGGCAAATCAATGGTTGAGGTGACGCGGCGATAGGCTTTTTGATCTTTTTCGAGTGCGTCTCTGGCTTCAAAGGCTTGGGATTGGCGGCGGACATTGCGTTTAACGCGCGCCTTAACGCCTTTATTCGCCCATGCCATTTCTTGTTCGACTTTTTTGGCGCGGTTATGCAGGGCGCGGCCTTCTTGCTCTAATAATTCTGCTGACCATTCTTCAAAATGTGCGAATCCTTTGGGGGCGACTTTCAACTCGCCGCGATCAAGCCAGAAGACGCGGTCTGTTGTGTTGGCCAGAAATCTGCGATCGTGCGATACAATCAAGACGGCGCCGCGATAACCCGCGATATAATTCTCCAGCCATTCGATAAGCTCAAGATCCATGTGGTTGGTTGGCTCGTCAAGCAGCAGAATATCCGGCTCTTCGACCAATGCTCTGGCCAGTGCTGCGCGGCGTAGCTGTCCGCCTGATAAATGCTCCAGCGTGTCATCAACATTTAAGAGCAGGGGCGCGATGACCATCTCTATTCGGTAATCAATATCCCAGTCTTCAAGGTCGTCGCTTAAGCCCTCGAACACAAATTCGCGTACGGTTTTACCGGGGGTTGGCTCGACTTGTTGCTGCATATAGCCTGTTGATGTGCCCGCTAATAGGAAGTGCCTGCCGTCGTCAATTTCACGATCACCGGTGATGATGTTCATAAGGGTGGTTTTACCCGCGCCATTTTTCCCGACAAGTGCGATTTTGCGCCCCGAATGGATATGAAACGTCAAGCCGTCAAAAAACGGTTTTCCGGCGATCATAACGCTGGCATCTTCAACACTTAAAATAAGATCACTCATAATTGACTACTCTTCCTTCAGAGCAGTCTTGTAGCAGAGTGGCGAGGAAAAATGAAATCTTTTATTATGGCGCGGGTGCGTCGTTTCCGCGATCCATGCGCTGTGAAATTTTGTCGAGCTGTGCAATCGCATCGTCGATGGATTTACGCTCCATTTCATCATACAGCTTGAACTCACTCCATACAGGGCGGCCTAATGCTTCTTCAAACTCGGCCTGTGAAGAGCTTTTAAATGTGTCTTCACGGTCTTTTTCCGAAGCGTTAGACGCGAAGATGCCTGCTGCGCTGACAGGAAGAAAATCTTCGTATGTGATAGGGGTGTAAGCGATTTGACCGCCTTCGAGCAGGCCGTATAAATCTGTACTCGCCAAGCCCTCATCCATGCCTTTATCGGTTACGTAATATTGGAAATAGGCGAGGCCTTCTTCGTTCATGCCTTCGGGCGTGTTGGGAAAGCGTTTGCTGAATTTATCCTCCAGAACGGCCATATATTCTGCGGCGTTTGATCCATCAGGCGCGGGCGTGATTTCCGCGCGGACTTCGTTCAAAATCTCGTCATAGAGCTTGCGGCCTTTTTCAGTGAGGGCTGCGCCGCGTTGTTCAATTTCGCCAAAGCGCGCGGTGTGCAGGCCTTCTTCACCGTCAAACTTTACAGTTTCCGTCAGCGCCTTGAATGATGTTTGGCGCAGTAAAATAGGGTGCGTTGGCGGCGGGCCTTCTACAATATTTTTTGGGTTCATACCGCGATTGGGCATATCGGCATGGATGGTGTCGATCTCCAGCGTGCGCGGGGTGAGGTGGTTGATATGCGGGCCTTTGAAACACACAATATCGGCGGCGCGCGGGTCTTCGGCTTTTAAGGCTTCGTAGAAATCTTTGTCCACGGCGGCATCTTGATGCCATTTGAATGTATAGGTGGCTTCCTTGATGAATTCATTGGCTTCGGCTTCGCTTAATCCCCCTTGATCTTCGGACAGATTAACAAGCTCGCGCAGGCGCGGGGTGAAAATATCACGCTGGGCGAGGATATCTTCTGACTTGGTTCTTAAATCCTCATCCTTAATCAATTCAGTGCGCAGCAAGGAGGTGAACACCCGAAATGGCGATTTGGACAGGCTTTGTGCATCAGTAGAACGAAACGCGGTGGAGTGTACAGGCACGTTGGCTTGGGTCAGGTCGTAATAGGCCACAGGCTCCATCCCCATGACGTTAAAGACGCGTGACATCATTTTCAACTCGTCCGCCGTTCCCAAACGAATGGCGCCGTGGCGTTCTTCGGATATACGATCAAGATTATCGGTTTCTGCCAAACGTTCCTTTAATTCCGGATCAGCCGCAAGAACGTCACTGTTCACATCGGCAACAAGATCAAGCAACGTGCCATAGGCCGGAACCTCTTCACGGTACATTTCAGACATGGCGCGTGAAAACCGCGCGCGGATATCATCAGAAAACACAAAGTTTTGAACGTTTGTCATACTCGAACCTATTTTTTTATCATTATATAGTTAGAATACACTATTCTATAAATTGTTTGCACCATATTCATTATTGGGAGCGCAATCAAGGGACATGCAAAACAATGGAAAACGATATGACTCTCGACGAAATTCTTAACGATATCGGTTTGAACGCAAGCACATTAACGGGCGGAAATCTTGATGTTTACAGTCCTATAGACGGCGCGAAAATAGCGTCTGTTGCCATGGACAGCACGGCGGATGTGCAAGGGAAAATCGAAAATTCTGTTGCAGCATTTAAAGAATGGCGACAAGTGCCCGCGCCGCGCAGAGGAGAATTGGTACGCATTTATGGCGGCATTTTAAGAGCGCATAAAGAAACGCTTGGCGCGTTGGTTGCGCTGGAATGCGGTAAGATTTATCAAGAGGGGCTTGGCGAAGTACAAGAGATGATCGATATCTGTGACTTCGCGGTTGGCCTTAGTCGCCAGCTCTATGGTCTCACGATTGCCTCGGAACGCCCGCAGCATAAAATGCGCGAAATCTGGCAGCCTTTAGGGCCTGTTGGCATTATCAGTGCCTTTAATTTTCCGGTTGCGGTGTGGGCATGGAATGCGACGCTTGCGCTGGTTTGCGGGGATAGTGTGATTTGGAAACCGTCGGAGAAAACACCTGTCACGGCGCTGGCCTGTCAGGCATTGTTTGAGCAAGCCTGCGCCCAATTTAGTGATGCGCCGCAAAATCTATCGCAAATCCTAATCGGGGAGCGCGATATCGGCGAAGCGTTGGTCGATGATAAGCGCGTGCCGTTGATCAGTGCAACGGGTAGCACCGCAATGGGGCGCGCCGTAGGGCCACGTGTTGCGCAGCGTTTCGGTAAGAGCATCCTTGAGCTTGGCGGCAATAACGCGATTATTGTTGCGCCAAGTGCTGACCTCGATTTGGCGTTCCAAGGCACAGTTTTCGGCTCGGTTGGTACATGCGGGCAACGATGCACCACAACGCGGCGTTTGTTTGTGCATACGGATATCTATGACAGTTTAATACCGCGCTTGAAAAAAGCCTTTAGCGGCCTGTCTATTGGTAATCCCTTGGATGCCAAAACGCTGGTCGGCCCTTTGATTGATGAGCAAGCCTATTTGCACATGGAAGATGCGCTGAACAAGGCGCAGATGGATGGCGGCGTTGTGACAGGCGGCGGGCGCGTGCTGGCGGATCAATATCCGAATGGGTACTACGTCAATCCGGCGATTGTTGAAATGCCGGAGGGGACGAATGTGCATGAAGAAACCTTTGCGCCGATTTTGTACATTTTCAAATATACGGATATTGAGGACGCGATTGCGCGTCAAAACGCGGTGCCGCAAGGGCTGTCGTCTTCTATCTTTACGCGTGATATGCAAGAGGCGGAGCTTTTCACCTCCGAAACGGGGAGTGATTGCGGAATCGCCAATGTGAATATCGGCACATCAGGCGCAGAAATCGGCGGCGCGTTTGGCGGTGAAAAGGAAACAGGCGGCGGGCGCGAAAGCGGCTCGGATAGCTGGAAAGCATATATGCGCCGCATGACCTCAACAGTGAATTATTCATCCGCTTTGCCACTTGCGCAGGGCATTACATTTGATACGGGAGAAACCGAATGAAGTATATTCTATCTATTATGGCCGTTATGGTTGTGGTTGCCTTTTCGGCAGGCACATTGATTGCGATGGAGGAGGGCACAACCGACCCCGCGCATGCGCCGCCAATTGAAACTGAACATGACGGCGCGCTCATTGTCGGATCACAAGCGCCGGACTTCACCTTGCCCAATATGGATGGCAAAGTGCGCCGTTTAAGTGACATGCTTCAACGCGGGCCTGTGGTGCTGTCTTTTTATCGTGGTGGCTGGTGTCCTTATTGCAATGACCAACTCTATGCCTATCAACAGATATTGCCTGAATTTCAGGATTTGGGCGCAGAGCTTGTTGCTGTGTCCCCCGAAGAACCGAAAAGTGCGCAGGATACTGCGTTAAAGAATGAGGTCGAGTTCGAAATTCTGAGTGACCACGGTAATAAGGTTTCAAGATTGTATGATTTGCTTTGGCATGTGCCCGAAGAGAAACGTGAAAAATTCTCGACATGGCTGAAAGGCGAAACGGGCAAGACGCTTGAGGAGTTTAACGGTATCGATGATTATGAACTGCCCATCCCCGCAACATTCGTGATCGCGCAAGACGGCACGATTGTTTATGTTTTCAAGGATGAAGATTATAAAAAGCGCGCCAAGATTGAAGACATCATCGAAGCGCTTAAGAATCTGGAAGCACATACACCGGAATAGCATGACTATAGAAAATTAACCCCGTAAAACGCCGAGCCATTCTTTTTGTGCAGCGGTGAGGCGTTCATCGGGGGTCATCACCGCGCCTTGCAAGGCGGTGCGGATTTTTTCCGGTGTTTCGGAAATGCCGTTTTCAAGGAGCTTCAGCACGATCTTTTTGATCTTACCGATATTCTCGTAATACACCGCGAACACGGCTTCTACGCTCACATGCTCGTCAGGGTCTTCGCGCCAGCAATCATAATCAGTGGCAATGGCAAGGGTGACATAGCCCATCTGTGCTTCGCGCGCTAAAAAGGCTTCGGGGACGTTGGTCATGCCGACAACATCACAACCCGCTGCGCCGCGCAGGAAAAGGCTCTCGGCTTTTGTGCCAAGGCGCGGGCCTTCGACGCAGGCATAGGCTTTATCTGAGTGCAGCGACAGGCCGATGTCAGTGGCAGCCTTTAGAATGTCTTGTGTTAAAACAGGGCAGGTCGGTTCAGCCGTGGAAATATGCGCGGTGACGCCCTCACCAAAAAATGAGTTCTTTCGAAAGCCGCGTGTGTGATCGAAATACTGTGAAGCCAGCGCCATATCGCCCGGCTTGATTTCTTCTTGTAATGATCCTGAGGCGGAGATGCTCAAAACTGTGCGCGCACCAAGCGATTTTAGCGCATAAATATTGGCGCGAAAATTCACTTCGGAGGGGAGGAATTCGTGATTACGACCATGACGCGGCAAGAACAAAACCTTTGAGCCGAATGCTTCGCCTTCGATAATCGGGGCGGATGGTTTGCCAAACGGGGTGTCGATGTCATGCTCTGTGTTGATTTTGAGTTCATCAAGTGCGTACAGGCCGGAGCCTCCGATAATTGCGAGCATTTATCTTTCCTTTTTCATCGTGCGTTTATAAATCTGCCTGACATGAAACAATGCTTCGCCGTGGGTGTCAAAGACTTTTTAATGGAGAAGCCCCCCTAAAACGATGTGATGTTTTAGGGGGGCTTATGATTGTTTATAAGAAAGATGGCTAATGTTTTGCCGTGTTACACCCTAATCAAAATCATGATTTGATGTTGACGGGGTTGTTAGCGCGGAAACCTTTTGAGAATCAATAATCAAACCATCAACATCAATGCCGAAATCGGCGCCCAGAATTTCGTCTGCATCGCGCATATTTGGAGTGCCGGAAAATGCATTATTGTAAGCTGATCTTGCACTTAACAACTTTAATCTGGTGCCATTGATATATTCGCGGCCTTCTGTGCTGTTTGTATCAAACGTATCAATAACGCCTGCGTCAGGGTGGTACTCTTCACCATTCAGTGCTTTTGTGAATTTTGTTGCGGCCTCACTTAAATCAGGTGCAGAAAATAATGCCCCATGTACCTTGTTCAGTGTGGTTGTTAGCGTTTGGGAAACACTTTTTCCAATCTCTTTAAAACCCATTTTTTATCTCCGTGGTTAATTTTTTAAGGAGTATAAGCGAAGGGCTTGCCAAAAGGCAATAAAAAATCATGCAAAAAGTGTGCGTTGCGCATAGTCACCGAAGCTTTCCTCGGTTTTGCGATCATGGGCATACTTTCCGAAAAGACTATCCAGCGTGCTAAGGATTTCTGCTTCGTCGGCTTCTTCCAGATAGACTTTATTCAGGCGTTCGCCTTCATAATCACCAGCCAGACGCAAAACATATTTCCCCGGCCCTTTTCCGACCAAACCAATTTCGGCGGCGTAGGAACGTCCGCACCCATTGGGGCATCCAGTGATGCGGGTGGTAATAGGGCGGTCAAGGATGCCGTGTTTGTCTTGCAATGCTTCGACCTTCGTTACGAACTCAGGCAAATAACGCTGGCCTTCTGCCAATGCCAAGGGGCATGTCGGCAGGGCAACACAGGCCATCGCTTCGCGGCGCGTGGCGTTCATGGCATCAATCGTGATGCCGTGTTTGGTCAAGATTTCTTCCAGTTTTGCTTTGTTGGCTTTCTTGATAAAGGTGAACATAATATTTTGGTTTGTCGTAAAACGGAATCCGCAAATATCGGCCTCGGCGATTTCTTTCATTGCTGATTTGATATTATATCCGTCCTCATCAATAACGCGTCCGCTTTCGACAAAGGCGGTGTAATACCATTGGCCTTTATGATCATCAATCCAGCCAAACGGGTCGCCGCGATGGGTAAAGGCAGGCACGTCTTTTGCAGGATCTAATGTGTGGCCGAGGCGTTTTTCAAGCTCACCAACAAAGAAATCTAGCCCCAAACGATCAATCGTATATTTCAAGCGCGCCAAGTTACGCTGCTCACGATTGCCGTAATCGCGCTGTACGGCAGCAATCTGCCAGCAGACCTCCAGCGTTTTATCCTTACTGACATAGCCAATCACATCGGCGCGGCGCGGGTAGGTTTTCTCATTCCCATGCGTTGCGCCCAAACCGCCGCCAATGGCAACGTTAAAACCGTGCAGTGTGTCGCCTTCACCAACAGCAATCAGGCCGATATCGTTCATATAAACATCAACATCATTATGCGGCGGTGTTGTCAGTGCAATTTTAAATTTACGCGGTAAGTAGTGCTCTTTATAAAGCGGGTCTTCTTCAGCGGGTTGATCTTGGGGCAGTTTTTCACCGTCTAGCCAGATTTCCTTAAACGCGCCAGTGCGCGGTTTGAGGTGCTCGCTCAATTTACCGGCATATTCATGCACTTCGGCGTAGAAGGGCGCGGTTTCAGGGTTTGCGCCCGCAATAACATTACGGTTTACATCCCCACAGGCGGCGATGGAATCCAGACCGATATCATCGAAATCCTTCATCGTCGGTTTCATGCGCGCTTTGACAACGCCGTGGAATTGTACGGTTTGACGTGTGGTGATTTTAACAACGCCTGTCGCCCGCTTATCACAACTTTGTTGCAAGCCAAGCCATTGCTGCGCGGTGATATCACCACCGGGGATGCGTAAACGGATCATAAAACTATACGCCCATTCCAGCTTTTTATCTTCGCGCTCGGCGCGGCGGTCACGATCATCTTGAATGTAAGATCCATGAAACTTTACAAGCTGTTTGCCGTATTCGGTCACGTTACCCGTGACGCGGCTTTCGATTTGCTCGTTCAAATCACCACGCAGGCCGCGACTTTTTGTTTTGAATCCTTCGACTTCGGATAGGTTTTCAGGTTTGTTAATTTCGTCACTCATTTAATATACGTCCTTCAAATATCTATCATTTTCTTCCAGATCGGCGAGAAAGTCTTCTGCCGCCACTGCTGTTAGTGATTTATGCTCTGCGATAATGTCAATTAAGGCTTGATCGACGTCCTTGCTCATCGGGTCTTTCGTGCCGCATAAATATAGAGTCGCGCCGCCGTCAATCCACTCTATCACATCTTTTGCATTTTCCCGCAGGCGGTCTTGGACATAAATTTTATGCTCCTGATCACGTGAAAAGGCGAGGTCTATTTTGTGCAACGTTTCGGTTGCCAGATGTTCCTGCCATTCCGCTTGATACAGGAAATCACAATGCATGTGTTGATCGCCGAAGAAGAGCCAATTGCGCCCCTCGCTGCCGCGTTCGGAGCGTTCATAAATGAAGGATCGAAACGGCGCGATGCCTGTTCCGGGCCCGATCATGATGATGTCTGTGTCATCGGCGGGCAGGTTAAATATTTGGTTTTGATGGATATAAAAATCAATCACATCGCCTGTTTTTAAATCGGCGAGATATTTTGAATAAATGCCGTATCCGGTGCTGCCGTCCTCATTGGTGTGGGTGGCCAAAGCCACGGTAAGATGCACTTCGCCCTCATGATAGGCGGGGGAGGAGGCAATAGAGTAGAGCCTTGGCGCAGGGTCGCCGCCATTGAGATCTTCGGGCACGATAATGCCCGCTGCATCGCCGCATGTATATATGACATCATCGTCATACTCGATTTCAATATGGTAGGTTTCTTTGTTTGAATCGATATCGTTCAAATTCACGATTTCCTTAATCGTGCCCTTGATCGGTTCAAGGCGCGTATATCCCTTGCCTGTGCGAACAGTTTGTTCATCGGCAATGGCGATGGAGACGCTTTGATCGGGTGAGTCCGCGCCGACAAGTTCGTCCATATTCTTAACGGTTTGCTCGATCCAGCTTGGCGTATGGGATGCATAATCCACATCAAACAGGGCGTTTTCCTGGAATGGTTTTCCGCCTAAGCGTTGTAATTCTTTATCCAGATCGGTGGCAAAGCCGCAGAATATTTCATAGGAGGAATCGCCCAGCCCTAAAACCGCATATTGTAAACCTTCGAGCGCGCCGTCTGCCGCGGCTTTGATTTCTTCGTAAAACTTTATGGCGGTTTCCGGCGGGTCGCCTTCACCATGTGTTGAGCATAAAAAGATGGCGAGAACATCGGATTTGATGTCTTTGGCCTTCAGGCGGTTTACAGCAGAATTTTTGATTTTATATCCTGCGGCTTTTGCGGCTTTCATAACCTGCAATGACAGCCCCTTGGAATTACCGGTTTCGGTGGCGTAATAGACCATGACATTGGGTTTGTTGCTGCTCGGTGCGCTTGCACCAAGGTCAGAACTGCCGATTTGCCCCTGCATATAGCCGGCCAGCCAGATTTTTTGCTCATGGCTCGCGGAACTCATCAACCGTTCCAATAGTGCTTTTTGATCTTTGTTCAGCATACCTAACCTTTAATCCTTACCAGTTTTCCGTCAACCATATGTAAACCGCATTCCTGCGAATCATCTTGTTCCCACCACCAGCGCCCCGCGCGCATCGGTTCGCCCTTTTGAATTGCACGCGTGCAAGGCGCGCAGCCAATAGAAGGAAATCCCTTATCATGAAGTTCGTTATAGGGAATATCATGGGCGCGAATATAGTCTTTCAATGTGTCTTCTTCAACATCAATCAGGGGATAAAGTTTGATGATGCCGCGTGCGGTATCCATTTCCGCGATGGGTAAATCTTCGCGGTTTTCCGAATGGGCGCGGCGCAAGCCACTGATCCAGATATCGACGCCTTTAAGAGCGCGGTTGAGCGGTTCGACTTTACGCACGCCGCAGCAATTTTTGCGCTTTTCCAAACTTTCAAAAAAGCCGTTGATCCCTTGATTTTTGACCAGATCCTGCGTTTTTTGCGCATCGGGGTAGAGGGTTTCTATGCTGATGTTTTTATATTTATCGCGCGTTTCTTGCGCAACTTTATGCGTTTCTTCGAAGAGGCGCCCTGTGTCCAGTGTGAAGAGTGTCACAGGCGCGCCGTCATGGGCGATTAAATGCGTGATGACCTGATCTTCAAAGCTCAGGCTTGTAGAAAAGGCGATGGATTTATCGGCGTAGTTATTCAAGGCCGCGATGCGGTTTTCCCACGGCAAGGCACTGAATGTCTCAATGATCTGTTCAAGCAACTTTTTTCTCCCGCTTTTGTTTTTTCTCAAGGGGCGGAAAATATGAGCCTTGGCCTTGCGGAGCGTCTTTCCATTGGTTTTGATCGGCCCATCGTGCCACGTCACCAACGATCATGGTGCAGGGCGATCCGAATTCAGATGAATCCCAGTCTTGTGTGAAATTACCGATAGTGGAGGGGTATTCACGATGGAAATCAGTGGTGCCCTGCTCTACGACAAGCAATGGTGTGTGGGGGGGATAACCAAGCTCGATTAATTTTTCGCAGAGCAGAGCATAATGTGGTGTGCTCATATAAAACACGAAAGTTTCATTTTTCGCATGCTTTATGGACAGCCAGAAATCATCATTTTGTAGGGTTTTGGTGTAAAGCGTTATAAACCGTACGGAAAGCGCACCGCCGCGCTCTGTCAGGGGAATACCCGCATATGCGGCGCAGCCATTGGCTGCGGTTATGCCCGGTACGATTTGATAAGATGCGCCGACCTTTTTCGCAATTTCTATTTCTTCTGCGCCGTGGGCGTACACACCGGGGTCACCGCCTTTTAGGCGCACAACAATATTGCCATTTCTAAGGTTTTGTTCAATTAGGGCATCAATTTGTTCTTGTGTCTTGTGGTGGGTGTCGCGCGTTTTGCCGACAAAGATCTTTTCCGCGTCCTTGCGGGCATATTGTTCGATAATCAACGGTGAGACGAGGCGATCATAAAGCACGATATCGGCCTTGGACAGCAAGCGTATGGCTTTGACGGTCATAAGCTCGGGATTACCCGGCCCTGCGCCAACCAGATAAAGCGCGGCTTGTTTGTGATTGGGGTAGGTGTCAATCAGATCATCGAAGAGCCGATCAGCTTTCTCGCGGTTGCCTTCGAAAAGCTCTTCGGCGATGGCGCCGTGATAAATTTCTTCACCGATCAGGCGGCGCGGTTGAATGGTGGTTAATCGTTCGCGGAGCAAGGTTTTTTTATCGCCCATGAATTTAATCAAATTGGTGAAATTGACGGGCACAGTTTGCTCTATCGCATGTTTGACCATGCGCGCAAGAACAGGGGAGATACCAGATGATGAGATTGCAATTTGTAGATTGCCGCGCCGTACCAACGCGGGAAAAATGAAATCGCATAAGGATGGATTATCCACCACATTGACCAAGATGCCCGCTTTATTACAGTCCTTTGCGATGCGCTCATTCACCGAATCATTATCGGTTGCCGCAACAACAATGGTTTTGTCTTTCAAGAATTTTTTGTGATAGGTGCTATGGGTCAGCTCAAAGTCGTGTTTTTCACACAGCAAGCGTATGGCTTGCCCAGTCGTTTCGGCAAGAACATGCACCTGCGCGCCAACACTGGCCAAAGCCTCGGTTTTGGCCGCCGCAATTTCACCGCCGCCAACAATCAGTACGGCGCCGTGTTTATCAGAATTTAAAAATAACGGGGTATAACCCATATCACATAATCCTTTGATGAGTGCCGGACTATAAATTAACAAATTTAACTTGTAAATACATATTTTTTGTGTAATATAGGCAAATGCAGATTTTACCGAACAAACTTTATCTGGCTATGAATGCGGCGATGTTTATTGCCTATAATGGCAATGAGGATACGCCTGTGTCTGGCAGCGCGATTGTTGATTATTGTAATTTGAACAAGCGCGCGTTAGAGCCTGTGTTGCAACGCCTTTCCAGCGAAGGCTTGATTGTGTCGGTTAAGGGTGCAAAAGGCGGGTATTACATGCCCAATCCTGAAACAATCACATTGCGTGAGATTGTTGAGGCTTTTGTAAGCCGCGTTGTGCCTGATAAACATGAATTTGCAGGCTATGATACGATTTTGAATGAAAAGCTGGAAAATTGTTATGATGGCTGGCTGGATAGTCTTTCGGATGTCAGTTTTAAACGTCTGTGCCGTAAAGCCAGAACGGCGGGGAACCTTGACCCAATTAACGCACCTGTATTGAATTTTGCGATATAATACCATTATTTCTTTGCTTTTATACCTGTAGTTAGTAAGCTCTGCGCCATGAGTAAAATTCGCTGTTTATTTGCTGTTTTGGCCTGTGTTGCCTTGTCGTCATGTGTGGCAGATCGTCTTAAATTTTGGGATTCTGGCGCGCATAAAACATATGCTGTTTCAGGATTGGATGATCAGGAAGAAATCGGCGCATATATTCGTACAATCATAGATGAGGGTTTTGCAGAACCTGCGGAAGATGCTGAGGATATTGCCTATCTTCAAGAGGCCGTGCGTTTGGATGTGTTAAAGGCGATGCGCGCGAAGGGCTATTACGACGCGGCTGTGGCTTATGAAGATGAAGGCGAGGAGGCAGGGCGTTATCAGGTTGAGGCAGGCGCCTTAACGATAATTTCTGCGATATCCGTACGTCCCGCAGAATATGAAAAGAAATTCCCTGATTTAGGCATAGCGGCGGGCGACGCGCTAGATGCGGCAAAGGTTTTGACCGCGCAAGGCAAGTTGCTGCAAAAAATTCAAAAGGAAAGCTGTGCGTATGACCTTGATATACGGCACAGCGTTATCCTTGATCCTGCCACGCGAACAGCTGAAATTATCTTTCGAGTTGAGGAAGGCAAACCCGCGGCATTTGGCGCTTTAAAATTTTCAGGCATGGAAAGCGTTGATCAAAGCTATATCGATAAATTGATTACATGGGACGAAGGGGCGTGTTTTAAGCATGAAAAACTGGCTGCCGTTCGTGATAAATTATTGGGCACGGGGTTGTTTTCACGCGCCGATGCCGTGTTGCCGTCGGACGCAGCAAAAAGAAAAGATCTTCCCGTTGAATTTGTATTGAAAGAGCGCGCACAACGTACATTGAGCGCAGGGTTGAGCTATTACACAGATGAGGGCGTTGGTGCAATATTTGGCTGGGAGCATAGAAACTTTCTTGGCAGTGGAGAGAAATTCAATGCAGATTTGACATTGTCGATGCTTGAGCAAACTCTGGAGACCAATCTGACAAAGCCGTATTTTTTGCGTAACGATCAGACGTTATCATTGAGCGCATCTGTGGGGCGAGAGGATACCGATGCCTATGAAAGACTATCGATCGGCACGGGGTTTAGTGTGAAGCGTACCTTCTCAAAATATCTATCAGGGCGCGCCGGAATGGATTTTGAACTGACGCGCATTACGGAAGAGAATGAAAGTGCGGATAATTTTGCATTATTAAGCCCGATCGCAGCGCTTACATTCGATAGCCGCAATGACACGCTTGACCCGCATAAAGGGTCATTGGTGAAAATATCCGTTGAGCCTGCATTTGATGTTTTGGGCGAAAGCGACCCATTTGTGAAAAACAAATTCACCGCGCAAACTTATTATGAGGCGCATAAGCGGCTCGTTTTGGCGGGGCGCATAAATCTGGGGTCTATCATCGGCTCAAGCTCAGAAAACCTGCCCGCATCGGAGCGGTTCTTCGCGGGTGGCGGTGGTTCTGTGCGTGGTTTTGGTTATCAGGAAGTCGGACCACATGATAGTGGTGATCCCGCGGGCGGACGTTCGCTGGTGGAAGGATCATTCGAATTGCGCTATAAAGCCACAGATACGCTGGGCGGTGTCGCGTTTATTGATGTCGGGCAGGTGACGGATAAGGTCACGCCATCGGTTGATAATTTAGCCATTGGTGCGGGACTGGGCTTTCGCTATTATACAGACTTTGGTCCGTTGCGCTTTGATGTTGGTGTGCCTTTAAAGGGTGACGAGAATACCGATGCCAATTTTCAGGTTTATATCAGCATCGGTCAGGCCTTTTAGGATATTGATTTCATGAATATTCCAGTGAAAAAAATTGCAAAAAGAACAATGCGCCTGTTTGTCTGGAGCATCGCATTTGTGATGGCGGTGTTTGTTTTTGTGCAGATTGCCTTTTGGGGCGCGATTGTTTGGGTCAATACCAATAGCGGTCAGGCCTTTTTGCAATCTGTCATTGGTACACAATTGAAAGAGAGCGGATATCGCGTCGAAATCGGCGGGTTTTCCTATGTTTTTCCGACATTATTGGGGGTGGGCAGATTATCGCTTTATCAGGGGGATGACGAAGTTGTCTCTGCGCGTTCAATTCGTTTGGATTTAGATGTTTTTCCACTGAAAGACAAAATCTTGGGTATTAACCTGGATTTTGGTGAAGTGATTGTCAGTCAGCAGAAAAAAACACCTGCTATGCCGCCCCCGAAAGAGCAAGCGGCTACAGCAGCACCAACCTCGATTATTGTTCCGGCGTTTGACCTACCCGATTTGTATTTCACCCGTTTTTCCATTGCGGATATTGCGATTGGTAAATTGGTGATTAAGGGAGAGCAAGACGTTGTGCTCTCTCCTCAAATATCGGGTGAGGTTATTTTTCAAAATGAACGGTTGGTGAATCTTGGTTTGGTTTATACAGACGATGCCGCGGGCGCGCCGAACTATATGCCGCGCACCATTGATATTACGGGGCAATTCAATACAAGATTATCGGAACTGAAAATTGACAAAATCAAAGTGTCTGCGCCGATCTATGATGTCAATACGTCGGCGCTTGCGACTTTCCGTGATGGCGGGGCGTTGTCGGCGGATATCAAAACCATATTGAAAACTGTGGCGAATTTATCGCCTATTCAAACGCGGATTACGGCAAAAAACACGACTGTTTTTCCGGTGAATATTGCCGCGCATGGCACGTATTTTGATAAGCCAGTCTCCCTAAAAACCAACATAGCCATGGATAAGCAATCTGTGGTGTTGAAGGGGCTGGCGGTTGAGGCGCCGGATATGAAGGCATCGGGGCATGTGGCCTATAACATGGCGTCCTCTATTGCCGCGGGTAAAATATCAGGGCGCCTTGAGGGGCTTGGCGCGTATCAGGCCTTTATTGGCGGCGGGCATGATTTGTCCTTAACCACATTCGATGTTGGTTTGTCGGGCGCTCAGGCGGGGCAAGCGGTGAAAATTGATTTGGAATCTAAGGGCTATAAGAATAAGGATTTCAGTCTGTCGCTTAAAAATATCAAGCTTGATGCAGGATTAGTAGGGCAGGTTTTTACAATAAACAGCCTGTCTATGCATGATAAGGATAAAGGCACGCTCAATGGTAAGGGGACATATAACCTTGCCACGCAGGGCGTAAATCTTGCGATTAAGGCGAATAAATACCGCGCGCTTAAAGGGGATCTTGCCAATGGCGTGATTAATGCCGATATCACCATTTCGGGCAATCCTGACAGTTATGAAATTGGCGGTACAATTGCGCCGGAGAAAATCGACATTAAAATACCGGAACGTTTTTCCGGCAGTATCCCGCAGCTCAATGTTGAAATGAAGAGCAAGGTTCAGGCCGCTCCGGCGCCATCCTTCGGAAAGAATATCGCGCTTAATATCATTGTCGATGCGCCGCGCCAAATTTTGGTGCGTGGTTGGGGGCTGGATGCGGAATTTGGTGGTAAGCTGGAAATAAAGGGCAGGGCGGATGACCCTAAGTTTTATGGTGATTTCAACGTCATTCGCGGGCGTTATGCGGAGTTCGGTAAGAAGTTTAAGATCGCAAAGGCCAAAATGAAATTTTCGGGCAGTATCCCGCCCAGCCCGACCTTGGATATTCTAACGGAAACAAAGGCAGGGGACGTTTTGGCTAAAATCGCCATTACGGGCAGTGTTATTAAACCCGATATGGAATTTTCATCTGAACCGGCTTTGCCGCAGGATGAGGTTTTGTCTCGTATTTTGTTTGGGTCTGATCTGGACTCAATATCGCCGTTTCAGGCGGTGCAGCTTGCGCAAGCTATGCAGCGTTTTACCGGAACGGGCGGCGGTAGTTCGTTTGACCCGATTGGTTCACTGCGCGCTGCCACGGGGCTGGATGATTTAAGTATTGAAACCGATGCGGATGGCGGGGCGAGCGTCGGGGCGGGCAAATATCTGACCGAGAAAGTGTATCTTGAATTTGAAGCAGGATCGGAAGAGGGCAGCGGCAACGCCAATGTTCAGGTGGAGTTAACGCCAAACATCACACTGGAAAGTGAAATCGGTCAAGATGCCAGCGGCGGTGCAGGCGTGTTTTGGAAATGGGATTACTGAGAGAACCTCAACGCAATATCTTATAGAGCGGCTGGCTCTTCGGCTGGTGGGAAGATGGTTCTTTTCGCTGTGCCGATAACCCGTTTCAGATCTTCGTTAATCATATAAAGTGATGGGATCAAAACCAGCGTCAGGAATGTCGAAAAGACAATACCAAAACCAAGTGATATCGCCATCGGCACAAGGAACCGCGCCTGAAGCGAGCTTTCAAACATCATCGGCGCAAGTCCGACAAAGGTTGTCATCGTCGTTAATATGATGGGGCGAAACCGCTGGCGCGCCGCAATGACAACGGCTTGGAAGCTATCTATATCGTCCTCTTTGCGCTTTTTGTTGGCCAGATCAATCAAGATCAGGGAATCGTTAATCACAACACCGGCCAAGGCAATAATGCCGAACATACTCACGATACTCATCGGATAACCCATGATGAAATGCCCGATGATCGCGCCAACGATACTGAACGGGATGGCGATCATGATCATTAAAGGTTGGGAATAGCTGGAAAACAAAACGGCGAGGATGGCGTACATCACAAATAAAATGCCAATCATACCGACAAACAGGCTTTGCAAGCTTTCGCGCATATCGGCTTGTTGCCCTTCGAAGGAATATGACAGGCCGGGATAGCGCTTGACTAGATCAGGCAGGACATCTGCCTTTAGACTGCCGATAATCAAATTGGCCTCTGATTGCGGGCTAACATCTGATTCCACGGTGATCACGCGTTGACTGTTGCGCCGCTTAATGGTCGTAAAGGCGCGGCCTTCCGTTGAATCAACCACGTCTTTTAACATCACATAGGCATTATTGGGCGTTTTAATCATTAAATTCGTGAAATGGTAGAGCGATTCACGTTCTGCCTTGGGAAGCATGACCAGAACGCGCACTTCATTGCGTCCGCGCTGTTGTTTTAGGGCTTCGCTGCCGTAATAACCACTGCGGACTTGTCGCCCGACATCAACAGGGGTGAGGCCGAGTGTGTATCCCAAATCGGAAACCGTGAAATCAAATTGGCGTTTGCCTTGCGCGGTGCCGTCATTGATGTCTTGCGTGTTGGGGAAGTCGTCTAATGCTTTGGCCAGATCCATGGCGGCTTCATCAAGGACATGGGTATCTTCGTGGCTGAGCTCTACGGTCAACGCCGCGCCGGAACCGGGGCCGCCAAAGTCTGATAAGAATGTCAGAGAATCAAGGCCGGGCATTATGCCGGTTTTTTTACGCCATAATGCGGTGAAATCTTTGGTGCTGAGGGTGCGGATGCTTGGGTCTGTTAAAAAGGTGCGTATCGTGATTTCGTTTTCATTAACCTGCGAGTAGACCCCCAGTGAGAGCTGATCGCCGCCATTTTCTGCGATAATATTTTGCGCGGTTTCGACAATATGTTGCTCAACCTTTTTCACGACACTTTCAGGCGCGCCGACTTTTAAGACTGCCTTGGAATAAGAGAAATCGGATTCCACCTTCGGGAACATCTGGATGCCCAAGCGCCCGCTAATCACGTAGCTGCCCATAGCGATTAAAACAAACAAGAATAAGGAGAGCGAAATATAACGCAAATAAACCGATTTCTTCAAAATAGGGAGATAGATATTAACAATGAAATAATCGAAGCCTCGGTTGAATTTTTTCTGCCATCTAACGATGGCTGCAAAAAAGCCGTTCTTGATTTCCTTGGATTGTTTAAACACCAAATGCGCAGGCAGGATAAACAGGCTCTCAACGAGGGATATCGTGAATGTAGCAATCACAATCAGGGGGATGATGCTGAATATTTTTCCCATAAAGCCGGGCATGAAGAACATCGGCATAAAGGCGATGATATTGGTTAAGACGCTGACGGTGACGGGAATTGCCATTTCACGTGCGCCTGCAACACTGGCGGCCAGTGGTTTCATGCCTTGTTCGCGTTTGTGATAAATATTCTCGCCCACGACAATGGCATCATCGACAACAATACCAAGGGCAATGATAAAGGCGAACATGGACACCATGTTGATCGAGAAATAATCGGCAGCGGGGAACAGAAGGAATGCCCCCATATATGAAATGGGAATACCCAAACTGACCCAAAAGGCCAGACGGATATCAAGGAAAATCGCTAAAAATAAAACAACCAGCACCAATCCAAATACACCGTTTTTAATCAGCAACTCCGCGCGTTGTTCGAAAATGATCGAGCGATCATCCGTGATGGTGATTTCCAAATCGCCGGGCAATGTTTTGTTTAATTCATCAACCACTGTTCTGGTGGCTGTGGAGATTGTGATTGGTGTTTGCTTTGCCGTACTGCTGATTTGCATCTGAATGGCAGGTTTGTCATTAAACGTGGTGTACAGGTTTTGATCGGCAAATGTATCTTTTATTGTTGCAATATCGCCCAGATAAACGGTGCTGCCGTTTCCGTTTTTGATAATGGGAATGGTCGAAAAATCGGGGGCATAATCCCTGCGTTCTGTCATGCGCACCAGAATTTCACCCGCAGAGGTTTTGAGCGCGCCGCCCCCCAGCTCTAAAGATGTCCGTGATATGATCGTGGCAATATCAGGGATGCTCAGGTTATAGCGGCGCAAGGTATCTTGCGGCACTTCGATATGAATTTCGTAATTACGCACGTTTGAAAGCTCAACAAGGCTGATGCCATCGCTTTGTTCCAGCTTGCTGCGCACGACTTCTGCGGTATCCCTTAAGACGCGCTCACTGACCGAGCCATGCAAGACCAACTCCATCACCTGTTCCTGATTTTGAAGCAGGCTGACGGTGAGGTTTTCTGCATCGACGGGGAATGTTGTGATTTGGTCTACGGCGGTTTTTATGTCCTGAACAATGCGTAATGCTTGGTCTTCATCATCTATTTCGATGATAACAGTGCCGACACTTTCGGATGCGTTGGAGGTGATCTCACCAATCCCCTCAATGTCTTTAACGGCATCTTCGATGGAGAGCAAAATACCTTGCTCGACTTCTTCGGGGCTTGCCCCCGGATAGGCCATGCTGACCGTCGCAAGGTCGAGTGTGAATTCGGGGAAGACTTCTTGTTTACTGCCCAATAGCAGTAAAAACCCGCCGAGTAGAAGGATAACCATCAACAGGTTCGCCGCCACAGGATGAGAGGCGACCCACGCGATTGGCCCGGGCTTTATATCGTCTAATTCGCTTTCATCGAAATGTCCCATGGGGCATTTATTCCTTTTCCATGGCGCTTGGGATTTCGGCGTCGTTGGTGTCTTGAGCATCCTCGTCTTGACGGGAAATATCCATGCCGTCGACTGGCGTGATGATATTGGATGTGATGATGTCGGTGTCTTGCTCTAATCCATCGGTGATATAGGCATAATCGCGGTCTTTATAGACAATGGTAACAGGCTGTATGGCCAGTTTGCCATTGCGCATTGCCCAGACTGTATTATCTTCGCGCACATAGCTTTGTTCGACGCGCGCTGCGTTTTTCAGTGTTTTGCCGATGAGGGTGACGGGAACGAAATCCTCTAACACCATGGGCGCGGCATCGGCATCATGCGCGTTGAGCAGGAGCGGGTCGGGGACACTGACGATCATGTAGGCAAGCCTGCTTTGTTCATTCAGCGCCCCTGTTTGGCGCAGAAGAGAACCGCGGCGCTTCTTGCGTCCGTCATCAAGGGTAATGATGGCTTGTGATCCTTTGTCGCCTGCACGAACAGGGATTTGTAACCAGCGGGAATTCTGGGTTGGCACTTCGATTTCAACCCAATACTCATCGGTGTTGACCAGCGTTGCAAGTTGATCTTGTGAGGAAATGATGTTGCCCAGATCAGTGAGGCGCTCAATCATAATGGCGTTGAAGGGGGACTTTATTTCTGTACGCTCCAGATTGAGCTGCGCGATTTCAAGGTTGGTCTGCGCGGAATCAATATTGGCTTTGGCCTGTTCTAGCTGTGGTTTGCGCAGCGCCAGATCAGTGATTTTCATCTTTTTACCGGAATTTCGTTCCAGAATACTCATTTCATCGCGGGCAATTTGTTGTTGCCCCTGTTCCAGTCTGAAAGAGGCTTGTGCCTGTTTCAGTGCGGCTTCTTTGACGTTGACCTCGAGCACATAATCCGCCGGATCAACCTTTAACAATGTTTCATCTTTTTTGAAAAAACCACCGGGGATGAAATTTTCTGACGTGCCGATGATTTCACCGGAGACGCGGGCTTTTAATGCTGTTTCATGCGCAGGGATGACGCGCCCCATAACCTCTATTTTCACAGGGTAATCACCAAGGGTGATTTTGGTTGTTTTAACAACAGACTTTGATTGCGCGTGTTCGATTTTTTTGTCGGCATGCTTAGGATTTGCAATCATGCCATAGGCAATGATGCATGCCGCCGCCAGTATGGCAAACGCGATTAATGCGCGAATAACCACAGATATTTTTGGTTTATGCCGCTGATGGTCATCCTTATTCATCTTTGATCTGCTCCGTTTGAATGATCGGCTGAATTTGCATTATTGTCGTTTGCAAGTTTTGTGCCCAACTGCGTCCGCCCAAGGCACGATAGAGGCGAACCCGCTCTTTGGCTTGTGTTAATTTTTCGATGATGATTTGCAGCTCCAGTGATTGCGTATTATTTAGGCTGTTCAAGACGTTAATGTAACTACTTTTACCATTGGCGTAACTGAATTTTGCTTGTTCAAGCGTTTTATGTGACGCGGCAAGTTGTTCTTGTAAGGCTTTTATTTTTTTATCTTGATAGGTGTTGCGTACCAGCGCATTTTCGGTGTCGTTCACCGCGGTTAGCACGGTTTGGCGATAGGCTTGAAAACGCTCATCGGCGATGGCCTCTTGTCTGACTTGTTCGGCTTTGCGTCTGCCGCCATCAAAAACGGGCGCGGTCGCGCTGATCGCCATATTTAACAGCCATGTATCGAATAGCCCGCTTATTTGTCCATCACTTGTTGAGTAGATGGCAGACAGGTCAAAGCTCGGCAATCGGTCACTAAAGGCAGCTTTGGCAGCCCAATCCGCGCTGAGAAGGCGTAACCATGCCGCGATAATGTCGGGTCTGTTTGCGAGCAAGTTAGAAGGCAGGCCGCTGGGCGGAATTGGCAGG
>TARA_R110001592_G_scaffold6774_6_pt1 | contig 53869 bp, 49 predicted proteins | sample TARA_R110001592 | Tara Oceans TARA_R110001592 (sample SAMEA4398387) | marine metagenome | biome: Polar Biome; feature: [SRF] surface water layer (ENVO:00010504); material: water (ENVO:00002006), including particulate matter (ENVO:01000060) such as... | depth 5 m | reverse complement strand
AATGCCAAGCACGGCCGAGAGATTATGAAAGAGAGTATCGAAGATACCGCCTCGCTAATTATCCATGATTTAGAACGCTACCTTAATGCCTTGGGCACGATTGCCGCGGTTGCGCCTTTGCTCGGTTTGCTGGGTACGGTGCTAGGCATGATTCGCGTGTTTACCGAAATCATGGTGCAGGGAACCGGTAATGCCGGGGTGCTTGCCGGCGGTATTTCAGAAGCATTAATTACCACGGCCTCCGGTCTTTGTGTGGCGATTCCCGCCTTGGTTATGCATCGTTATTTTTTGCGAAGAATTGATGAAATTGTGGTCACCATGGAGCAAGACGCGATAAAGCTAATTAATGCTATGCACGGTGAGGTCCAAATAAAGGATTCGTCGGCAGGAAAGTCCGCGTGAAATTTAAACGTCAGCGAGTGGACGATGGCGGGGTAAATTTAACGCCCCTCATTGATGTTGTGTTTTTGTTGCTCATTTTTTTCATGGTATCGACAACGTTCACGAAAGAAAGCCGCCTTAAGCTCGAACTCCCTACTGCGCGAGGCGAAGCTGCCCTGCAAGAAAATAAGGTCTTGGAGGTTGTGGTCGATGCGGCGGGGCATTATCGCGTTAATGAACGGCCTTTAGCGGTGCATACCTTAGACGCATTAATGACTGCAATGCGCGATGCTGCAGCCAATAACAGTGACGTGCCAGTGGTAATTACTGCCGACGCCAAGAGCCCGCATCAATCGGTCATTACCGCAATGGACGCGGCGGGTAGACTGGGGTTTGCTAAACTTAGTCTAAGCACTCAAGATCCAGAAATGACTTCTGTTGATCAATAATTATTAGTATCAGGAACACCCAGCATTATGAGTAATGAGCAGTCGGATCTAGCTATATACGGACGGCTAATAAAGTATGTCTTGCCGATGTGGGTGATGTTCTTATTGAGCGTGCTCGGTTTCTCCGTGTTCTCTGGTGTGCAGGTCTTACTTGCCGACATGATGCAGCTAATAGTTGATTATATTGGCGGCAATATGGTCCAAGGTGAGGGCGGTCTGTCGGCCAAACTTATGTGGAAGCTTGGCGGCGAAGATTTTGTGTTAACGGATGCTCGTCTTTGGATCGTGCTGATGATGGTCTTCCTGGGGATTGTTCGCGGTATTGGATATTTCGCAGGTAACTATTTTATTTCTATTGTTTCTCACAGCTTGGTTCACAATCTGCGCTGCGAGTTATTTCAAAAAATGCTCTACATGCCTAGTGCCTACTACGATCATAATTCAAGCGGTGTGATGATTTCTAAAATCACCTTCAACGTAGAGCAAGTCACCGGTGCAGCGGTCAACGCCACTAAAGTGGTATTGCGTGAAGGTACGTTTGCCATCGGCCTCATTATGTTTCTGCTGTATTCGAATTGGAAACTCACCATGGTGTTTTTCGTGGCCCTGCCGATTATTGCGGTCATTGTGTATTGGGTTGGCAAGCGGTTTCGCAAGATCAGTAAAAGTATTCAAAATGCCATGGGCGACGTGAATCAGGTCACCAACGAATCGATTAGCGCCTACCGAGAAATTCGTTTGTATGATGGCATCAGCTATGAGCAGAATCGATTTAATGAGGCCAGTCAACGCAACCGCTCACAGAATATTAAAATGGCTTTTTACAATGCTATTAGTCCCTCGGTCATCCAATTCCCGGTGGTATTGGCAACCGGTGTACTGATTTGGATCGCGCTGGGCTTAGGTGGCGAAATGTCGCCTGGGGCGTTTGTCGCTTACTTGTCAGCCGCCTTGTTTTTACCCAAGCCCATGCGCCAACTTGCCGATGTGAGCAGTACGATTCAAAAAGGTCTGGCGGCAGCTGAAGATATATTCGAGTTCATTGACACCGAACAGGAAAAAGACACAGGCACCTACGTTAGCGACACGACCAAGGGCGATATCGAAGTTAAAGGTCTAAGTTTCGCCTATGCAGAAGGCGACGAGAAAGTATTGCGGGATGTAAGCTTAAGCGTTGGCGCTGGGCAATCCCTGGCCCTCGTCGGACTCTCAGGTTCGGGTAAGTCAACCTTGGTAAGTCTGATTTCTCGCTTCTACGACCATTCGGAAGGCGAGATACTCTTAGACGGTATTGATGTGCGCGAGTACACGCTAGAAAATCTTCGCGACAAGATGGCCCTAGTCACCCAGCAGGTCACCTTATTTAACGATACTATTTTTAATAATATTGCCTACGGAAAAATGGCCGGATCCACGCCTGAGCAGGTTCGCGCCGCGGCTGAAGCAGCGCATGCAATCGAGTTTATTGATCAACTACCCAATGGCTTTAATACCATGATTGGTGAAGACGGTGTCATGCTGTCTGGTGGCCAGCGCCAGCGGCTAGCGATAGCGAGAGCATTCTTGAAAAATGCGCCGGTACTGATACTTGATGAAGCGACGTCGGCCCTAGATAACCGCGCTGAAAATCATATTCAGCAGGCTATGGAAGAAATCATGAAAGGCCGGACCACTATTGTGATCGCGCATCGTTTATCGACCATTGAAAAAGCCGATAACATTGTGGTGATGGAGGCAGGGCGAGTGATGGAGCAGGGCAATCACACTGAGCTGCTGGCGCTGAACAAACGTTATGCTCAGCTCTACAATAAGAATTTTGAGGATCAGTAAATGTCCTTAGAGCAGCGTATAAACGCTGCTTGGTACGGGCGCGCCGGTTGGCTGTTGCTGCTGTTTCCTCTCGCGTTGTTATTCCGGCTTATTGCTGGGCTGCGGCGTTCTTTTACTGAGCCGCAGTCCTGCGGTGCGCCAGTCATTATTGTCGGCAATATCACGGTTGGCGGCAGCGGAAAAACCCCTGCGGTATTGGCCTTGGCTGAATTCTGCCGTCATCGCGGCTATCGCGTGGGTATTGTCAGTCGCGGCTACGGTGGCCAGGCGCCTTATTATCCCTATCTATTAGAACCGGCTACTGAGCCAAGTATTGCCGGCGATGAGCCCTGTCTGATTGCACGCCGCAGCGGCCTGCCGGTCGCTGTGGCACCGGACCGCCTCGCCGCGGCCAAGTTATTGGTTGAGCAAGAGCGATGTAATATCATTATCAGTGATGATGGCTTGCAGCATTATCGCCTGGCCAGAGACATAGAGATCCTATTGCTCGACGGCCAACGTGGTTTTGGCAACGGCTTCTGTTTACCTGTAGGCCCGTTGCGAGAACCTATCGCCAGAGCGAGCCAGGTTGATCTCACCATTATCAATGGTGGTAGCGACACGCTTAGCGGTCACACCATGTTACTCGTAGGCGAGACCGCCATTAATTTGAGTAGCGGCGAGCGTCGCGGTTTCAGTGCTTGGCCAGAGGCGGAACGGCGCATTCACGCGGTAGCCGGCATTGGCAATCCATCGCGATTTTTTCAGGCCTTGCGCAGCAAGGGTTTTGAAGTAATCGAACACGCCTTTGCCGATCACCACGCGTTTACTACAGCGGATATTTGTTTTGCCGATCATTATCCGGTAATCATGACGGAAAAAGACGCGGTCAAGTGCGCGCAATTCAAACTTGAAAATTGCTGGATGCTACCGGTGGATGGCGAGATTGGGTCAGCTTTTTACGACGAATTTACAGTATTACTTGAGCGCTTAGCCACGCCTTAAGGTAATCCACACAAACATTTGCTGCGCTTACTCGCTTGAATTGCGCGGTAGTGCGCGACGAACAGCTCGGAGCTTGCATGTCATATACCGTTATTATTCCCGCCCGTTTCGCCTCCAGCCGCTTGCCAGGTAAGCCGCTGATGGATATTGCAGGCAAGCCCATGATTCAGCATGTATGGGAGCGAGCGACAGAGAGCGACGCTTCAAGGGTGGTTATTGCAACCGAAGACCAGCGCGTTTTTGAGGCTTGCCAGAAGTTTGGTGCTGATGTGGTGATGACGCTTGCCACCCATGAGTCAGGAACAGACAGGCTTCAGGAAGTCGTTGCCAAGCTTGGACTCGCTGACGAAGATATTGTTGTCAATGTACAGGGTGATGAGCCTTTAATACCCCGCGAGGCAATCGCCCAGGTTGCAAATAATCTTGCGCTAAATACCCAGGCGGGTATTTCCACTCTTGGCGAGGCGATCAGCGATAAAGCTACGGTTTTTAATCCCAACGCAGTCAAGGCCGTATGTGATCGCGCCGGTTTTGCGCTTTATTTTAGTCGCGCGCCCATGCCTTGGTGCCGGGATGAATGGTCGGCAGATGCGCTCGCTAGTGAGCAAAGAGATGGCCAAGGCGGGCTGCCAGAAACTGCGCCGTTTATGCGCCATATTGGCATATATGGGTATCGGGTGGGTTTTTTACATCAGTTCGTCACATGGCCGATGGGAGTATTGGAGCGGGTCGAAAAGCTTGAGCAACTGCGGGCGATGGAAAACGGCGTGCGTATTCATATAGAGCTTGCCTGCGTTAATATTCCAGGCGGCGTGGATACCGAGGCAGATCTAAATGCCGTGCGCGCGCATTTGTCGGGTAACGCTTAATGACGAGCAAGGTGCTATTCGTCTGCTTAGGTAATATTTGCCGCTCACCAACGGCCCACGGTGTATTTCAAAAGTTAGTTTCGGACGCCGGGCTTCAGGACAGTATCCAGATTGACTCTGCGGGCACCGGCGATTGGCATATTGGTCATTCACCGGACGAGCGCACCCAGCGAGCAGCGAGCAAACGCGGCTATGATTTGTCGATGTTGCGCGCGCGTCAGGTCACCGTGGCTGACTTCGAAGACTTCGACTATGTGTTGGCAATGGATAAGAGCAATCTCAAAGATTTGCGGGCAATGGCTGGGGATAAAACCGGATGCCACGTGTCTTTGTTTTTAGATTTTGCCGAGTCGTCGTGGAAGCGAGAAGTGCCTGATCCTTACTACGGTGGTGAAGATGGTTTCGAGACCGTACTAGAGCTGGTCGAAGACGCCGCTCGTGGTTTGTTGGCAACCATCCGAGGTCGGGAGGGCGCTAGGCAGTGAATATTTCCCAGGATGTAGATGTTCGCGAATTCAATACCTTCGCTGTTCCCGCCATGGCCGCGTACTTTGCTGAAGTTACGACGCTTGAGGAGTTGCAGCAAGCATTGGCATTTTGCCGCACTAACAAGCGCCGCTTTATTGTCTTAGGAGGCGGTAGCAATCTTGTTTTTACCGACAAAATTGATGCCTTGCTGATACGGATGGCGCTGCGTGGCGTCGAATGCACCGCCAGTGGAAACGACCGCATTGTGGATGTCGCTGCGGGTGAAAACTGGCATGAGTTGGTGCGTTATTGTGTCGGTCAAGGCTGGTATGGCTTAGAAAATCTAGTGGCGATTCCCGGTTCAGTTGGCGCCGCACCGATTCAAAATATCGGCGCTTATGGTGTTGAGCTAGCTCGCGTACTTGAGTCTGTGACAGGCTGGGATTGCGAGCAAAACGTCTTGCGGACCTTGAATGCCAAAGAGTGTCAGCTCAGTTACCGCGACAGTGTTTTTAAGCACCAACTTAAAGACCGTTTTATTATTACTTCTGTCTCATTGCGGCTGAGTATCGAAGCCCGTCCAGAAGTCAGTTACCCAGCACTGCGTGCTGAGCTGGTCGATCCGGATAGTGCAACACCAGAGCAAGTGGCGGCCACCGTGGCATCTATTAGGGCCGAAAAATTACCCGATTACCGGGTGGAGCCAAATGTTGGCAGCTTCTTTAAAAATCCGCTTATTTCGGCTGAGAAGGCCAATGAACTACTAGCTCGTTTTCCAGCGCTCGCGCATTGGTCAATGCCCGATGGTCGTGTAAAACTTGCTGCCGCGTGGCTAGTCGATCAATCGGGATGGAAGGGGCGGCGCGAAGGTGGGGTGGGTATTCATCCTAAACAGGCGATTGTGTTAGTGAATTATGACGGTCTCGGCGGTCATGACATTCTGGCCTTTGCGGCCCAGATTCAAGCCGATGTCTTGGCAAAATATGGCGTGAATCTGGACATTGAGCCACGGGTGTATTGATGTTTGTTGGCATGCAACATATTCCATTGCCTGGTGGCGGTTTAGATTATTACGAGGAATATATAGCCAAACCGCAGACCCTTTTTGCAGAGCTGAGAGATGGCGTTAGCTGGCAACAACCCCTTGTTACTGTTTATGGTCGCCAGCACGTCACCCCCAGATTGGTGAGTTTTGTCGGCGATGCTGGCCGAAGTTACCGCTATAGCGGTGCAACTCATGTCACCGAGCCCTGGCCCGCTGCGCTTAAAGCACTTCGCGAACAATTATGCGCTGATACCGGCTATGAATTTAACTGCGCCTTATTAAATTATTACCGTGATGGCAATGATTGTATGGGCTACCACAGCGACGACGAAGCTGAGCTCGGCGACAGGCCGTGTATCGCATCCATTAGCTTGGGTGCAGAGCGAGATTTTTTGCTCAAACCGAAGGCTGGGGGCGGTAAAACCGAAAAGCTGAGTTTGGCTTCCGGCTCGCTGCTAGTGATGCTGCCACCGACCCAGCAACACTGGCAACATGCTCTGCCTGTGCGCAAAGGGGTAGGGCAAGGTCGTATTAACTTAACTTTTCGAAACGTGCTTTAGAGCGGCGTTTAATTGGCCCCGATAGGCTAGTTAGGCTCAGTTGAGAGTGTTATCGTTTACGCATAATGATTTGGGGTAGCACATGATCACAGTGTTGGTGGCAGATGATCACGCGATGGTGCGTGCGGGAATAGTTCGAATGTTAGAGGATGCCGAGGGCATTTCGGTTATTGCCCAAGCTGCCAGCGGCGAAGAGGTGATTAGTAGCTGCAGGGTGCTGCGCCCTCATATTGTTTTGATGGATGTGCGGATGCCGGGTATCGGTGGGCTAGAGGCGACTCGTAAATTGAAACAAATAGCGCCTGACACTCGAGTGATAGCGCTTAGTGCCTACGATCAAGAGCCCATGCCCAGCCTGCTTTTAAAAGCAGGGGCGGCTGCCTATGTAACCAAGGGCGCGTCTGAACAAGAAATGGTATTAGCCGTGCGGCAGGTCGCCCTAGGACAGCGCTATCTCAGTCCCGGTGTTGCTCAAAATATGGCATTTAAACAGCTGAGTGGTGATGATGGTTCGCCGTTTGAATCGCTATCTGAGCGCGAAATGCAAATAAGCTTAATGATCGCCAATTGCCATAAAGTTCAAGAGATCGCTGATAATCTGCATATCTCTTCTAAAACGGTGAACAGCTATCGCTACCGTGTGTTTGAAAAACTGGATATAAGCGGCGATGTCGAATTGACCTTATTGGCGATGCGGCATGGTCTAATAGACGCACCGGAAACCTAAGCGGCAGTTTGCTATAACTATGAGCAGTGAAAAGATAGAAACCTCGGATGTCACGGGTGATCCTGGCCCCGCCGTTTTCGACGCCAAAACCTTTTTGAAGAATGTTACCGCCAAGGCGGGCGTTTACGTCATGCTCAATGCCAAGGCAGATGTGCTTTACGTTGGTAAAGCCAAAAATTTGCGCAACCGCCTGAGTAGCTATTTTCGGGCTAGTGGGCTTACCAGCAAGACCGTGGCCTTGGTATCGCATATTCAGCAAATAGAAGTGACGGTAACCGCGAGCGAGCGCGAAGCCTTGCTGCTTGAACAAAACCTCATTAAACAATACAAGCCGCCTTACAATATTCTCCTGCGTGACGATAAATCCTATCCCTATATCTATTTAAGTACCGACCATAAGCATCCGCGAGTGACTATTCATCGCGGCACCAAAAAAGGCAAGGGCATGTATTTCGGCCCTTATCCAAGTGCCGCCGCAGTGCGTGAAAGCTTGAGTTGGTTGCAGAAAGTGTTTCGGGTGCGTCAGTGTGAAGACAGCTATTACCGCGGGCGCAGCCGGCCGTGTTTGCAGTACCAAATTGGGCGCTGCTCTGGTCCCTGTGTTAACGCGGTTAGCGATCAAGAATACACATTAGATGTTCATCATACACAGATGTTTTTACAGGGGAAAAGTAGCGATGTTAGTCGCGAGCTAGCTGATGAAATGGAGCGCTGCGCCAGCATTTTAGAATTTGAAAAAGCGGCCGAACTCAGAGACCGCATAGGCCACCTGCAGCAGGTACAAGCGACCCAGTGCATTGAAGGCGAAACCGGGGATATCGACATCGTGGCCGGCGTTATGGACGCCGGAACCGCTTGCATACAATTGCTCTGCGTGCGCGGCGGGCGGGTGTTGGGCAGCCGCAGTTATTTCCCTAAAAGCCAGCTAGAAGAGCCGCTGGTGTCGCAACTCGAAGCCTTTGTGGCGCAACACTACCTGATCGGCTCCGGCCGGGCAGATATGCCCCGCGAGATCATTACTAATATTGCACTTGATGATGCCGCCTTACTGGCGGGGGGCTTAAGTGAGGAGGCGGGGCGGCAAGTTAGCATAAGCCACAATGTGCGAAGTCATCGTGCCAAGTGGCTGAGCTTAGCGCTGACTGCGGCAGAGCAAAACTTAGTCAATCGGCTCGCCTCTTCGGCAAGTACCTTAAAGCGATTCAAAGCGCTGCAAGCGGTGTTAGAGTTAGCTGATAAGCCTGAGCGCATGGAATGTTTCGATATAAGCCATACCAGTGGTGAAGCAACAGTCGCCTCCTGCGTTGTTTTCGATGGCAACGGCCCGCTTAAGTCTGATTATCGCAAAATGAATATTGATGGTGTTGCGGCTGGTGATGATTACGCCGCCATGCGTCAGGCGCTTAGCCGCCGCTACAAGCGAGTGAAAGCCGGTGAGATTGTGATGCCGGATATATTATTTATTGACGGCGGCAAAGGCCAGCTCAGTCAGGCCAAGCAAGTGATGGAAGAGCTCGGCATAGACGGATTATTCATGGTAGGTGTTTCCAAGGGCGCAGACCGCCGTGCCGGTTTGGAAATACTCATTCGCGGTGATGATGGTCGTGAGCTTAGCCTCCCTGACAACAGCCCAGCGCTGCATCTTATTCAGCATATTCGCGACGAATCTCACCGTTTTGCTATTACCGGCCATAAAGGTCGCAGAGATAAAGCCCGGACGCAGTCTTCGCTTGAATCAATACCTGGGGTCGGCGCAAAGCGCCGGCGTGACTTGCTGCGGCACTTTGGTGGCATACACGGCGTGCGGCAGGCGAGTGTTGAGGATTTGCGACGGGTGTCAGGTATTAGTGAAAAAATTGCCCAACAAATTCATGAGGGCCTGCGCAGCGCATAGAAAACGAATAGAATAGCCACGACTCTCCCTAATGAGACCCATATGAATATACCTAACTCCCTGACTCTGTTCCGGATTCTGCTAATACCGGTACTCGTGGCCTTATTTTACTGGCCCCAGGCCCACACCTATTTTTTAACGGCGGTAGTATTTGCGGTGGCGGCGGTCACGGATTGGCTCGATGGTTATCTGGCGCGCAAATTAGGGCAAAGTACGGCGCTGGGCGCGTTTCTAGACCCGGTTGCAGACAAGCTGATGATCTCGGTTGCATTGGCTCTATTAATTGAACGCTACGATGCGCCTTGGTTTACCATTCCGGCGATTATTATTATCGGCCGCGAAATTGTCATCTCCGCCTTGAGAGAGTGGATGGCTGAGCTAGGCAAGCGCACCAGCGTGGCAGTGTCATATTTGGGCAAGGTAAAGACAGCGGTACAAATGGTGGCAATTTTTGGGTGGTTGCTGGTGTCGCCAGATAGCGAAGGCCTATTGTATTATGCCAATATTGCGTGTCTGTATACTGCGGCGATACTCACATTGTGGTCGATGGTGATTTATCTTCATGCGGCGTGGCCAGATTTGCGTGATACAGCCGGAAATTAGAAAAAAACACGTTAAATCAGAGACTTTGCTTGACAGAAAATAATCACTCACTAGAATAGGCGCCTTCCTGAAGCACAGCCCCGCGCTGTAAATTGGGCTTGAGAGATCAAGTAAACTATCTAGATATAGTGCGACGCGGGAATAGCTCAGTTGGTAGAGCGCAACCTTGCCAAGGTTGAGGTCGGGAGTTCGAGCCTCCTTTCCCGCTCCAATATATCGTTGCAATGCAGCGTGTCTGCAATGCAGTTTTTCAAAGTTGTAAAGTGGCAGAGTAATGCAGTGAATTGCAACTCCAGCGCCCGCAGCGAAAAGAAAGTGCCGGAAGATTCGAACCGGCGTACACCTCGGTGTAAGACAATACGATCATAGGCGCGGTGGCAGAGTGGTCATGCAGTGGCTGTAACTCCAGCGCCCGCAGCGAAAAGAAAGTGCCGGAAGACTCGAACCGGCGTACACCTCGGTGTAAGACAATACGATCATAGGCGCGGTGGCAGAGTGGTCATGCAGTGGCTGTAACTCCAGCGCCCGCAGCGAAAAGAAAGTGCCGGAAGACTCGAACCGGCGTACACCTCGGTGTAAGACAATACGATCATAGGCGCGGTGGCAGAGTGGTCATGCAGTGGCTGTAACTCCAGCGCCCGCAGCGAAAAGAAAGTGCCGGAAGACTCGAACCGGCGTACACCTCGGTGTAAGACAATACGATCATAGGCGCGGTGGCAGAGTGGTCATGCAGCGGACTGCAACTCCGTGTACGCCGGTTCGATTCCGACCCGCGCCTCCAATCCTACCGGGCCCTCCGGTAAGTGGTTACTAAGCACAACTATCCCGCGATAATGATGTCCCGTGAATCGCCTGTATATTTCCCGTAATACATTTCATGTCTCCCCCGTACTTACAAACAACAGCTTAAATGCTATATCTATAAATCATCGCCCAATCCTCGTGAATGTATTACCGGCGCCCTTAGACGGCTTACCCTGCACGTAATAGTTCCGCGCATGCCTCCGGCGTGGGCGCCTTTGTCGGCGCGTGGCCTGCTGATCCTGGCTTGTTGGTGAGGCCGCGCTTGCTTAGTCGTGCTGCCGAGAGACTTCGGTGAGTTTGTATATAGCCTGAGCCTTGGTGCGGCCTTTAACCACCATGCCGACATAGTGCGGTGCATGGCAATCGCCCTAAGCGCGAGGACTTAAGTACGTCACCATTTTTAGTCCGTGGTGGCCGAATAAAAACAGCAGCTAATATTTTTACTTTATTGATTATTAATGGTCATTACTGGGAATGTGTCTGGCTAAAAAATTCAACAGGGCGCTATTGTTTGGGCAGCGATTTAAGCTCTGTCTCCAACCATTGATACCAAGCAGCAAAGCCCTCGCCGGATTGAGCGGAAATGCACAGAATTTTTAATGAGGGATTGACGGTTTTTGCGTAATTGATACACGCATCTAAATCAAACTCTAGGTGGGGGAGTAAATCCATTTTGTTGATCAGTAAAAGATCTGCGTCGTGGAAAATATAGGGATATTTGATAGGTTTATCTTCACCCTCTGTAATCGATAAGATCACCACCCGGCGGTGTTCACCCAAATCAAATAGGGCGGGGCAGACTAAATTACCGACATTTTCTACAAACAGCAGCGCACCTTGCGGGGGATTAAGAATGTCTACGGCGCTGGCCAGCATGTCAGCCTCAAGATGGCAGCCGTTGCCGGTATTGATTTGTACGGCCGCTGCGCCGGCTTTGCGTATGCGGTTGGCGTCTTGCTCAGTGGCTTGATCACCTTCAATAACTTGGCAGCAAAAGCGTAAGCCGAGGTCCGCGATTGTTCGCTCCAAAATTCGAGTTTTACCGGCACCTGGGCTGCTAAGAAGATTTAATGTGAACACCCCGCGTTGAATTAAATTTCGCCGATTGTGTTTCGCAAGACTGTCATTTTTTGCCAATAGGTCATGCTCAAGGCTGATTTTTTCAGGCGAGTGTTCGTGATCATGATCTGCATTGTGATGCTGTTGTTTCAGCTTTATCGGCAAGGCTTGGGCTTGATAGCGAAACAGGGTGTTGCCATCGATTTGGGTTTGGGTATTGTCTGAACAGCCGCACACGGTACACATAACTTTTCCTAATCCAATTCAATGTCGCCGATCAGTAATTCTTGCCCGGCAATACACTGTAAGTCCTTTGAGCCACAAACACATTGGCCATACAGTGTTTTACTTGTGGTTTCGGTGTGACACTGGCGGCAGCGAAGGCAGCCAGCAATCATCATTATGTCTAATTTAGCGTCTTCTAATAGTGTATTTTTGCAACAAACATCAAAGCAGAAAGCGATAGATTCAGGATAAATAGCACTGAGTTCCCCAATCTTTAACTGTACCCGTGTGACTCTGCGGCCTTCCGCAGCTTTGCTGACGATATCGACAATATTACGGGTGATGCCTAATTCGTGCATGGCAGTTTAAAGCTTCCACAATTTGCAATACCAGTGTGGTTCCACCGGGACGGGTAGCTCCGGCAAATCACACCATTTTCTGTTGGGGTAATAATAAATGCACTCGGCACAGCGCAACACGATATCACCGTCGTCGTCATTATTTGTTCCGCCTATGCTGTGATTAGCGAAACCACCGGTCTCCAGCAGGCCAAGTAAATCTTCGTCATCCTGTTCCCGCAATGCCTGAACGATATGTTGCCAGCTTTGGTCATTTTGAGCCAAGCTCAAGTCCGTGTTTATACCCGAAGCAAGAATTTTTTCGATGTGATAACGCAAGATATTGTCGGAGCAGTTGCGCATTTGTAAGTAAAGTTGCTCTACGCTAAGTTCGGCCTGACTCGCCATAATAAAAATGTAATCAGGTAAAAAGCGCACGCGCTTGTAAAGCACCTTGTGTTTTTCACCTTCAAAATAGACCTCATTTAATGTTGATGCATCAATATTATTTTCGGACAGCAGTGGCGTAAAAGCAGGGGTGCAGGTATCTACCAAGAAACTTTGTAAGATAGTATTTGCACATCCATCTGAACTGCACAGCTGGCCGGCAGTGCCACTATTGACGAGTTCAGAGCCAACTCGAACGCCGCTGCGATCAAAGCAGGCATAGTCCCCAGGAGACTGGCTGATTGCGTCGGTTTCACTGTGTATTCTTAATTCAATGTCGCGGCTAGCAGGGCCTAGATGATTCTCATCACGAAGTAGTGCGGCTACATTTTTCTGCAATGTTTCGTGACGCAGGCCAATAAAATAATCTTTGTTAAAGTGCAGTGCAAACATCTGCACAGCTTCGGGCAGGTCCGTCATAGTTTGACTGCCGTCACCAAAAAATGTGTCGGCTAATGACAGCCAGGCTTCACCTGGCTTGTTGACGTTCTCACTGTTGCTTTGCGCGCTAATACGTTGACCATCCGCTATTTTGATCAGCCCGACGCATAGCAATGGAGAGGAGTCACTTTGGATCCCATTGAGTATTTTCTGATACTGCGTATCGGAAAAATCAATATCCAGTTTGCCTTGTTGTTTCATGCGTACTTTTCCTAAAAGTCATCACAGGGTGTAGCGTTTCTATCTTCTTTAACAAATTCGCGGCAGTAGCTCGCCACTGGGTATGTCGATCAAACGCTCGCCACCCATTTGGGTCAGTAGCGACACCAATCCCGGATAATGGTCCGTTACCTTGCCAATTCGTCTGGCGTGGACGCCCGCTGCTTGAGCCTGCATTGCCGCCAGGGCGCGCTGTTCATCCTGTTCAGGAATAATCGCGACCATCGTGCCTTCATTGGCAAGGTAGAGGGGATCCAAGCCAAGTATTTCACAGGCACCGCGAACCACCGGCCTGACGGGGATCAAAGTTTCCATGATTTGTATGCCAAAAGAAGAAGCCGCAATTAATTCATTTAGCACGCTGGCCACGCCGCCACGGGTGGCATCGCGCATAATGCGTGTATTGGGGCAGACGCTAAGCAGTGCTTCGGTCAAAACATGCAGGGGCTGGCAATCGCTGTCAACCGGGATAGCCAATTGCAATTCGTCGCGGGCGGCGAGCACGGCGGCGCCGTGATCGCCAATAAAACCACTGACGATCACTATATCGCCATTGCGAATATGTTCGCGGCCCAATTGACGCTTGCTAGGAATCACGCCAATGCCGGCGGTATTGATAAATAAACCATCGGCTGCACCTCGATGAACGACCTTAGTATCGCCGGCAATAATTCGAATATTCGCTTGGTCGGCAGCGGTACGCATGGATTGTAAAATACTGCTTAAGGCCTTGATTGAAAATCCTTCTTCAATAATCAGTGCGCAGCTTAAGTATCGTGGTATCGCGCCAGACATAGCCAAATCATTGACTGTGCCATTGACTGCCAAGGAGCCGATATCGCCGCCGGGAAAGACCAGCGGGGTAATGGTATAGGAGTCAGTGGTGAAGGCTAGGCGATCACCTTGGTCGATGAGTTCAGCTATGGCAATACTGGCGGCATCGCCATCATCGATAGGGCCGGAACATAGAGTGGGTAAAATCAGCTGCTCTAATAGCCGGTGCATGTCCCGACCGCCGCTGCCGTGGGAGAGGTTTATGGTGTCGCCCAAAGGGCGTATTGGCGATTTAGACACGCTCGGCCCCCATACGCTGTTTTCCGTAATTGTAGTAGGCGGCACAGGCCCCCTCAGACGACACCATAAGTGCGCCCAACGGTGATTCGGGCGTGCATGGCTTGCCAAATACTTTGCACTCCATGGGTTTTATCACACCCTTTAGCACCTCTCCGCACTGACAGGACTTTGGATCTGCAATGCTGATATTTGGCACACTAAAACGCTGTTCGGCATCAAATTGAGTAAACTCAGGCGCCAGCATGACCGCCGAGTGATTGATTGAGCCAAGACCGCGCCACTCAAACATATCTCTGAGCCGGAAAACCTCGCCGATAGCTGACAGCGCCTGAGCACTGCCACCGGATTGCACCACCCGTGAATATTGGTTCTCCACATGGGGCTGTTTGCTCTGCAGTTGCAGTAAAACCATATAAATGGATTGCAGAATATCCAAGGGTTCAAAACCTGCAACCACAAAGGGCAGGCGATAATCTTGGGGGATAAAATCAAAGACTTCGGTGCCAATAATCATGCTGACATGGCCCGGGCCGAGAAAACCATCTAGGCGCATATCAGGGGAATCTAGGATCGCTTTAATCGTAGAGACGATAGTGATGTGATTGCAAAACACCGAGAAATTGGAAATTTTTTCTCGTGCCGCATCCAATACCGTAAACGCGGTACCGGGCATGGTGGTTTCAAATCCCAGTGCAAAAAACACCACTTCTTTGTGCGGGTTTTTGCGTGCTAATTCAAGTGCGTCGGCAGGGGAGTAGACCATGCGAATGTCCGCGCCGAGTGCCCGTGCTTGCAACAAGCTTTGAGCTGATCCCGGTACTCGCATAGCGTCACCAAAGCTGGCGATAATTACATTGCTGTTGTTAGCGATGGCCAGACAGTCATCGATGCGACCCATAGGCAATACGCAGACTGGGCAGCCGGGGCCGTGAACAAATTCAATTTCAGGCGGGAGAAGGTCATTGAGACCAAAGCGAAAAATACTGTGGGTATGCCCCCCGCACACTTCCATGATTTGCAATGGCCGCTGACGGCCTGTCATTAATGATGGCAGCATGGCTGAAATCTCGGCCAGCAGCCGTTTCGCAAGCTGCGGATCGCGAAATTCATCGACATATTTCATGGCGTCATTAGGCATTCGGCTTTCCTGTTAGTTGGCTGTGCACCAACTCCCACAGAATATGGTAGCTGAGGACATGGCATTCTTGAATGCGATGCACGCTGTCACTTTTGACAATCAAACAGTGATCAACATCACCGCTGCGGGCGATGTTTCCCCCATCACCGCCGAGTAGGGCAAAGGTGTTAACACCCATTTCTTTAGCTTGGGCAAAGGCTTTGCTCATGTTTTTAGAATTGCCGCTGCTTGAAATACCAAACAAGGCATCGCCTTTTCTAGCAAGTGAAATAAGAGGTCTAATAAATACTTGTTCAAAACCAACATCATTGCCAATCGCGGTTAGCATCGCGGTATCGGCACTGAGATTAATTGCGGGCAAGGCTGGACGCCCAGTGGTGACTGGGTGGTTAAACTCAACAGCTAGGTGATTGGCGTCGCAGCTTGATCCACCATTACCCATGCACAAAAGTTTGTCTCCGGCGGCAAATACTTTGGCCAGGGCGCTGGACATAGTGAGTAGGGCATGAGAATTTTCGGCAAAAAAAGTTTGCTGCACTTTCTCGCTGGCTTTGGCCTTGGCCAGTATGCCTTCGAGCAAGCCGGTGTTGCGTGAGGCAGCATTCTGATCTTGTGCTGAGGTCAAGCTCAAATGCGGATATAACATGCCCAATGTGTCGTGTTGCTCAGTCATCGCTTCCCACTTTTTCTCCATTACCTAGTTCACCCAGACTCTTTAGCAGATCTAGTGTCAAGCTGGCCTCCTGTTCATTGATCCGTGCCATGGCAAAACCCACATGTACCAGCACCCAGTCGCCAACACAGCTTTCTATAGGGTGTTGTTCATTCACTATGCAAGCCAGATTAACGACTCGCTGGACGCCATTGACATCCACTGTACCCAGCCGATTTTCGGCGTTATGGATAGCGATAATTTTGCCGGGAATCCCTAAGCACATAAATCATTCATTCCTGTGGTTCCTGTTAGTGATCGCGCTGCGGTCACTATCGCCTGACCGAAAGCCAGACCGCTATCATTAGCGGGTATGAGGCTATGGCTTAATACGCTAAAGCCCCGCGCTTCTAAACTTTTAATGGTCAGTTTTAGCAAGAGGGCGTTTTGAAATACGCCACCACTTAGGGCCACAGTAGGCTCCTGCCAGTTAGTCGTCTGTTGAAACAGTCGAGCCGCCATTGCCGAAATTGCATTGGCAAGCCCATTATGAAAACGCCGCGCGATATCAGTGTGTGGGGCACCTTTGAGCAAATCGTTTAGTAGCGCTTGCCACATTGTGCTGAACGCCAGTGTTGCGCCATCGCTGTTGTCTACCAGCGCAATAGGATAACTATCCTGATCAACGCTTTGTTGAGCAAGGGCTTGAAGCTTCATGGCCGCCTCACCCTCATAACTTAGTTTTTCAAAGCAAATTCCCAATGCGGCGGCCACCGCGTCGAACAGTCGTCCAACGGATGAGCAGAGGGGCGAATTAGTATGGCTTGTCATCATACCTTCTAGTGTTCTAATCGGTTTGGCCGCTAATAATTTAATTATGGCTAAGTCCGAAAATTCATCAACAAGTGACGACCAAGACAAGCTGGTATGTAATTGAGCCAGTAAACTGCGCCAAGGTTGTTGGGCCGCTGACTCGCCACCCAGCAATGGAAATTGGGTAATGTGCCCGAGGCGCTGAAACCTTTGGTAATCCACCAATAAAAATTCCCCACCCCAAATTGTCCCATCAGGACCGAGGCCGTTGCCGTCGAATACCACCGCAAGTACGGGCTGACTCTGCAATGCGCGGCTATTTTCAGCTAGGCAGGCCGCCGCGTGGGCATGGTGGTGCCAAACCGGCTCTAGCTTCATGCCGGTCTCACTGGCAAGTTCAGCCGCCTGAGTACTGCTGAAATAATCCGGGTGCTGATCGCAGGTAAGTAGTTCTGGCTTAAAGTGAAGCATGGTAGAGAAATCTGTTAACTGCTGTTGATAATCTTCACATTGGGCTGGACTGTTTAGATCCCCAATCCAAGCCGACAATACCGCATGGCGGTCACTGAGCAGGCATAAGCTGCTTTTATAATGCCCGCCAAAAGCCAGTGTCGGCGGGCATTGTTCAAAACCTGTTGGCAGTGCGGTGGCTGCGGGAACATAGCCTCTAGCCCGGCGCAACAGGCGGGGCACGTCATTGACTAACTGTGCGACTGAGTCGTCCAGACGATGAGTAATGGCGCGGTCGTGAAATAAGATTCCGTCGCAAAGACTATCCAGTAGCTGTAAGGCTTGGTCTAGCTTATAAAGTGGCGGCTGCGCGGATGTGTTGGCGCTGGTGAGTACAATTGGTCCCTTTATTGATGTCATCAGGAGATGGTGCAGGGCAGTGTTGGCTAGCATAAAGCCAAGATGTTGCAGCCCTGGAGCAATTTCACTAGCAAACAAGTCCATTTTTGTTTTTAACAGCACAATGGGCGCCGCGGGCGACTCTAACAACTGTTGTTCGGCGGCTGAATAATAGGCATACGGATCTATGTCTGTTGGACTTTCCACCATGAGGGCAAAAGGTTTTTGCGCTCGCTGTTTAAGTTTCCGCAGTCGTGCAATGGCTGCTTCATTGCGAGCGTCGCAGGCCAACTGAAAGCAACCCTGGCCCTGAATGGCGACGATTTTTCCGGCAAGAATATCCGCAGCGGCAAGGGCAATGACATCACTCTGATGATCTACTGTGTTTTGACGATAACGCAGCGTCGGCCCGCATTTTGGACAAGCGGTGGCGTGCGCTTGAAAGCGGCGATCAAGTGGCGAATTAAATTCCAACTGGCAGTCGCTGCACAGCGGGAAACTCTGCATAGACGTATTGCTGCGTTCCCAAGTTTGAGCTTTGAGAATACTAAAGCGCGGTCCGCAGCTAGTGCAATTGCTAAAGGGGTGATGATAGCGGCGGTTATCGCTTTGGAATAACTCGGCAATACATTGCTCGCAGATGGCGCGATCGGGAATGATACCGCTGCGATGAACTTCACCTGAATTGGATGGCGCGCGCGAATCCTGTATTAGGAATTTATTGGGCGGGTGGCCGACTAATACTTGCCGTTCACACTGATCTATCCGTGAACCCGGAGGCAGATGGCTAAACAAGGTCTCCAAAAAAAGTTCAAGAACGGGTGCTGGAGCCCAGATCTGAATCAAGACATCAGCGCCACAATTGGCAACATCGCCGCGTAATTGTAATTCGGTGGCTATACGATAAATACTCGGCCGCATTCCTACGCCTTGAACCAGGCCGCTGAGGCGAATACATTCGCCGGCGAGGGCTTGAGTTTTTGACAGCGCTGCGGGGGAGTTCATAAGGCTAGCTGCCGTAAAATAACGCGGCTATTGCCGGTGTCGGCGATGGCAATTTGATTCTGGTAAACGTCTATCCCATAGGGCCAGCAAAGACTGTGTTTATTCACCTCAAGCCAAGCGTTGTCTCCACAATGGGTGAAATCAATTTGCCCTAGCAGGGCTTTGGCAGCAGCGCCAGATTCTAGGTGACCGTCATGCCAGGCCAATAGGCGCGAATTGGCCGTGTCAGCGACAATTAACCAGTGGCCATAGCTGCTGATTCCATAGGGCATGCTCATACTTTTGGCGCTGGCCCCCATAGCGCCGCCGTTGTGAAGACTGTTGACACTGTCAGTCTGGCCGAGAATCCACTGACTTTGCGCATGAGATTCAGGTAGCCGGCTGTTATAGACCAAGACCCGATTGTTGCCGGCATCGGCAACACAAAGTCTGTGCTGCCAAAAACACAAGGCATGCGGCCAGCGCATACTGCCAGCACAGGCTGTGGCGCCGCCATTTTCATCTCGGCACTGAAAATTATTTTGCCCCAGAACCCGATCGGCGGGCTGACCATTGGCACTCGGTTTGGTGTCCCAAATTAAGACGCGTCGATTGCCCGTGTCGGCAATATATAGCCGCTCGCCATCGCTCAATACACCAGAGGGCCAATACAAGGTGTTTGCCTCGGCATGGTTTTCGCCGCGATTTGCTAGAGCACTGTTGAAATCGCGCTGTCCCAAAACAATATCTGGTGCTTGCTGCTCTGTTGGTAGCGTTAGCCAAATTAATACTCGGTGATTCCAGCTGTCGGCAACCGCAATTCCCGCGCCGTGGGCGCAGATGCCGCAGGGCACATTTAATGTATTGGCGCTGGCCTCGCTACCGCGATTGCGTGACTCCCCTTGATCTTGTCCAAGGACAATATCGGCTTCGGTTTGACTTGATTCGGGGTGCTGCCATCCCAACACCCGGTGGTGGCCGGTATCGCTCAGCCAGAGTGAGCCGTCACTTGGATGTCGGCAAAGTCCCCTAGGCGCAAAGAGAGAGCTGCGATCGCTGCGGATAGGCGAGGGCAGGCCCAATGCGTTTAACTCTCCACCGAAAATGCGCTGGGGATCGTCGCAACAAATACTTTTGTTATCGATTTCGCTATTAATGTGAGCGGCGCTATTCACTGTGCGAACTCGTTTCAAAGGGACTTATAATTTGAATGGTCTGAACATCGTCTGTGGGTTTTGGTTTTTGCTCGAGATAAATATCTTTGATCCACCCGCAGTGTTCGCGCAGGGTCTTTTTTACCCCTTGTTCTAGGGTGATTTGCGAAGAGCCACAGCCATCGCAGGCTCCGGTCAGGCGTATAGTGACCTCGCTTGAGGATGAAATAGACACAAGTTCTACGTCGCCACCGTGCTGCTGTAACTCTGGCCTAACAATATCCAAAGCGTTGAGAACTTGTTCTTGCAGCGACGGTTTGACCAAATTGTGTCGGCGCAACATGCCGTAGACTAAGGGGTCTTGGATAGCACTTCTAAGTGCGTCCTTAGCGCTAGGCTGCTGGGATAATGATTTAATTAAGTTCCGCAAAGCACGGCTATGAAACGCTTCGATAGCCGATTTCAATTCAAGCGCCTTGCTGCGCGGCTCGGCTTCCCACTGCTCAATATCAGCAAGCAGCGTATCGATTTTCAATGCAAGTTCGTCGCTCTCGACATTGTCACTATTGAGTTGGAGTTCAGCTGACACCCGCAGTAGCCCCCTCACTTTGTGCGTGCAATTCGGCAATTAATTCACCCATCATCTGCGCCTTGCTGTGTTCACCCTGATGGCGAAATAACTTTTGGGCAAGTTTGGCGTCGGCGAGGGCGCGCTGAACATTGGCTAATTGGCCACTGTTTGCTTGGCTTATATCATCGGGTAAATCACGCAGACAGTTGGCGCGGTTAGCCAGTGTGTTGGCTTGGAGCAGGGGAGAGTCACGTCGTAATTCCAGAGCCAGATCATAGGCATCCAGGGCCCGCAGTTTATTGGCCAGCGCTTCGCCGCTGTCGCTGTATTGCAGAGCATTACCAAGATTATTTTGCAGCATGGCATATTCAGCGGGATGTTGCTTGGCGTCGATATTTGCTAAGGCGGTTTCAAAAGCTTGCACGGCCAGCGACTCATAAAGCCGATGCTGACCGCTGTCCCTAGGCATGGATAGCCATAGAGTCGCCAAATTATTGTGGATAATGGCGTATTCGGCGGGGTGGCGAACACTATCAAAGACACGCAGTGCGCGTTGATAATATGTTGCAGCAATTCGCCCATCCATTGCGCCGCTGGCAGCAAGGGCTTGCACCACAAGGCCTTGCTGCATTTCGGCGCCGGCGCGCTCTTCGTCTAAAGTCAAAATACCTATGGCGTTTTCGAGCAGTAGATAAGCCTCATGTAAGGGTTCGCTGCTTTCTCCCGGCAGTTGAGATAATGCCACGGCCAGCTGTACCTGCAATGTTGCAGAGGTTTCCTCGGGTAAATCCTCCAGAGAGATGGCGCAGCGCAACAAGCTAATGCCACATTGCAGATCGTCGGCGCTTTGCGCCTGACCTTGCAGGCCCGCCGCGACTTCGGCGAGCATAGCGGCTTTTTCCTCGGCGCTGGCATCGGCTTCTTCAGCCATGCGCTGGGCCATATCATGGGAAATGCGCGCTCGGCTTCGACTACTCTGAGCGTCGCCCACAAAGCGCTGAAAAAGTTGTTCAATAAGTAAGTTGGCAGCTTGCTGAACTGGCGGACTCAATTCCACGGCAAGGCCAAGTTCGCCTGCTTCAATCAGAATCACCTTGACGTCTTTGGGAAAGGATTCCGCAAAAATCTGCCGCCCAGTGTACAGGGCATGTTGCCAGCGGAAATCGTGCATATTGGTCACCGGATCAGTGCTGATATGCAAGTCAGTGTCTGCCAGCTCAAATACACTGCCCGGTGCACTCCCGCTGCTCGCCGCGTCAATAATCAATAATGAATTACTGCCGCGGGCTTTAAACATGACATCCATGCCACCGGTGCCGGCATCAAATACTTGCACCTCGCTGAGCTGGTAGCTGCTTAGGCGCTGTTTTAATTGTTGGGCAATATAGGGGCCGACACCATCGTCACCTCGGTTACTATTGCCACAGCCAATAATTGTCTGCATTGCTTTGCCTCTAAGGAATTTGAAACCGAGCCAGTTCGCTGCCGGAATCGGCATCATGGGCATGTACGGTACAAACCATGCAAGAGTCAAAAGAGCGAGCCACGTGACCGACTTCAACGGGATCGAGAGAATTCGCGATCGGTGCGCCGATCAGTGCTTCTTCCAATGGGCCGCGATGACCGCGACCATCGCGGGGGCCAATATTCCAAGTGGTCGGGGCGATAATTTGATAGTTGTGTATTTTGCCTTTTTTCACTTCAATCCAATGAGCGAGGGCGCCACGGGCGGCTTCGGTGGCACCAAAACCACGACCATCTTGCTCCTTGGGCTTGATATACCATTCATCATTTAAACGGAATTCTCTGAGGCAGTACTGGGCTTGATTGTAAAGCTTGGTCAGGTCATGCATTCGGGCAAAGTGTCTGAGCAGCAGATTGGAGCCCTTCATATTTTTCATCATGTCGTGAATCAGCGGGTCTTGAACCTGCCAATCTTGACCTTTCTTCGCAGCAACCAGGTTTCTCGCCAGGGCGCCTGTTTCCAAACGGCCAAAGTCATTGTGAAGTACAGCGGTGCTCCAGGAATACTTTTCATCGTGATTGATGGTGTTTTTCGGAGCTGGTGTGGTGTCGCGATCATAGGGATGAACGTCATCATCACCTTCCTGATACCAAGCTCGACTGGTATTTTCCCGCACGGCAGCCTGATCCATTTCCGAATGGGTATTAGTGCTGAAATCGTAAATACCACTTTGCATTCGCATTGCTGCGGCGCGGCCCTCGATAGTGGGGTTCTGATAGTGATCTTCATGGGGCAGATAGCCCCAGCTCATGAATTTATCCGGCCCGCGACCATAGGTGTTAAGGCCAATATCCATACCCATTCGCCAGTAGAGGCCGAGGTCAGAATTGGCGTGTTTAGGGGATTCATCCAGCCACGCTTGAAAATCATCGTAACTGCGAATCTGGCTGTATCTCTCTAGGCTGCAACCCAACCAAATTGGCTCAAGCCACTCTGTGCGGAAATACTCCAAGATGGCTCTTGCTCGCGTTACATCAGTCAAGGTTGGGGCGCACATAACGCCCCCGGGCACCATATAACTGGAATGCGGCCACTGTCCGCCAAATAAGGCATATATCTCTACAGGACGGCCTGATATGGCGATGCCGCGCTCGTAATTCCGACCCCGATAAATCGCCCAGCGTGCCACTGCTTCCTCGTAAAAAGGGCTGTTCTTATACTTTATGTTGGTAAAATCTATTTGGAATAAGCCGTAATGATGGCGGACAAAGCTTTGCAAGCTTTCGGCTATCTGGCCCAAGTTACGTGCCAAAATGGCGTTGCGGGGCACCTTGGTTTGCCAGGCTGTATCTAGCGCCCACGCGGCACAAGTCAGGTGTGACGCGCCGCAAATACCGCAGGCTCTGGGTGTCACAATAAGCCCTGCCTGCGGATCTTTGTCTTTTAAGATGACCTCAAAACCCCGGAATAGCTCGGCGGTAGTCCAAGCATCCACGACCACGCCGTTTTTTATATCCACCCGAATATCTAAATCGCCCTCTACCCGGCCAACCGGAGAGATATCAAGGCGTTTCACTTCACTCATGAGTTGCCCTTATACAGTAAATATATCGTCTTCCGCCCACTGCGGCGCAGCTTGCTTGGCTGCCGCCGTCAATTTCATATAACCGACTTTGTCGAGGCCCGTTGGTAAATCCTTGGGGAAACCCATTACTGTCTGACTTTTAAAGACCGTTCCCGGCGCTAAATCAAAAAACGGAAATTCCGGTTCAGTGCAGCCCAAGCAGGGCATACCAACCCGTGTTTTGGACGCCTGACGATTCCACAAAATACGGTTGCAGGACGACCGCGTCATTGGTCCTCGGCAGCCCAAGTCGTAAAATAAACAGCCTTTACGTTGACCAAACTCGGTGGCCGCCACTTTGTAAGAAAAGTGCATATTACGGGTGCATCCGGTCTGGGTGAAACTAGTAAAAAAGGTTTTCGGCCGCTGAAGATCATCGAGAGTGATTTCACTGGCACGACCGGTGGCTATGGCCACCAGAATTTGGCTTATCCAGTCAGGGTGGGCAGGGCAGCCGGGTATATTGATCACTGGTAGACCCGCTTTACTCCGGTAATCTGTGCCTAGAGCGCCTCCTGGACGTTTTTTAAGGAACTGTAAGCCTTCCGAGTCAGTGGGGTTTGGTGCTGTTGCTGGAATGCCGCCCCAGCTTGCACAGTCTCCGACGGCGACTACATAACTAGCTACATCAGCTAAATCATTGACCCAGTCCTTCATCGGGCGACCGCCAAAGCGATTCCATTCACCGCTGCCATCAGGGCCATTGATAACGGTGCCTTCAAACACAAAAATATCTAGTTTAATTTCGCCATTGATGCAGGCCTTAATTTTGTCGGTGACGGCAGAGCCAATTTCTTCACTAAGCGACGGATGCCAAAGTATATTGATGCCAAAGTCAGTGACTAAGTCACAGACACTGGGTTCCTCGGCATTGAGAAACGACATGGTATTGCCGGAACAGGCGCCGCCTTGCAACCATAAAAGATTAGCCATTATTTACCTCAGTCATTGCACTTTTTATTTTGAGGTTTGCTTGGGTGCAGAGTGATTATTTGATAGTGGTATGGTTATCACAAACTGCGTGCCTTCACCGGGCTGACTCTCTGCGCGAATAAATCCTCCAAGTGATTGAGTGACAAGGTTAAAACTTATATGTAAGCCTAGGCCAGTCCCACCCTTATGTCGACTGGTAGTGAAGAATGGGTCAAACAATTTTGGTAGGTTTTCGGCAGGTATACCTTTTCCGGTGTCGCGGACGATTATTTCTATTTGATCATCAATAGTTTTGGCAGTGATAAAAATCGCACCCTGCTCGCCTTCGTCGTAGCCATGTAGGGTGCTGTTCATCATTAAATTGCTGAGCACTTGATACAGTGATCCAGGGTTAGTGGTGAAAACTATGCCGACGGGGCAGTTTAGTTCCACCGTGACCCTGTGCTTTTTGAGTTGGGGCTGAAAACTGGTAAGAATTTCTTGTAGATAATCGTGTAGATCAATCTCTCGATCGTCATCATTGGTTTGGTCTACAGCCACGTGTTTAAAGCTGGTGATCAAAGTAGCAGCCCGGTCCAAGTTTTTGGATATCAAGTTGGCGGTATCATTAAGGGAAATGACGAACTGATCTAATTCGGATCTCTTCAGGGTGTTTTGCGCCAGTGATTTTGACAGCTCTGAAGTGCTGCTGGATAGATACGAGGCGGCTGTTACGCCGACACCTATAGGGGTGTTTATCTCGTGAGCTAAACCAGCGACAAGCGACCCCAAGGACGCCATTTTTTCCGATTGCACCAGTCGTTCCTGCGTGTCTCGAAGCTGCTGAATGGCTTTTTCAAGCTCGGTATTGCTACTCTGGGTTTTATCGATCTGCTCTTTTAATTGCTTCTCGCGCTCCTTGGTCTCGGTAATGTCGGAAATAACACCCACGTAAGCGGCGCTGTTGCTGGACAACATTTGATTAACAGCTAATGACATGGGGAAAACACTGCCGTCTTTCCTTTGTCCCAGAACTTCGCGACCGATACCAATTACTTTGGCCTCGCCAGTATCGGCGAAATGTTGCAGGTAGCCGTCGTGCTCGCTGCGATAGGGTTCAGGCATTAATACTTTTACATTACAGCCAATGAGTTCGTGGGCACGATACTGGAAAATATTTTCAGCAGCAGGATTGATAGATTCGATTGTGCCGACCTTATCGATGGTTATGATGCCATCCAATACGGTTTGGACAATGGTCTGAATTTGTCCGGCGGAGATGTATAGGGCCTGTTCAGTACTTTTTCTGGCGGTGATATCTGTGGTGATGGTGGTCGCGCCAATTAACACGCCATCGTCATGTGAGTGAACAGGAAGTATTGAATACTCAACGTCAATAATGGTGCCATCTTTACGCAGCCTTTGTGACTGCATAACTGGCACAGTTCGTCCTCGAAGGACTTTGTCTAGGGACTTTTTTAGTTCACTTGCGCAATGTACCGGCGCTAGGCGGCCCCAGTTTGATCCTAGGGCTTCCTCTTCGTTGTAGCCGAAAATACGTTCGGCGCCAATACTCCAGCGGAGGATGTTGCCACTAAGATCGACACTGACAATAGCGCTGCTAGCACTCTGAAGAATCGCGTTAAATTCAGAGAAAAAGTAATGATCAGCTTCCGTACGAGTCATTGAATTAGCGGCTAATTCATGCGGTGATTGGGAGGCATGCTGACATAGTCGTGGCGTTTATATTCATTAAGCTAATCCCGTTTTTGACTTGCTGATGTAGTCTTTCAAACCCCGTTCTACCATCATAATTAGTCTTTGTGCAGTGACGCTATTTTTTTGTTCGTAGTGATTACACCCATAATTCCGCTCTGCTTCTAACTCTGAAATAGACACGGGATGCCCTGAACGCAAAATGATATGTGTCCGGGGGTTCTTTTGAGTATCTCGAATATACGATGCCACTACTAATCCAGCATCTTCGGTTTCCATCACCACATCGAGAAGTATAACGGGGAAGTCTGGGCTAGCTGCGAGCAGCTCCCGTGCTTCTTCACCAGTAAATGCATGAACAATGTGGAGCGGGCGTCCAAGTACAGTCTGTTTATCTAGTATGAGATTAGTCACATGATGTATATCTAAATCATCATCAACGACAAGTATTTGCCAAGACGCTGAGCTCGCGCTGGAGTCATCTTCGTATTGCTCATGTTCATCTAAAAACTCTAGAAGGTCGGTGTCCGATTCAGCCGTCATTTAATGATTCCCACATAACAAGCCATGATCTTTGAATAAATCTTATTTTGCGTATCAAGCCATTAACACTTACGAGCAGCAATAAGGGCTATCACTTAACTATATATGCGATATGCTGTTTTGCCGCTTCTTTGGCTCTGACACCGATATAAATTAGCACTTCGCAGAGCATATTTTCCGGTTATCAAAAGCGTCATTTCCCATGCTCTCATTTATCTTCTTGGCCTTGCTCGCTTTTACACGACCGCCCCTGTCTGTGTTGTTACTTAAGTCCACTAGGTATATCCCTTAGTTTGTTCCGGGCTATTAGCCGCTAAGCTGGCAATGGGTGCAGTTATGCCCAAGTCTTGCGAGGTGATATGAGTCAATTTAGGAAATACCTAGCTGCAGTGATCGATTTAGTCTTGATCGCTGTCGCTTTCGGAGGACTATTATTTGCCTGCAGCAATCAGGAATCCGGCCGCCAATCGCTTGCTCAAGAGTCTGCGATGATTGTGCGTGCTCTATATCAGTCGCCCTTAGATAGGTTTTTAAACTTAGATGCTGCTGGGTGGCAGAATGAGTTGGAGGCAGGTGTTTATTACCATGATGGTGATAGCGGGCTCTTGTTGGATGTGCGTTACTGGCAAGAAACCACAGATCGCGTGGTAGAAAAAATCCTTGAAGCGGGCTATACCGTAGATTATATAAATGCGGCTAATCAGCGAATATTTGTATGGGCAAGGAGTGCCGAGCAGTTGGCCGGATTATCTAAAATTCAGGGTGTTAGCGCGGTGTCGGTAAGTCGCTCAGCGCCAAAGATGGATCTAACCCTAAAGGTTTTTGATGAGCTTCAACAATAAGATAGCAGTGTATTTATGTTCATCTCTTATGGTTTGCAGTGCAAATTTAGTGATGGCAGAGCCAAATCTAAAGCGAGCTGCCCGAGAAAATGGAAATGTCGCCGCTAAATTAGACAGTCGCCTGCAAACCTTAATCGAAAAAGGAGAGGGTTTGATTAAGGCGGACACTGCAGAGCTAGCACAAAGTCGTTCAATTGGCCGTGATGCTGCCGCTGGCGTGCCGGTGGAGCTGTTTTTGCACACTGCAGAGGGCTTGAGCCGGTTTTTAGCGGAGGAGGGCATTAGCTTGCGCTTCCTCTCTGACGACGGCAGTCGCGCAACCGCATTAATCGGCGGGGGCTCAGATTTAGTGTCCCTCTCAGAAAATCCTAATATCCGCGAGATACGCTATTTATTGCCACCCTTAGTCAGAGTCGGCTCGGTTACCAGTCGCGCGGCCAAAGCAATGCGCGCTGATGTGGCGGCCACTACCTTGGGTGTCAATGGCAGCGGACAAACCATTGGGGTAATGTCTGATAGCTTTGCCCAAACGACAGTCGTTCGCGACGGTAATACCACACCCGCTAAGTTTGCCTCCGGAACCTTGCAGGGTAGTCGGCAACAGGACAGCGGCGATTTACCCAACACCATCACTATATTAAGAGACGATGTTGCTGACGGCACCGATGAAGGCGCCGCCATGGCCGAGCTGATTTACGATGTGGCGCCGGGATCGTCACTGATTTTTCACGCTGCTGGGCAGAGTCGCGCCGAGATGGCCGATGGTATTCGCAAACTATGCGCGTCGGGCAGGGCAGACATTGTGGTCGATGATATTCTCTTTCTTAATGAGAGCGTTTACCAAGATGACGTGCCGGCACTTGCTGCCAGTGAATGCGTTAGCGCCGGTAAGCCTTATCTATCGGCGGCGGGAAACGACGGCGATCAAGCTTACCGCTATGTATATAAAGACTCCGTTACCGCGCTTGATGAGCCGGGGGTAAGCCCGTTTCCAACGGGAAATGATTTACATAATTGGAGTTCCAACGGCAGTGACCCCTTTCTAGAGTTAACCATTCCCGCAAACTCAACCGTGTTCGTGGTGCTGAGTTGGAATCAGCCCTCTAGCTCTGTCAACGCGGCGAGGGGAGCACAAATCGATCTAGACCTATACGCTACGACGGCGGAGTCCTTGATGGCCCTCAACCCAGCTTCGGGGAGCTTTTTTGCCCGCAGCACGGACGAGCAAGGGATTACAGGCAGCCCAAGAGGCGACGCATCAGAAGTCTTAACATTAACGTCTGATTCGTCTCCCAAGACGTTTTACATTGCGGTTGAGCACTTTGCTGGTAGCCAAGAAGATATTCCCCAGCAAGCTGGTGTGCCGCTAGAGTTCCGTATTTTGCTTACCGGTGATCGAGTCACTAGTGTCGAGTATCCCTACAATGGCCCAGCAGTTTGGGGGCACTCAATGGCTGCGGGTATTGCGTCGGTTGCCGCTGCTGCTTGGTGGGAGTCTCCTGAATTTAGACCAGAAGGCTATGACAGCATAGAAATTGACCCCGAAAGTTTTAGCTCTCGCGGTGGCGAGCAAGTCTTACAATTTGACAGCAATGGTGAGTATTTACAGCAAACGCGATCAGCGCCGCAATTCACCGCGATCGACGGCAATAATAATACCGTACTTGGTTCAAATGTCGCCGCCCCTGAAGATGGTGAGCCCGATAACTTTTTGAATTTTTATGGGACCTCCGCAGCGGCGCCCAATGCGGCGGCAGTATTCGCACTGTTAAAACAAGCCTATCCCGGGGCTACACCAGCGCAATTAATTAGCGCGGTTCAAACCTCGGCCATAGATATAAAAGGTTTTCGCGCCACAGTGGGTGCCGATGAGGTGACGGGGAGTGGCCTGATTAATGCCGAGGCAGCAGCCAGTGCCCTAGCATCCTTAGTAGGTTCAAACCCTCCGCCGGTAACGCCGCCACCCGCAGCGCCGCCCTCGGGTGGAGGAGGCGGTGGTGGCGGTGCATGCTTTATCGCCACAGCGGCCTACGGCAGCTATTTAGCGCCGGACGTAAAGGTTCTGCGAGACTTTAGAGATCACGTATTGCTGCCCCATAAATGGGGTCGGCAGTTTGTTGCGGCATATTATCGCTACTCACCTCCCATCGCCGACCGCATCGCGGGGTCAGAATCATTGCGCCTTGTGACCCGAGTCGGCCTAAGTCCCTTGGTGTACGGTTTAAAATATCCCCTAGTAGCAGTCTTGTTGCTCACCGCTGGACTGCTGCTTTCAGTGCGTCGGCGGCGTTTTCAGAAAGTCCGAGTGCATGCTGCGACAAGTTAAACTGTAATTAACTACTCTAAGCCGTTGATTTTTCGAAGTAGTATAAGTAGACTGCGAACGCTTTTTTAGCACTATCGCAAAAGCGGAATCGATGTATATATCGTACCCCGCGTATCACAATTGGCTCACGCCAAACCCCTTAGCCCGGGTGGTGAAATCGGTAGACACAGGAGACTTAAAATCTCCCGACAGCAATGTTGTGCCGGTTCAAGTCCGGCCCCGGGCACCAATAAAATCAATGAGTTACAAAAATATTTCTCCTTCTGTTATTAATCAAGTAATTTATGTAGACACAGTGTAGACAGAAGAGAGGTTTATCTGTGACTAATTGCCTTGATGGTAATTTTTACTGTACTCTATATAACTTTGAATTTTCTTGTGTTAAAAGCATGGCTATACATAAATTAATTTATCGCTTCGATTTAGCGTCCCCAATGTACGGGGTTATAGATCGGCCAGGCTCTATAATGAAAATCATAGATGACCATTTTGCCGATCAAAAGGTAGAGATTGGCGAGAGACAATCTGAGAGACGAATTATCGCATCAAAAAATGATGATGGTAGAGTTTTTACATTCAGTGTGGCTCCGGGTTTTGTAATTGCCTCAATTGAAAGTTATTCAAATATTGCACTTGGTGGCACAAAATTAGATTCTCAATTTATGGCGTCGCTAAAACTTACGGATGAACTTTTCACAATGATGGAAGTTTCTGAAGCTAGGCGCGCTGGTTTTCGAGTTTATGATTTTTCATTGGTAGGAAAGCCTGAAGGTGTAGAGACTCACAAAAAATTCTTTTCGATGGTAGATGCAGGGTTAACGTCCGCTATCGCCGGCGAAGGGAAATCTTTGGATATGGCTTATACATTGCAAGGTGAGCAGGCAGACGGAACGTCTTTTAATGTGTCTGTCGGACCTGGTGATCCAGAAGATTTTTCAAAAAGGCTAGAAGATAGGATATTGTCAGAAAGATTGAATGAGTCGGAAGATATCGACTTCGTCGCTGATGTAGACTTTTATCAATCGAATATGCCTTTGAAGGGATCTGTGGCGTCTAGATGGCTCAGAGGCGTAGCTTCGAGAAGCGTCTCGACGGTTGCGAATATAAAGCGAAAGCTCGTACTTTAAAGCGTTAAAAATCATACTGGATAGGTTTTTATATGGCTATTGCCTACGAAACAAGGGATTTGGTCTCTACCGGCGCAATCGGTAGTGTAGGAGTTAATCGGGTGAAGGGTGTTATAAACACTGTATCCGACAAGTCCGCGACTATAGTGAATAATGGTCGAAAAAAATCAAATTATTTCAAATATGCGTCTGTTGAAATGGATTCTTTACTGGATGATGCTCTAGTATCTTTCGACGATGATTCTGATTCAGATTTATGGAAGCTTCCGCGTACTGGTGCGGAGCACAATGTAAAAAGGCGCGTAAGCCAAACGCCTATCAGTTTTGTTGATGGTTATATTCTTCAAGTATCTGAAAAAAGTGTTCAGATAGAAGTACTGATTAATGGAGAGAAAAAAGCTTTGGCGTTTCCTCCTTGTATGATTAAGGGGACTTTTCAGTACGGTAGCAAGGTAAGAGTAACTAGTTCGCCGGAGTTGAGTGCTTTGCCTATAATCGATGTCTTAGATTTATTGCCTACAATAAAGACTGATTCTTACGACGAATTTGCAAGTATTGTCGCTGATTTGGGTTAACCCTTGTTAGAGATTATTGTCCTAAATGCTGGAAAAGGCGACTCAATAGTTGTTGCGCATACAGGTGAAGATGGGGTTAGAAGTTTTGGCGTCATAGACTCCAACGCCCGAGACAACTCGGGAATCGCACCAGCAAAAATTTATTTGCAAAAACTGGGTGTGGAAAAGTTAAATTTTGCGCTCCTTACACATCCCCATGCTGACCACTATACTGGTTTCTTAGATATTCTTGAAACTTTTGATCCTGATGAGATTTTTATATACCCCATTGGATTGCTTGAATCAGCACGGTTTAAGAAATTGGGTGAAGTTTATCTTCCCTTTGCCGTACATGAAGACCAAGAAATAAGATCGGGTGCGCAAGAATTTATACGAATTCTTAATTATCTGTCGAAGAATAAAAATAAAGTTCTTGAATTAACTGGGCCTTTCAGTTTGATGCATGTAACAGGTTTTTCCGATTGCGTGTTTGATGTTTTGCTGCCTTTTCGCAGAATGAAAGGTCAATATTTTGAGTCAATCGAAAAAAATGATCCAAACATACTGAGTAGTGAACACCCAAATTCATTGAGCGTAGTAATTAAAGTTAATTACGCTGGGAAAAGTGTTGTTTTAGGTTCAGATGCATCCATGGTGTCAAGTAATGACTTGATTCATTGGAGTAAAAAGCATAATAAATCAGTTTCTAGTGATGCTCTGAAAGTCCCGCATCATGGCTCGAAAGGGGATAATAATAGTAAGACTCGTAATTACTATTTGCGTGCGTCGGGCGCCGAAGATTATACACCTCCGATTGCATTGATTTCTGCGAATGGAACAAAGCATCATCCGCACAGTGATGTTCTTAGTGACTTAGTGGATAGTGGTATACATCCATATTGTACAAATATTTCGCAAATGTGCTCAGGGGATGTTTCCAAGATTTTAGGGGACTGGACGATGTCTAAAGAGCTTCGTAAGATAATTAATTTGTACGTTGATGATACAAGTCATACGCATAATGTGCCGTGTCAGGGTGATGTCAGTCTGTGCATCAAGCCAGATGGTAGCATTAGCGTCTCAACAGAAACTGGAAATACATGTATTTTTCGTACAGATTTAAAATCCTTGTTTAAATAGTGCTAGGTACTTTTGTGTCTGGTATCAAGTAGCGTACAGTTATTGACAGAACTCCAAGGAAAACCATTTTAAAACCTGACTGATCCTCAGTGCGAATGGATTCTTCGAATCCAAGCGCTCTGAGGATCTCCGGTTTTGTTGAGTGCTTCATTCATAGTCCCTGCCACTACTTGGAGAAAATCTGTCGAAAATAACGTCCGGCTCGTATGGGGTTTGATAGAACTCGCGTTGATCGAATTGTGCCACTACCTCGTCACGATCAGCGAGCTGTATACGCCATTCGTGAATTCTGGTTATGACCTTTACGCTTCCACGCATCACCACACCCTGTAGGCGTTTAGTCATTTCGCCATATTTGTTTGAGGTCTCGTCGCTCTGTTCAGAAATTACGTGCAACGCGCGTACAGGCATGTCTGCGCGCTTTACTAGTGGGCCACCCATTAGTTCAATAAATCGACCCCAATCGCCGGTATCACAAGCTGCGCGCAGTTGCTCAAGCTCTTCTAGGCTAGCGTGCTCTAGTGGTTCGCGCAGTCGCCTTAGTTCTCGCCAGACAGTAACTGAAGTACTTCCAATTTGCTGAAACTGATGTATTCCCCATGTGCTTGCCCACGCTTCCACTCGTTGGATACTGTCTAGGGCTTTTTTATTTGTTTCGAAATCAGATTCTGACTCAAGGCCGAGACCATCTATATTTTTTGATATGTATTTTGAGATATAGCCCGTAGCACTTCCTTTGCTAGTGTCGATTAGTTCGCAGTCAAATCGATACTTACTCGCGCCTAGTTCATCCGGACTTACCTCCATTGCGTACTCTTTAAGGATGTCTACTGCTTTATGGAGTACGTCGGGAGCAAAAAATAGCAATAGATGCCAGTGTGGTGTGCCGTCGTGGTTTGGCTCGGTAACCCTAAACCCGAAGCATCTAATATCGTTCCTGTGCCATTTTGCACGTGTTTTTGCCCAAACTTTGTTGAGGTACGCTTGTGCCTCTATCGGCGAGTAACCACCAAATTTCGGATTTTTATTCCCAGTCTTATGACTAACCGCATGATAAGCACTGGGACAGGTGACAGTTAGAAATACTGCCTTAAAACCCATTGCGTTTGCGCAGTCTTCTGATCCTCGTACTCTGGTCATGTATTCATTTCTTCTGTTTATTGGATTAGATACTGAGCTATCTACGATGTCCGCTAGGCTAGATTTAAATCCGGTATCAATATTTACGGCTTCGTGGCGTTCCAGTAGCTTTCTATTCCTGTAGCGCTGTTCAGTTCTGCGACGCAATGTGTAGTCAGAGACATAGGGTGCTTTTCTGTTTGATACGATCCCGAGGTTTCTGCAAATATTTTCAAGTTGTCTTGCTGCTTGGGTTCGTAATTTACGGCGAAGCCATATAGGGTCGGTAATGCGTGCTAATGCTGCGATAGCGGCTTGTTTGTCGTATTCACGGCTCAAATTCAATGGGAAGGGGATGCCGATAAGCTCAAACTTTGCGGCTACTTCTCGGATAACTTGCTTATACATCTTTGACCCATATGCTTGGGAAAGACTCGCAATCAATGCAAAGAGACTTTTAGTTTTTACTTCGCAGTACTGTTTAATATCATCGTCATTGCAATCTACAAAAAGGCCGGTACGCCCGAGCTTTAGACTCTTTTCAAATTGCAGCAACCATTGATTGGCTGCGATATAACCATCAGCCAGCGCGATTCGTTCATATTCGTTCGCAAGCGGGCGGGTAAACCACGGGTGCCGAGCAATAATCTTTATTCGCCATGCGCGACAAGCGTATGTACCAAAATGTGCGATTTTGTCCAAAGCAGCTAGGCTGCTAGGGTTTTTGTTGGCGTCCTTTTTCATTTCGACGCCTCCAAGTACTCTGAGGTTGAGTCGAAAGTGTGGCTAGTTAGGAACGATTCTAGATCGTTTTCCCTGTATCGAATTGCGCGAGTACCGATACGAATAAACGGAATACGCGATCCGCGCCACCGGTCTTTTTCCAGAAATGAAGCGCTTACGCCCAGAAATTGGGCGGCTTGCTTGGTAGTGAACAGATTTGTTTTCATTGGAGCCTCCAGCACGAGTAGGTGTTGGAGGCAGTTTGCGGAGGTATGATTGGTGATGGCTTGCCACGGTGCGATTGTGCCTAGGCACAATCAATTAAAAATTGTTCATTTTTTACTTATCCACTTTGCAATTTGAATAGGAGGGTTTTTAAGTAGTTCGTTGCCTTCATCATCAATTAGCAAGTCTTTAGGAGCCATTTTAGATAGCTTTCTTGCAGCCTCCGCGTAGCTGGTATCCGAGCCTTGGTAATGTGTCGCCCAGTTCGTAAGCACCCATTCCTTTAGGTCTGAAAAGCGACGAGACCGTGACTTGCCACCTTTTGACGCTCCTTTTTTAACTCCAGCTAAGTGCTTCTTGTGTCGAAAACCCATCTGATTAAACATAAGAACACTGTAGGAGAGGTTAATCATATACAAATCATTGTCTAATAATTCGACTATTTCTTGATAGGGTGCATTGATATATTCCGATAAAACACGCTGCTCCTTCCTTGCTAACTCACCAATACTAAAAAGTAGAAAGATGGCGGCAAATTCCGGATAGTGTTCTACTCCACCACCAATGACGCTATCTAACAGTTGGCTTGCGGCTTCATTTTTTTCAAGCTCGGGCATGTAATTGGCTGAGTAATTAAGGGCATTTTCTGTTGCTTTCCCTAGAAACTCCGCCGGGCGTGGAATCTCTTCAATCATGACATTAGCAGTGGCTTGCATATTTGGGTCGATACCAGCTTCTTGAAGAAGGCTAACGGTTTTAGCAATCTCTTCTCTTGATACGTGAGCTATTATGGAGCGCGCTAATGTTGCTGCTTCTCGAATTATCCTGCCTCCTGTAATTGGAAGCTCACCAGTCATTAAATCAAAGCTTGAAAATAAACCTTCATTGCTCATGGCGTCATCAACTCCTGTAAACAGACTGCAATTTTTTCCATGGGGGTTCGAAGACGCTCAACGTCAGCGACGATATAGCCTGCTGTGACATCATTTGGATTCCGATGATTAAGCAATCGTTTAAGTGCGTACGCTGGAATATCAAGACTCTCAGCGATTGTTATAAATGTACGCCTCAGGTCGTGAAGTGTAAACGCAACCCCAGAATGCTCGGTAACATGCTTAATAGCATGGCGTGGCTCCTTAAAATGGGTGTCGTATTGTGGGCTTGGAAAAACCCATACTTCGCCTTTACGGGCAGCTTCCTTACGTTTCGTGAGTAATTTGAACAGGTAGTTAGGCAACGGCAATACATGTTTTTCTCTGTTCTTCGTGTCCGGGATCGTAAATGTTCGGTCAATTAAATCTACATCTTGCCAGCGCAATGTGGCGGCTTCCATTTTGCGAAGCCCGGTAAACAGTAAAAAGCGCAGGAAGTCCCGCGTAACTTCTAGCGTTTGTTGTTCGACGGCATCATTCCATGCCTTAAGTTGGTGTTGTTTAATAACCCCTGTGCGCCGTTCCACGCGATACCAAGCCCGATTGCGCCGGAGGCGGTCGATTGGGTTGGTACGAATGATCGGCTCACCTTGCCCATCTTCGTATTTTTCCATTGCGTGATTAAAGATGGCTCGGAGTACCCGCATAGTGTTATTGGCTCGTGCGGGTGCGCGTTGTCCGATTTCATGGTGTCTTTCTTCGACCATGTCTTTGCTGATTGAGGTGAGAGGTCGGCCTTTCCAGTCAGAAAGGCAACCATCGACGCATTTCTGGTAGTTTTTGATCGTACCGGGCTTCAAATCCTTACGGCTTTTTTGGTAGCTTTCAAAGGCTTCTTGCAGTGTGACTTTTTTGGCGGAAATCGCGCGCTTTTCGGCTATGGGATCTTTGCCTACGGTAATATCGCCGAGGACTTCAATTGCCTTGTTTCGTGCTTTTTCTGGTGTAAGGGGGCCGTATTTGCCAATAGTGAGTCGCTTTACCCTGCCATTAATACGTTTCTCGACGATAAATGCCTTTGAGCCCCCACTGGTTACCCTTAGCCCGAAGCCGGGCAGGGCGCTATCACGGTAGAACGCTTGTTTGGTTTTGCCGTTACTCGATTCAGGGATTGGAAGCTTGTCGATGAACGACTTACTGAGGCGTGTCATTTTAGGCTCCTAATGATATGGATGCATGAAGAGTAGGTCGGTGGTGTGATGGCGGGGCGGTTCCGCGGCAAGCTCGCGGATACCTGCCGCCGTCCCCTGAAGTAATCGAATGAACTGAGGTTTGTTGGGGTGGTGTATTTCTGGGGTGCAATGGATTGACAGGGCAACAATGAATCGCGCGATGCATGGGCGTTAAGCCGAGAATATATGTCACTTTGGCGACGGGAAGTCCGTCTTGTGTAGACAGGCGCTCTTGTGTTCAAAATAATCTCCTGTTTACCATATAGGTAGCGCTAAAATTCTGTGTAGACAGGCATCAATTTGGGAGGGAGAAATCTCCCGGCTCAAAATATGTAGACGCAGTGTAGACACATTTTGACAAAAAATGGACAAGTTGGTCAATAATCATCCAAGAGTATTTTGAGGATAGGGTGTTTAAATTATTGTTTTATATGGAAATATACAAGCATGTCTAGGTTTGTCTAAGAGTTTGGGATATAACTTAAAATCTCCCGACAGCAATGTTGTGCCGGTTCAAGTCCGGCCCCGGGCACCACCTGTACACCGAAAGTAGTACCGCTACCTAACTCCAATAGAAATCTGAATCCTCCGGGGACTTGAATCGGAAAGGTTCACAAATTGCGCATGCAATTTGGACGAGGAGCGCTGCGACGAAGCCCCGAAGGGGTGAAAACAGCCCTATGGCTGTTTTTATCTACTCCGGCCCCGGGCACCAATTATAATCAATGACTTACGGCGTTTTAGTCACCTGAGTCCAAATTCAAGATATTCTCATAGTAGACGTATAGTAGACGGCGCACCTTCGGGCTCCCGTTGCCGATTAATGACCGAATACGCTAAGTTACCGACCGATCGACAGATGAAATTGATCAAAGAAGTAATCTTGCCGATGCTTGAATAGTGCAAAAAACTAATAAGCGGATTGCTGCTTAGAGCCCCCCCCTAAGGTGGGGTTCTAATATTATAGCTAGATCTTTAACTATAGAGGCTGGGTACACTCCCGTGCAGAGTCATAACTAGAGGCGCTGCATGAGTAGGTTTCGATAGAATGTATATCGATGAGGATATTTGATCCGGTTTTTCGGGTCGATAAAGATTAAATTGTAGGTTGCACTACCTCGCATTTACCACGTACAGAGAAGCCCATAATTCCAGAAGCGGAATATTCTAGCGTATGCTTATTTATCGCGATTCTACCGTTTTTAGTAATATATTGAGTCGTTGTTTCCACTATGTCTTGTCTAAGATTAGTTGTTTCCTCTTCAGTCATACCGGTGATAATCTGCTGAATTGTCATAGCAGTTTTGTCCAGTAAAAAGTCATTATCAGTTTCACCAAGATCCTGATTCAGTCCCATATCTTTTGCGAAACCGTGGCAGGTTAAATATATAGTCTCTTGAGCATGAGCTAACGTAGTTAAAAAACACACAAATATAAAAATACTTGATCTCAAGTTTTGCTCCTTAGTATCGATTCACTGGTCACTATATAGACAACGATCACTCGCGGCATAGTTGCGAGCGACCAATGAGAAAATTTCGGGTGTTAGTGGTTCGGCAGTCCGGACCAATCTTCTAATCCCATGCGTACTTTCTTTTCGATTAAATCGTTTGCTACTTGTTCACTACTTTCTGCGATTTGCTCAAGTTCATCAAAAGTAATGCGATCATTTTCATTCTTGATCGATTGAATTATTTCCTGAAAGTCAGGGTCGCCATAGTAGAGTGCAAGCAATAATGGATTGTGAGCAATAATATTTCTCTTTTCAGCGAGTTTTTTTGCATTTTTTAGCAACTGTATAAAACTCTCGGTATTTTTTTCTTCAAACGATTCTTTGTCTACAAGATCGATTACTAAATCAATCCTTCTGGCGAGCCGTGAGCCCTTCAAGTGCTTATAAGCAGTTTCATTGAGCCATTCTTGCATGCACTCGTGGGTTAATTTTTCTATTGCGCCAAATGCCACAAATATTCTGCCAATAAGAGTCGCCCACTTGTGCTCAGAGTCTACGAAATTTGCCATACCCTAGCCTCTAATACATAAAAACATGATAAAACTTGTTCGGTTGACGTAATACTTTTTAAACATATATTTTACCCAGTCTAGGCAGCGAAATTCTGTGTCTTAAAGGAATATACGACATTCCAGTATGTTAGCGATACCGGCATTTAATGCCGGTATCGGAAATTGATGATATTTAGATGTTCTCAGTATTAAACCAAGATAGGTTGTCTTCCTCCTCAGCTTCATGAGTGCCAAGTACTTCTGCAATTAGAGAGCTTGCATACTGGCCGATGGTTTCGGCATCTCGGTATTGCATCGGCTGACAGCTTGCGAGAACAGTATCGTGCCCGCGGAGCTGTCGTAGGATAGAGTCTTGCTTAGCGGTTAAACAAAGCAACTCGAAAGTGCTTTTTTGGGCTTTCTCTCTGCTTACCCCCATGAAAAAATCTTTAGGGGCTTTTGTATTTCCCAGTTCCTCAATCTGCAATCCGTTGTCATAGTAACTATTTAGTAGTTCTTCGACCTAGCTATCTTCCAGCTCAGCGGAAATCTGGAATCCGTCGCGCATCAGAAAACCATCAACGGCATTGCTGGCCTGTGCGTTAATGGTTTCCTCAGGGCTCCAGCCCAGATCCTGATAATAGCTGTTTAACGTGTTAAGCCAGCGATCCTCAAGAATCATTTTCCCGCTCTTAATTTGTGACAGATATGCTCGACTAAGGCCATTATCTTTCGCTATTTTAGCCTGTGATAAATTCAAGGTAGAGCGTGCGGCTACGGCCTGTGTATTGTTTAAGATATTAATATTGCTTCCTCTTTGGTTTAAGTCCCGTCAGTGATCGGAATTGATCGCTGACTTCGATCTGATTAGGGCTGTGCCCAAGTTCAAATTCGTCATTCTCAAGATCTCGTGTCGTTGTCCGTACAGTTATTGACACAAGTCCAAGTCGCGCCGTCAGGGGGCGCTCTAAAATCAAGTTCGGTGTTGTCTTCGGCTTCGTCGGTGAGGCGCTGAATCTTCCAGCTGTGAATGGGGGTGATAAGATGGCTAGCTCCTCGCATGATCACGCCCATTAGCTGCATACACAGCTCGCCATACTGGTTCTCGGCCTTTTGGTAATCGGCGTGGTGTAAATGGAGTGGCCGAACCTTGACGTTTTCTCGATCTACTAAACGCCCGTCCATTAGAGTGATAAATCTTGCCCAGTCCCCCAGGCTGATCGAAGCTCCTCCAGTTCCTTGAGGCTGGCGTCTTAGTGGTTCTGGGAGTCGACGCAACTCACGCCAGACAGTAACTGATGTGCTGCCAATTTGCTGGAATTGGCGAATTCCCCAAGTACTGGCCCACGCTTCGACTCGTTGTATGCTATCGAGTGTTATTTTGTTTATCTAAAAGTGGGCTATGATTCCAGTCCGCCCCCAGCATCAATATAATCAAGCACGCCAAAGACTTGATCGGCCAAAAATAGACGCCGTAATCCTTCTTTTTACTCTGTGACTAATTGAATTTGTTTTAGGTGAATAATGTTTAAGCGTATTCGCGATTGGCTCGACACTCGGCGTGTTAATAAAATGGGTATTACCGCTTCGGAATGGGAGTCCGCTGTAGCCGACTGGCCGGTGATGTATCGATATCAAGGCGCCGAACGGGACGCTTTGCGAGATATGAGCCTTCGCTTTCTTGTTCGCAAAAGCATTGTTTCCGGCAGTGGGTTTGAATTTAACGATGCTATGCGTCTGAAGATCGCCACAATGGCCTGTGTTCCGATCCTTCATCTTGGCCTGGACTGGTACCGACACTGGTACACCATCATTCTCTACGAAGGCGATTTCATACCAAACCGTCCCTACCGCAGTGACGATGGTGTCGTGCATTCGAGTAGCCCAGTGCTGAGTGGTGAGGCCTGGCTTCGGGGGCCGGTAATTTTGTCATGGGATGCGATTTGTAATACTGGCCCGCACGCTAGGCATAACAGGGCGAGTAATGTGGTGATTCATGAGCTGGCACATAAGCTCGACATGTTGCGCGATGGCGCCAACGGCGCACCGCCCATGCATCCAGATATGAGCGCGGGTGAATGGCACGATATTTTTACGGCGGCGTGGGACCGCTTGATCAATGATCGGCAGCATCACCGATCTTTGCCTATTGATGACTACGGCCTGAGTAGCCCGGCAGAGTTCTTTGCGGTGTGCAGTGAGGCGTTTTTTGAGGCGCCGCAAACACTGCACGACAACATGCCCGAGGTATATCGGCTGCTGTGTCAATTCTATCGCCAGCAACCTGTGGGGTTCGCAGCTACTGTATAGCTAGATCAATAATAAGGTGTCGTTTACTTAAATGCCTCTAATCTATACCGTAGCAGGTTAGTGCAAGGTGCTTTTTACACTAAACGGTTTTGATATGCGTTCAGCCTTGATTCAGTTAGCCGCAGCCATAATGCAGCCATACTAAATCTGGAGTGATGCGATGAAAACGCTTTCTATACTGACCCTGGCAACAATTTCTTTACTTCCTACCTTGGCAGAGGCCGACCACCAGCAGCGTCGCAGTCACAGCAGCTATCGCAGTGAACCGGCGATGTATATTTTTGGAGGTGTAAGTACCTCTTCGTTTAATTTCGATCGTTCTGATTTTCGTTATAGCTTTGGTGATGGGTCTTTGTCTGACGTGACCGTGGATACCGAATCAGGCGGCGCACGATTTGGTTTTGGTTTTGATTTTACCCCTGAGTTAAGCTTAGAACTCGGCTACGCCTCGCTCGGTACTTTAGCTGGCAGTGGTATATCGGATGGCTCGCAGTTCTTGAATAACGGCTTTAGCGCTGGTCGAGTTGACATGGATTCCAATGCTGATGGGGTGTTCTTAGGTGTGAACGTTCATACGCCGATTAATGAGCCGGTCGGCTTGTTCGCCCGCTTTGGTATCTATGGCTGGGAGTTAGATGGCACCCTGGAAGATAATAGCCGCAGCGGTCAGTTTACGGTCGAGGGTAGTGATCCCTACGCCGGAATCGGCCTGCGTCTTTCCGTGGCGAGAAATGTCAGTGTGGTCTTAGCTTATGATTACTATGTCTTAGACGACGATGAGTCTATTAATATCTCGGCTGATACCTTGTCGGTGGATATGGTGTTTAGGTTCTAGCGATAAATAATTTGGCTGCCAGTATGCTTGGCTGTGCCCACGGTTCTTAAAAGCCTTAACGTAGAGATAACGGTAGGGCTTTTTTTGTGGCTGCTGCTATTGTCGATTTCATGGACAAGATTTAATCAGTTTATCGCCTCATCCTTAGTCATAATCGTGAGCGTTCAGGATGTGTGGCAGGACATTGTTTTTCGGTGTCGGTATAGTGTGGTCATTGCGAGTGTTATCGGAGTAAACATGGCAGAGTTAAGTTTTACAGTGAATGGTCGCGCGCAGGCGTTGACTGTTGATACTGGTACGCCCTTATTATGGGTATTACGCGAGCAGTTGGCGATGACCGGGACTAAATTCGGTTGCGGAATGGGCTTGTGCGGCGCGTGCACGGTACACGTAGATGGCAACCCCGTTCGCAGCTGTAGTTACCCGGTAGAGCTTGTGAATGGTAGGGATATAACAACGATAGAAGGCTTGGCCACTGCGGAAGATTCCCTGCATCCAGTGCAGCAGGCTTGGTTGGAAATGAGTGTGCCACAGTGCGGTTATTGCCAGTCTGGGCAGATTATGTCTGCAGCGGCTCTACTAGAGTCTAATAAAACACCGAGCGACGATGATATTGACGCGGCAATGGCTGGCAATATATGCCGTTGCGGTACCTATCCACGGATTCGCAAGGCAATTCATCGCGCGGCAGAATTAGCTGTGCAGTATTATCAGCCAGTGGATACTGCGACGGAGGCCAAGTCATGAGTTTGTCGCGCCGAAATTTTATTAAAACTACCGCGCTGCTCGGTGGTGGCATAGCTATTGGGTTTAATCTCAGCGCTTGTTCAAAGTCTGCCCCATATCCAAACGCGGATCCAACAGCGTTGCAAGCCAACGCGTTTTTGCAAGTGACCGCCTCTGGCGAAGTGATTTTGCAGCTGCATAAAGCTGAGATGGGGCAGGGTGTCTTTACCGGCCTGACCACCTTGGCGGCGGAAGAGTTAAAGATGAGCCCGGAGCTCATTACAGTTCAGCACGGTGAATTTCATCCCAGCTTTCGCGACCCAGAATTTTACGTAATGATTACCGGTGGCAGCTCTTCAATTCGACTCAGCTTTGAACCGGTCAGAGAGGCGGCTGCAACCGTTGCGGCAATATTAAAATTGGCTGCTGCACAGCAACTCAAGGTGGCGGAGTCTTCACTGACCCTCTTGGATGGCAAGATTTTGCATGCCAATGGTGAGCTTGCTTTTACAGACCTTATTGCCACTGCGCGCACAATACCGACGCCAACGTCAGTAAGCTTAACCGCGCCGCAGGATTTTAAATATATTGGTCACTACAACCGGCGCTTAGATACGCTAGACAAGGTGACCGGCAGTTCGCAATTTGGCATAGACGTGCAGTATCCAGACGCGCTAAGCGCCGTGTTAATTCGCTGTCCGCATTTTGGCGGCAAGGCGAAAAGTTTTGACGCGGTGCCGGCCCTAGCCAAGTCTGGGGTTAAATCAGTGATCAATGTGGACGGTGCGATAGCCGTTATCGCAGATACCTATTGGCAGGCTAGACAAGCGGCTTCAGTGGTTACGGTAGAGTGGGACAAAGGTCCGCTGGCTGGGGTAAGTAGTGATTCCCTGCGAGCAGAGCGACACACCTTATTAGAGACCGAGTCTGGCAAAAAGGTTGAGGAGGCTGGGGAGGCAAGCGAGGCGCGCGGTGAAACACTGCATGCTCTCTATGACGTTCCTTATCTTGCCCACGCCACTATGGAGCCCATGAATGCCTTGGCGGTTGTGAACGCTGATTCGATTGAGATATGGACTGGCAATCAATCGCCTGATATCGCCTTATCATCCATTGCCGATGCGACGGGATACCGCCGCGAGCAAATTCGTATTCACAATCAAATGTTGGGTGGTGGCTTTGGTCGCCGGATCGTGCCGGATTATTTGGTTGAAGCCGCGCGGGTTGCGCAGCTCAGTGGTCATCCCATTAAAGTTGTATGGAGCCGTGAAGATGATATGCGCGGCGATTTTTATCGGCCGAATGCGTCGGTTAAAATGTCTGCCACAATTGAGGGGAATGTGGTCACCAGTCTGCAAGCAAAAGTTGCAGCGCCCAGTATTATGGGCCAGTTTGTTGACTCGGTGAGCAATACCTTGCTTCCCCAGTGGATGCCAAATGGCCTGCACAATAAACTTGCTGGTTTGGCCGCAAGTTCAGATCCTGCCGCGACCGAAGGGCTGATTGATCTAGATTACCAGTTTCCATATAAGCGCACTGACTATGTGATGCAAGAAACCAGTATTCCTATTGGCTACTGGCGGTCAGTGGGTCACTCGCAGAACGCATTCTTTATGGAAAGCTTTATGGACGAACTTGCTGTTCGCACGCAGCAAGACCCTCTGGAGTTTCGCTTAGCCCGACTGCCCGCAGATTCCCGTCGCCGCAAGGTGCTTGAAGAAGTTGCGGTGAGAGCGGATTGGGGTAATCCTCTGCCCGGGCAGTATCAGGGCATAGCGGTTCACGAGTCCTTCCATACCTTGGTGGCGCAGGTGGTTTCGATATCGGTAGAAGGGCAAAAAATCAAGGTCCACAAGGTCGTCTGTGTGGTCGAGTGCGGTCTGGCGATAAATCCTGATACTGTGCTTGCTCAGATGGAAGGCGGTATCGTGTTTGCACTTACTGCCGCGCTTAAGGGTGATATTACGGTTATTGACGGTGCGGTTCAGCAGAGCAACTTCCATAATTATGAGATGTTGCGCATGAATGAAGTACCCGAGATAGACGTGCATATTATGAAAAGTGCCGAGGCGCCGAAGGGCGTGGGGGAGCCGGGCGTTCCGCCATTGGCACCGGCTTTGGCCAACGCGGTGTTCGCCGCAACCGGTCAGCGCCTGCGCCAATTGCCACTAAAATTGGCCTGATACTTCATCGTTGGCCCAATGCCACGATGAAATAAAGTTTAAGGTGATACCTATCATTTCATATGAAACCTACTGTTTTGTATGTAAAAATTGTGAAGCTGGTTTTTTATGAGTAGTCGTTCTGGGTCAGATATTCAATATCCGTTTACCGAGGTACCGCAGAAAGGTGAGTGGCAGGAAGTTACCAAAGGTATCTATTGGCTGCAGATGGTGCTGCCGATGGCGCTGGACCACATTAACCTTTATGTGCTGGAAGACGACAAGGGATGGTGGATTGTCGACACCGGTATAAAACTCGGTGACACCCGCGAGCGCTGGGAATTACTGCTCGCTAATCAAATGGCATCTAAGCCGGTGCTCGGGGTCATTTGTACGCATATGCATCCCGATCACGTCGGTCAAGCTGGTTGGCTGTGCGATAGTTTGCGGGTGCCCCTGTATATGAGCTTTCGCGAATATTACAGCGCGCGTGCTTTTACTTCTCTACAACCTGGCAAGATGAGCTGGACCGCCGAGCAGCATTACCGCCGAGCGGGCGTGGGCGATGACTATCTGCAAAGCGACGCTGCGAATATGCGTGGCTTTGGCTCTATTGTTGAACCATTGCCAACGGCGTTCAATTGTTTGAAGGAAGGCCAAGTTCTTGAGATCGGCGGGCGGCAATGGTTAGTGATGACTGGTGCAGGTCACTCCCCAGAACATGTTTCTTTGTACTGTGCTGAAGATAAGCTGATGCTGTCTGGTGATCAGATTATTCCGCGCATTACCTCAAACGTCAGTGTGATGGCGTCTGAGCCAGAGGCAAATCCGCTCCAAGATTGGTTTGACGCACTGCGTCGTTTTCGGCGCGACCTTGATGTCGACACCTTGGTTATGCCTGCGCACAATGCGCCGTTTTATGGTGTACACGCACGCTTAGAGTATCTAATTGACCACCACGAAGGGCATTTGGCGGCAGTTGAGAAAGCCTGTGTCGAGCCGCAAATTGCCATCGATTTATTCAGTGTATTGTTTTCTCGCAAAATCGGCATGTCGCAGCTTGGCTTGGCGCTTGGCGAGGCCATCGCACATCTGCATTATTTATGCGCCGAGGGCCGCATGGTGAGGGAATTAGATGATGATGGCCTCTATCGGTTTAGAACCATTGCTACCGAAAGTCGCCCTTACCAGGGTGTTCATGAGTTAGATTCGCTACCGATTGAGGTGTAAGCGTGCAGGGTGGTTTATTCGGCGATGAAATGACATCGGAAAATTGTATTTTTTGTAAAATTATTGCCGGTAAAGCACCCGGGCATATCCTTTATCGCGACGATGACGTGATGTGCCTATTAGACATTGCCCCAGTGTCCGCTGGTCACGCCCTGATTATTCCTATTAAACATCATGATAATATTTTCAGCTTAAATAAGTCTGAAGTGAGTGCCTTAGCGCTACAGTCTCACCGTCTTGCTCCCATTATAAAACGTGTCACCGGCGCCGATGGCTTAGGTATACACCAACTTAATGGCCGGGCTGCTGGCCAGACAGTCTTCCATTATCACACCCACCTTATTCCGTGTTTTCACGGCAAGCCGATGCAAATCCACGGTCGTAAACCTGCGCTCAAGAAAGATCTAGATGACATGGCAGAGCGTTTGCGCGCCGCGCTTAAATAAGCTGTTTTAGGTTTTCTGACTGACCGATTTTGCTTATCTTGATGACGTCTATTGTTATTGTGACTGCGGCCCATATCGTCAAAAATGGTTGGCTTAGCTGATGCAGTGTTAGGCATCATTATTCAATAATAAATTTAAGGAGCCGACTGCATGGCCATGCCAAATGATATTAAGGTCATTGATCTGATGCTCAGCGTACCGGGTGAAGACAATAGCCAGTGGTACGAGTTTATGAAACCACTGCTGATGGACGAAGAAAGCCGCAATATGTTCAAAATGCCCGCCCAGTATATGTTTAAAGACATACCTGATAGCGGCAAGAAAGAAGATTATATCGCCTATACCATCGAGCAGATGGACAAACACAATATTGAACGGGCGATGCTGGGTATTGACGACCACAATGAAATCGCTAAAGAAGCACTCGCGTCTTACCCCGACCGTTTCTTTGCAAGTTTGGAAGTGAACCCCAATAACGGCATGGATGAAGTCCGTAAGATCGTTCGTCTGCATAAGGATTACGGCATCAAGGCCATCACTGGTTTTGCCTCTGGCCTCTGCCCACAAGTGCCCTATAACGACAAGAAATGGTATCCGATTTACTCCAAATGCGTTGAGTTAGATATTCCGTTTTGCCCCTGTGTTGGTGTGCCTGGTCCACGTTTGCCGATGGCCCCCCAGAAAGTCGAACTGCTTGACGAGGTGTGTTGGTTTTTCCCTGAGTTAAAAGTGGTTATGCGCCATGGTGCTGAGCCTTGGGAGAAGTTGGCTTGGAAACTCATGCTCAAATACCCCAATCTTTATTACATGACTAGTGCCTTTGCGCCGAAACACTACCCGACCGAAATTATTAATTTTGCCAATAGTCGTGGTGCCGATAAGATCATGTATGCCGGTTATTTCCCAATGGGCTTATCCTTGGATCGCATTTTCAAAGACATGCCCAATGTGCCGTTTAAAGATGAAGTTTGGCCTAAGTTTTTGCGTGAAAATGCTCGCAAAGTATTTAAGCTAGATTAATAAGCGATTGCGCCTTAGCTCAGTTTAAAGGGGCTAAGGCGTAATGTCGGCGGATAAAATAATAATAACGGAGCTAGATTATGACTCTAAGTCTGCAGGAAATGTCTGACCGCTTTGAAATTCAGGATATGTTGTATCACTACGCGGATATAATTGATCGCAAGGCCGTGGATGAACTCAATGATGTTTTCACAGCCGATGCCCATATAGATTACAGTGCATTTGGCGGCACAGTGGGTGATCGACCCTCAACCCTGGCGTTTTTGAAAGAGGCCCTGCCTGCATTTAGCGCCTCTCAACATTTAAATGCCAATGTCCAAATCACCGTCGACGGCGACACCGGCAGTGGCCGAGTGATGTGCTTTAATCCCATGGAAATGCCCCTAGGCGAAGACAAACAGGTCTTTATGCTTGGACTTTGGTATGTGGATACCTACCGCCGCACGCCGGAAGGTTGGCGTATTAGTAGCCGCAAAGAAGAAAAGAGTTGGGTGTTTAATGTGCCCGACTTTATGGGTTTATAGATTTCCCTTGATGTGCTGCTGTAGCGCGACGCTAGTCGTTCACGCTACCGCAAGCTGGCCCTAGCTGGGGGGCGTTTCAGCCACAAATTTCAATATCACTTCGACCAGTTTTTCACTTTGATCTTCTTGTAAAAAATGCCCGCCATCCACAATGGTCGTATGGGCTTGTCCCTGTGTGCCTGGAATTAGTTTGCGAAACACCGGCTCAGCCGCGGCAGTTATTGGGTCCTTGTCACTAAAGGCGGTTAAGAACGGTTTTTCCATTGTTCGTAGAATATCCCATGCGGCTATATTAGCTTCGGCGGCGGGGTCGTTTGCTGTAATCGGCACCAGCATCGGAAATTGTCGTGCGCCGGCTTTATAGCTTTCGTCGGGGAAGGGGGCGTCATAGGCCTTTATCGTGTCAGCAGAGACGGGTTTCACGCAGGCGCCAGCGATAATTTTACCAACCGTAAACACCTCGATATTCTGCGATAGCTGCTGCCACTTTATAAACGATTCACCGGGATGTTGGGCCCCGGTGGGCAGCATGGTATTAGCGGCAATGGTCCGCGTGAAGCGGTTCTGTTCTTCGGCAAGCAAACGCAGGCCAATTAAACCGCCCCAGTCTTGGCAGAATAAGGTAATGTCTTGTAAGTCTAATTGGACCAGCAAAGAACGCATCCAGTCGACGTGACGCTGATAGGTATAGTCACTGCGTTGGCTGGGTTTGTCAGAGCGCCCAAAGCCAATAAGGTCTGGTGCAATAACCCGAAAACCGGCATCGGCCAAGGGCGTAATCATATGTCGATACAAATAGCTCCAGGTTGGTTCGCCATGCATAAGTAATATCACCGGCGCGTCTTTTGGCCCCTCATCCACAAAATGCATTCGCAATTCACCGCCCTCGGTATCGTCTAGCTGCAGGTAGTGGGGTGCAAAAGTGTAGTCCTGTAAATTACTGAAACAGGAATCTGGGCTGCGAAGTGGCGTCATAATAATTACCTTGATTTATTTTTATGCTGGAAGCTTAGGTGTTATGTCATTGTCAGGTCCCGGTTTCTTGGGCTCTGGTTTGCTAGGGTCTGATTTCATAGGGTCTGAGCCCGCAAGTTCTGGCTCCTTAGATTCAGGTGGCACAAAGCTAATAACAGTGTCCCCCGTTTGAAGTTTGCGGGTGGTTTGACTTAACCATTCCAGCTTACCATTTTCGGGAATGATGGCTAGGCGAATGGCGTCATCAGCAAGCTTGGCCAAAAAATCCTTCTCACTATAGGTGTCGGTAATCACGGTTTTGCGTATTGACCAGCCCCGGATCATCCGCGTCCATAACTCCGCAAACGTAATATTGCCGGAGAAGGCCGTTATGCCGCGGCGAGTTTCAGAGACGACCCGTTTATTGCGTTCAGAGCCGCTGTCGTAGGGCTGAAATACTCTATGGCGGCCTAAGTGGGGGGCAAAGTGGTTGCACACCATGGAGTTGTAATGGCTGTTGCCCGTGGCGGCTAATACCGTATAGATATTGTCTAGGGCCATCGCCTCGTCTGCCATATCAGACAGCACCTCGCCAAACCATGTATCTATTCCCTGTTGCCGGGCCGATTGCAGTCGGCCCCATTCGGTGTCAACAAGCACAACTTCTTGATTCACATTTTTTAGCGCAATGGCTAATTCAATTGTCCACGGCGAGGCGCCGACGATTAAAATACGGCCTTTGCCGGGCGAGCCCAGCTTCAATAATTTGGTGAGCGGCCCAAGCGAAAAGCCGTGGGCGATGATGGTTGCAAATATCAGCATAAAAACTGCGGGCACCAAGTACTGCGCGTCTTCAAAGCCAGCGTCAATGAGAGCTGGAGCGAATGCACCGGCGGAAGCCGCGGCGACAACCCCGCGCGGCGCAATCCAGGCTATAAGCAGGCGGTCTTGCCAGCTACAGTCGGTGCGAATAGTTGCCAAGAACACCGCCAGTGGTCTAACCACAAAAACAAAGCCAAACACCATGGCGACCAACTGCCAGTGAATAGATTGCAGCGCGGTTTTGGTCAGGGAGGCGGTGAGAACCACGAATAGAAAAGAGACCAATATAAGGGTGATGTACTCTTTGAAGCGGCGCATTTCGTCCAAGCTGCGCAATCCCATATTACCCATCACCACACCCATTAAGGTGGTGGCGAGCAGGCCCGACTCATGCTGGACAAGGTCAGACAGGGCGTAGACCGCTAGGACACATGCGATGATAGACGGGGCTTTTAAGTATTCTGGAATCCAGCCCTTGCGGAAGCTGTGGCCCAGACCGTAGGCAATACCGCCACCTAGTACAATAGATGTCGCTACAGCGGACGCCAAGCTCGCGAATATGGATTGCAGAGCGGGACCTTCGCCGGAATAGAGCAGGTACTGGTAAACCAATACCGCAAGCAAGACGCCAATGGGATCATTAATGATGCCTTCCCATTTCAAATAGGAGGCGGTTCTGCGATTGAGCTTTGCGTGTTTTAACAGCGGCATAATCACCGTTGGACCGGTAACCACCAGTATCGCGCCTAACAGGGATGCGACGCCCCAGCTTAATCCGCCAACAAAATGGGCGACGGCTATGCCGATGCCCCAAGCCAATACGACGCCAATCGAGGTAAGGCGACGGGTGACTTGCGCGGTTTCTCGCAATTCATGAAATTGCAGATTGAGTCCGCCCTCAAAAAGGATAATGGCGACAAATAGGGATGTAATGCCGGTCAGGCCGGGGCCAAAGTCGACACTGGGCTCAATTAAGCCAGTGATCGGGCCCAGCAATAGGCCGCAGGCAGCAAGCAAGACAATGGCTGGCAGTCGAAAGCGCCATGCCAGCCACTGGCAAAATATACCAGCGACTAAAATACTAACTAAAGCGTGTGTCATGGATGGGGCTCTTTTATGGTTTTAGTATCAGTCTGTTAAGCGATGCTTCGACAAAGGAGCGATCATATCTCATGACCAGCACTTTGGCTTGCTCATCGCTTATTTGGGGCTCGATAATGCTCTCCTGGCGCCTAAAGCAGTACTTGTGTTGTGCAAGAGCGGGGCTGAAAAAATATTACAGAGTCACACATTTACGTCAAAGCTGGGATACAGATCAATTCATAGTGGCGTGACTAATGTATGATTGGGCGCAATAAAAATGAGGAAAAGGAGAGGTGGGGTGTATGGCCAAGCGATACAGCTATATGGCGTGGTGTTTATTGATATTGCTGCTAAGCGCTTGCGCGGGTCATGTCGAAAACAAACGTTTTGTGCTTGACGCTGAAACCGCGCCTATTTTCAGCGGGCTGTACAAACACGATGTGTTTTTAGAAGGCAATCTCAAATACCAAGACTTGGTCAATTCTGAGTTTGACGGAAAATTTGATAGTCTGGGCTACCCGCTGCTCGGCGAGCTTAGGCAGTCGTATCTCGACACCAATAATGACACTCTGCTGTTAACCCTGAGCGGCAACTTTAGCGTTAACATCGCCCAAAGTAGCTTGTCGTTTACGGGCGCATTCACAATTACAGACTCAGAGCACAATGTGTTGGCACAAGGCACACAAAGCCAGTGGTCGGCGCCATATTCTGATTTAAATCCACTCCGCGCGCCGCCGTTAATGGCGATGACGGGTGATAATAAATATTTACAATACCGCCGCAATATCAGCCCCAAAGGTCGCTTAGAAGCCTACCCAATAGTCCATCGCAATTTGGCGGGACCGTTCTTGCTTGAGGCTGGTTTTCGCGAAGGCCTGCCACGTGGTGTTATCAAAATTAGCGCCCAAAATTCTGAACAAGTCTTTTTCGTGGTGGAGCGGCAGTATTTTAACTACCAGATTTTGCCGCAGCCAATACAGTATTTCTATTATGAGCCAGGTAGCTTTTCAAGTTTGGCGCTATTAGGCGATTGCGAGCGCGCGCCAAACTTAACCGTGCCACAGCAATTATTGCAGGCCTTTGCCTACGATTGTGATAAGGGGGAATTTTATGCGCTCAGCGAGGATTATCCCGCCTCGGTGCTGCAGATCTCCGCAAAAGACATCGACAACGGCGGTATCTTTCACCGTCTGCGAATTTATCGTCACGGCAAAGTTACCGACGCCGCGGTAAATGTTGACGCGCTCTATGATGGTAAGTGGCTATATCATGGGCCGGTGACGTCCATGCATTATGGCAGTTTAGAAAGTTATCGTAGGTATGACTTAGGTAAACCCATAGGTATTGGTATTCAGGCCGGTGAGCGGGGCGCTAAATATATCAGTTTTGGCCGGGCAACTGCGCTCACCGGAGCGCCGCCGGCTCTGCCAGATGACGACTTGCGCGATAGACTCGATAGCCGCTATGAATGGTATAAACAGCGTTTAAATACACGTTTTTCGACAGCGCTACGCGACACCATTTTATCTCAGAGTGAATTAGCCAAGCTTAAATCTGTTCTCTTGCAAGATATTGAGGAAAATAAGCCGCTGGCAAAAGATGGCCAAGTCGCTGGTTTGCCAGACCTATGGCAAAGTTGGCAGCGCAGGAACGCGGCGCGCTTGAGTACCTGGAATAATAGTTCTGGCTACAGTGCGGCGGTAATGAAGGCACAAATACTCACTGATCTTGATAAATGGTATTCGCAAAGTGGTGTGCTGTTATTGCAGGAATCTGCGCAGCGCTGCGCGCGCATAGGTCAGAGTTTTAATGATCGGCAAGGGCGCTGTGAAAACCGCCCAGATCAAGCCCTGCAAGAAATTTGTAAACGCTATTTTGATGAGTCACAGTGTGCTGCAATGAGTACCGCGTTTACCAATGCCGCGATTGCACATTAACAAGCCTGAATCTTTAGGCAATTTTTCAAACACCAATAATCATTAAGTAATACAATGGTCGGTCGAAATCCATTGTTTCATTTACAGCAGTATAGGCAGCAATTTACATGTGGTTTAAAAATCTTCTTATCTACCGTTTTACCAAGCCTTTTACATTGACCGCGGAAGAGGTGAATGAAAAGCTCGCCGAAAAATGTTTCTCACCCTGTAATAGTCAGGACGTGTCTAGCTATGGTTGGACAATGCCTTTGGGTTCACAAGGCAGTGAATATATTCATACCACCAATGGCTACATCATGGTGTGCGCGCAAAAGCAGGATAAAATTTTGCCGGCGTCAGTGGTAAACGAAGTCCTTGCTGAAAAGATCGAAGAAATAAAAGCCGCAGAAGACCGCGTGCCCAGCCGTAAAGAGCGCAGCGATATGAAAGATGAGATTACCTTCTCACTTATTCCCCGTGCGTTTACCCGCTCTAGTCGCAGCTTTGCCTACATCGCACCTGAACAGGGCTTATTGATCGTCAATAGCGGCTCGCATAATCGCGCTGAAGAATTACTGAACTTTTTACGCGAATCTTTAGGTAGCTTGCCCGTCATTCCGCTCAAAGCTAAAAATGTCGCTCAGCATCAAATGACTGAGTGGCTTGCTCAGGGCAGTGCGCCTGCGGGATTTGAATTAGGTGGCGAGTGCGAACTGCGCGATAAAGCCGACGAAAGTGCTGTTATTCGCTGTAAAAATCAGAATTTGTGTACCACCGAAATCACCAACCATATTCAAGCTGGTATGTTCGTTAACAAAATAGCGCTGCGCTGGACTGGT